>Ga0163144_10014843_pt1 | contig 16128 bp, 14 predicted proteins | sample OliLak19BULKMAT1_FD_123175 | JGI IMG/M metagenome (GOLD analysis project Ga0163144, IMG submission 123175) | Freshwater microbial mat bacterial communities from Lake Vanda, McMurdo Dry Valleys, Antarctica - Oligotrophic Lake LV.19.BULKMAT1 | ecosystem: Environmental > Aquatic > Freshwater >... | reverse complement strand
CCGTGAAAACCGGTGTTCGCGGTCCACAGCTGGTCGGGATGGTCGGGTGCGAACTGCAGATCGCGCGGGATGTCGAGGCCGTCGGCCGCCGTCGCGATCACGGTGAACGTGCTGCCGAGCTCGGGTACGTCGCCGGGAGGTGCGTCGCCGGTGACGTCGTCGTCGTTGCCGGTGTGCGCGCTCGGGTCGCCGGAGTCGTCGTTGCCGCTCGGGTCGCCGGAGTCGTCGTCGTCGCTCGCGGTGTTGTCACCGTCCTCGCCATCAGCATCAGCGTCGTCACCGTCGGCGTTGGACGCCGTCGGCATCCACACCGTCGTCGCGGGCGTCCCACCCGGCTCGCCGCACGCGCTCGTCACCCACGCCGTCCCGAACAGAACCGTGATGGACCACCGCTGCATGACGACGACGCTAGGCAACCGTCGCTGTGCAGGACAATCCGGGCGACTTGCCCAGCGCCTGCGCGACGCAAGCCGACCAAAGCGCCGCGCGTGGGCGAACTGTGCAACGCGCTGTCCCGGGGCCGTCGCGATTTCAGGACTGGAGCCGCTTGGCGGATTCGAACCGCCGACCTACTGATTACGAATCAGTTGCTCTACCGACTGAGCTAAAGCGGCTTGGGGGCGCCGGAAGATAGCGGCGTGATCCGACGACGTCAACCGCGGTCAGGGCTTCCACTGGAAGCCTCGGGCCGCCGCATCCTCGCCGGCCTCGGTCTCGGTCTCGGTCTCGGCCTCGGTCCCGGCACCGAGCCGCACGAGGACCTCGCCGCGCAGCGCGTCGGCCTCGATCCAACCGAGCGTGCGCGAGTCGCAGCAGCGGCCCTCATCGCGGTTGTCGGCGAGCACGAGATAGCCGGGCGCAGCGAACGGTTCGCCGAGCACCGCGTGTCCGTCCATCAAGCGGCGCCAGTCGGAGGCGGCACGACCGCTGTCGAGCACGAGGTAGCGCCGCTCGCCGCCTTGCTCCCACAGCGCGCGCCGAGAACCGGCGCCAGGGGCCGCGTCGCGCAGCGCGACCAACACCGGCGTGCTCTCCTTCTGCTCGATCGGCTGCCCCGCGACCACGAGGCCGAGACCCGTGCGGGCATCGACGAACGTGATCTCGTCACCGGGCATCGCGAGCACGCGACCGACGCGATACGCCTGCACCGCGCCGATGCCCGTCTCGGCGCGCTCCTGCACGCGTCGCCAGTTCTCGTCGAGCGCCTCACCGAGCTCCTGGGGATCCACGACCGCGGTGTTGCGGAGGTCGCGGGCCGGCGTGCGGCGAGCGTCGGGTAGATCGCGGCCGTCCTCGCGCCGCGATCGCGGTGCGTCGCGCTCCGGCGGCGTCGCGGTGGCAGGGGACACCGGCGCTGGCAAGCTCGTCGCGTACACGACGACATCGCCGCGATCGATCGACCACTTCCCGCGGACGAGCAGTACGTGCTCTCCGTCGACGAGCGTCGGCGCCATGCCGTCGCCGTGCACACGCACCACGGTTGCGAGCGCGACGCGCAGGACGACGAGCGTCCCGCCCGCGACGAGCACGCCCCATGCGAGGCGCTTGGACCACGTCTTGTCGTGGGTCCTCGCGGGTGCGGACGCCTCGGGCTCAGGTGGACGTCGGGCCATGCTTCGCCGTCTGCAGCAGGGCGTGCAGCACGGCGACATCTTCGTGCACCTCGTCCCGCGCACCAAAGAAGCTGCGGATCCCCGCGAGGCCCCACGCACCGGCCGCGAGGCACGCGGCGGCGGTCCGATGATCGACCCCGCCGATCGCGACGATGCGCGCACCTCCGACTGCCGCTGCACGCGTGATCACGTCGGTGCCGAGCGGCGTGGAGCCCTGCGGTTTCGCCGTGTGCGGCGCGAACACCGGCCCGAGCACCGTCCAGTCGCACAGGTCGTGATCGTCGGCGACCGCGTGGGCCGACCGCGCGATCCAGGCGTCGCTACCGAGCAACTCGCGTGCACGCAGCAGCGCCGTGCGATCGGGATCGCCGCGCAGCACGACACCCGCGAGCCCGGCTTCGCGAGCACAGGCCGCGGCGTCGAGCAGCCCTGTCGGATCGCAGCCGATCACGATCGGCAATCCGTCGGCGCTCGCCCGCTGCACGAGCGCCGCGCAGCGCTCGACGATCGCGCGCGGTGACGCACCCGGCGTCCGCAGCCACACACCGACATCGGCCCCCCGCCACAGCTCGACGCACGCGGCCGCCGGCTCACCGACCGGCGGCGTGACGGCCCACAGCCGCGGTGACGCACTCACTCGATCGCGCCGGTCGTCGGGCTCGAGGGCGACGCATACCCGCGCATCGGCATGCGCCCCGCGAGGTACGCCAGGCGTCCGGCCGCGACGCCCATGCGCATCGCAGCGGCCATCTGCTCGGGGTGCTTCGCCTCGGCGATCGCGGTGTTCATCAGCACCGCAGTGCAACCGAGCTCGAGCGCAACGCTCGCGTCGCTCGCCGTGCCGACACCGGCATCCACGATCACCGGCACCGAGACCGTCTCGACGATGAGCCGGATGTTGTGCGGATTGCGAATGCCCATGCCACTACCGATCGGTGCGGCGAGCGGCATGACCGCGGCGCAACCCATCTCGGCGAGCTTGCGGCACGCGATCGGATCGTCGGACACGTACGGCAGCACCGTGAAGCCCTCGTCGAGCAGGATCTTTGCGGCGCGCAGCGTCTGCTCGTTGTCGGGCAGCAGCGATCGCGGATCGCCGATGACCTCGAGCTTCACGATGTCGGCGATGCCGAGCTCTCGCGCGAGTCGCAGCGTCCGCACGGCGTCCTCGGCCGTGTAGCAACCGGCGGTGTTCGGCAGCAGCGTGTAGCGATCGCGATCGATCCACGACAACAGGTTGTCCTTCGCCTTCAGATCGACGCGTCGCAGCGCGACGGTCACGATCTCCGCGCCGCTCGCCTCGAGTGCGGCGCGCGTCTGGGCTGCATCCTTGTATTTCCCGGTCCCGACAATCAACCGCGAGCGCCAGGTACGGCCGGCCAGGGTCCACGTGTCGTCGTTCACCTCAACCTCCACCCACGAACGTGACGACCTCGAGCTTGTCGCCGGTCGCGAGCACGCAGGTCGCGTACTCCGATCGTGGGACGATCTCGAGGTTGCGCTCGACTGCGACAGTGCGCGGATCGAGCGAGAGTGTGCCGAGCAGATCCGCGATCGTCTGGCCGACGGCGATCGGCCGCGCTTCGCCGTTGAGGATCACCTCGTTCACCTCGCCGGGATACCACGAACCCCGTGCGCAGAGCCTGACTGGCGCGCCCCGGTGTCGGCCGCGCGCTGCGGCGAAACGCTACGCTCCCCCGTCTGCTCCCCCCGCCAGTGTGTGGGTTTCGCAACAGATGATCTCCTGGAGACGGTGCCCCCCAGTTCCCCAGTTGTTCAGTGATTACGCTCGGCTCGCCCGGCGCCGAGAAAGTGTGGCCCATGGCACGCCGCGTGCTCCAACCCCTGGACATGTCGATGACGAGTGATTCCCGCCCGCACGCGATTCCCCTCGAGCGCATGACCACGGGTGACCTCCTGAGCTGTGTCGAGCCGTTCACCGCCGCACGTCCCGCGGAGATCGAGATCCTCGCGCAGTCCGCGGTTCGGATCCGCAAGGCCGCCGGCGCGCCGATCGTCGAGGAGGGCCACGCCCCCGACGGTGTCTACATCGTGCTGCGCGGTCGCGTGAACCTCGTGCGCGCCGGCGCCGGTCACCGCGATCTGATTCTCATGACGCTCGGGCCTGGCGACGTGCTCGGTGAGACGTGCGCGTTCGATCGCTCGATCCAGGCGACCGCAGCGTTCGCGGCGGTGCCGGTCGAGCTGTTGCGGATCCCCGCCGACGTCCTCGCCGCGCATCTGCGTCGCGAGCCCGAGTCGATGATGCGACTCATGCAGCTCATGGTCGACAAGCTCCGCGACATCGAGGGCGTCGCATCGTCGCTCGCACTTTACGATGTCGAGGAACGCCTGCGTCGCACGCTCGTTCGTCTCGCGCAGCGGCAAGGTCGGCGCGCGTCGACGTCGCCGGTCGCGGGGGCGCCGGGCGGCTGGATCCTCGCGCCGGTGCCGACGCAATCGGAGCTCGCGCGCATGGTGGGCTCGTGCCGCGAGACCGTGTCGCGCACGCTGTCGGCGATGGCGCGCGATGGTCTGGTGAGCTCGAGCGGCCGAAGGATGATCCTCGATCCGCGGATGCTCGGCGAAGCCGCCTGAGCCACCCCTGATCGTCACCGTTGCCCATCGGCAGGAATGCCGATCGGGCACTCGCGCGTCCGGGTTCGCGGTGGACCCGCGCCCCCATGCTATAAGCCGATCGTTGCAGTCCGACGGCGCCAAAGACCTCGCCGCGACGGCACCGCCGCTGCTGGTGCGCCCAACCCTCGCGCGCATCGACACGACCGTCCTCGCCCACAACCTCCGCGTCGTCGACGAGCACGTCGGCCCCGGGTGCCGCGTCCTCGCGGTCGTCAAAGCCGACGGCTACGGCCACGGTGCGATCGGTGCCGCCCGAGCCTTCGTCGACGCCGGCGCATGGGGCCTCGCGGTCAGCCTCGTCGAGGAGGGCGTCGAGCTCCGCGAGGCGAGCATCTTCGCACCGGTCGTCGTGCTCGGGGGCGTACCGCCGGGGGCAGCCGATGTGATCGTGCATCGCCAGCTCCGACCGGTCGTGTGGTCGGTCGATCACCTCGAGATGCTCGCGGCCGCCGTATCGCGCGCGGGTGCGAAGCCGCTGCCCGTGCATCTCAATATCGACACCGGCATGTCGCGCCTCGGCCTGCTGCCCCGCGATCTGACGCCTGTGCTCGACTGGTTACGCCGCGACGCGGGCCGCACGATCGAGCTCGAAGGCGTGATGACGCACCTCGCGTGCGCCGACGACACCGACGACGAGCTGACCAACCTGCGTCAGCTCGGCAGCTTCACCGACTGTCTCGCGACGATCAGCACTCGCGGTTTGCAGCCGGCGCTACGTCACGCGTGCAACTCTGCGGGGCTCGTGCGCTTCCACGGTGCGCACTACGACATGGTGCGTCCGGGCATCGCGCTGTACGGCGCAGCCTCTGGCGAAGCCGTCGAGCTCGCGGGCCTGCAGCTCGCGATGTCCGTCCACGCACGCGTGCTCGGCGTGCGCGAGCTACCGGCCGGCGTGCGCGTCTCCTACGGCGGTCGCGCGCAGTTGCACCGCGATTCCCGCCTCGCGATCGTCCCGATCGGCTACGGCGACGGCTATCCGCGCGCGATGTCCGGCAAGGCGCAGATGCTCGTCCGCGGCCATCGCTGCGACGTGCTCGGCACCATCACCATGGATGTCTGCATGCTCGACGTCACCGACTTGCCCGACGTGCGCGTCGGCGAAGAGGTCACGGTGCTCGGCCGCCAGGGCCTCGGCCGCATCGATCTGTACGAGCTCGCGCGCTGGGCGAGCACCGTACCGTACGAGATCACGTGCGGCATCAGCAAGCGCGTGCCGCGTTCGTACGCGGCACATTAGTGTCGAGGCACTAGCTCGGGGGCGGCGCGGTCTCTGGCGTGCCCTTCGTTGCGCACTCGGCCGCGCCGACGTAGTCGGGATGGCACGGGTCGTCGATCACCTGCGCCTCGCTGCCGTCCTTGCACTCCTGCGCGCCGACATAATCCGGATCGCACGGGTCGGCGATCGCCTGCTCGTCGACCGTCGGCACCGTGGCTCCGACGCTGCCCGACGCGGTCTTGCGCCATTCGACCTTCATCTTGCTGAACGTCATGCCGTTGACCGGATCGAACTCGCGCGACTCGCCGTCGATCTGCGCGAGGTAGCCGGTGGTCGAGAACATCGCGGTCGACTTGCCCTCGATCTCGCTCTTGCGGCTGCCGTCCTTCGTCGTGACGGTCTCGGTCCGCTTTTGCGCAATGACGAGCCGCAGCAGGTCCTCTTTGCGCGCATCGTCGCGGTACATGCCATCGACGCGCGTCTCGACCTTGCCGACGACGTAGCGCCCGAGCTTGCCTTCGCGGCCGCGCTTCTCGTCCTCGGCCCACGTCTCCTTGTCCTTCACCGGATGATTCGGCACCACGAGAAACGCCTTCTCGAGCCCGCGGAGCACCTGATCGATGAACTGCTTGTCGACGTCGGAAAGCTCCTGCGGCGGCATCGGCATGTACACGATCTCGCCGGTTTCGCTGACGTTGAACGCGACGTTCATGCCCTGCAGCCGCGCGATCGCATCGCGGGTGAACTCTTCCGGCGAGATCGGTGCCGACGGCGGCAAGCCCCACTTCATGTCGATGTTCGAGAACGTCGCGCGCAACAGCGTGCCGCCACGCTGCGGATCCGCGCCGACGACGACGAGCTTGATGTCGCACTCGAGCGACTGGCTGACGTTGCCCGCGCCGTCGATGGTCTGCGTGTTGCCGAGCCGCAGGTGTCCGTCGTACGTCGCGCCGGGCAACAGGTCGTAGCGCATCTGCACGCCGGCCTGCGGCACCTCGATCTTCTGCTGGCCGTGCGGACCGCAGCCATTTACCGCGGCGGACAGCGCGAGCGCGACGAGGACACCTGACGCGAGCTTCGAGAAATGACGGAGCATCGGCGGCAAGGGTAGGCAAACGCGGCGCGGCGCGGCAACCCGCGCGGGGCGAAACCGTCACCCGGCTTCGGGCTCGGGCCAAATCGGCGTCTCGGGCCGCACCTCGACCTGGGCCTCGCGCCGCTTCTCGGCGGTCTCGGCCTTGCGGCGCTCCTGCTCGCGGTCCGGCGGACCTATCGGGCGCTCCTGCGTGAACTTCAGGCCCTCGGCTCGGTGGCTGTCGCGCACGTGGACGACGGGTGCGTGGCCGAGCTCCGTCGGCAGATAACCCGTCCACCCGCGCGGCATGCTCGGTCCGATCCAGTCGAACACCCAGCGTGCATCGAGCGGCGCGAGGTTCACACAGCCGTGCGATCGGCGGGCACCGAAGCGGTCGTGCCAGTACGCGCCGTGCAGCGCGTTGTGGCCCTGGAACAGCACGACCCACGGCACGCCTTGGACCATGTACGGCTTGTCCTCGTAGTCCTGGTTCGCCATGTCCATGCTCGCGACCTTCGCCCATACGGGATAGTTGCCGAGCGGCGTCGGCGAGCTGCGACCCGATGCGACGAGCGTCGCGAACACCGGCATCTCACCGCGATACGCGATGAGCACTTGCTCGCCGACATCGACGTCGACCCACTGATCGTTGCCGGTTGCCCGCAGTCGATCGGCCTCGAGCACGCCGGGCGGCGGCGCGGTGACGATGACCTCGTTGAGATCGTCGGCCGCGATCCACTCGGCCTCGCCGATGCGCCACCACTGTGGATCGATCTCCGACGATGCCTCGAGTAGATCGACGCGTTCGCGGCGGCCCATCGTGCGGACCTTTGCAGCGTCGGGCTTTGCCTCGGCGCGCACGAGCGTCTTGTCGTCGGTCGTCCAGGCGAACGCGGGCCCGGGTGCGAAGCCGTCGAGCGCGACGCCATGCCACATCGAGCCTTCGCCCATCCAGCCGACGCCTTCGCGCGGGACGAGTGCGCCGTGCTGGGTCTCGATGTACGACGCACCGTCGATCTCGAGGTTGCGACGCACGACCATGCTCATGCTCTTGGTCAGCTCGCGACGGATGACGCCGGCGCGCACATCGTCTTGGCTCGCGTACTCGGCGACGCCGTCGTAGCGGACGATCGCGTAGCTGTGCGGCAACCGGCGCCCAGACAGCGGTGGTCCTGCCGTGCCGGGATCCGGCGGGGTCTTGCTCGGCTTGCCGTGCTCGGAGCACACGAAGCCCATCGGCAACACCGCGTACCACGGCTTGCCGTGGCAACCCTCGGTGTCACGACTCTCGACCACGCCGCGCACCACGAGGCGTGTGCCTCCGGCGATCGTCGCGATGCGCTTGTGCGGGACCCACGGGCGCCCGCGGATCACGGTCTCGCTGTGCCGCGCCTCGATGTACTCGACGTCGGACGAGGCGACGACGACCTCGGTCGACGTCGCGAGCGCGGTCGGCTCGATGCCGCCGAGCTGGACGAGGGTGCGCAGGACCAGGAGCGATCCGATGAACATCGACAGAAACACGCTAGCACCGAACGGTGCCCCGCCGATCGACGCCGCAGGGGCGCCCGGATGTTCCAGCGGGTGACCCGCTGCGGTTCAGGACACGGTCGCGAGTCGATCGCGGGGGATCGCCGCCTTGCCGCGGCGGCGCGCGAGCGCAGCTTCGTCGCCGTAGACCCAGGACCGCGTCGGCGCATCGAGCGAAGCAAATGCGCGGACCCATGCGCGGTAGCTGCCGCCGGCCTGGGTCGCGACGAGCGCGGCATGACCACCGGCTGCGCCGTGACGCGCGAGCAGCCACTCGACGTGCGCCCACTTCGGCGACTGCGGGCGCATTTTCGCCGTACCCGCGAGGCCCTTCGCGATCGCGGCGAGTCGCGCTTCGGCAGCGGCGACACCGACGAACGGCTGACCGTCGAGCGGCGTGCTGCGCTTTGCGCAAAATGTCGAGATGCTCAGCGTAATCCGGGTGATCTTCGCCAGCCGGCGCACGAACGCGATGAGCTCCTTCGCGTCGTCGTCGGTCTCGGTCGGCACGCCGATCATCTGATAGACCTTGAGCCCACGCAGGCGCCCGTTGTCGCGCACGAGCTCGGCGGCGCGCACGAGCGCCGTCTCGTCGATCTTGCGCTGCAGCAGCCCGCGCAGCCGCTCGCTGATGCCGTCGGAGGCGACCGTGATCTGGCGGTAGCCGCCGCGCTCGAGCGCATCGAGCAGTGCGGGCGTCAGTCGGTCCGCACGGAGGCTCGACACGCCGACGCCGCGGCCGGACTCGACGATGCGACTCACGAGCGACTCGAGCTCGGGGTGATCGGTCACCGCCGCACCGACCAGTCCGACGCGCTTCGCGTGCGCGGGGACGAGCGACAGCGGCGTCGAGGCATCGACGATTCGCATGCCGCCGGTGCTCGGGCCGCGCATCACACAGAACGTGCACCGGCGCGAGCAGCCGCGCTCGGGCTCGACGAGGAACATGTCGGCGAGCTCGGTGTGCGGCGTCGTGATCTGCGAGTAGGCGGGGAGGAGCTCCTGCGCGACCGTGGCGCAAGTGGGCAGCTCGGCGATCCTGCCGTGCTCGATCTCGCCGAGCACGGTGTGGGGCAGGGACGAGACCCGCAGCAGCGCGTCGTCGCGATCGCGCGCGCCGGCGATGCGGCGGATCGCCTCGGGCAACAGCGCCTCGGCCTCGCCGGCGATGAGCACGTCGACGAACGGCAACAAGCATGCGGGGTTGCTGTCGGTCAGCGGTCCGCCCGCGATGATGATCGGATCACGCTCGCGGCGATCGGCTGCCAGCAGCGGGATGCCGGCGCCGTGCAGCATCCGCACGAGGCCCGTGATCTCGAGCTCGTACGCGACCGACACACCGATGATCGGATAGTCGGACAGCGGTCGCTTCGCCTCATAGCTGAGGATCGGCTCGACCGGTGGCGGCCACACCAGCGCGCTGCGATCCCACGCGTCGGGCAAAAACGCGCGATGGCAGCCGATGCCTTCGGCCCACAGGATCCGGTAGAGCGTCTGGAAGCCGAGGCTCGACATGCCGACCGAGTACGGACTCGGATAGGCAAGGCAGAACGACGACGGTTGATCGACGCCGAGCGTACCGACCTCGTCGGCGAGGCGACGCTCGATCGTTGCCCTCACCGCGCTGGCCGAAATCGACAAAACGAGCTCGCGTCCGCCAAAACGGTGGCTAGAACCGGACCGTCGCGGACGCACCGCCGCCGCGCGGAAGCGCAGCCGGTCCGACACCGACGACCTGCACCTTGCGCATCGCGGTGTTGTCCTTCTTCTTGCTGCTCTTCTTGCGCTTGCCGTCGACGACGAGCAGGGCGATGCCGGTGGCGAGCATCGCTCCGCCAGCCACGAAGAAGATGACCGTCGCGACGTTGTTGCGCGGCAGCTTGTTGCGATCGAGGTCGAACACCTCGTCGTCCGCGTAGTCGCCTTCGGGGAAGCCGGTCGCGCCGGGCGACGCGAGGTTCGCGAGGTCGTTCGCCTTCTTGTTCGCGAGCGCGATGCTGACCGCGCCACCGATGATGCCTGCGGCACCAAGGCCGGTGAGCAGCGCGCCGGTGATCATGAGCGGGCTCACGCGCTTCGCATCGTCCGCGTCGCGCTCGCGCTCGATGTTATCCTCGCGCTCGCTCCGCTTGCTGGAGAGGATGGGCGCGTCCTCCGGCTCGTCTTCCGGGGGGAGAGTGCCCGTCGACAGCGGCGGCGTCGTGGTGGTTGGTGCCACGTTCGCGCAGCCGCTGCGATCGATCTCCATGATCTTGACCTGCGCGTCGCCGCGGTTCGGATCGTCGGTCACGAGATCCAAAAAACGCTGAAACGCCGCGCGCGCGCGCACGCAGTCACCGACACCGTAGGCCGCGGTGCCGATGTTGAAGTTGAACTTGTGCTTGTCGGGCGCGTAGTTGTTGTACGCATCCTCGAAGCGGTTCAGCGCCGTTGCGTTGTCGCCGGCCTCGAGCGCCGCGAGGCCCTCACCGAAGAGCTGCTTCGCGCGCCCGAGCTTCGCTTCGGGCGTCATCGATGCCGGATCCGCACCGGGCGAGGCCGGTGGCGGCGCGGCGAAGGCGACGGTGGGGATCGACAACGTCGCCGCGAGGACGACACTCAGGCTCTGCGCGAAGGGAGCTCGCATGGGAGACAACAACCTCTGGGGATGCCGCGCGGACGTGCGCGGCGGATGGAGATCAACCGAACGGATCGACCGTCTTCGGCTTGCCGCCGCCAGGCGTACTCTTGCCACCACCGCCGGACGGTTTTTTCGGCTTTTTCGGTTTCTTCGCGGTGGGCTTCGCTGCGGGTGCGGGCGTCGGCAGTGTTCCGGCCGCGACCGCAGGATCCGTCGGTGCGCCGGGCGTGCCCGGAGCGACGGGAGCACCGGGTGTTCCGGGAGCGCCAGGGGTACCTGGTGCTGCGACGCCGGGCGCACCCGGAGCGCCGGGCGCAAGCGGAGTGCCGGGCGCGGCCACGACGGCACCCGGTGCGGGCGGCGTCGCTGGCGTTGCGCCGGGCGTCGGCGGCGGTGCGGTGGTCGGCGCGGCAGGTCCCGGATCGGCCTTCTCCGCCACGGCCGCGACTGGTGTCGTCGACGGCGTCGGCTCTGCGGGGCGCAGCAAATACATGCCTGCCACCACCGCGCCGAGGATCACGATGCCACCACCGATGCCGAGACCGATGCCGAGACCACCGGACTTCGGCGGTGCCTGCATCGCGTCGTAGTGCTGGGCATGCTGCCCGTGCTGATCCATCGGTGCCGAGGGCATCGGACCGATCGTGGTACCGCCCGGCACTGCGACCGGCTCAGGCACCGGCTCGGGCTCGGGCATCGTCGGCGTCATCGCCAACTCGTCCACGAGTTGGCCCAGGAGGTCATCGAACGCGTCGGCGTCTCGTCTAGCTTGTTTCACGGACGTTCGTCCTTTGCTCCCGAACTCGAGCGGGAAATATAGCCGGTGGCGATGGCGAGGGACAAGAGAAGCAAGTGAGTGCGGTCGCGGTTGGAGGAATCGTCACGGGCCATCACTCGGAAGGGGGCCGAGGTCGGCTTCGGTTGCACGGAGGGACGCAGCGGATGTGCCCGCGATCGATGCGTCGTCGAGACCTTCAACGAGGGCCCCGACCAGACATGATACACGCCGGCGCAGCTCCGCGAAATCGGCAGCGTGTTTTGCCGTCGGGGGGTGGCTTGGATCCACTCTGTGGTTCGCAGCAGGTCTCGGGTTGGCGGTAGGTCTCGCGTTGGCGGTAGGTCTCGGGTTGGGGGTAGGGCCCGTGTGGGCGCAGCCCTTACCGGATGGGACCGACCACAGCGTCGAGGTGCGCTCGTCCATGTAGAGGCCGCGGCTCACCTCGAGCTGCAACGCGTGGGTGCCGTCCGAAGGTCTGCCGAAGCGACGGACCAGCTCGCCGCCGTGATAAGGATCGTTGAGGCGTAGGCGCAGGCGGGGACCTTCGGCGTGGCCGAGCGCGTCGAGCGCCAAGCTCTCGATGCGCGAGGCACAAGAGGTGCCCGCGAGCGTGCCGACGACGAGATCCACGCCGACACTGCACGGCATGCTGTGCGCGTCGAGAAGGATCGCGTAGCCGAAGCGCCGGCGCCGGCGCTCGAGCAGGAGCTCGATCGCGCGGTAATATGGCTCGTGGAACCGATCGATGCGCGCGCGGAACTCGTCGTAGTGCAGCGGCCGCGACAAAAGTGGAACGTTGCCCAGCGCGTGCGCCCAGACGACACCGCGGCCGGGGCGCAGCGGCGAAGTGTCGTCCGACTCGCCGGCGGGGTTGGGTAGCCCGGGGCGTCGCCGAGGTCGCGGGCTCGGATGATCGGGCACGACGGCGTGCGAGATGTCGTCGCCCGCGCGGTTGAGATCGACGAGCAGCCGCGAGTACACCGCCTCGATGCACACCGCGCCGTGCTCGGCCGCATCGTCGTACAGCGACTGCACCTCGTAGTCGGCGTTGCGTGCGAAGTCGGCCGCGGGCGGCTCCCCGAGCTCTGCGGGCCACGCCATCCCGACATGCGGAAAGCTGATCACGACCGGGCTCCACGTCGACGCGGCACGCAGGCGCCACGGCAGCGGACGATCGGCGGCGAGACCGACCTCGCTCGCGACCACGCGCTCCGCGATGGCGTCGTCGCACGCTGGAAGGTCGCGAGGTGCGAGGTGGCGACGCACGGGCAAGCGCGACGCAGCATAGCAAGCGCCGACAAGCGCGGCGCGGCGATCGTTCGCCCGCGTGCTCGACTACCGCTTTTTTTGGCCAGCGCCCGCGGAGGCCGACGCTGCCGGCGCGGCGCCACGCGCCGTGATCGCCGAGGGATTCCACACCGAGCCGCGGGCGATGCCGATCTGCAGCGCGAGGCCGAGGCCGAGCACGTACGCGCCGGAGTCGACGCCGGTGTCCGCGGCGATCGAGATCTGCGAGCCGCGGCGGAATCCGAAGGCGTAGCCCGCCTGTCCGACGGCGCGGTAACCAATGCGCGATGGCTCGACACCGTCCGGTAAGTCATCGCGATCGCGACCGCTGATCCCGCCGCGCGCCCCCGCGAACCACTGCCCGGCGTAGTCGTGGAATTTCGTGTGGAGAAATCGCGTGTACGTCGCGCCGGTGTCGGTCGTGAAACCGCGAACGCCGATCACGTCGTACCACAGCCGCGTGTCGATGATGACCTGGCGCTCGAGCCCGAACTGCAGGCCGACCTCGAGCGACACGAACGGCGCACCGACGCCGTCGCCACGGCGCTGCACGTCGCCTTGACCGATCGGCGCGTCGTAGAGGAAGCCGGCGCGCACACGCACGCCTTTGGGCCGATCGAGGTACGACGGATCCTCGACCACGCTGCGGATGCGATGCACGAGTCGCGCACCGGCACGTCGCGCGAGCAACCCACGCGTGCGCAGCACCGCGAGCACCGCCTGGGTTCGCGGCCACGCACTGAACGCGTTCGAGCGCCGATAGATCGCATCGCGGATCGCTCGGCGATCCTCGGCGGTCGGTTGCTTCGCGAGGATGTTCTCCTTGCGCAGCGCATCGACCACTGCGTCGACCATGATGTCGCTGCCTTGGTTCAGGTAGCGGCCCCAGCCGAGGCCCGCCGCGGGCACGACGTCGAGGGCGAAGCGCGTGTCCGTCAGCTCGCTCTGCGCACCTGGGCCGAAGTCGTCGACCGCAACATGCACGAGTCGCTGCGAGAGCCCGAGCTCGCCGAACGCATGCACGTCGGTCTTGCCGAAGTACACGTGCGCCTCGCCGACACCTTGCAGCGCTTGCCCGACGTAGAGCGTGTTGCCGGTGTCCTCGCCCATCTCGGGCGCGGCCGTGACGTCGCCGTTGCGCAGACGTGCCGACAGCAGCCCGCGCGCCGACCAGCCCCAGCGCTGGCGCTCGTCGACGTAGCGCGCACGCGCAGCGACGCCACCGTCGGCGAGGATCGGCTGCTGGGCCGACAGGGTGTTCACGGCGAGATCGAGGCGCCCGAGCACGAAGCCGAATTCACGCTCGCGCGCGCGGATGTTCGTCGGCAGCTGCTTGTCGGTGCGCGTCGGATCATCGGTGTCCTCGGGCGCAACGCTCGCTTCGCCCATCGTGCCGAGCTGCGGACCGCCGAGCAGGCCTTCGTCGCCGCCACCGCCGGTCACGATGCCCCCCGCACGCGCGTCCTCGCGGGGCTTCGCGCCGAGGGCCACGAGAGCCTTCGCCGCGTCTTCGCGCACGAAGTCGTCGAGGCTGCGGTCGGCGTGGATCTTCTGCAGCGGCTCGATGGCACGCTGATCACCGATCTTGCCGAGGCCCTCGATCGCGATCGACAGCACCGCGTCGTAGCGCTCGGTCTCGACGATCTCGAGCAGCGCGTCCGCGGCCTCGGGGTTGCGGCTGTTGCCGAGCTCCGCTGCGACCTCGCGCCGACGCTTGCGCCACTCGGCGTCGTCCATGCCGGTCGGGCGCGCGCGGAGGATGTCGATGTCGCTCGGCTCGGCCGCGGGACCGACGTTCGCGGTCGCGATGGTCGGCATCGCGATGGCCCCGAGCACGACCAAGAGCAACCCGGCGCGAAGCACCATCAGGGATCGAGCCTCCCGCAGTAGCCGATGATCCCTTCGATCACCGGATTGCTCGGGTTCGGATCGTCCATCATGGTCGTCTCGGGATCGACCCGCGCGAGATCGGGGCAGCTCGTGTGTGCGATGCACACGAGCACGGTGTCGCCGACCGATGCCTCGCTGTTCTCGACCTCGTCGATGCACAGCTCGAAGATCGTCGGCGCGTCGGGGTCGTCGGGGTTGGGCTCGTTCTGCGTGTCGATCACACCGCAGCTCGCGAGCTTCATGCACGCGTCGAAGCTCGTGAGGTCGTCGGCCGGCGGCACCTCGCAGCCGAGCGCGAGCCCGGCCGGCTCCGCGCACGCGTCGTAGTACCCTTGCTGCGCACCGCTACACGCGGCGACCGCCAGGCAAGCCCACGCAAAGAGGAAGAGGGCCCGCCGACCGAGCATCGATGTCGACCACGTTAGCGAGGCGGCGCTCTCCCCGTCAAACTGGGCGCGCGACCTCACGTGCGGGGCTTGGCGGCCCCAGCGACTTTCGGGATGCGCTGCGTGGGCGTCACCATCGCGAAAGCTCCTACCGAATTTCGTCGTCGATGCAGTGCCCACGGAAAAGCAGCCGCGACCGCGGTCTGTCGCTCTGGACCAGCAAGGTCACGCGTCGACCCGCGCGCCCCCGCGTACTGTCCTCGGATGGACCGCGGGTGGGGCGACGCAAGGTGACCCTCGTCCTCCTCGACCGCGTGTGGCGAGCGACCGCTCGGGAAACCGAGCGGTCGCTTTTTCTTTCAGGGGAAGCGGCCCGCTTCCCCCTCCAGCCAGGCGGGGCCCGGAAGGAGCCTTCCCCTTTCCGTCGCTCCGCTCCCTCGACTTTTTCTTGGTGACCCCACCGGGGCTCGAACCCGGGTTTCGGGGATGAGAACCCCGCGTCCTAACCACTAGACTATGGGGCCAGTGGGCCCGGCTCTGGTCAGCCGGAAGTATGTTGGTTCGGGGACAAGGATTCGAACCTTGATAGGCGGTACCAGAAACCGCAGTCCTACCGTTAGACGATCCCCGACCGTGTGCTCTCGTGGGGGCGAAAGATGCTCAAGTGGGCGACGGCTGTCAAGCCGAGTCGGAGGGCCGGCGCCGGGTTTCGCTTCGGGTAGTCTCCCGGCCATGCGCGACATCTTGGGTCGGTTGCGGCTCGGCCTCGCGGCCACGTGGGTCCTCGCGTTCGCGACCGCGTGCCCGCATCCGGTCGCGCCCGTGGACGACGCGGGCAGCGCGGGAGATCAGCCGCCGCCGGTCGCGACCACCGAGCGCGGGCTGCCCGACGCGGGATCCGATCCCGCAGTCGCGGTCGGCACGCACGGCGCGGTGTCGAGCGCCGAGGCGCACGCGAGCCGGGTCGGCCTCGACGTGCTGCGCGCCGGGGGCAACGCGGTGGATGCCGCCGTCGCCGTCGGCTTCGCGCTCGCGGTGACGCATCCATCGGCCGGCAACATCGGTGGCGGTGGCTTCATGGTCGTGCGCATGG
>Ga0163144_10014840_pt1 | contig 16129 bp, 5 predicted proteins | sample OliLak19BULKMAT1_FD_123175 | JGI IMG/M metagenome (GOLD analysis project Ga0163144, IMG submission 123175) | Freshwater microbial mat bacterial communities from Lake Vanda, McMurdo Dry Valleys, Antarctica - Oligotrophic Lake LV.19.BULKMAT1 | ecosystem: Environmental > Aquatic > Freshwater > Lake... | reverse complement strand
GAGCCTCAGAACGCATCAGACTAAGCCCATTTTTTTCATCCAGCGAAGACTTATAGAGAGCTGCTCGCAAACCGCGGGAACGCTCGAAATTCCCTAAAGCCTCGTCCGTTTTGCCCTGCATGTCTCTAAGTGTTCCAAGGCCATACAGAGACAAAGCTAAGGCCCGTTTCAATTCTGCCTTTTCTGGGTCCGCGTCCAGAGCCTGGCTACACAACTTAACAGCTTCGTTTAGTATCGGTTCGGCTGCGTCAGTCTTGTTTATCCAAAGCAATGATCGTCCATACAATGAAAGTTGCATCCCAAGTTCTATTTGGTTACGAAAACCGTTTGGATATTTTTTCAATTCGGAGCGCCTACCAGTGATTGCTAGCTCGTATTTAACCAGCGCTTCATCGGTCTTGCCAAGCCGCATCAGCACATATGCTAAACCAAGCTTAGCCCTGTCAATCGCGCACCTCAGTTCAGAGGTTTGCGACTCCTGCTCCGTTGCTGCCAAGGACGCAAAGCCCGTCTGCGACTCAATTTTTTCAAGTATCGCCTCATTGGATTCTACCGCATCACCAAATACGTTGGCAGCATCCGCGATGCGGCCTTGACGCAAGAACTCCGCACCAAGGTTTTGGTTGATCGCCGCCAATACTTGTTGCACTTCATTCATGTCCGTCGGGGTACTGTCTGGCTTGGGCTGCATGATGACACCCTGAATAATTCCGCGTGCTTCGATGAGTTTTTGCTCCGCTCCCTTGACGTTGTTCACTTGCCGCTGAATGAGCGACGCTGTCATCAGAATTTTTGCAAGGTTAAGTCTCGACGCATCGATTCCTTCTTTCAATACGACTCTCTCGCGACCCATTTCCTCAAGTTTCGTGAACTCTTGGTCGGCTTCTTTCATTCGGTCCAATTGCGAAAAAGCCGTAGCGATAATGTGGCGAACTCTCATCAGTGTTGGAATGGCTTTGCCACGAATTCCACCGACCATCTCAAGGTCTAGTTCATCCCACTTCTTGGCCAATGCCTCAAGCATCGCGATACGAATTCCGTTTGTACCGGCTTGCTTCGATAACTTGCTATCAATATCCGTCACGACAAACTGGATGTTCTGCAATGCCAGATTGGCTTGCTTGATGGCCAGTTCGGAATTCTCCTCAGCTTGGGCTCTCTGTTGGTTTGCAATGACTTTCTGTCTATCCGCTTCGTTGCGTTGCTCTTTTACGACATCCCGTTCTGCGGCGATTGCCATCGCTTGAGATGCCGTGATTCTCCAAGCTGCTGCGGAAACAATAGCAGCCGATATGACAAAGAAACTAGCCACAGCAGTTGGCCAAGCTATCATGGGGTGGCGACGACACCAACGTGTCCCCAGTTCCAAGCGTCCGATGGGCTTCGCGAGGATCGATTCGCCCCGGAGAAAACGCCGAAGGTCGGCTGCTAGCTCCCCACAACTCTGATAACGATTGTTTGCCTCTTTCTTCAACGCTTTCAAACATATCGTCTCTAAATCGACAGGCACTCCGGGCTGTAGCTCTCTTGGCGGAACGACATCGCGATGGACAACCTGTTCCAACGTCTCCAATACGCTATCGGATACAAAGGGGGCTCTACCGGTAACCATGTGATAGAGCACTGCACCGAGTGAATAGACATCGGACCGAGGTGAAATCGCGGCACTGTCTCCTCGCGCTTGCTCAGGCGGCATATAGCTGGGTGTTCCAATGACAGTACCATCGCATGTCAAGTGGTCGCTAGCCTCAAGTTTTCTTGCAAGCCCGAAGTCGGAAATTTTGGCTCGATTCTCAGCGTCCAAGAGTATGTTTGCCGGCTTGATATCCCGATGCAATACTCGATGTTCGTGCGCGTACTGCATCGCGTCACAAAGCGAAGCAACCAATTCTGCAGCTGGCTTACAGCCCCATGTTTTGCTCTTCAGCGAGGAAAGTAGGTCCTCACCCTCGACGTACTCCAAGCAAAAGAAAGGTAAGCCCTCATGTTCCCCAATTTCGAAAATCTGAATAATGCCGGGATGCTGAAGTGCCGCAACAGATTGTGCTTCTTTCAGGAAGCGTTGAACCGCATTCGAACCGCCTTGAAATCCACTTTGAATCATTTTTAGCGCTACAAGTCGATGAAGCGTTCGATGCCTAGCCTTGTAAACAATCCCCATTCCCCCCTTGCCGAGTATCGATAGAACCTCGTAGCTACCAATAATGGAACCGGTAGCGCTTGAGGGTCCGATTAAACCGTTCACTAAGCTTGGTTTTGGCTTGGATCTCCGCCCCGTAGCAGTGGACAATGCGGTAGCCAGGTCATCAAAAACTAATAATGAAACGTCGATCGAATCGGCTGGTTGGCCATCCCCCGACACGCGTTGAATGATCGTGGCCTCTGCAATCGGAACAAGTGTTTCGCCTGCCAAAGCCCCTTCATGAAACGCCTCTTCGCTTTTCAAGTTCGTGACGTTTCCGTCTCGGCTGATTGGAACCTTTACTTCTCGTTTATTGTCCATTTTTCAAATCCTGCGTTTTAAACTGTGGCTCGTCGAAAGTGTAACAGATCAAGCAATATTCTCACCACCAGCGATCAATATCTTCTTGGGATTCGCTGCCCGACCTGTCCTTTACTTCATCCAAGACACTTCCCAAATCGTTGACTAGATTGGCAAAGAACCAGTCACTTCCACTATCCCCCCAAAGCTTGTCAATCGACGAATCGTCAAAAACCGTATTGCTAGACATTACGGAATCGCTCATGTTGAGAAAACTAATACCGTTGTTTCGAGTCCCAGTACCCGCACCACGAATGTTGCTTCGTCTTTCAGAGTAGGAACGTGAGCTTGACCATTCGGACATAATAGCTTCTAGGGCAGTTCGCTGTTGATTCAAAGTCCGTCGGCTAGTAGAAGAAAATGAAATGGGTGCCCACTGATTAAATTCCGACTCAAAAGCCGTAAAGCCAGCAATTAAGATGTCGTCTTTTGAATCGCCGAAAAGCCGATCGGCACCCACTCCTCCTACGATAATGTCGCGACCGTCGCCACCCCAGATCGTGTCATTGCCCGACTCGCCCAAAAGGATATCGTTTCCGCTTCCGCCCTTGATCTCATCGTCACCGGAACCTCCCCAAACCACAGATGTCAGTTCGATATCGTCATCAATGGTCACTCGATCATTGCCACCAAGTGCAAAGACCAAAATCTTCTTGACATCGCCGCCGACTGTCCCCCGCATCATCACATCGTCAACGCGATCTCGAATAGTAACCTTATAGTAATTGTCATCCTTTATCTTTACCTTGATGTCATCGGCTCCTTGTGATCCCACAATCACTAAGATCGGCTGCGTCGGAGCGATTGGATCCGGCATTAACGACCAGCCAACGACCGCAAACGGCTTGTCTGCAATTAAACTTGTGCCTCCACGAGCATCGGTCGCCGAGGCTGATATCGCAAACACGCCTGCCGAGGAAACGGCAGAATAAACGTGGCTTACTGTCGTCGAACGTGGCCCTGTGACTGTTTGCGTAGAGCCATCGCCCCATTGAATAGCAAAAGCAAACAACCCCGCTTGGTCAATCGAGTCCGAGTCGGTTGCAGTAAAAGTGAAGCTGGAAGCGACGCCACGCACACCGTCAATCGGTGTTGTTAAAGCAACTGTCGGAATGGCGTTGACCGCAAGAGTGGTGAATACAGTCGTTATTCCATTGTCGCCATCATTGACCGCCAAACTGACCACGTAGATGCCTGCTAACGCGGACGAGAGTAGGTAATTGCCGCCACCGGATTGCGTAGCAAAAGCAGTCCCATTTCGAGTTACGGCCCAACTTAGGGCCAACGGATCATTAGCACCAGCTGGATCGCTCGTTGTGCTCGAAAATGTTACCGAGGTTCCCGCGGGCACTATCGCTGGCCCTGAAAAACTTAGGCTCGCCGAGGGTGCAACATTGGCAACAGTCACTTGAAGTCGTTGCGTCAACGACTGGCCAATATCATCAACAATGACCACATTGACCGTGTATTGTCCATTGTCCTTCCATGTATTGCTTAACGTGAACTCGCCGCTGCTCGACACACTCAGCGGCTGGACTCCGCTTCCGTCACCATAATCGACGCTGCTGCCAGCCCAGCTCGTCGCAGCCCGATCAACGATGGTCACTCCTCGCGAGAAAACGCTACCCTCCTCTCCATTCGCAACTTCACCGAGACTAAACGAAAGTGCATAACTGTCGCCAAGTCCGCCGTTGATGGCATCAACACCGCCGAATCCCGTTATGCTGTCGATCAAATCCGACGCGTTCGATTTTCGAAAATTAAACATCATCAATTGATATCGACCTGTGTCGGTATCGTTCACGCTGTCCTGAAATCGCTTCAAGAAATCCGCATTCGAGAGAATGTTATTCGGGTTCGCTGGATTCAATGGACTCAGTGGATTTTGCGGATTGCCAAGGGCGTCACCAAATCGATTAAAGGAGTCCACCTCGATGTAGTAGGTACCGTCCGTCGGCAAAAGTAGATCGACAATACTTGAATCCGTTGGCTCGAATGTATCATCGTTCACAGCAAGGCCATCGTGATATGGAACCAACTCGCCGTTCGCGTTATACACACGAACAATCGTATCGAGATAATCGTTCGGTGTGAGCTTTCCGTCTGCACCTGTTCCAAAACGAGCAACCGAATTGGAAAGTACGTCTATATTGATCAGGTCGCCCGCTCGAGCGGTAAAGGAATACCAGTCGCTCTTGCTTCTCTGAGTAGCGGGATTCACTTCGATTCTACCGACGATCGAGGTGATCTGAGCGTCAAATTTCTTATTGACGTTTAAACCACGACTCAGTGTATTGGGGACCACAATCGAAATGGGAGTTAACGCAGCAGCAGTAGACTGTGTGTTGTTTCCCCCCGCATTCAAAAATGTAGTCTGTGCAGGATTGCTATTCGCAAATGACAACTTGACCGCTTCTCGCTCGCCAAAAAACAAATCATTCAGATCCGAAAACCTTGTCGAGCCAACACTTGCAGGCGAACCACCGATATGGTCAAACGTTTCGAAACCACCTGTCGGACCACTAAAGACTGGATTGTAAGCACCAGCTCCAGGGGGGTTGTGTACCCCAGTGCCGATAGGGCCAAAGCTGTCTTGGTGACGTAAGCCAAGCAAATGCCCGAGCTCATGCGCCGCGAGCTTCGCCGAAAGCTTTACGTAATTCTCGCTGGTTGCCGCTGGTTGCGAAGCCCCCACCTCGATGTCACTGATATGTGCGAAATCGCGTTTGAACGCATCTTCATCTCCCTCAATATGCGTTATACCATCGCTGCTCTGGATCACACCACCCAGCATACCGTTGATCTGAACCATAGCACTTCCACCGAGATTGACATTCCCAGGGTCAATCTCACTCGCCAACCCACCGGGCCGACCGGATGGAGACGTTTTGTTAAAGACGATTGTTGCGAATTGTTTTGCAGTAACAAATGCGGCTGGAATGCCATTCAATTGCGTAACGACCCGGACATCAAACCACGGTGTATTTGTATTAGGACCACGGTAGCTCGCTTCGACCCGCTGCCGAACCTGTTCGCGCTCAGCAACTGAGTACTCGCGTTCTCCCGAATCCACTTGACCAGTCGACGAATCAACCTTGCCGGTGTTGGTTTCCGAATCAAAATCTAGATAAACCCACTGCGTCACGCCCCGTGGTGCAGCGACCGGACCAGCAAACGGCTCGCTATACTCCGCACCCGAGATAGTGTTGTCCCTCGCATTCCCATAAATCGTGTCCGCCAACGATGTACCAACGACATTTTCAAGCGACATTCCGTCCGTCAGCCGTATACGAAATGCACCGGAGCCCTGTGGCTGCCAAGTGTTGGCGAGACGCAGGTCCAAAGTAAGCGCCCCACCCGTGAAACTGCTAAAGTCTACTGTGTCCTTGGATGCGTCTAACAAACCCGTAAACGCTTCGGCAATCGTCACGTCTGCCGTTGGATTAGAAAAGAATTGATAAGTATCGTCCCCCTCGCCGCCATTCAAATTCATTGACCCGGTACCAGACGCAATGACCTTGTCATTTCCTATGCCACCGTCAAATGCAATCGACATCGCACTTCCGCGAATCACAAAAAAATCGCTACCTGCTCCGGAATTAAAGACCACTGCGGAGTTGACCGTCCCCGTGGCGTTAAACGTAAACGAATCGGCATCAGTCCCGCCGCTAAACGAAACGTTGCCGATATCTACCCCTTCGATTCGAACCGAATCGGGACCAGCACCACCATCGACCACAATCGAAGCGATACCACTACCGTTGTTGATGAGAGTATCGGCACCGACGTCGCCATTGAAGTCGATAGTCGTGACCGCAGGACCGTTGTTCACCAACACGTCATCATCCGCGCCACCAAGAAATGCAATTGAGACCACTGTCGCATTGTTCTGCAAAGCGTCGTCGCCAGCACCGCCATTGAAATACAATCTGTTCGCCGGCCCTGAATTGACCAGCGTATCAGCGCCGTCATCGCCACCAAAACTCAGCGTCGTGACTATCGTACCTGTATTCACTAATACATCGTCATCGGCTCCCCCTGAAAACGTTACGGATGCAATTCGCCCAGTATTCAAAAGCGTATCCGCTCCACCGTCTCCATCAAAACTCAACGTCGTAACAATCGTGCCGGTGTTGACAAGAGCATCGTCATCCGCCCCACCCCTAAATACCACCGCATTGGCACTGCCAGTATTCCAAAGTGTATCCGCCCCATTGTCGCCGCCAAAATCCAACGTCGTGACAACCGTTCCAGTGTTTACAAGTACATCGTCATCCGCCCCACCTTTGAAATTTACAGCAAAGATTCTGCCAGCATTCCAAAGCGTATCCGCACCAATATCACCATTAAAATCCAGCGTTGTAACAATCGTGCCGGTGTTCACCAGCACATCGTCATCCGCGCCACCCAAATAAGCAATCTGACCAATACTGCCAGCATTCCAAAGCGTATCCGCGCCACCGTCACCTCCAAAACTCAGCGTGGTCACGATCGTACCTGTGTTTACCAACGCATCGTCGTCGGCACCGCCTAAAAACGCAATCGCCGCAATGTCACCTGTATTCCGAAGCGTATCACGGCCTCCATCGCCATTGAAGTCCAGTGTAGTGACGATGGTGCCTGAGTTCACCAGCGCATCGTCGTCGGCTCCCCCCGCAAAAGTCAGCCTCCAAATGCTACCGGTATTCCAAAGGGTATCTGCCCCACTGTCGCCACCGAAATCCAAAGTGGTGACGACGGTGCCGGTATTTACAAGAACATCGTCATCGGCTCCCCCTGCGAAAGCGATCGCGTTTATGTAGCCAGTATTCCAAAGCGTGTCCGCCCCTCCATCGCCCCCAAAACCCAACGTCGTAACAATCGTTCCTGTATTGACTAACACATCGTCATCGGCTCCACCAGCAAAAGTTATCCCTCCGACACTCCCCGAATTCCGTAGAACGTCCTCTCCAGCATCGCCGCCGAAACTCAATGTGGTGACGATGGTGCCAGTATTGACAAGCACATCGTCGTCGGCCCCGCCAGCAAATGTTACTGCCGCGATGCTACCGATGTTCCAAAGCGTATCCGCTCCATTATCACCGCCGAAACTCAACGTCGTGACGATCGTGCCTGTATTGACAAGCGCGTCGTCATCTGCACCGCCTACAAAGTTAAGCTCAACGATGCGACCTGAATTACGAAGGATATCCGCGCCATTGTCCCCATTAAAACTTAACGTTGTGACGGTCGTGCTAGTGTTCACAAGAGCATCGTCATCCGCACCGCCAACAAATGAAATCCCAGCAACGCTGCCGGTATTCCAAAGCGTATCGGCTCCATTGTCACCGCCGAAACTCAACGTCGTGACGATCGTGCCTGTGTTTACAAGTGCATCGTCATCCGCACCGCCCTTGAAAACAAGCCCCTGAATGCTGCCCGTGTTCCATAAAGTATCCGAACCATTATCGCCACCGAAATCCAACGTCGTAACAATAGTTCCCGTATTCACAAGAACATCGTCGTCCGCGCCGCCAGCAAACAAAAGGGATCCGATACTACCCGTGTTCCAAAGCGTATCCGCTCCTTCGTCGCCGCCAAAATCCAACGTCGTGACAATCGTTCCTGTGTTCACAAGTACATCGTCATCCGCACCGCCTACAAAGGCCAGCGAAGCGATGCTACCTGCGTTCCGCAGCGTGTCCGCGCCATCATCGCCACCAAAACTCAACGTTGTTACGATGGTCCCGGAATTCACGAGAACGTCATCGTCGGCACCGCCCTTGAACACTAGATTGCTAACGGTTCCAAGATTGATAAAAGAATCCCTACCATCGTCGCCATTGAAACTGAGCGTGGTCACTCCGATGGCGGACGAAGTGAGAACGTCGTCGTCGGCCCCTCCCCAAATCGTTGCCGTTGTCGTGCCCGGCTTGATCGTAAACCGGTCATTCCCGCTTCCGCCCCACAGCGTGGAACCTGATGCCGCCGTGAGCGAATCGCTGAAACGACTGCCAATGACACCCGTGAAATTCCCCCGCGTCGAAACAAAATGTTGCGCCGGCTGAGATGACGACACATCCTGCATGGTCATCGCAGTTGCGTTAATGAGGCTTAGGTCGAAGCTCACGCCAGTTCCATCGCCAAAGTCGGCGAGCCCGAAGTCCAACGTGTTGTTGCCAATCAAGTCGATGATCGTCAATGTGCTGCCGGGCGTCAATCGGTAAGTGTCATCGCCCTCTTGATAAATGACACTCGGACCGCCGGGCACGGAAACGTTTGCAAAGTCAGCCCCGCTCGTCAAGTTATAGATGTCGTCGCCAAGTCCTCCAAACAAATAGTCGGCTCCCAAACCGCCATCCAAAATCAATTGATTACTACCCGAACGCACTTGAGATCCGTCGATAATATCGCTGCCGTCCATCCCCATCACAATGAGTCGACTCGCTCCAACGCTCGCAAAGGTCGAATCGTTGATTTGGATACTCTCCGAACCTCCCGTTCCAACCATCAAAGCTGTCGAATACATTGACGAGCCACCATCGTCATCGGTGGCTGTTGCAGTAATCTGCCAAATGCTATTCGGAAAAGCGGAGCGATCAAGCGTAAACGAAGTGCCACTGCCAGTCCTGGTATTCAACGGCGAGCCTGCTGGATACGCCAGCCATGCCACACTAACGGTGTCCAGGAAACCAGCATCGAAAATCAATCCATCCAGTTGAATTCGGTTTCGGTCCGAGTTGAGCGCGTTTGGAGTCACCTGGACCGTTGGCGCGACATTTCTAACCTGTTGCGTTGCCGTCGCGACTGTAACCGCACCAGCAGTATCTCGTACTTCGACTCGAATCGACATTCGACCGTCATCCCCGTAACGATGCGTTGCCACAAAAGTCCGAAGAACCGTGTCGACATCCGCCATCGAGTTTGTGCCATCACCCCAAAATACCCGTATATTTTTCGAGTCAGCCGCAAAGGTATTCGAGTAACGGCCCGTGAGCGTAAACGCATCTCCTTCATTGATGGTGCTGCCATTCGTTGACAGTGTTACCGGACCGAGAGTTGGTGCCAGGTTCGGCAAAGTTCCGCCAACAATCGCACTGTGAAACAAACCTTGCGGACTGTCTATGACTTGTCTCACATCAACATCCGACAGTGATATCCTGCTTAAGAGTCTCGACTCGAAATCGCCATCGAGCGGCAGCACGGTACGACCGAAGTACTTCTCGTAGTCAGAAGCCGACGAATTCGTCGTTCGAATCTCATTAGCGAGCGTATCTGAATTAATACGAAAGGAATTAGGCAATCGCACCCGTGACAAATCGCCGAGGATGTTCCCCGCACTCCCATTGATCGAGCTGCTATCGGCTAGCACTCCCTGGAAATCGTGACCACGCAGTGACTGAATCCCGCCGTCAATGTGCGACGTGTCCAATGGCGATACCATCGCCGCCAGTAGACTTCGGCCCTCAAGCCTTTCGATCTGGGGTCTTGAACCCGTACTGCGAAAGGGCCTTGCCAATTCGCGCTGGAAAAGAAGACGTTTTCGGCGTTGTTGTGTCAAATTGCAAAAAATTCGGCGGACGCGCGAGAACATTTCATTACTCCACGGGTAAGAACTACAAAACCGAAGGTTGAAACAGGTAAGCGAGTTTTACTTTTCAACCCCCGCAACATCAAGGGGGCCGATTAAAATGACCGCCTAAACCAACTTGGTTGCGATTGAAAATTTGAGGATCGAGTATAGGATTGAGCGGGTCGGAGTTAGGTTTTTGCTGGGCTGGCTCAGCATCCGACTCCCCGCCTACTTTCAAATTCCCTGGAGTTTGTCTCTCAATGAAGAAATCTATTGTTAGCATCGTTGCATCCATCGTCGCGATTGGATTTGGGTTCTCAAATACCGTACATGCTCAGAAGTGGGCGGACTTGACGATGACAGCCGTCCTAGATGGTGAGATCCCAAAGCCCAAAGAGGTCAAGGCCACTGCTGCGGACTGCATGCAGTTTAAGATCATCTCCGAAGATTTGGTTGTCGATCCTGCCACGAAAGGTATTGCAAACCTTGTCTTCATGATCGATTCTAAGAAGACAAAATTGGAGGAGGGGCAGTTGCACCCTGACGTTCAGAAACTGCCCACCGAAAAGCCGGGCATGGACAATAAGAATTGCTCGTTCGTCCCCCACGTCATGGCAATGCGAGCTGGCCAAATTCTTTCGGTCACCAATTCAGACCCATTTGGACATAACGCGAAATTTAACTTCTTCAAAAACGAAGAAGTCAATCCAATGATTCCTGCTGGCGGAAAAAAGGACATTGTGACCAAGGTAGATGAACCGGGGGCAGTCAAAGTGGAATGCAGCATCCATCCCTTCATGACTGGCTACGTGATTGTTGCGGGACACCCATACGTTGGTATCAGCGATGCTACTGGCAAGATCAAGATCGAAAAACTACCCGCCGGAATTCCACTTGATTTTAAACTTTGGCACGAATCGCAAGATAAGTCGATCGAAGAACTTTCTATCGGTGGGAAGAAAGAAACTTGGAAAAAGGGCTCCGTGGTTTTGACACTCAAGGAAGGTGCGAATGATCTTGGTGTTCTGCTGCTAAAGCCAGAGCGATTCAAGAGCAAATAATCTCTTATGCGACGTCGAAATTGAATGTTCCATTCGGGCTCCGGCCCCGAATGGATTTGTGGGTGAGCGAAAACACGATATCATGGCATCCTGTCACTTTGCCAATTTGCTCTCCAAACGACCGCAGTACTAAATGAGTCATCCGCACAGTTCTCCTGCCAACCTACCCGAACCTTCCGTCGTTCCTATCCTTGGTTTGCATTGCGGACACTATTTCTATCGCTGGAAACGCGAAGTGCTAGCTGGGATGGGTAAAGCAGCCGTTCATGAAGCCAAAGCAGAATTCTCAGCTGCTATCGCTCCGAATGGGACCGAACGGCCAGAACGCATTCAGTCCTTTATCATCAGCGGCCACAAAGCCGATTTCGCAACCATTATGATGGATCCCAATCCATTGCGAATCGATCGTGTGCATCAACGCATCATGAGCACTGTTCTTGGTGCGGCCCTCGAACCGGTCTATTCGTTTGTCTCAATGTCTGAGATCAGCGAATACCTACCGAGCAAAGAACAGTATGGTGCAAAACTCATTCGCAGTGGCGAAGACCCGACCTCAGCCACCTATCAGGCTAAAGTAGCTTCGTACGAAAAGCGGTTGCCGATGATGCATGCACAACGCATCGCCCCCGAGTTTCCAAACTGGCCAGCCATGTGCTTTTATCCGATGAACAAAGTTCGCAACGTCGGTGCCAACTGGTTCCTTGAGCCGTTCTCAGCCAGAACCGAAATGATGGCAGAACACGCTCAAAGCGGCATGGCATTCGCCGGTCGTGTAACACAGCTCGTAACAGCTTCTGTTGGGATCGACGACTGGGAGTGGGGCGTAACACTGTGGGCTCGCAATCCGCAGTTCCTAAAAGATATCGTTTACACAATGCGATACGATTCCGCGAGCGCTCGCTTCGGCCAGTTCGGAACGTTTTACACCGGTTACTTAGCAACCGGTCCGGCGATCCTAGAACACTGTCTCATCTAATTATTCTGTCCGAGTGCATGCAGCCATAAATCTTGGAAACAAACCAGTGCTCTCCACCGACCCTACAATGCGAGCAACAATTCCGACATCCATCCAGCGGTTTTGAATTCGCTTTGGTAGAACGCGTCTGCGGACTTCACGGACGATTCGCCAAAATAGTAAACGTAAGTTGGCCCCTGATCCAAAACGCCTTTGGAATTGATGCGCGGGAATTTCTGAAGATCGATCAATTGTGTCATGGCCGACGACGTCGAAGGCTCTGGGGTCGGTGCATCGACCTTGATTAGCTTGACCGGAACGGGTTACTGCATGTTCCAACGCATAAAATCGCTCTCTTGGGTTAGCTAATTGACCGCTTCAAGTTCTGACGCACTTCGTCATCTATTTCGCAGCCGAAAGCCAATACCGCAGGACGACCAAAACGAAACAGAAAATTCAAATTACGTGGAGTCAGACGAGAGGATGCAACTTTCCTCTCCCCGGAAGACTCGTGCACTTAGGCACTAGTTCGTCCAGTCAAGCCCTTCCGGAAGCGAATTGAGATTGATGCAACCGTCCTCAGTTACCACGACGATATCTTCTATTCGAATTCCGCCAACGGCTTTACTGTAAAGGCCCGGCTCAATGGTCACAACGTCGCCAACCAACAACTCCGGCCCCCCCATTGCTAATAAAGGTGGCTCGTGTACCTCGAGTCCTAAACCGTGACCGGTTCCATGGGTCATCGAGGTGAAATCGTCGGACACCCCTTCCGGAGCAAATCCCATTTGGTATCCAGACGATTCCATCGAGCGACAAGTCGCTTCATGAACAAACTGTCCAGTAACGCCAGCGCGAACAGCAGCTGTCGCGTCCGCCTTGGCCTGTGCCACTGCGGCATGCATTGATGCTAGTTTTTCCGAAATCTTTCCGTGCACAACCGTGCGGGTGCAGTCGCCGTTGTAAAGGGATTTCTTATCTCTCGGAAAGATGTCGACGATAATAGGTTCCATCGACTTCAACAAGCCATGGCCATGGTCGTGGCAATCCGCACCGATTGGGCCACCGGCAACAATGGACATCGGATTAGAGAACCCGCGTTCGAGAAGCCAGATATCGATCATGGACTGCAACCGCTCGCTAGTAAGTGGCTTTCCATCGACCATCAAGACGTTATCGACTCCCGCGTGTGCTCGAGCGATCATTTGGCACGCGGTCCTCATTACCGCTTCGGTTTGCTGCTGAGCAAATCGAATCGCTTCGATCTCCGACGCATCCTTTTGTCGTCTTTCGATCAATCCCCATTCGGTATCACACTTAACAACGATTCCCGCTCGAATAAGCATCTCAGCGTAAATCATCGGCAACGATCTATCGACCGCGATCTCAACGCACCCCGCGCGTCGCACGAATTCCGCTGTGCTTTGAGCCGTAGCAGTTTCTCGATCGCCAGAGAGCCCTCCGGTCGGAGTGAAGTCCGCTGGGCAAGCAACGCGACTCACTTTCGCAGACAACTTAGCCCGTTGCATTTCAATATCGCGAAGAATCAAAGTCGATTCCGCCACGCCAGTCGAATCCGTTATTTCAACCCACGCTACAGGGTCGCCAACCAAGAATCGTATCTTTCGATAAAGCCCGGCATTCAAAGTTGGAATACCGGCCATCATCCGAGCGCTCTTCATTGTAAAACATCCCTGTCTATGCGTTAAGCGACTAACAGTCCTTGATCTGCTCGATAATTATAAGCAAATGCCTAGCATTCTGAACAGATCCAGCAGCCTTAACGAACGCAACACCTGCCTCAAGTCCTGTCAAGAAAGTCGGTCCACCGCTGGTCAAGCCGGTCGAACTGGATGCCGCAGTTTTTGGTTTGGCCGAAGCAGCCGACTTTTTCGCTGTTCCTTCATTGCGTTTCTGGTGACTCTTTACATTGGCTACGTCTGCCGCTGTAACACCATACTGTCCCAATGATTCAACAGCATCTTTATTTCTTGAGCCTGGATGCTTGTCCAAGTATTCGCGGATTCGTTTTGCTTTGCTTGGTTCTTTTGACATTTTACTCTCGCTGGTTTCTCTAAATGACTCTTCTTCTTCGACTCGACGGCTTTCCGCATCCCGAACCAATTGTTCCGGGACCCGATCCATCAATTCATCTAAGGTGACAACACGTTCAATATCAACCATGGATTTTCTTTCCCTTAAAGCCTTCCATTACGAATTGACACAGCAAATGCTCAACACACAATCGTCGGCAAAACATTCACTTTAATCAACCGCAAAGGAGACCCCAGTCCTTCTTGAATTTTTTACTGAATTAAATTCCGCAGATGCTCACAGATGCACTTCTAAATGTCTCATTGAGGAGTTCAACGGAAGTCGAAACGCGTAGCTTTCGCATTTACAATAATGTCATATGATACGAGAACGCGTCAATCAGTCAATCGTTTAACATTTCAGCGTCACACCCCTCTTCTAGGAACGAACTGATATTCCATATAATGCTTTGATTTGACGCAAAAGTCTACTGGACAGTAAGCCCTTCGTTGCGACTCTGAATCCAAGGCCTAACTTCTGGCAATTTCCCATACGCAAATGCAAGCAGCGCAATGGGATGAATGGTCGGCTTGTCAATTCCTTGCTCCATCTGCAGTTTGCACGACGTACACTCTGTACTTCCAATTTGAGCCGTGGTCTCCTGCATTTTGCTGATCAATCCCCAACCCACACGTAGACTTGTACGATAGGTTTGTTTCCGCATCCCATACGTACCTGCCATTCCACTACAGCCCGCATCCGCATGCTGTACTGCAAGTCCAGGGATCAAGTTCAGCAATCGCATCCCACTATGATTCTGATCCAAAGCACGCAAATGACATGGAGTATGATAGATGACCGTAGTCGTCAGGGGTTTCAAATCCAGTTCAAGTTCATTGTTGGCGTGCATCTGAACAAGATATTGGCCGGCATCCCATGTGTTTGCTGCAACCAGTTTGGCATCTTCATTGTCGAGGATTTGCACGTACTCAAATTTGAGGCAAAGCGCTGCGGTGGGTTCAGTCGTCACAATCTGATATCCTTGTCGAACGGCCTCTGCCAACTGCCGAATCTGAGGTGCGATCATGCGGCGAACTTTCTCAATATCACCCATGATGATTTTCGCCATGAACGTTACGGACTGCCACGCGGGGACGTAGACCTCGACGTTTTGATGCTGAAGGACTTCCACCAATGCCATTCCAACCAGCGGATTGTTCCAATTCGCATAGTGATCGACCAGATAAAGTACCTTGCGGCCAGCACCTCGATTGGGTCGAGTTAGGCGATTCTTCGCTGCCCATCGCATGAAAGGCTGTCGAGCAATCGAGGGCAGTCGACGCCCCTGGGCTATGCCTGTCGTCTTTTCCAAAAGCCAACGGGAATAGCGATTCTCTAATCCCCAATTTGCTAACCTTGGCATTCGACTCGCCAATGCGGTTAACATATCGAGACGCGACAACAACCTATCATTAAGCCGCAACCCATTCGTTGCCGTGTACTGCGCTTTGATCTCTAACATGAGCTTTGGAATGTCTACCGACGCTGGGCAGTCAACTTTGCATTGATGGCAATGGAAACATAAGTCTGCGATTTCCTTTAATTCGTCACTTTCGGCAAAGTGGAGTGGGAGTTTGCCAGACAACAGACCACGAAGCAAATTCGCTTTGGCTCTCGGCGAAGCCTCTTCACCTCGCGTGGACCTGAACATAGGACACATGCGTTCCGTTGGCGAATTGGATCGACAACGACCGCAGCCATTGCACGAATTGGCAGTGATCTCCAACGACTCGCTTTCCGACCAAGCGAGAATGGGCAAAAAAGTTTTGTTTGCAGTTGCAACGCCACCCGCTAATACCTCTTCGACCAATGCACCGTCGCTCGTAACTAGCGGATTCCCGGTACTGTTTGCCGACTCTCCGGCGGGGATCAATTTGTTTTCAATACCATTTCCATTGACACTTAAATCATTTTGGTCCGTGTTG
>Ga0163144_10014837_pt1 | contig 16132 bp, 14 predicted proteins | sample OliLak19BULKMAT1_FD_123175 | JGI IMG/M metagenome (GOLD analysis project Ga0163144, IMG submission 123175) | Freshwater microbial mat bacterial communities from Lake Vanda, McMurdo Dry Valleys, Antarctica - Oligotrophic Lake LV.19.BULKMAT1 | ecosystem: Environmental > Aquatic > Freshwater >... | reverse complement strand
GACCCGTTCCTGGTATCCGGTCGACGATCCCCGGCTACTCGGCGAGACGGCCTCTTGGATGCTCTTCGCCGAGGGGACGACGAACACCGCCTCCGCCGCCCGGCTCCATGTCAACCTCGGCTACGACTTCGACATCGACGCCTGCCGGGCCGGCGCCCACCGATTGTTCCGCGCCCTCGACGCCCATCTGTGGATGCGAGAGCAGGAGGGGCGGGCGTGGGTGTGCTCGGCTGATCGTCCGACGATCGCCGACATCGCCCTGTTCCCCGACGTGATGTTGTCCGAGGAGGGTGGTGTCTCGCGGTTGCCCTACCCGGCGCTGCGCCGCTGGACGGACCGTGTCAAGCGCATCCCGGGCTTCCGCGTGATGTCAGGGATCTTCCCCGCGGATCCGGCGCCCGAGCGGTCCTGACGACGCCCGGGTGCGGGGCTGGTGGCTACGACCAGCCGTCGACGTCGATCCCGAATTCGGCGCCGGCGTCGAGCACGCAGTCGAACAGGTGCTGGCCGCTCGAACGTTCGCAGTGCATCAGATACGAGCGGGTCCCGTCAGCGAGGTCGTGGCGCACGACATCGGTGGCGAGCTTGGCGACGCTGCTGCGGAACGCACTGTGGTTCGGGGTGATCGCGTCCGAGAGATCGATGGCGCAGAGCTTGGCCAGGAGGGCCACCGAATCCGAGCCGGACAGCCGCATCAGCGCCCGACCGTGGGTGAGGTCGATCACGGTGACCAGCTCACCGACATCGCCAACGGCCGATCGTTGCTCGGAGATGATCGCCGTCGCCGACCCTGGGGGACCGATGAGCAGCCACGAACCAGGATCGGATCCGACTTGTAACACTCCGCCGGCGAGGAGGTCGGCCCGACCGAACGGAGTGGCGTGGCGGGCCGTGAAGGCGCCATGGGCGTCGGCCTTGACGAGCACCTTGGCCAAGGGACTCTGGTCGCTCAGCCGCAAGGCCGCCGCGCTTCGACGCTGACTGACCTCCCAACCTTCGACCACGGCGACCGGTGCGGCCGGGGCAATGGGGCTCCGCGCGATGGCGCTCATCGGCTCCTCCTCGACAGGGGGGCATCTGGGGTGAGCGGCACCATCAGACCCTCATCCTCGAACCGTCGGCATCGAAATGGGCAAGACCCTCGATCACCGTCAGCTTCACCCGGGATCGGTCGGGGAGCTGGCATGTCACCACCGTCCCTGGTTCGCCGAGGCGGGGCTCGACGTAGCCGAGGCAGATCGAACGGCCCAGCGTCGGAGACATCCGACTCGAAGTCACGCGACCGACGATGGTCTTGGTGCCTTCCACCAGTTGGCTCGCCTCCGCCGGCACCACCGTCGGGTCGACCGGTTGGAGGGCGACGAGACGTTGGAAGTCGTGGCGCTGGCGCTGCCAGACGAGCTCCGGCTTTCCGACGAAGTCGTCCTTGTCGAGCTTGATGCACCAGTCGAGATCGGCGCCGTAGCCGAGGGTCAACCCGTCGGTGTCCTGGCCGACGATGAAGTGGCCCTTCTCCAATCTCATGATCCGCTGCGCCTCGACACCGAACGCCCCGACGCCGAGAGGCTGACCCGCCTCGAACAGCGCTTCCCACACGTGCAGGCCGTAGGAGGCCGGCACGTGGATCTCGTAGCTCAGTTCGCCGGTGAAACCGATGCGCCACATGAAGCAGTCGGGGACGCCGGCCACGGTTCCCGCCCGCACGTTCATGTACGGGAACGACTCGTTGGAGAGGTCGACGCCCTCGACCACACGAGCCACCAACTCCCGGCTCTTCGGACCGGCGACGTTCATGCTGGCGTAGCCGGTGGTGACGGGCGTGATGTGCACCTGCCACTCCGGATGTTCGGTCTGCAGCCAGTTCTCGGCCCACTCCCACACCGTCGCCGCTCCCGACGAGGTGGTGGTCATCACGTAGTGATCCTCGGCCAGTCGTCCCGTAACGCCGTCGTCCATGACGACCCCGTCCTCGGCACACATCACCCCGTAGCGCACGGCGCCGATGGGTAGCTGCGACCACTTGTTGGTGTACAGCAGGTTGAGCAGCCTGGGGACGTCCGGTCCGCGCAGATCGAGCTTGCCGAGGGGCGTGACATCGATCACGCCGACGTTGGTCCGCACGTTGTTGACCTCCGCCGCCGGATCGCCGTAGTGCTCGGGGCGGATCCAATCGCCGGCGACCAACGGCCGGGCACGGTGTCGCTCGTGCCAGGGCTGCATGGGTGAGTAACGGGTGTTCTCGAACCCTCGTCCGGCCAGGGCGCCGAGCGTGATCGGGGCGAACGGCGGTCGCCACACCGTGGTGCCGATGTCGTTGAGGTCGGCGACGCCATGGGCTTCGGCCATGATGGCGACGGCGTTGGCGGATTCGAGCTTGCCCTGCGTGGGGCCCATGGTCACGGTGGTGTAGCGCTTGACGAGTTCGATGGAGTCGTAGCCCTCTTTCGTGGCCGCGAACAGGTCCTTCGAGCTGACGTCCTCGGAGTAGTCGACGATGCCGTGAGTGGTGGAGCGGTACAACTCGGGGTGCGGGGCCCTGGCCAACGACGGCACGGGTCCGGTAGCGCCGCGGCCAACTCGAGCGGCGGCGTTGCCGCCGACGGCGGAGCCGTGGGCGATCAGTTCGGCCGTGGCGCCGTCACCTTCCAGACCTCCGGCCACGAGCACACTCGCGGAGCGCCGGTCGGTCGGGAAGAACCGGGCCGCGGTCTTGTCGTAGACCGGGCGATCGCCTGCCATGTTGAGCAATGGCACCGTGGCGGTCCAGCCGGCGGCGATGACGAGCAGGTCGCAGTCCACCTTGCGGCCATCGCCGAGGACGACAGCCGAGACCCGCTTCGCGCCCATTGCCTTCACGACGTTCCCACCGGTTCGGGCATCGACGACGGCGACGTCGGTCCCGATGCGACGAAGGTCCTCCACGCAGGCGTCGCCCTCGGCATTGGCGGTGAACACCACCGCCCGGGAACCGGGCTTCACGGCGTACAGGTTGATCATCCGCCGGACAGCGGTCGACAGCATCACACCGGCGAGATCGTTTCCCTCGAAGACGTATGGGCGCTCGATCAAGCCGGCGGCGACCACGAGCGAGCCCGCCCGCACCTTGCACAGCCGCTCGTGGATCTCGTGACCCTTGACCGAGATGCCCGGCTGGCGCTGCACCACGGCGATCCAGTTCATGTCGTACCGGCCGGTGACGACGGAGTTCGTCATGACCTCGATGTTCGTCTCGGCGGCCACCTCATCACGCAGTCGGGCCAGCACAGCGAGTTCGGGCGGCGGGCCGTAGCGCAAGTGACCGCCGAGCTCGTACTCCTCCTCGACGAGCAACACGGCGGCCCCGGCTCGTGCCGCCGCCACCGCGGCCGCCATGCCGGCGGGGCCGCCACCAGCGATGCACACATCGACGTGGACGTAGCGCTGGTCGTAGTAGCCGTGGGCGGCGTCCGGCGCCGTGACGCCGCCTGCCGCGAAGCGCCCGAGGATCCGCTGGTACACCGGCCACAGCCGTTGCGGCTTCATGAACGTCTTGTAGTAGAAGCCCGGAGACAGGAACCGACCGACCATGCGGTTGGCACCGCGGATGTCGAACTTCAGCGACGGCCAGACGTTCTCGGGGCTGATCACCATCCCCTGCTCGACACGGCGATGGGCACCGCGAACGTTGGGTTCGTCACCCACCTGCACCGTGCAGTTCGGGTCGTGGAAGGTGGCGGACAGGACGCCGCGCGGGCGCTTGTACTTGAAGCTCCGCGAGAAGATGTCGACACCCGCGGCCGCCAGCGCCGAGACGATCGTGTCCCCGGCGAAGCCGTGGTACGACCGGCCCTCCCACGTGAACGAGACAGGCTTCGTACGATCGATCACTTCGCCGGGTTGCCGGGAGAGACGGCGGTTGTCGGCCACGCGTCAGCCCTTCGCTTCGTTGAGCCGGAGCTGCGCGGCCGGCCATCGGCTGGTGCGGATGTCGTTGGTCACCGTATGGCGTTCGACCGCGAAGTAACGGCGGCATCCGGCGCGGTGGTACCACGTCTCGGTCACCCAGTCGGCGAGATTCGACTTCGTGTACAGGTAGGTACGCCACTCCTCGGGCGTCGTGGTGGCGACGTCCGGACGGCGTTTGGACTCCCCGACCGCCCGGAACTCTGTCGAGTTCCTGTCGCCGCACCACGGACACGGAACGATGATCACGGGCGCGTCTCCTCGGTTCGGTAGTGGTGTGCCCGGCCCATCAGTGGCCGACCGCCGCCGCGCCCTTTTCGCCGACGAGCCGTCCCTCGCGGAAGCGGGCCAGATCGAACGCCGAGATGAGCGCAGGCGTGCGCTGGGTGGCGATGAGCTGCGCCATCGTCTCCCCGGCCACCGGCCCGGCCTTGAAGCCGTAGGTGCCCCACCCGATGTCGACGATGAACCCCTTCACCGGGGTGAAGCCCATGATCGGGCTGAAATCCGGCGTCATGTCGCACAGCCCGGCCCACTGGCGCAGCACACGCATCTTGGCGATGCCCGGCATGAGCTCGAGCACATGGCCCGCCAGTTCCTCGGTGAACTCCAGCGAACCGCGCATCGAGTAGCTCGCATACGGATCGGTGGACGCGCCGAAGACCAGTTCGCCGCGGTCGGTCTGGCTCACGTACACGTGCAGTGAGCCGGACACGACCACGGCGTCGAGGAACTTCTTGACCGGCTCGGTGACGGCGGCCTGCAAGGGATGCGTGACCAGCGGCATCTTGAGCCCCACCATGGCGTTGATGAGGCTGGCCCAGCCCGCGGTGCAATTGATGACGGTCCTGGTGGAGATGTGTCCGCGGCTGGTGTCGACCCCGGTGACGGTGTCACCCTCGGTCGTGATGCCCAGCACCTCGGTGTTCTGATGGATCTGGCAGCCGCGGACATCGGCGCCGCGGGCGTACCCCCAGTTCACGGCGTCGTGGCGCACCGTGCCCCCTGGCGGGTGGAACAACGCGCCGAGAATGGGGTAGCGGGTCTGATCGCTGGTGTCCATGTAGGGCACGATCTTCTTGATCTCGTCCGGGCCGATGACTTCGGAGTCGATCCCTTCCAGCTTGTTGACCTCGGCGCGCCATCGCATCGTGCGCAGCGACGAGTCGTTGTGGGCCAAGGTGAGATGACCCATCTGGCCGAACATGATGTTGAAGTTGAGGTCGGTCGACAGGTCTTCGTACAGCTTGACGGAGCGATCGTAGAAGCGGACCCCTTCGGGCGTGAGGTAGTTGGAGCGCACGATCGCGGTGTTGCGCCCCGACCCGCCGCCTCCGACATACCCCTTGTCGACGATCGCCACATCGGTGATGCCGTGGTTGGTGGCCAGGTAGTAGGCCGTGGCCAGACCGTGGATGCCGGCGCCGATGATGACGACGTCGTACTGCTTGTTCAGGTCGTGTTGACGCCACGCCCGGGGCCAGTCCCGTGTGGTCAGGCCGTGCCTGATCAGGCTGAACGCCGAGTACTTGGCCGGGTACTTGGCGCGGCGCTTCGTGCGCTGCATCACATGCCGCTCCAGCCGGGAACCCACTCTGTCCCGGCCAGTGGGATGCGGGCCATCGCCGCCGCCTCGATGGTGAGCGCCACGAGGTCTTCGGGTTCGAGGTGGTGGACGTCGCTCTTGCCGCACGCCCGGGCCAGGGTGGTGAGCTCCATCGTCAGGGCCCGCAGGTAGTTGGTCATCCATCTCGCCCCGACCTCGGGGTCGAGGCGAGCCTCCAACTCCGGGGTCTGGGTGGTCACTCCGACGGGGCAGCGGCCCGTGTGGCAATGATGGCAGTACCCGGCCTGGGTGCCGAGCGCCTCGTAGTCGGCGGTGGCGTCGACCCACTGCTGATCGGCGGCGCTGAACCACGACGGGCGGTTGCACCCGATCCCGAGCAGTGAGGCCACGCCGATCGACACGGCGGTGGCGCCCAGGGCGAGGGCTTTGGCGACGTCGGCGCCGCTGCGGATGCCGCCGGACACGATCAGTTGGACCTCGTGATGTTTGCCGATCTCGCGCAGGGCGTCGGCGGCCATGCGCACCGCGGCCAACGTCGGGATGCCGGCGTGCTCGATGAACACGTCCTGGGTGGCTCCCGTTCCGCCCTGAAGACCGTCGACCACGACGACATCGGCGCCGGCGGCGACAGCCAACTTGACGTCGTAGGCCACTCGCGTGGCCCCGACCTTGACGTAGATCGGTTTCTCCCAGTTGGTGGCCTCGCGAAGCTCCTCGATCTTGATGACGAGGTCGTCGGGACCGGTCCAGTCCGGGTGCCGGGACGAGGACCGTTGGTCGATCCCTGCGGGAAGGGTCCGCATGCCGGCGACCCGGGCCGACACCTTCTGGCCGAGGAGCATGCCGCCCCCACCGGGCTTGGCGCCCTGACCAAGGACGATCTCGATCGCATCCGCCTTGTGGAGATCGGCGGGGTTGAAGCCGTAGCGCGACGGCAGGCACTGATAGACGACGTGCTTGGAGGCCAGGCGTTCCTCGGGTGTCATGCCGCCATCGCCTGTCGTCGTGGAGGTGCCGACGGCGGTGGCGGCGCGGCCGAGCGCCTCCTTGGCGTGGCCCGACAGCGATCCGAAGCTCATGCCGGCGATCGTGATGGGGATCTTCAACTCCAACGGCTTGCTGGCGAAGCGCGAGCCGAGCACCGTTGTCGTGTTGCAGGCTTCCCGGTAGCCCTCCATGGGGTAGCGCGACGCCGAAGCGGTGATGAACACCAGGTCGTCGAACGTCGGCAGCTTGCGCTTGGCCCCCCACCCGCGGATCTCGTAGCGGCCCTCTTCGGCCATGCCGTGGATCTGGTCGATGACCGACGGCGGGAAGGTGTAGCTCTCGCGCAGAGGGACGTGTCGTGACCTCGGCGCCGCGATGGGGATGGGGATGGGGATGGGTAGCGAACTCGGATCGGCCATCAGTAACTCTGCGCTTTCAGTGCATCGAAGTTGTAGAGCAGCTTGGCCGAAGCGATCCGCTTCACGTTCCCCGGCTCGACATGGTCGAAACCGGCGGTCTGGCACAACGAGGTGACAGTGGCGACGTCGGCCTCGGTCAGTTCCTCCCTGCGGGCATCGCTTCCGAGGCTCTTGATGCTCCCGGCGACGTAGATGATCGCCTCGTACAGCGAATCGCCGAGAGCCTCGCCGGCATCCCCGCCGACCAACAACACCCCGGCTTGGGCCATGAACATCGAGAAGTCCCCCACGTCGCCGGCGACCGCGAGGTGCGCTCCCTTGAGTGAGATCCCGGCGCGGGTGCTGGCGTCGCCCTCGACGATGATGGTTCCCCCATTTGCCGTTGCGCCGGCCCGCTCGCTGGCGTTGCCCGTCACCCGGATGCGCCCGTTCATCAAGTTCTCGCCGATCGCCCAGCCGCAGAAGCCGTTGACGGTGATGTCCACGCCGTCGCACAGCCCACCGATGTAGTGCCCGACCGAACCTTCGAAGGTGAGGTCGAGATGCTTCATCAGACCGACGGCCATGTTGTGGCGGCCCTTGGGATGCAGGATGCGAACGACGGTGCCCGGGTCGAGGGCGCGCAGCGCGATGTTGATGTCCCGCACGCTGAGCTCGACACAGTCGAGGGTGACGACGGCTGAGGTGGTCGTGGGCGGGGACATCAGCGGGTCCACACGTAGATCTCACTCGGGATCGGTTCGAAGACCTTGGCCTCGTCGATAGAGGGAAGTTCGGCGAGCGCCCGGTATTCCGACGCCATGGCGACGTAGCGGTCGTGGACGGCGACGACCGCCGGCTTGCAGGAGACCGGGTCGCGCAGCACGGCGAACTGGCTCTCGGTGGCGCACAGCAGCGTGTAAAAGCCATCGAGTTGCTTCTGGAGGATGCGCAGGGCGTCACCAAGATCGCGTCCATGGTTCATCTCGTAGCCGATGAGACGGGCCGCCACTTCGGTGTCGTTGTGGGTGAGGAACTTCTCACCGAGACCCTCGAGGTCGCGCTTGACACTGAAGTAGTTGGAGAAGCTGCCGTTGTGGACCACGCACAGGTCGTCGTGGGTCGAGAACGGGTGCGACCCGTCCGTGGTGATCGCCGACTCGGTGGCGAGGCGCGTATGCCCGACGCCCTGGTAACCGGAGCGTCCGACGACCTCGAAACGATCGAGCACGGTGCCCGGCCGACCGGTCTCTTTGAAGACCTCGACGCAACGCCCTGTGGAGACGATGCGCACACCACAGGCTTCGATGTCGTCGACGAGGCCTGGGGAACCCACGAGCACCACCCCGTCGCCATGGCGGCGCACCGTCAAGCCGAGACGCTCAGCCAGCCCGTCCCAGTCGACGGGCGCGGACTCGGCCCGACATGAGTACTTGATCAGCCCGTCCGGCGCCGTGTCGCCGTAGATGGCGATGCCGGCGGAGTCGGGCCCGCGATCCGTCATCTGCGCCAGCATCGCCGCCAGCAGTCGCCCGAGTTGCGGCTCGAGTTCGGAGTCGAGCAGGTGAAGACCCACGATTCCGCACATCGGCGTCATCACCCCCTGGTCGTTTGGCTCGGAATTGGCTCGGAACTGGCTCGGTCGGCGCCGGCCGACGAACCCGCTGTTTCACATTGGTAGACCAGAAACTACTCCAGTGAAACAAGGTTTGCCACCTCTGCTACGGTTGACCTGCGGTGACAACGTTCTCCGGCAGCCCTGGGGGTTCAACATGAGCGAGACACGCGAAATCCTCGAGGCACGCGCCGAACAGGACGGCATCGAGTTCTTCATGGCGATGTTCGTCGACATGCACGGCCGACCGTGCGCCAAACTCGTCCCGGCCTCGGCCATGGACGTGTTGTGCGAGGGAGCGGGGTTCGCCGGGTTCGCGGTCGGCCCCATGGGCCAGAGCCCGGCGTCGCCAGACCTCATCGCCGCCCCCGATGCCCACAGCTACTTCAAGGTGCCGTGGCGAGAAGGGGTGGCGGTCGTGATGTGCGACATCGCCGTCGAGGGCAAGCCGTGGCCGTACACCCCTCGGATCATTCTCGGAGATGCGCTCCGCCGTCTGCGCGACGAGCGCGGTATGCAGTTGATGGTCGGCGTCGAAGCCGAGTACCACCTCCTGCGGCGAGCGGAGAGCGGCAAGCTCGTCATCGCCGACAGTCTCGACACCATGGATGTGCCGTGCTACGACGCCCATGGCTTGACCCGGATGTACGAGTTCCTCACCACGATCTCGCGCTACATGAACCAACTCGGCTACGAGAACTACGCCAACGACCACGAGGATGCCAACGGGCAGTTCGAGCAGAACTTCAAGTACGCCGAGGCGATGACGACCGCCGACCGGCTGATCTTCTTCCGCTACATGGCTCGCACGGTCGCGCATGAGTTCGGCATGATCGCCACGTTCATGCCCAAGCCGTTCGCCGATCTCACCGGCAACGGATTGCATATGAACACCTCGCTGTGGTCGGCCGACGCCGGCACCAACCTGTTCGAGTTGGCGGCCGACCCCGGGGCCGGTCCCGATACGCACGGCCTCGGGCTCACTCCCCTCGGATATCAGTTCTGCGCCGGGGTGCTCGACAACGCTTGTGGGATGGCTGCCATCACCAACCCGATCGTCAACAGCTACAAGCGGATGAGCGTGGCTGCACCGAACTCCGGTGCGACGTGGGCGCCGCCCTACGTGGCGTATGGCGGGAACAACCGCACGCAGATGATGCGCATCTCCGAAGGCAATCGGCTCGAGGTGCGCTCGGTGGACGGGGCCGCCAATCCGTACCTGGCCTTCACGGCCGTGCTCGCCGCCGGTCTCGATGGTGTTGATCGCGGCGCCGACCCCGGGGATGCGAACTCGGACAACCTGTACGAACTCCAGCCCGAGGAGGTGGCGGCCAGAGGGATCAAGGCCATGCCGGCGACGTTGCTCCACGCCGCTGAGGCGCTGGCCGGCAATCCGGTCATGCAGCAGGGTCTTGGTCACACCGGCAAGGAGTTCTACAGCGACTACTTCGCCAAGGTGAAGATGGAGGAGTTCCGCCAGTGGCACTGCACGGTGACGGAGTGGGAAACCGACCGCTACCTCAGCTTGTTCTGACGTGACGACTCGCGCGGATGCCAGCCGCGAACCGGACGATCTCGCGGCTGCCGCCTTCGAGTCGGAGCTGAACGCCGTCATCGCCGCGCGGGTTCGCGAGTACCGGCAGATGATCACCCAAACGGTCGCTCAGCTGGCAACGGCGAGCGGCATCAGCAAGGGCATGCTGTCCAAGATCGAGAACGGCCAGACCTCGCCGAGCTTGTCGACCCTCGGCCGGGTCGCTCGGGCCCTCGGCGTTCCCGTGACGTCATTGTTCCGTGGCCTGGAGGAGGAGCACGATGCGCTGTTCGTCGGCGCCGGCAAAGGACTGGAGATCGTGCGGGAAGGCACGCACGCCGGGCACCACTATCAACTGCTCGGCACCATGCGCGGCGCCCACAAGCGGATGGAGCCGTTGTTGGTGACCCTCACGGCACGGCACGAGGTGTTCCCACTGTTCCAACACCAGGGCACGGAGTTGATCTACATGCTCCAGGGCGCCATGGAGTACGGCCACGGCATCGCCCGCTACACGATGCACAAGGGTGATGCCCTGCAGTTCGACGGCGAGGTGCCGCACGGACCGACGCGGCTGATCACGATGCCGATCCGATTCCTGTCGGTGATCGCCTACGGCTCCGCGGGCACCGGGGTCGGCTGAGCCCGGTCGCTATTCGGGGAATCCTCCTCGTGTCGTCTCCTGGTCGTGGTCGAACGGGGCGAAGTAGTCGATCGCCATCTGGCGGAACCGGGTGAGACCCTTGTAGTCGGCGAGTTCGTCGGGGAGGGTGCTGAGCACCCGATGCATCCGGCACGCCCACTTCGGAATGGAGGCGATCTCCTCCAGCTTGATCAGGTAACAGCGGATCGGGAACAAGATGGCGTTCGAGCGCGGCAGCCGCCAGAAGCTCTGCAGCTCGCAGCGAAGGTGCAGCTTCTCGCCGATGTTCTCGGGCGTCACCGTCGTGCGGTCCGTACCCCACTTGTGGTAGTTCTCGGGGCTGGTGTCGAGGCGGGCATTGACGGTCATCGTCCAGTTCAGGCGACGAGCGGGACGGCCTTGCTGCACGTTCAGGAGGAACTTGAGGGCTCGGTCGAACACCCCGAGTTCGTGGGCCAGAGGGACCGGCCCGTGCCACTCCATGAAGTTCATCCCGATGTCGAAATCGAGCGACCAGTCAGCCTGAGTGGTGACGATCCCGGCGTCCATCCACAGGTTGTCATCGCGCTGGTCCACGATGCAGAAATCGCCCTGGGCCTGACGGAAGATGTACTCCCCGGGCTCGTACGCCAGGGTCGACGGGTCGCCGAACGTGAAGGTGTCGTCGATCCCCAGCGGGCGGTTGATCCAGTGCCAGCGGTGGCCGTCACGGGTCAACGAGAACAGATCGGGGTAGCTGGCGGCCTTGCACGTCATCAGCAGCTCGAGGGTGTCCCACTGGGCGGACATCATGTGCGGCAGTGCCTGGCAGCGCAGGGGGTCCTCGGCCAGTACCAGGGCCCGGTCGTGCATCTCGGCGACATAGTGCTCATCGACGTCGATCGGGTGCTCGAACGCCGTCCCGGCCGGGCCGGGGACATGCGGCTCGATGTTGACCGCGTACATGTAGCGGTCCTCGGGGAACGGAAACGGGTACCGACGAATGGCCGAGGGGCTGTTGCGGAAGGTGAAGTCTCCGCGGAACGTCTCGTCGTTGAACTTCATCGCCATCGTGAGACTCCAGTCCTCATCGTGCCGTTCGATCTAGAGATCGAGGGTCAGGTGGGTGCCGACGAAGCGGGAGACACACGGCATGATCCGCACGCCCGATGCCCTCTCCTCGTCGGTCAGGTAGTGGTCGTTGTGCAGGAGTTCGCCGTCCGCTCGCAACACGGCGGTCTCGCATTGACCACAGGCGCCGCCGCGGCACAGGTAGGGCGCGTCGATCCCGGCCGCTTCGATGGCCTCGAGAAGGCTCTGGTGTTCCTCCACCGAGATGGACAAACCGGATCGGGCGAGCGCGGCCGAGAACGCCACGCCGGGTGGCGGAGCGAGGAAGTGCTCACAGTGCAGGTTCTCCTCGGGCCAGCCGAGCCCCCGCGCCGTGCCCAACACGTGATCGATCATCCGTGGTGGCCCACACACGTACAGGTGCGTTCCCAGCGGTTGATCGATCAGAGCGGCGCGGTAGTCGACGACCTCGCCCTCGTCATCGACCGAGATCCGGACCCGTGACCCATACCGTTCGCCGAGCTCGGCCCAATAGGCACCGTGTTCGCGGCTACGGATGGAGTAGATCAACTCGAACGGGCGACCGTCGGCGTCGAGCATCTCGAGCATTGGTACGAACGGGGTGATGCCCACGCCACCGGCGACCAACAGGTGGCGGCGTCCCCAGTTGTCGATGGGGAACAGATCGATCGGCTGGCTGATCGTCAGGGTGTCGCCGACGGCAAGACGATCATGCATGTAGGCCGAGCCACCACGGGAGTGCTCTACGCGCAAAACGCTGATCTGGTAGGTCGAGGTGTCATTGGGCGAGGACATCAGCGAGTAGGGGTTGCGCCGGAGCCGGCCGCCGTCATCCATGGACACCACCACGTGGGCGCCGGGGGCGAAGACCGGCAGCGCCGAACCGTCGACGCGTTCGAACGTGAATCGCTTGATGGCCCCGGCTACCTGGGTGATGTCGCGCACCTCGACCCTCATCTCGGTGTTGACCGTCATCGGCGCTCCGGTGATCTCATGCGAACCGCTCTTCGGCGGGCGGCACCGTGCCGGGAACTTCGGCATCGACCGAGACACCCTGATAGGCGTGGTAGCGGCGTGAGTAGTGATCGCGCACGAGGAGATGGATCCCGCAGTGGACGCACTGGACGGGGCTGACGGTGACGTCCTCGGTGAACCCTTTGCAGTGGACGCACTGGACCCGCCGCTTCAGCGAGCCACGGTGCTCGGTGATGATCGAGGTGGGCTTGATCCCGAAATCGGCCGCCACTCGGATCACGGCGCCGAGGAAGGGCTCGGTGCCAGCGGCGTACAGACGAGTGCCCATGGTCGCCGCCGACAACAGTGACGCCAGCTCGTCGATCAAACCGGGCACGCTCGCGGCCTGCCAGTACTGACGGGGCCCGAGGGCCGCGAGCGCGTTGGTAGAGCCCTTGCCGTCGTCGCCGCCAGGGACATACCGGATCTCAGCGAGTGGGAGCATCGGATCACCGTGGGCGACCAACTCCAACAGGGCCAGAGCACCCTCACCCTCGAGTGCGAACAGGTGGCGCTGAGCGTGCTCGACGATCCGCAGCTTCGAGTACACCGGCCGGCTCTTGATGCCGGTGACCATCATCAGGGTGCCGCCATCAGGGTGCCGCCCGCTTCTTCTTCTCCGGGTCGTCGAAGGGCATCGTGTGAGCGATGGCCTTCGCCTGGAGCGAGGCGCCGCGAACCTCGAGCGGCGAGCCCTGTACGGCCCGATCGACGTCCATCCGGGCGATGGCCATGCTCTGGCGGGTAAGACTCGAATAGCACGGGTTGGTGATCACGCCGATCTTGCGACCGTCGGCCCACAACTCGTCGCCGGCATCGGCCGGTCGGTCGGCATCGATCAGGACACCGAAGATCTTGAAGCGCTCCTTGCCCTGCAGGCGAGCGTGTTCCTCGGCGCCACGGAAACCGGTCTTGCCCTTGGAGACGGTGAAGTCCAGACCCAACTCCCACAGCGAGTCACCGGGAGGCTGATCGGCGAAGGGATACATCTGCGAATTGTCGAATGGATAGAACAGGAGGTAGCTCTCCGTGCGGAGCATGTCGAGCACGGAGAAGCACACCGGCACGATCCCCATCTCCTTGCCTTCGTCCAGGATCGTGTCCCACACGAGATGGGCGTCCTGGCCGCGCACGAAGATCTCGTAGCCCCGTTCGCCGGTGTAGCCGGTGCGCGAAATCATGACGGGCTTCCCGAACAGCGTCGTCTGGATGTGGCCGTAGTACTTGAGGTTTCGGATGCCGGGTACGTGCTGCTCGAGGTAGTCGACAGCCACAGGTCCCTGCAGCGACAGGTCGTGCAGGTCGTCATCGAACAGCACGGCGACGTTGCGGCCCATAGCCGCCTTGCTCACCTCCTCATGGCCGGAGCCGGAGCCGTGAACGAGCATCCAGTTGTTGGAGCCGATGCGGTACACGATGCAGTCGTCGGTGAACAGCCCCCGGTCGTTGAGCATGCAGGCGTAGACCGCTCGGCCGGGCGCCAGCTTGGTCATGTCCCTGGTCGTGATGTAGTCGAGCAGGGCGATGGCGTGCGGGCCGACGATGTGCATCTTCTTCAGGCCCGAGACGTCCATCAGCCCGGCTCGCGTGCGCACGGCGACGTGTTCAGCAGAGATGTCGTTGGCATACGTCCACGCCGTGCCCATTCCGCTCCAATCCTCGAGATTGGAGCCAAGGGCGCGGTGCCGGTCGTCGAGGACGGAGAAGCGCCACGAATGTGCCATGTCGGTGAACCCCCAAGTTCCTTGGTCGTAGCCGTTCAGGAACGCGGCGTCGATCGTGGACGATCGTAGATCGTCCACTTCGCCAAGATCATGGGTTGATCGAGATGAGTGGCCCTGGCGCGGCCGTGCTCAGGTACCGAACTGCCCGACGCGCAGTTGCGACGGGGCTGACCAGGTTCAGTTGGGCGGGAAGGTGATGAGGTAGGGGTCGGCCCCGCCCCCGGCAAAGGTGAGACCGGTGAACGCGGCCGCGGTGTAACCGCCGACCACGATGTCGCCGGACTTCAGGACGCCGATCGCGGTGGCCTCCTCCTGGCCGTTCACCCCGAACTGCCGGATGGTCACGAGGCCGCCGGCGCTCGTGAACCCCGCCATGAAGTTGTCCTGGCCACCGGCGCTCGTGAAGCCAGCGAACGCGCCCTGCGCATCGCCGGACACATACACGTTCCCCGTCTTGGCCACGACGAGGGCGGTGACGAACTCGTTGGAGCCGGTGCCGATCTGACGGCGCCATACCTCGGCCCCGTTCTTGGCGAACTTCGTGACGATGGCGTCGTCACCACCGAGGTTGGTGATGGCGAAGTCTCCATCCGAGTAGCCGCCGACGTAGACGTCGCCCGACTTGTTCACGCCGACGCCGTGCATGTTGTCCGAGCCGTCCGAGCCGAACTGCACGAACCACTGCCGCACTCCGTTCTTGTTGAACTTGGCGAGGAAGCCATCGGCGTCGGCGGGGTTGGCCGTGGCCGGGAATGCGCCGTAAGTAACGCCCGACACGTAGGCGTCGCCCGCGGCGGTGACGGCAATCGAGGTGGCATCGTCCTGGTTGTCGGTGCCGAACTCCTGGACCCACTTCATGACACCTTTGGAGGTGAACTTCATCACGAAGGAATCGTTGAACCCGCCGCCTCCGCCGAAGATGATCCCCCCGAAGGATCCGTCGGTGGTCCCCGTGACGTAGGCCTCACCGGCGGACGACACGGCGACGCCGAGTACCTCTTCGCTGCCAGCCGTGCCCACCTGCTGGAGCCACTTCCGGTTGCCGTTCTTGTCGTACTTGGCGACGAAGACATCGCCGCCGCCCTGGTTCGTGAAGGAGGGGAACGCCCCGTCGGTGGTTCCGGCCACGTAGACGTCGCCCGACGGGGAAACCGCCACCCCGCCCGGTCCGTCGTGGGTGAGTGGATCCCCGAACTGCACCAGCCACACCGGTGACCCGTTCGCCTTGAACTTGGCGAGGACGACGTCGTTACCACTCGTATTCGGGAAGCCCGGGAAGGCGTCGTCGGTCGAACCGGCCTGGTACACGTCGCCGGCCGGCCCCACGGCGACGCCGTAGGAGCGGTCGTCGCCCGGCGTGCCGTACTCGGTGGACCATCCGACGGTCTTGGCGAAGTTCGTGGTCGGGACCGCATGGGCGATCACGACACCGGTCACCGTCACGGCGAGCACCGCGCCAAGCGTCAGCCAGCGTTTCATTTGGGTCTCCGATCAGGACGGTCGCAGCTCCATCCTCGCGCGGTTGTCGGTCGGGCCTGAACCAGCCGGAGCCGACGGGAGTAAGCGGGCCGGCTCAGCGATCCGCGCATTGCGTCGAGTGTCGTCGCCTGGCCGGGAATGGGCCTGCGGAACGAGGG
>Ga0163144_10014836_pt1 | contig 16132 bp, 12 predicted proteins | sample OliLak19BULKMAT1_FD_123175 | JGI IMG/M metagenome (GOLD analysis project Ga0163144, IMG submission 123175) | Freshwater microbial mat bacterial communities from Lake Vanda, McMurdo Dry Valleys, Antarctica - Oligotrophic Lake LV.19.BULKMAT1 | ecosystem: Environmental > Aquatic > Freshwater >... | reverse complement strand
GTGGGAGCCGACGCGGTGGTTGCCGGGCCGTTGGGGTTGGCGGGGGCTCTCAGTTTGAGGGCCGCGAGTTTGGCGATGAGTTCGGGCTCGACTGAGAAGCGGTCTTCCTCGATGGTGAGCGCTTCGAGCACTTCGCGGCGGAAGGCCTTGAGGCAACACTCGATGTCGGTGAGGTTGAGGTTGGTCAGCATGTTGCTGAACGTGGTGATGAAGCGGTTGGCGACGGCGTGCCAGTAGTAGAGGACGCGGTGGGCCTGGCCCAGAAAGCGTGACCCGATGACGGCGTCGGCCCGGCCGTCCAGGATGGGGCGGAGCATGGCTTCGTGATCGTCCGGGTCGTACTCAAGGTCTGCGTCGTGGATGATGACGACGTCGGCCCCTTCGCGCAAGGCCCCGGCAATGCCGGTTCGGAGGGCAGCTCCTTTGCCGCGATTGCTGGAGTGGGAGAGGGATTTGACGGTGGGGCGCTGGCCGAGGTCTTTGACGATCTCTGCGGAACCGTCGGTGGACCCATCGTCGACGAGGACGAGCACGCGTTCGCAGCGCATGGCGCCTTGTTGGCCACGGCCCATCAACGGGGGACGCACGGCCTCGATGCGATCGACCGCAGCGCGAATCCAGCGGGCTTCGTTGAATACTGGGATGACGACGGCGATGAGCATGCGGCCGCGATCGTAGCCTTGAGTCGTTCGTCCTCTGTCCTGAGGAGTCCTGAGGAGTACTGAGGAGTACTGAGGAGTCCTGAGTCGATGAGGGTGGCGTTCGCAAAGCCACGCTTCATGCTGCGGCTATGGACTGAGGACTATTCCCTCGGTCCGAGGGTCATGGCGTTTTTGCCTTGTTTTTTGCCGTACATGGCGAGTTGGTCGGCTCGGCAGACGAGTTCTTTGGCGGTTTGGCCGTCCCAGGGGTAGGTGGCCAATCCGCCCGAGACGGTGAGCCGACCTGCGGCTTGGTCGCCCAGTTTCGGGAAGCGGTGGCGGCCGATTTGGGCTTGGAAGCGTTGGGCGATTTCGAAGACGCTGCCGGGGTGGCGGCTGCCTTCCTGGCGCGGCCCTTCGGGGTCGTCGAAGATGACGGCGAACTCATCGCCGCCGATGCGGGAGACGCGGTCGGTGGGGCGGATGACGCTGCCGAGGAGTTTGACGGTTTCTATGAGGATTTCGTCGCCGGCATCGTGGCCGTAGCGGTCGTTGTAGTGTTTAAAGTCGTCGATATCGAAGACCATGACGGTGAGCATGCGACGTGCAGCGCGGGCCTGGGCGATGGAGGCTTCCAAGAAGCGATCAAAGTAACGACGGTTCCAGGCACCCGTCAGCCCGTCCTTGAACGCGGCTTCGCGCAGTTGGGCCTGTTGCGCAGCCAGCCTGAGCCAGCCGGCGAGCCATTTGGCGTGGGGGGCAAGGTCGTCGCTGGTGCGGATTCGGGCATCGGCTGATGCGGTGAGGGCACCGAAAACTTGATGTTCCCACGCCACGGCGGATTCGATGCGAGCGGAGGCTGGCCGGGCAGGGTCTATCTCGCGGGAAGTGAAGCGACCGGTTTCGGCCGCGGCATCTTTGGGAAGCGCTTCACCGAGTGGGACGAAGCGGATCGATGCGTTGCCCGTGCGTTCGCGTGCGAGGGCGAGGGCTGCTTCGGTGACGTCGACGCCCCGCACGGAAAGGGCGACCAATCGGCCGTCGCCGGCATCGGCGGTGGGTATTGCAGGAGTCGGACCTTGACCATCGCGGTCGGGCGACGACATCACGGCGAACTTGTGGATTTCGTCGGCGGTTGTGCCCGGTCGTGGCACGGCTGGGCCTGCGACCTGACCCGAGCCAATGTTGGGGGTCGGAACCGCAAGCGGGGCCTGGGCCAGAGGCGAGTTTGCGGCGGGCGTGTTGCCACGGCCGATCGGACCTGCACGGCGGAGGGAACGCTGGACGGCTTCGCCGGGTTGTTGCGGATCGACCCATCCATCGAACTCAGCGGCGGTGGAGCGGTTGTCGGTGCCCGCGACGCCCAGCACGACCAGCGCTTCATCGAGCCGTTTGAGACTGGTCACGAAGTCGGCCACCCGGTTAGGGGGAACTTCGCTGGTTGAAAGTCCGTCGGTGGCGCGGAGGTTTTCGACAACGTCGGAGCCGAGCACAACGACCGTTCGGCTACTGGGGCCGAGCGGATGTGCCACCTCGCCCATGGCCTCGAGCGGGGTGCTGGCGCGGCAGACTTCATAGGCGGGATCTTGGCGGAGGGCGGCATCGGTGCCCGTTCGACCGACTAAGATCAGCCGCACAAGGGGCCCTGGTTGTTTCGCGGGAAGGCCCATTCTTTCGCTCGACTCCATTCGGGACCACGGACGCGGGAAGGAAGGTGGAAGCCGCGGGTTCCGGAGGACCATACGGCGGAGCGGAGGCTGCGGTTCTACGTCCGGTAATAAGGGGCTTTAGGGGTTTGCGGGATCATCGGAGAGCAGCATGGCGAGTTCGGCGTCGGTCAGGATTGAAGTGGGGGCTCGACCGTGGGTTTCGGATTGGGTGTTGGACGGGGTGTTGGACGGGGTGGATGCTTCGCCGGCGAGTCTCAACTTCGGTGGTCCGAAGGCGACTCCGAGGTGCATGGAGGACGTGGAAACGGGGTTCGGGACGACGTGGGGGTTGGTGGCGGGGGGCGGGCTGCCGAAGCGGGGCTTGGGCTGGGCGGATTCGAAGGGAGTGGGGGTGGGTTCGAAGGGGCGGAGGCGTGGGCTTTCTGCGGCTTCAAAGACCCACATGACGGTGCGCATGCCGTGGCGTTGGAGGATGCGCCAGACTTCGTCAACGGAGGGGAGGAGGCGGGGTTCGACGACGATCAGCATGGAGGCGGTGACTTGGTGGGCGGCGATGCCGCGGCAGTCGAGGGCGACCTGGGCGAAGGCGGCGAAGGGGGATTCGGCGCGGGCGGAGATGTGAACGCCTTTTTTGGTGAGGGTGTCAAGGAGTTCGTGGTCGAGGGGGGTGTTGGCGGCGTGCCAGATGACGCAGTGGGCCGCGCGTGAAGAGTGGGGATGGGCTCCGGCGATCATGGCTTTCAGTGTATCGAGCGGGGACAGAATCACAAGGTCAAATTGAACGGGCGGGTGCGTTTGGGTCGGGCGTGAGGGGCGATTTGGTCCAGCCTGATGCCATTTTGTGGTTCCTGCCGATACTCTTGGCCTACGCATGCGGCTTGGCCACACCATCGCGCTCACCGTGCTTTCGCTCCTCACCATCGGTGTGGTGATGGTCACATCCGCCCGCATGGAAGTGGCTCCGGTGGGCGAATTGGCATCGACCGTTCCGGGGATCACGGCGAAATCTGTCATTCTGTCGCGTCAGACGGCATATATGGGGCTGGCCCTGTGCGCGATGGGGGTGGGGGCGTTCTTGCCGATCCGGGCGTTCGCCGAGCGGGCGGTAAACGGGCGGGCATTGGAGCGAGACCATACCGCGGGGATCTGGCCTGCATTGCTGGTGGGTGTGGTGCTTGTGGGATTGTGTGCGATGGCCTACCTGCCGGTCATCGGCAAGCAGGTGAACGGGTCGTTCCGGTGGCTGCGGCTCCCGATCGGTGGGAAGGACGGGCTCTCGGTTCAGCCCAGCGAGATCGCCAAGTGGGTGATGATCCCGCTGGTGGCGTGGTATATGACGGTTCGTGCGCGGGCCATGCATGAGTTCTTGCGGGGCTTGTTCCCGATTCTGGCGGTGGTGGGGCTTGTTTCCGGCTTCATCATCATGGAGGATTTGGGCACCGGGGCACTCATCGGCGGGGTCGCGGCGATCTTGCTGCTGGCCGGGGGCGGGGCCATCTGGCAACTTGCGTTGCTCTTCCCGCTTGCGTTGGTCGGGCTTTCGGGCGCGATTTTGGTGAGCGATTACCGCCGCAAGCGGATCCTCGCGTTTCTTGATCCGTTCGAAGATTCGCAGGGCATCGGGTATCACATTGTTCAATCGCTCATCACGATTTCCGAGGGGCGCGGCTGGGGCAGGGGCCTGGGCGGCGGGCTGAACAAGTTTGGGTATCTGCCGGAAGATTGGACCGACTTCCTGTTCCCGGTGATCTGTGAGGAACTGGGCATCTCGGGGGCTGCGATTGTCATCACGCTGTTTGCACTTCTCGTGATCTCGGGGCTGATGGTCGCGTGGCGGGAGAAGAACCCGATGCTGCGGCTGTGGGGTTTGGGGGTTGTTGCGACCGTCGGGGGGCAGGCCGTGTTTAACCTGATGGTGGTGACGGCGTTGGCGCCCACCAAGGGGATCGCGCTTCCGCTGTTGTCGTCGGGGGGCACCGGCTGGATCTTGACGGCCTTTTCGCTCGGCGTGCTGATCAGTATTGACCGGACCGCTGCGCGGGTGGGGGAGCCGGTGGGCGACCACGCGGCGGGCGATCGTGCCGCGAACGAAGAACCTGTGGCGGCCTGAATAAAAACCCACGACCCACGTGAAACCCGAAGCCATTGAACATCAGTTGCCGGCGGTGGTGTTTGCGGGCGGGGGCACCGGTGGGCACCTGTTTCCTGGGGTTGCCATCGCGGAGGTGCTGCGGGCCCGTCGGCCGTTGCGTCCCATTATGTTCGCGTGTTCGGAACGCGAGATCGATGCCAGGATTCTTGAGAAGCAGACGCTGGCGGGGGAGCCGGTGGTGTTCCGCACGAACCCGGGCAAGCCGTTCGGTTTGAGGCCCGCAACTTTGCTTCGTTTTGTCAGGGCTTGGGGGGGTGCGGTGCGTCAGGGTCGGGGCTTGATCCGCGAGTTGCGTGCAGCCGCGGGCGGAGAGAGGCCCATTGTGGTGGCGATGGGGGGGTTTGTGGCGGCCCCGCTGGTGCAAGCGGCGCGGGCTGAGCGGTGCCGGATTTTGATGATGAACCTGGATGCGGTGCCCGGCCGCGCCAATCGCTGGATTTCGCGTCACGCCGACCGGATCTTGACGACCGCGAACGTGCCCGACTGTGACTGGACGCGGATCAAGCCTTTAGTGAGGTCGCAGGCCCGCTGGGGTGGGACGCGGGGTGAAGCGCGGCAACGCCTCGGGCTTGACCCATCGCGACCAACCCTGTTCATTACGGGGGCGAGCCAGGGTGCCAAGTCCATCAATCGGTTCTTGATTGAACTGGTTGGACGCAGCGGTGCGGAGTTTCGCGACTGGCAGATCATCCATCAGACCGGACCGACGGAAGCCCCCGAGGCGAGGGCGGCGTATGCCGGCGCTGGGGTGCCCGCGGTGGTCGAGCCGTTTTTTGATGTGATGGCTCCGTGCTGGGGAGCGGCCGACTGTGCGGTGGCCCGGGCGGGGGCGGGGAGCGTGTCGGAGGCGTGGGCCAACGGGGTGCCGACACTCTTCATGCCGTATCCGTTCCATGCCGACCAGCACCAGCTCGCCAACGCGGCCGAACTGGTGGATGGTGGGGCAGCGGTCGTGGCGGAAGACCTTGTGGAGCCCGGCCGGAACCTGGACGGAGCGGCTGGGCTTGGGCTGATGGCGCTTCTTCGGGATGAGGGCAGGCGGGATCAACTTCGGCGCGGGCTTGCCGCGCTGGGGCCGGTGGATGGGGCCGAGAGGGTGGCCGATGTGATTGAGATGCTTGGGGGATGACGGTCGCGCGGGATGGAGTCCACGGTTTTGCGAGGTTTTGCAAGGGACGGCCCTGCGGGCGACATTCTCTCGTGCGACCAACCAACAGGAGTGTGCAATCGTGCGTGAACCACAGGGCTTTGTTAACGGCGGATTTGAGGCGGAACTTGCGGCCGAGGCTTGGAAGGTGGGGGGGAACACCAACACCGACCCGTTCTTTATGTGGTATCCGCCGCATCAGGCTTTGGACGCCGCGGCCAATAACCCTTTTGCATCGCGGGTGATCACGGCACGGAACTGGATCACGGGGATGCGTGACCAGAGCGAGGCCTGGGGGGAGAACGGGATCGCTCGGGTCAAGACTTATTTCAAGCAGCAGTATGGGCGCGACGTGAACCCGACGAACGAAGTCATCGCGAACGTCGAGCATTTCTTTACATCCGCGATGATCACCGTGACGTTCGGTGTTTTCTATCCGATCGGCGTGGCGGGGGCGGCGACGTACGAGATCATGCTCCAGCCGGCCTTTGTGGGGTTGTGGAACTTCAGCCTTCGCAGCGCGTGGGGCAATTTTACGAACGGTTGGAAGCAATTGACCGGCCCCAATCAGGCCGGGGTGCGGTTTGCGCTGATGAACAGCAACTTCACGTACTTTGATGTTCAGCAGTTCTTGAATGTGGAGCCGCAAGTGCTCGACACCGTCGCGGTTCCGCCGAAGGACAAGCCCAAGCCCGCCCCGGCCCCGCCGCTGGCAGTTCCAAAGACGCGGAGGGTGGCGTCGGGCGAGTATCTGAGCCTTATCGCGGGCAAAATCTACCAGAACGTTGAGTTATGGCCCTTGCTGTGGGATCTCAACAAAAGTGAGTACCCCAATCCGAATCGCGTGCCTGTGGGGGCCGTTCTCAAGTACAAGGAAATTCACGAGTTCAGCCAGGCGGAGATCAGCGATGCAAAGCGGCGGTCGCCGACGTGGAAGAACTATCCGCAGTGAATCAGTGGGCCCCTTCGGTGACGCGCAGCACTTCCTGGACGGTGGTGAGGCCTTTGGCGACTTTTCGCAGGCCGTCCTCGCGGAGGGTGACCATGCCGCGTTCGATGCAGAGGCGGCGGAACTCGGAGACGTTGGGGTTGCGGGCGATGATGTCGCGGAGTTGATCGTCGACCACCAGGAGTTCGTAGATGCCGACGCGGCCGGAGTAGCCAGAGTTTCGGCACTTGTCGCAGCCTTTGGCGACCCACATCTCGTCGGTGTCGAAGGAGTGCATGGCGAGGAACTCTTGGAGGTCTTCCGAGGGCGTTTCCATTTTTTTGCAGTGGACGCAGAGGCGGCGGATGAGCCGCTGGGCCAGGACACCGTTGACGGCGGCCCCGACGAGGAAGGGCTCGAGGCCGATGTTGACGAGGCGGGTGATTGAACTTGGGGCGTCGTTGGTGTGGAGCGTGGAGAGGACCAAGTGGCCGGTGAGGGCGGCCTGGACGGCGATCTGGGCGGTCTCCATGTCGCGGATTTCGCCGAGCATGAGGACGTCCGGGTCTTGGCGCAGGAGGGCGCGGAGCGCGGCCGAAAAGGTCATGCCGATTTTTTCGTGCATCTGCGTCTGCGTGACGCCGTCGAGGTGATATTCGACGGGGTCTTCGACCGTGCAGATGTTCATCGCGTTTTTGTCGAGTTGGCGGAGCGAGGCGTAGAGCGTGGTGGTTTTACCCGAGCCGGTGGGGCCTGTCACCAGGGTGATGCCGTGGGGCGCATCCACCTGCTTCTTCCAGATGGTGTAGCAGTCTTCGTCCATGCCCAGGTTCTCGAGTTCCACGTTGATGGAGCGGGTATCGAGAATACGCATGACGGTTTTTTCGCCGTAGCCGTTGGGCAACGTGGACATACGCAGGTCGAGTTTGCGGCCCTGCACCGTGCAACGGATGCGGCCGTCCTGCGGGAGCCGCCGCTCTGAAATATCGAGGTTGGCCATGATCTTGAGGCGGCTGGTGATGGCCGAACCCATGGCCACGGGCGCGGTCATCATTTCGTAGAGTTCGCCGTCGATGCGGAACCTGACCTTGACCTTCTTTTCGCTGGGCTCGATGTGGATGTCGGAGGCGCCCTCCCGCACCGCGCTCGCGATGATGTGGTTGACGTAACGGATGACGGGCCCGCCGCCCGCCTCTTTCTCGAGATCGACCTCGATGTCCGACTTCTTCTCGACCTGAACATCACCCTCGCCGACTTCGGCGAGCAGGGCGGTCACGTCCACGACTTCCTCGCTCGCTTCGCCGATGGCCTCGAGCACACCTTTGATGTCGCCCGCCGTGACGAGGACCAGTTTGATGGGGCACGCCAGGCGCGAGCGGATCTCGTCGCGGAGGACCACGTTGTCGGATTGGGTCGCACCGATGACGACGCGGGTGCCCTCCATGCGGAGGGGGATGCACTGGTTGACCTTGCAGAACTCGGGCGAGAGCCGCTGGATCATCGGCCCATCGAAGCCGCCGTCCAAGCCCTTCGCGAGGTCGATGCGTTCGAAGGGCACGCCAACGAAGAGCGCAACTGCCTTCTGGACATCGGCCTCCGGGGCTCCTTGTTCGACCAGGATCTCCGCGAGCGTGCGTCCGGGGCTTGATTTGGCCACCTGCAACGCGGCGGTCATCTTGTCGGGCGTCACGACCTTTGCGCTCAGGAGCATCTCGCCGAGTTCTTGCGCCACTTCGGCGAGTTCCTCGGGCTTGTAGATCTCGCGCATGGCCGGGCCCACGCTGGGGCCTGAACTTGCAACGGGTAACTGGCGGACGGCCGGATCCGGCCGGTCGCCCTCTGAGGCCGCTTGGCCGAAGGCGCGCTGGTTGGCCGGCACCGCCGGGAGCGGGCTGAAGGACTGTTCCGCGGCGTCGATGCGGTGCGGGCGTTGCCCGGGCTTGCCGGGCCGGGCCGGGCCTTTGGCACCCTTGCCGCCTTTGCCGTCGGATTCGTCGAAGCCCAGTTCGCTCAGGATGTCGTCGATGTTGTACTTGGCCAACGCGGCGTCCCTTCCACTCTCACCGAAGTTTGTAAACCCCTGCCGCTGCCGGCATCAGCCCGGCCTTGATTCGTCAGCGCCAAACAGTGTTTCTTGCTTCTGGGCCGGCCTTGCGCTACTTGAGTTTGGGCTTGGGCTTGCCCTTCGCGGGGGCCTTGGGGGGTGCCTTTTTCGGTCCGCTCCCGTGTTCTTCCATTGTGAGCACGAACGTCTGGTCGTCGGCCTTGAGGGTGACTGACCGTCCATCGACATGCTCGACCTTGAACATTCCATCGACGACGTCGCCCGTGCGGTAGTTCTGACCGCCGATGCGGGCGAGCGAGCCCATGACGATGTTGAGTTCGAGCGTGTTGGCCGCGGCTTTGATCTCTTCGCGCCGGGCCTGATCGCGCTTGCGTTTTTCGGCGGCCGCGAGTTCTTCGGCGGAGGGCCCACCCACGGGCGTGCCATCGGGGGAGGTCACGCTGGTCGCATCAACGAGCATGAAGGGGCTCTTGCCGAACTCGCCGAGGGCGACGTCGAGCGGGGTCTGCACGCGGGCCAGGTCGGCCATGATGCGCTCGTAAGTACGGGCCTTCTCGGCGTCTTCCTGCTGGTAGTCCACCACCACATCGGCGAAGACCATGCCCGAGCGCGACCCGTATTGCCGCATGGCGAAGATCGAGGCGGCCGAGACCCCGAAGACGATCGCCATGATGAGCGGCTGCGAGCCGATGCGAGACAACTTCCGCGTCGGCTTGTCCGAAACCGGGAAGGGCGTCGGCGCGTCGCCGTCTCCATCGGCGTTCACGCTGTTGGCGGAAGCGGCCGCTCCGGTGGGCAACATCTGCCCGGTTGCTCCAGGGGTGTGCCCGGTCGATTGTTTGGCCAACATCACTTCACCTCCGCGTGCGCCACCGACTTCTCGTCCTGGAAATAGATGCTCAGCGTGAACTCCGCCTTCATCTCAACGTCGTCCTTCAGCATGCCCGTGATCTTGAGGTCGTGGATGCGGGTGATCCGCGGCAGTTTCTCGACGTGCGCAATGAACGTGAAGAACCCGAGGAAGTCACCCGTCACTTCCATCTCCAAGGGTTGCTCCATATAGACGGCCGCCTGCACGGGCTTGCCGCTCTTCATGGCGGGGGGGTTGAGGCCCGCCTGCACCGCCAGGTCCGAGACCTGCCGAACGATGGCGTCCACTTCCTTGTTGGAGGGGAGCCGAGCCTCGATCATCTTTACGCTTCGCTGGATCTCTTCGTTGGCCTTCACGAGGTCGGCGTTGCGCGAGGTCTCTTCCTGGAGTTTGACGAGGAGAGATTCCTTGTGCTTCAGTTCCTTGGTCGCGCTCTCGATCTGCTGGTTCTGCTCGACGAACACGAACCACCACGCCGCGAGTGGCATCCCGATTATGATCGCGACAATTGCTAGAATCCTGAGTCCCATGCCCATGAGTGCTTACTCCCCGTCCTTGGGGCCGGCGTCCGCCGACCGTTCCGTGGTGTTGTTGCCGTCGGTGGGCCGACCCGTCGCTTCCGCCGTGCGCTTCGCGACCAGTTCCGTGAGGGACCGCGAGAGCACGGCAGAGTCGGCGTCGGTCTTGACCTTCATGCCGACCTCGAATTTGCGGAACAAGCGGTCACCTTCCTTCGATTCACGGATGAACTGCAGTTCGACCTTGTCCACCACCGAGCAGTCCTTCAGTTGGGCCAGATAGTCGGCAATGTCGTTGTTCTCTTCGGCCGTGCCCGCGAGCACCAGCGTGTACTCAAACTTGGGCGCAGCCACCGCCACCCGGGCGGCCTCCGTGACCTTGTTGCTCATCTTGTCGGTCAGGCTCTTTACCAGCCCTTTTTCCTTGGCGTCGGCCGCCTTGACACCCTTCTGATCTTTTGCGGCAGTAGCGGCGACCGGAGTAGGCGGGTCAAGGCGTTTGCTCTTGAGGGTGAAGGAATCGAGCCGCATGGTGCTGGGCATGCGCAGGGTGAGTTCCGCGAGCAAGGCCCATCGGGGAACTCGCTCGCACAGGGCCGCCGTGATCTCGGCCTTCTCCATCATCTGGGCTCGCTGGGCTTCCAGGGCCTTGAGTTGTTCGATCTTCGCGGCCTCCGCGACATAGAGATCGTTGACTTCGTGGGCCCGGCCCCGCACCTGCTGCCAGCGCTGATTCGTGATGAGGAACGCACCCACCACGGCCGCCAGCACGACGGCGAAGAGCGTGAGCGTCAGAAGATTGGCACGCGACTCGGCCTTCTGCCGGACGTAGTCCTCCGGGAGAAAACTGTTGCTGCCCGCGGTTCGGAATGGACTGCTCATAAGCGAAAACCCTCGCGAGTTCGACAGTGGTTCGGTCTACAAATCAGTCGGTGAAAGGCAAAGCCCGATCGGCACGGCCCACCCCGGCTGCGGTTGCTTCATATCGACCCCGTTGGCCGGCTCGAGCCCTGTTCGGGCGATCCACGCGAGGGGGTCGGCCGTCTGGGCCGGGAGGCGAAGGCCCCGGGCGATGTGCTGACACAAGCCGCGATGCCGCGATTCGCCGCCCACAAAGACCGCGCGATCGATCTTGCGACCGGGGAATTGCGATGCGTGATAGCGCAGGCAGACCTGGACTTCATCGACCAAGATTTCGAGCGGTTCATCCAGCCGCACTGGTTCCGGCGCTACGTGCACGCGTTCCTGCTCCAGCAGGTTGCCGCCGAACCCCTTGGCGGGGGCGGTGTCGCCGGCGCGTCGGTCTGAGTTCGTGCCACTGGCCGCCTCGGCGGCTGCCACGGCTTCGTCTCCTGTCGGTCCGCCCGCCGCGACGGCCACGGGAGTTGCCTTCAGTTCGAGCGACAGTCGGGCCGCGCGAGCCTCGGCCAGCCCGCAATCGAGTTGTTTCGCCGCGAGTTCGTCCAAGTGTCGGCCGCCCACATCGATCAACCGGGCGAAAACAAGTTGCCGACCGTGCGCGATCATCACCTTGGTGGAACCGGCTCCGAGATCCAGGTACAGCGTCGTGACGTTGATGTCGCCGTCACGTTTAGTGATGTGGTCAAAGGCCCGTACCACCGCGATAAACTCGCTCTGCATCCCCACGGGTTCGAGTTTCGCGTTCACCAGCCCCTTCATCAGGTGTTCGACCTGATCCCGGGCCGCGGCCAGCACAATCACCTCGGCCTTGCCCGTCTGTGTGGGGTTCGAAACCTCGATGAAGCGGTACACGATGGATTCCGGGCTGACGCCCAACTGGGCCGGGAGCGCGGCTTTCACCAACTCGCTGACGGGTACGCCCTCGGACTTTTGAAATTGAAGGCACTTGCACGCCGTCTGCCACGCGGGGAGGGTGCACACCGCGCGCTTGCCCTTGAACCCGCCCTGCCGGATCAACTTTGGAAGAGCCTTGAACTGAAACTCCAACCGACCCGGATGGTCGTTCAAGAGTTCATCCGGTGTGTCGAGACAGGTTGCCGCGACGAGCCTCGGCGGGTCGCCGGCTTCAACCTGAATCACTTTCAGACCGCCGATGCCAAAGTCGACCGCGATCGGCAGCCCCAACCCAACGGGTATCCCCATCGACCCGGTCATCGACTGGCTCAGCCGCTTGCCCAAGCCGCCAAGACCACCAAACTTTTTGAATGTGTCCATCCCCATCCGGTGGCCACTCCACGCCGACACCCACAGCCTTTGGGCCGCGGCAGAAATGCCCGACCGAAAACCGAGGTGTCAGCCCGAAGATCGACCCATCCACCGTGGTTGTTGATGGATGCAGGCCGGTCTGGGTCCCTATTCACACGGTGTGCCCGCCATGGCCGGAATAACCGGGACACTCGTTGCCAAACTGCCCTCAGCGTGCCAAGTCCGAAAGCGCGGCACTGGCAGACTTCATGTCGGCAACCACTTCGGAAAGGCGGTGCAACGCCTCCTTGAGCCGCCACTCTTGTCGGTCGCGGTCGCCGGCGCTGTTGCTGATGATTCGGAGTTCACCGAAGGCGACACCGGCGTGCACCGCCGCGAGCGCCACTCCGGCACCCTCCATGGCTTCCGCCACTGCTCCCGTTCGTTGGGCCAAGGCGCGGGCCGCGGCATCGGTGCCGGAACAGGTTGAAACCGTGGCGATGGGTCCCACCCGGGGCCCAAAGCGAATCAGCCAACGAAGCACCCATTCGGGCGGGACGAGCGTGTCCCCGCCGGGGAGGGGCGGAAACCCCAATGACGCCAATGACTGAAACCCCTGCGGTCCTTGGACGCCTTCGTCGGCCATCACGATGGCGTCGGCGGCGACCAGGGCTCCCAAGGCAGCGGGCGAAGGTCCGGGAAGACTTCCGGCGATGCCGATGCAGAGGATTAGGTGATGCACTTGGGGGTCGAGCAGCCGGGCTGCCGCGCCGCAGGCGTTGGCCTTGCCGACCCCCGTTCGCAGCACTTCGAATGCTTCCGTGATCTGGACGGATTCCCACTCCAGAGGAATCTCTATTGACGGGGCTCCCAAGCCTTCAAGGACGGCACGGAGTTCGGCGGGAGCGGCCACGGCCAGAACAATCCGTTCCTTGAACAATTGAGATTTCGTCGATGAACCTTCTTCCACAGGGCCAGCGTACGAAGTCCGGCGGTTGTTCGTGGTGGCAATGAGCATAGGAATCTCATGCGCCGGTGAAACTTCTGGATAGAATCGTTCGAAGTTGAATCTTCCGGCGGCTGTCGTCGGTTGAATTCAAATAGAGGCCCTATGACCCATGCCCGTTCTAAACGATCTGAACCACGAAGCCGTCGAGCGCTCGCTCTCAATTGGTTGCTGATTGCCGCGGCCGGGCTGGTCGCCGCGGGCGGGATTTTTGCGGTGTCGCGCGGCAGGAGTCCGACGGATCAGGCGTTGATCGCGACGGCCGACCGCACGGCCGCCCAGAAAATGAGTTTCGAGATCACCTCGACGGCGGGGGGCGAGCTTGAGGCCCGGAACAAGGTGGAGATTCGGAGCCCGCTCGATCGCGAGTCCACGATCGTGGCGATTGTGCCCGAGGGGATCCGGGTCAAGAAGGGTGAGACGCTCATTCAGTTGAACGCGGAAGAGATCCAAGACAAGATCGATGAGCAGACGACACGCGTCCGCTCGGCCCGGGCCGAGAAGGTGAACGCGCAGAATTCGTATGACATTCAAGTGGTGGAGAACACCACCAAACTCCGCCAGGCCGAACTGGATGTCGAGGTGGCGAACCTTGATCTTGATCAGTGGCGCTATGGCGACGACGCCAGCAAGAAGCAGGAGTTGGACTTGGCGGTGCAGAAGGCCACCGTTGAACTGGAGCGGCTGGCTGAGCGTTACGCCCGCAGTCAGGAACTCGTGGCCGAGGACTTCCTCAGCAAGAACGAGATGGACAGCGACGAGGCGGCCTACATCCAGGCCATCAGCGAGTATCAGAAGGCCGCTCTCGCCCACAGCACCTACGCAGAGTTCGAGTCGAAGAAGGACGAAAAGACCAAGTACTCGGCTGTCGAGAAGGCCGTCGCCGAACTCGAGCGAGTGAAACTTAACAACGTCAGCGAACTCGAGATCAAAGAGAGCAAGCGCGACATCCAGACCAGCGAGTTTGAGCAGGCGGAGGTGCTGCTGGCCAAACTCCGCACGCAGTTTGAGAATGCGACGATCAAGGCCCCGCAGGACGGCCTCGTGGTCTATGGCACGAGTGTGGATCGCAACCGCTGGGGCGGCGGCGAAGGCCCCTTCCAGATCGGCCAGCAGGTCTACAGCAACCAGTTGCTGATGATCCTGCCCGACACGTCCGAGATGGTCGCCTCCGTCCGCATTCACGAATCGATCGCGGGCCGCATCACGCCGGGAATGCCAGTGGACGTCAAGATCGATGCCGCGGGAGGCCGCGTGTTTGCGGGAACGGTCGAATCCATCGGCGTCATGGCCGAGTCCGGCGGCTGGCGCGACCCCAACCTGCGTGAATACACCGTCCGCATCGGCCTTGAGACGGGTGATGCGGAACTCAAGCCCGCCATGCGTTGTGAAGCCCGTGTCGTGATGGACGGCGTCGAAGACGCCCTAGGTATACCGCTTCAGGCCATCTTCTCCGATGGGCCTGTTCGTTTCGTTTATGAAGCACGGGGCGGCAAGTTCGGGCGGGTTCCTGTGCGCGTGGGCCGACGCTCCGACACCTTTGCGGAGATCAAAGCCGGCTTGGATGCGGGCGACATTGTTCTTTTGCGTGAACCCACCCCGGGTGAAGTGTTGAGCGAACCGTGGAACGGCGCTGCGCTGACCTTGGCCGGCTACAAGACTGATGACAAAGGACAGGTGCTCGCCGAAGGCGGTGGCGGTGGGGGTCGCGAAGGCGCGGCGCGGGCCAATCGCCCAGCGCGGGGCGCACCGGCAGCCGGTGGCGCTGCGCCCGCGTCGGAAGCCGGCCGTGGCGGCGGCGGCGGTCGTGGACAGGGAAGGTCAGAGGCCAAGAGCGAAACTCAAGCCGTTGTAGCGACCAAGGTTGAAGCGGTGCCGGCCGTGGCGGCCGATACTGAAACTCCGGCCCCTGCCGAAACGTCAGCACCGGCAGAACCCGCGAAAACCGAGCATTGATCCACGGGGAACCAAAGCCAAGAACACCCGATGGACTTGAACGTCTCGGCGGAGAGGCTTTCCAGCGCGTGTCTCCGGCGTGGATTGCTTAGGCGGGGCCCGTGCCACGGGGCGAGTTGAGATTGAGTTCGAAGGCCTTGTTATCCATGGCCTTCGCATATGCGATGAGGTCGAACTCGAGAGGTTGCGTGGGTGCGAAGTTGAACGCTGCCACGGGCACGCCGTCGAGTGCTGCGATCGAGAGGTCGGGTTCGCGTCGCAGGTCGATGCGTTCCGGAGTTCGCACCGAGCCGCTGAACCTGCCCTTGAGGACGTTCTCGTCGATGGGCGTCACGACCGGTCGGCACGGGTCGGCGGGGAACCATTGCAACACGACGGCCCGCATGCCGTTGTTGAGCGTCACCATCGATCCAGGCGGGTAGGGCGGCATAATGGCCACCAAGGCCCGGAAGACAACCGGATCCACCCAGTCGCGGTAGGGTGCCTGCCGCATCATGTTGAGGGCCTGCACGACGGGCTTGCTGGGGAACCGGTTGGAGTCGGCACCCGGGCAGTCGGCCGGGTTGCGCAGACGGTCGAAGATGTCGGCGCAGGCGATGATGCGAGCGAAGATGTGGATCTCGGAGCCCGCCACGTTGTGGTCGATCCCAGAGAGTTCGCGCCGCCTGGGGAAGCCTGAACCGTCGTACTTTTGGTGGTGGTGCAGCACGGCCCCGGCCGATACGGCGTCGAGGTCGCGCTTCACCATCTCGTAACCGATGAGGATGTGCTTCTGCCATTCGATGTCCGATTCATCGTGGGTGGCGTTCCACTTGGCCAGCACGTGGGGCGGGAGCCGCAGCATGCCGACGTCGCTGAGCATCGCGCCGACCCCGAGGCCGGAGATGTCTTTGGCCGCGGAGCCGTGCAGGCGGGTGCGCTCTTTGAGGAGATAGAAATCGAGTTTGAGGCCCATCAGGATGCTGAGGACGCAGACGTTGCTGGCGTGGCGCACGGCGGGGCGGGCGGCGCT
>Ga0163144_10014835_pt1 | contig 16135 bp, 8 predicted proteins | sample OliLak19BULKMAT1_FD_123175 | JGI IMG/M metagenome (GOLD analysis project Ga0163144, IMG submission 123175) | Freshwater microbial mat bacterial communities from Lake Vanda, McMurdo Dry Valleys, Antarctica - Oligotrophic Lake LV.19.BULKMAT1 | ecosystem: Environmental > Aquatic > Freshwater > Lake... | reverse complement strand
TGCGCCAGCGCCTCGAATCGCTCTGCCGGCGCTCGAACGTCCGCTGTCGTGACATCCTGCTTTGGCACACCGACTACAACATGGGCAACGCGTTCGTGATCGGGCTGTTCCCGCGCGTGCGCTACGTGGTGCTGAGCGACCTCCTGCTCGAGACGATGAGCGACGACCAGATCGAGGCGGTCTTCGCGCACGAGATGGGTCACATTATTCATCAGCATCTCGGGTGGTACGTGGTGCTGTGGGTCACGCTGGTGTTGTTCGTACCGGGGCCGGGGCAACTGGTTTATCACGTGCTGTCCTCACTACATCTGCCGGCGTTCCTGAGCGTAGACGTATTGGTGCAGGTGCTGACGGCGGTGGTGGCGGTGGTGGCATTTGTGTTTTTCACACGCTGCTTCGAGCGCCAGGCCGACGTGTTCGCGGCGCGGACGATGGAGGCGGTGAGGGGGTCGAACGCGGTCGCGGTAGGCGCGGGTTCACCGGTGATGCCCGCACGCGCGACGCAGTCGGCGACGGGGGAAGTGATATTGTCGATCCCGTCACTTGTGGCCGGACCGGTCAGCGCGAGCGTTCATCGTGAGCCGGTGGGCCGACACGGTGCGGCGCTGTTCGCATCGGCGCTGGAGCGCGTCGCGGTGATCAACAACATGCCGGTCGCGGCGCGGGCGTGGTTGCACGGGAGCATCGAGACGCGGATGAACTACCTGACCGACCTCAGCCACGACCCCGCCCGCACGACGCGCTTCGACCGGGTGATGAAATACCTCTATGCGGGCATCGTAGGCTTGCTGGGCGTGAGCGCGTTGTGGGTGGCGATGGACGTGCTGGTGAAATGGTAGGGGTGGTCGTCGGCGCAGGAGTGATTGGTGCGCGACAACGAGGACCAACCGATTTCCTCCGGTTAAGGCGTGTCGGCGTGTTTTTCAAATTCTCCGGTCACATTCCGATCCACAGCCGTCCGATATACGATAGGTGTAGACCGGGCGCTCCGATTTGAAGGAAAGGATTCGTCAACTTGTTGAACTCGAATCATGTGTTGTTGTTGAACCTGGCGACGACGCTTCCGCTCACGGGGCTGGCGTTATATTCGCTGGTCGTCGGGGATCCGAAAGACCCGTCGGCGCGGAAGCGCGCGGCGTTGGTGAGCTTCGGTGTGATGCTGCCGCTGATGGTCGTTGAGGCGTTCGCGTCGTGGAAATTAACGGTCCTGCGCCCGCTGGCGATCCCCGAAAGCCTCCCGCAGCGGGGGCTGCTTTTGATGCTGGCGGTGTGGGGGCTGACGATCGCGCTGCTGGTCGTGCGAATGACCTGGCGGAAGGCCTGGGCGGAGGTGGTGCTGGAGTTGCTTCGCCTCGGCGCGTGGGCGCTGCATTCGCTCGTGGTGTTGATGTGTTTGCACGCGTTGCTCAAGACGCAGCCGCAGGTGAACTCGGTCATGCCCAAGGAGCAGGCGACGGGCGTATTGCGGGACGAATTCATCGCCGTCGACGTGTTTTTGCCCAACGGAGGGATCAACGACAAAACCATTCACGCGCCGAACGTCAAACTCTACCGCGCCGACGACCAGAAGCCGCTCGAGTTTCACAGCAATAGCAGCGCCATGGGCGACGTGATCGCGGTGCGGCCGAAGGATTTACTCGAGCCGAACACGACGTACGTGTTCGAAGTCACCGGGGGCGTGAAGGACCAGATCGGCAATGCGTTCGCGCCGTTCAAGTCGACGTTCACGACCGGCGCGCTCGCGGCGGGTCAGAACACGCCGGTGGCATTTCGGAAAGTGAAGCTACCGACGACGGTGGGAAATTTTTACCCGTCGGTAACGGTCGGGCCTGACCACAAACTCTACGCAGGCACGTTCGGCGGGGAGATTTTGCGGTGGGACATCAACCCCGACGGAACGCTCGGCGCCGCGCAGCACATCGACAGCCTCATCAAACTCGCCGGCGGGCCTCAACTGGTCGTCGGCATCGAGTTCGCGCCGGAAGCGACTGCGGACAACTTGGTGTTGTGGGTCTCGCACACCTACGCGGACATCAGTGGAGGCGCGCCGGATTTTCAGGGAAAGATCAGCAAACTTACCGGGCCGAATCTGGAGAACGGTCAGATCATTGTGACGAATCTACCGCGCTCGGTGCGCGACCACGTGACGGCGCAGCCGCGTTTCGGCACGGACGGCGCGCTCTATTTTCACCAGTCCAGCAACACCGCCATGGGTAGCGCCGATCGTCACTGGAACCACCGGACGGAACACCTTCTGACGTCGGCGCTATTGAGGCTCGACGTGAACGCGGTAAAGAATCCTCCGCTGGACGTGAAGACGACCGACTGCGGCGGGACGTACGACCCGTTCGCGCCGGGCGCACCGCTCACGATCTACGCGACCGGCATTCGCAACGGTTATGACTTTGTCATGCATTCCAACGGACAAATCTACGTCGGTTGCAACGGGAGCGCCGGAGGCGGGACCGTGCCCGCGACGCCGGTGCCGTTCAACCCGCCGTACCTCCCGCGCTTCGACTCCGCCGAGCGCGGGCCTTATACGGGGCCGCAGATTCCGCGTGTGAAGGAAGTGCGCGAAAGCCGGATCGACTACCTCTACCGAATCGAAAAAGGTGGCTACTACGGCGCGCCCAACCCGAAGCGGAACGAATACGTGCTGGAAGGCGGCAACCCGACCGACGGTGAAGACCCCGAGGAGGTCATCACGTATCCCGTCGGCACGCTCCCCGACCGCAACTACCGCGGGCACGTCTGGAAGATCGGCAAGCACGCGAGCAGCGTCGGGATGCTCGAGTACAAGAACGACACGCACTTCGGCGGCTGGTTGAACGGAAAAATCCTGGTCGCGCGCTACAGCGGCCCGGACGACATCCTCATCATCGAACCCAACGCCGACGGCAGCATCAAGGCCGACTACCCGCGCACGCCGGGCTTCACGGAGTTCATCGACCCGGTCGACATTTGTCAGGACGTGACCAACGGGAACATCTACGTGACCGAGTCGACGGCAGGGTACATCACGCTGCTCGTGCCCGACCCGAGCGCGGTCCGGACGACGCCCACGACCGCGCCCGCCGACGTCGCGGTGAATGAATGACGGTTCATTCTTGACAGTAAACGTCGTGGGATTAGAATCGACTCTCTGTTCCGACGCGGCCGTGGCGGAATTGGCAGACGCGCTAGATTCAGGTTCTAGTGAGGCAACTCGTGCTGGTTCGACTCCAGTCGGCCGCAAGCAAACGCCCCGGATTTCCGGGGCGTTTTTTGTTGGTCGCAAACGCCAGGCAAAGGCCGGAAGGATTTTGAAGAAGTCGCAGGCTTCGTCGCGTCGGCCATCGGGCAAAGTGCGCTCCGTTATATCGAGGGTTCCACGCCCGCTTCTTTCTTCGCCCAAAAACACAAGACACGGGCGAAGCGCCCGTGATACAACGGAGCGTGTGAAGCAAGCCGGATGCATCTGACACGAACTGGTGCAATGGGCACGACAGCGCAAGCAAATGCCCTTCGGATCAATTGAACACTGACCGCTCTGCACGCTCGATCAGGCGACGTGTATCGTTTCCGCGAGCGACGTCGGGTTGGGAATGGGTTCTCCCTGCTCGCGCAAGGCGTCGAGGTGCAGAACAATCCCGTCACGAATAAGTTCGCGCACTTCCGCGATCGTTTCACCGACGGCGACGCAACCGGGTAGGTCGGGAACGTACGCGCCGTAGCTGGTCGGGCCGTGCTCAATAATGACGACGTAATCCATGATCACTCCTTGTCCAGTCCGGCCTGCCGGAGAATGCTTCGTTCAGTCTTCGGTGGTAATTCCAGCGATTCCCTGCCTGCAATTGTATCCGTTCCTGTTTTGACCGCGTGCTGAAATTGTCGATGGCTACCCTTGGTGCGGACCAGACGCCAGCCGCCTCCCTCGATAAGCCGAATCATGTCCCGTACGCGCTTAGGCATTTCGGCCGGACTCTACCGCGACCGCCACGTAATTTTCAAGATTCGCGCATTCTCTCATCCACGCCCCGCCCGCACTCCGGACACCGTTCCGGCGTCGCCCGCAGGTCGTAACCGCATGCGGGGCAGAGGCCGGCTCGGGCGAATGCTCTTTTCCGCGACCAAGCTAGATAAATGAGCCGCCCGAGCAGCACGCTTACGATAATTAGGAAGCACGACAACGCGGCTTGAACTACCGCGCGATCTGACGACGACACATGCCTTTGAATCATCCAATGAAAAATTAACTGGATAATGGAGGAAGTTCCAAGGATGTAGAGGCACGCACGTTGTGTGCGTTGTTCTCCTGGGGAGAGCAATTTGAAGCTTTGCGAGACCCGTTCCTGTTTCACAACGCCTCCAACCGCTGCTGCTTGTCCAAATCCAATAGCGCCGCGATCAGCGGGTCTATTTGGCCTGCGATGATCTGGTCGAGGTTGAAGTTTTTTTCCCCGCCGGTGTCTCCACCTAGTCGGTGGTCGGTGCAGCGGTTTTGGGGGAAGTTGTAGGTTCTGATTCTGGCGCTCCGGTCGCCGCTGCCCATCATCGCTTTTCGGGCGCCCATTTGGGCGGCGTGTTGTTTGGCTTGTTCGGCTTGGTGGAGCGTGGAGCGCAACAAGGCCCAGGCGCGTTCTTTGTTTTGGGTTTGGGATTTGTGTTCGGTCATTTTGAACGACAAACCGGTGGGGAGGTATTTGACGTACCAGCCGGTTTCGACCTTGTTCACGTTCTGCCCGCCCGGCCCGCCGCCACGACAGCCGAACTCTTCGACGTCTTTGGGGTTGATGTCGATTTTGACGTCGGGCAATTCAGGGAGCACCGCCACCGTGGCGGCGCTGGTGTGAATGCGGCCTTGAGTTTCGGTCTCGGGGACGCGCTGGACGCGGTGGCCTCCGCCTTCGAACTGCATGTGACGGTACGCGCCGCGTCCTTTGATATTAGCGATCAGTTCCTTGAACCCGCCACGCTCGGACGGAGAGACGTCAGAGACTTCAAACCGCCAGCCGTGGGCTTCGACGTAGCGTTTGTACATTTCGTACAAATTCCCGACGAACAGCGCCGCCTCGTCCCCGCCGGTACCGGCACGAAGTTCGAGGAAGAACGAATCGACCACGTTGTCCTCGGCGGCGATGAATTCGTCTTTCAAATCTTCGATCAACTGTTGCGCCTTGGCGAGCGCGTCGGGCAGTTCCATTTTCGCAAGATCGGACATCTCGCGGTCGTTGGAATTTTTCATCTCGTCCAACTCGTCGGCATTCTTTCGCGCCGCCAGGTAATCCTTGTATCGCGTCACGACCGGCTGAAGTTGCCCCGACTCTTTGGTCACCTGAATGATGCGCGCCGAATTCGCGAGCACGGCGGGGTCGTTCAACGACTCCTGCAACTCCGAATACCGCTTGAGCGATTCATCCAGTTTGCGAACGAGCGAAGTTTCAGCGGGGGAAAGTTGGTGAGGCATAGTAGGTTCGTGGTGAGTCAGGGGAGACACTCAGGAGACAGGAGTCAGGAGTCAGGAGACGGTAGACAGAAGCCGGCGCAGGGGTCGGATTGCTAACGTTGGTAGAGCATGGAGGGGTCGGAGAGCATGCGCGGATTGTACAAGACGCCCGGTCGGAGAACAGTACCCCACGCTCTCGTTTAGCCGGGAGCTCGCTCCCGCTTCGGTTCGGACGCGTGAGCGCTCACGCATCGGAAAATGCGGGAGCAAGCTCCCGGCTAAACGGGTATACAGAGCGCGTTCGTCGTCTAGAATGTCTCGTATGTTTAACGTGTCGTCCGTGCCTCACCGGGATCAGTTTTTGTCGACCGTTGTATCGAACACGAAGGTGTGTCGGGAGCATTACCGTTTGGTCGTCCATATTCTGACGGGTTTTCCCGACACTTTTCCGGGGCAATTTGTACAGGTGGCGTGTCGGGATTTGTCGAATCTGAATCAGCAGGAAGCCCGCGAAATCGAGTGGGTGGAGGGGCGTCCGCCTGTGTTTACTACGGATGCAATGCTCGGTCCGGTCGCGACGCTGCGCCGGCCGTTCTCGATTGCGGGCCGTGAGGATTCGGAAAAGGGGACATTCCTAATTTTGATCGTCCGGACGGTGGGGCCGGGGACGGAGTGGTTGTCAGAATTGTCGACGGGTGACACGGTGTCGATTTTGGGACCACTCGGGAACCGGTTTGCGCTACCACGCGACAACGGGATTGCGTTACTCGTCGGCGGGGGAGTGGGGATTCCTCCCATGTTGTATCTGGCTTCGAAGATGGCGGGGCGTGTGGGGGAAGGAACTTCCCGCGCGGTCGCGTTCAACGGTGCGACGACGCGCGATTTGCTCCCGATGACGATCACGAACGACGCGGCAGCGCCCACGTCCGACAGCTTCGCGCCGCTTTACAACGTGACGGAATTCGCGCGGTACGGCGTGCCTGCGGTCCTCTGCACCGACGACGGCACCTACGGGTACCGCGGGTACGTGACGCAGGCGCTGGAGCAATACTTGGACGCATGGATCACCGACAACGCCGACCGTAACAAGGCCGTCATCTATACCTGCGGCCCGGAGCCGATGATGAAGCGCGTCGCGGACATCGCGCTGCGTCGAAACATCGAATGCCAGATCGCCGTCGAGCGTGCGATGGCCTGCGGGATGGGGACGTGCCAGTCCTGCTGCATCAAACTCAAACGCGACCCGACGCGTGACGGCAACGCGTTCGCGGGGAAGGATTGGATTTACAAACTCGCCTGCACCGACGGGCCGGTGTTCAAGGCGACTGAGTTGCTGTGGTGAGGGGAATCACCGCGGAGGCGCGGAGGACGCGGAGAGGGGAGGGACGGGTTTTTGGGCGTGTGGCGCGGTGTCTAGTCGTTGAACAGGCCGGTTATTAACTTCTGAGTGTTGATTCTGAGCTCCCACAACTCACCCAGAGATTGTGCGGCTCGTTCGAGGGACTTTTCACAAACATGCGTGCCAGCGAATCCACTGCGTTCTAAAGTGACCCAACTCAACGAAACGTCGCGCAAGCTCGAAAAATTCGGGCGACCTGTTTCTACTCAACTCGACGTCGCGAAAGTTCGAAAAATTCACGCGACCTGTTTCTACTAACTCGTGAATTCTCTCCGCGTCCTCCGCGCCTCTGCGGTGAACCCACGCGCCTCTGCGGTGAGCCCACGTGCTCTGCGGTGAACCCACGTGCTCTGCGGTGAACCCACGTGCTCTGCGGTGAACCCACGTGCCTCTGCGGTGAACCCACTTGCTCTGCGGTGAACCCACTTGCTCTGCGGTGAACCTACGTGCTACCTCAACAACCACAGCGTCGCGCAGAGCAGTGCCGCCCCGACCACGCCGAGTAGCGCCAAGCCTGCGCCGGCCCAGACCCACCACGGACGCGTCGCCGGGGAGCTGTCGAAGTGCACGAAGCTGTGACAGTGGTTGCAGACGTCGGCGTCTTCGTGGATGAGCTTTTTGCAATACGGGCAGGTGTCGTACGCGGGCTCGTCGTCGACGGGCTCGTCCATGTCACCGGGCAGCGGGTCGTCGCGGTCGGTGATGGGGTTCGGCGGGTCGTCGGGGTCGCGCCAAGCCGGCGCGTCGTCCGGTTCGTCGTCGTCGAATGTGTCACGCCTACCGGTCGCCATGCTGAGTCTAGTCTACCCCGCGTCCGGTCCTTGGCCAACGGGAAAGTTTAGAACATGTGAAAACGACGCCGCCGTCAGGAATCGAGCACCGCCTGCCACTGCTGGTCTAGCCGTTTGGTCGACACGGGGACGGACGTCTTTAACTCCTGCGCGAAGAGGCTCACGCGCAGCTCTTCCAGCAACCAGCGGTAGGTTTGCAACGCGGGCGTGGTCGTGGGTTCGCGTTTTTCCTTCAGCTTATAGAGGCGTGCGACGTAGCGTTCTTCGAGCGGGCGGACCGTCTGGAGCGCGTCCATGTCGCGCTTGTAGCCTGCGTTCAGGAGCTTGGTCAGACGCACCGAAATTCCCTTCACGTAACGCGGCAGATGGACGAGCTGCGCGGGAGGCGTCGACGATAAAAAAGTCTTGCCGACCAGCGCGTTCAAATGCTGTTTGATATCCGTCACGTTCGGTTCTAGAAGCGGCGGGATCGTGCGTTGGAGCGTCAGACGCAGTGCGTGGTATTCGACCAGCACCTGCTCCGCGACGCGGGCTACGTCTAGGCCGGCGGAGTTGAGGCGCTTGTAGGCGTCGGCGGCGACTTCGTTGAAGGCTTGGCGCTTGCGTGGGAGGTGCGCGTCGGCGTTCGGGTCGTCCGGCGGGAAGAGCGCCCGCTCGGCCGACGCCAGCATCACGTCCTGCTTCAACTCGTTGCTCGTGCCCAGCGTCGCGTACCTCAAAAATAATTCGTCCTGACGCGGTAGTGTGCGCGCGATGTATTGGAGGTCGGGTTTGACCTGCAGCATGAAGAGCCGCCGTACGCCGGCGCGGTGCGCGAGCTGGGCTGCTTCGGTCGTGTCGAACAGGCGGAGGTTGACGTGCGTCTCGGCGGCGTCGACGACGGCGGGGTACGCGGGCAGGGTCAGGCCGGCACGTTTGACGTCGACGTGGTCGGGGAAGTCGTCGAAATCCCATCGCAGGAATTTGTCCCGATGGAACGGCGATCGGATCGGTTCGGAGTCGAGCCCGACTTTGATCTGCACGCCGAGCTTGCGACGTAGGATTTCCAAATCGCGCCCGTGCGCGACGACCTTGCCGGCCTCGTCGATCACGTTGAAATTCATGTGCAGGTGGTCGAAGAGGCTCGCGGGGTCGAACACGTCGCGCGGGACGCGCTGGCCGGACTTAACGCCAAGGAACTGTGACAAGGCTTCGAGCAACGACGTGTCGCCGTCGGGCTTGAGTGTGTCAAAGGCTTGGTCCGCCCATTGCGGGACGGGGACGAAGTTCACGCGGATGCCCTTGGGGAGTGATTTGATCAGGCCGGTGATTTTTTCCTTGAGCAACCCCGGAACGACCCAGTCGAAGCGTCCTTGTTTGAGGCGCGAGAGCGCCGCCAGCGGAACCGAAGCCGTCACGCCGTCGGCGGGGTGACCGGGCTCGAAGTGATATTCCAACGGCACCGCCACGCCCGCGACCGCGAGCGCGTCGGGGAACAGGTCTTGTGTCACGTGACCGGCGCCGCCGACGAGCAGGTCGTTGCGCGTCATGTGGAGGAACTTGGGATTGGCCCGTTCGATCTCCCGCCGCCACTTCTCGAACGCGGGGCCGTTGGTCAGACCCGCAGGGATTTTGCGGTCGTAAAAGTCGTAGCGCGCCTGCGTCGTCGCCAGCAGCCCCGACTGGCGCGACTTGGCCTCAAGCGTTTCGATCTCGTCGACCAGCTTCGCGTTATGCCGAAAAAACAGAGGGTCTGCGTCCCACTCGTGCTCGACCAGCGCCATCTGAATGAAAATCTCCCGCGACTTCACCGGGTCGATCGGCCCGTAGTGCACGGTGCGTTTTGGGATCAACGGCAGGCCGTACAACGTCACCCGCTCGTACGCGACCACGTGCGCGGTCTGTCGGTTCCAGTGAGGGTCGGCGTAGGTCCGCTTGACGAGGTGCTCGCCGATGCGTTCTGCCCACTCGGGTTGAATTTTCGCGTTCGTGCGGGCGTAAAGTTTGGTCGTCTCGACCAGCTCCGCGCTCATCACCCACTTGGGCCGTTCCTTGAACAACGTCGACCCGGGAAACAGGTGAAACTTGCTGTTCCGCGCGCCGGTGTACTCGAACCCGTCAGACTTGCTCCCGAGGTTGGAAAGCAACCCCGCCAGCAGCGCGCGATGGATCGCGTCCTGCTTGGGAGTAGGAATGAGGTTCAAGTCATTTGAGGTCGTCATTGGGCGTCGTGCGATATTGTACGCACGAGCTGGAAGAGAAGATCCGGACCAACAGGGTTCGAATTTCACTTAATGACGCGATTGTTCAGGCCGCGACCGTGATCGGGACGACCGTCCGCGTCTGTTCTTTCACGCGTTCGATCTGCGCGCCGACGGCGTTGAGCTTGGCTTCGATCTTTTCGTAGCCTCGGTCGATGTGATACACGCGATCGAGCTGGGTCGTGCCCTTGGCGACGAGGCCGGCTAAGACCAACGCGGCGCTGGCGCGCAAATCCGAGCACATCACTGTCGCGCCTTGCAGTTCTTTCACGCCTTGGATGATGGCGGTCGGTCCTTCCTTGCGGATTCTCGCGCCCATGCGGTTGAGTTCACCGACGTGGAGGAAGCGGTCGGGGAAGATGCGTTCGGTGATGACGCTCATACCGTCGGCGAGGCACAGGAGGGTCATCAACTGGGCCTGAAGGTCGGTCGGGAAGCCGGGGAACGGCTGGGTGGTCATTTCGACGGGGCTGAGGCGTCTGCTGCTGCTGACGAGGATGTCCGGGCCGTGCTGGATGACTTTCACGCCGACTTCGTCGAGCCGGTCGACGACGGCGATAAGGTGATTCAGGTTGCAGTTTTTCAGTACGACTTCGCCGTTGGTGATGGCGGCGGCGATGATGAACGTGCCGGCTTCGATGCGGTCGGGGATGATCTGGTGCTCGATGCCGGTCAGGGCGTCGACGCCTTCGATGCGAATTTCCGGCGTGCCGTGGCCTTTGATTCTCGCGCCCATTTTGTTGAGCATCTCGGCACAGTCGACGACTTCCGGCTCGCAGGCGGCACCGACGAGGACGGTTTCGCCTTCAGCGAGTGCCGCCGCGCACATGACATTGATCGTACCGAGGACGGTCGGGCCTTGCGCCCCGCCGAGGTACATCTTGCACCCGCGGAGCCGGCCACGCACTTCACCGACGATGTTCCCGCCTTCGGTGCGGAACTCGGCCCCGAGTTTTTGCAGCCCGCGTACGTGCAGGTCGACCGGCCGGTCACCGATCGCGCACCCACCGGGGATGCTGACGATCGCTTTTTTGCGTTTGGCGAGCATGGGTCCGAGCACGCAGATGCTGGCGCGCATGGTTTTGACGATGTCGTAACGCGCTTCGCAGCAGGTTTCGTCTTGGACTTCGATGTCGAGCGGGCCGTCGAGGTCAGGCCCGTCACCGATGGTCGGGGTCGAGCTATGCCGGAACACGCGGCAACCCATTTCCGCGATGAGTTTGACCATCGAGTCGATGTCGGAGAGGCGCGGTACGCCGCGCAGCGTGGTCTTCCCACCCGCCATCAGAGTTGCGGCCAAGATGGGCAGCGCGCTGTTTTTAGAGCCGCTGATTTCGATATTGCCTTTGAGCCGATTTCCGCCGTGGATGAGGAAGCTGTCCATTGTTGTCCGTTCCCTGGACCTTGGTGGGTCTGCGTGCGGTCGTCGCGCCTCGGGCGAGTTGCCCATGACTTGCAGCGCTACAACCACCCGCTTTATCGGCCAATCCGTTGGTCGACGATGAATCTATTGCAACCACCCGACACGACTTACGACTTGTTCAACCGGACCGAGCCGGAAAAAGTTCGCCGTGCGGTGCAATAGATCTTTTACGTTCTGATGTGCTAATTGTGCGCGCGAAAAAATGGAATTCAAGAAACGGGCAGAGAATTCGACGGCGTGAAGAAAAAATTTTCGCCGCCGATGAAAGGCAGATGGGTACAGACGGATTGTGGCAGCCAAGGTCGGTCGAAGAATTAGTTTCAAACAAATACGTTTTTCCCGAATTTTCACACGACGTCACAATCCTGAAAATACAGCAAGTGATCAGCGATCATCTGCCTTTTATCTGTGGCGACCATTCCCCTTTTACAACCCGAACTTCTTCCGTACCATTGAACTTTTGATCCGAGCCTCTCGTCGCGCCTATTGTTGAGGCTTCGCTCGGGTAGTCCGTCTGTTCGTCAGGCAAGGTCAGCATGAGTTCCAAACACATCCGCATTCGTGGGGCTCGGGAGCACAATCTTAAGAACATCGACGTGGACATTCCGCGCGACAAGCTGGTCGTGGTGACGGGTTTGTCGGGGTCGGGCAAGTCGACGCTGGCGTTCGACACGGTGTTTGCAGAGGGTCAGCGGAAGTACATGGAATCGCTGAGTGCGTACGCGCGGCAGTTCCTCGACCAGCTTCAAAAACCGGATATCGACGAGGTCGAAGGCCTCCCGCCGACGATTGCGATCGAACAGCGCGGCAGCAGTAGCAACCCGCGCTCGACGGTCGCGACGACGACCGAAATTTACGATTATTTGCGAGTGTTGTTCGCCCGCGCGGGTCAGCCGCATTGTTGGGTGTGTGGGAAGCGCATTTCAAGCCAGACGCCGAGCCAGATCGTTGATTCGGTGATGAAATACGAGCCGGGGACGAAAGTGATGATCCTGTCGCCGCTCGTGCGCGGGCAGAAGGGGGAACATCGGGATACGTTCGAGGCGATCAATAAACAGGGCTTTGTCCGCGCCCGTGTCGACGGCGAACTGGTCGAGGTGCCCTCTGCGGACAAGTTTCCGAAGCTCGCCAAGACGTTCGTGCACAACATCGAGGCCGTCGTCGACCGCATCGTGCTCAAGCCCGAAATTCGCTCGCGATTGGCAGACAGTATCGAGACGGCGTTGAAGCTCAGTCAGGGACTGGTCATTGCGTCGATCAGTCAGCCCGACAATACGTTCAAGGATCACCTGTACAGCGAAAAATTCGCCTGCCCCGACCACCCCGAAGCGTCGCTTCCCGAGCTGGAGCCACGGCTGTTCAGCTTCAACAGCCCGCACGGCGCGTGCCCGACGTGTCACGGGCTGGGCACGATTCAGGAGTTCGACGCCGACCTGATCGTCCCCGACGAAAGCCTCGCGCTCGAAAACGGCGCGATCGAAGCGTGGCGGAAGAACGGCAAGCGCATGAACATCATGTACGCCCGGGCGCTCCGGCAATTCTGTCACGATTACTGCTTCGGCTACACCCTGCCGTTCAAGGACATGCCGAAGAAGACGCGCGAGATTCTGATGTTCGGCACCGAAGCCAAAGGCGACGCCGGCACGGGCACGGAATTCGAAGGCGTCGTCCCCAACCTGCAACGTCGGTTCGAGTCGACCGAAAGCGAGTGGGTCAAACACAAACTGCACAGCTACATGTCCGAACAAGCCTGCCAAACCTGTAACGGCACGCGGTTAAAGAAAGAAGCCCTTGCGGTGCGAATCGAACTGCAGGACGGTTCGAGTGCGCCCAACCGTACATCGGGCGTCTCGCCCGTGTCCCCTCTTACTCCCGCCCCAAAAAAGAAAAAGGAGAAAGACAAAGAACACGGGCGAGGCGCCCGTGGTACGGATGAGACCTCCGGCCCTATTCTTCCCGGTTATTCCATCGACGACGTCACGCGCATGAGCGTCGCCGGCGCGCGTACGTTTTTTACGAACCTGCATTTGTCCGAAGAAGGCGCGAAAATTGCCGAGCCGGTTCAGCGCGAAATCGGCGCACGCCTCGGCTTCATGAACGACGTCGGCCTCGGGTATCTCACGCTCGACCGTAAAACCGGCTCCCTGTCCGGCGGCGAAGCGCAACGCATCCGGCTCGCGACGCAGGTCGGGTCGGGGTTGGTCGGCGTCTGTTACGTGCTCGACGAACCGACGATCGGGCTTCATCAGCGCGACAATACGCGCCTCATTCGTACGCTGTTGCGCCTGCGCGACATCGGCAACACCGTGCTCATGGTCGAGCACGACGAGGACTGCATCCGCGCCGCCGACCACTTGATCGACATCGGCCCGGGCGCGGGAAGTCATGGCGGGAACCTGATCGCGCACGGGCCGATGCCCGACGTGTTGTCGCAAACCCAGTCGATCACGATCCAATATTTAACCGGCGAGAAGTTCATTACCGTGCCGGAAAGCCGCCGCAAGCTCGATGTCAAAGCCAGCAGCATCGAACTCAAGGGCTGTTCCGAAAACAACCTCAAAAACGTCGACGTCAAAATTCCGCTCGGCGGACTGGTCTGCGTCACGGGCGTATCTGGCTCGGGCAAATCCACGCTCATCAACCAGACACTATTACCCGCTCTGAAACGTAAGATTTACGCGAGCAAGGTGAAAGTAGGGGCGATGAAGTCGATCAACGGGATCAGCAACATCGACAAGGTGATCGAGATCGACCAGAGCGCGATCGGCAGAACGCCACGTAGCAATCCCGCGACCTATACCGGCGTGTTCGACGAAGTCCGCAAGGTCTTCGCCAAAACCCGCGAAGCCAAACTACGCGGTTACGAGGCCGGCCGGTTTAGCTTCAACGTCAAAGGCGGGCGATGTGAAGCGTGTCAGGGGCAGGGGACGAAAAAGATCGAGATGCACTTCCTGCCTGACGTGTTCGTAAAATGCGAAGTGTGTCATGGCAGTCGATTCAATGCCGAGACCCTGACCATCCACTATCGCGGGAAGCACATCGCCGACGTTTTGGCGATGACGGTCGAAGAAGCGATGGTCTTCTTCGAAAACTTCCCGCAAATCCACCGGATGCTCAAAGCCCTGAACGACGTCGGTCTGACTTACGTGCGCCTCGGTCAACCCTCGACCCAGCTTAGTGGCGGGGAGGCGCAGCGCGTCAAACTTGCCAGCGAGCTCGGCAAAAACCCGACCGGCCACACTCTGTACGTTCTGGATGAACCGACGACCGGCCTGCATTTTGCCGACATACAAAACCTGCTAAACGTCCTGAACCGTCTGGCGGATTTGGGAAATAGTGTGCTGGTCATCGAGCACAATTTAGACGTCATCAAATGCGCCGACTGGCTGATCGACATGGGCCCCGAAGGCGGCGCGGGTGGAGGGACGATCGTGGTCGAAGGCACGCCGGAGTTTGTGGCGAAAACGAACGAGAAAACGAAGAGTTTTACGGGGGAATACCTATTGCCGAAGCTTTTTACCGGCAATGGTCAACGATAGACACATCGAAACGATATCCGATCTTATCCGAATTTGATATCGAATTCGGATAAGGTAGGATAGGGCACATGAGACCAATCAGTGTGCCGCAGAATGTTTTTGCAATTGACCGAATTACGAAACTTCGACCGATCATTAATAGGCCGGACGTCGTTCAATTCGTTCAAAAAGCCAACGCGGAATACTATCACTGGGAGGAGCTTAAGCGACGACCGCTACCCGAGGGGTTAACAGCAGAGGACGCTTGGACGGCAGTTAAATTAAGTCGCTGGTCCGGAAAGCCGCTTCCGCTTCAAGATGTTCATTGCAAACCGTTTACGTACTTCATCTCCGATCAGGCTCAGGAGACGTTGCATGTCGTTGATCGGCAAGGTGGAGGTACGCTTGCGACAGAGGTCGGTCACCCCAATCTGTTCAATGAAATGCGCGACCGCGTTCTGGTGGATTCGCTCATGGAAGAAGCCATCGCTACCAGTCAGATCGAAGGTGCGGTCACGACGCGGCGGATCGCGAAGGAACTTTTACGAAGCGGTCGAAAGCCAAAAAATAAGTCAGAGCAAATGATCGTTAACGGTTACCGGACGATTCGGTTGATCCGAGATCGGCTTGATCGTCCTCTAACCGTCGACCTTCTCCATGAGATTCAAGAGAGTATGACCCGCGACACGCTGGATGATCCGGGTGACAGCGGGCGATTTCGAAGTCCCGGCGAAAACGTCGAAGTTGTCGATTCACGAGACGGTGAGTCCGTGTACACGCCCCCTGCCGCCGACCTGCTCGATGAACGTCTCCAACGCCTTTTTGATTTTGCCAACGCGGACAACGGCGCCGGAGCGTTTGTTCATCCACTCGCGCGTGCCGCGATTCTTCATTTCTGGCTGGCGTACGAGCATCCTTACGTTGATGGGAACGGCCGAACCGCGCGGGCTTTATTTTACTGGTCGATGCTGAAACGCGGGTACTGGCTATTCGAATTCCTCACCATTTCACGCGTGATCCTAGCCGCGCCAATGAAATACTATAAATCTTTCCTCTACACTGAGACCGACGAGAACGACCTGACGTACTTTCTAAATGCCCAGTTCGACGTCACCCGAAAGGCACTGGCGGACCTGCACGCTAGACTGCGCGAGATGCGTGACCAGCAACAGCGGATTAGCGCGCTCCGTCTCACTAACACATTAAATGCCCGGCAACGCGCGCTGGTCGACCACGCTTTACGCCATGCGGGTCAGATCTACACCATCGAATCGCATCAGAACTCGAATGCCGTCGGATACGATACGGCGAGGTACGATCTGTTGTCACTTCTGGATCG
>Ga0163144_10014832_pt1 | contig 16135 bp, 13 predicted proteins | sample OliLak19BULKMAT1_FD_123175 | JGI IMG/M metagenome (GOLD analysis project Ga0163144, IMG submission 123175) | Freshwater microbial mat bacterial communities from Lake Vanda, McMurdo Dry Valleys, Antarctica - Oligotrophic Lake LV.19.BULKMAT1 | ecosystem: Environmental > Aquatic > Freshwater >... | reverse complement strand
GGTTCTTACGGTGCTTGCGAAGCTTGGCCTGAACCCGGTCCTTGTCAGGAAGACGGATATCGCGTGCCAGACCAAAGAGCGACATCACTCGAATGAGCATGTAGCTGAAGTCGATCTCCCACCAGCGCAGCCCATGGCGGGCGCTGGTCGGGAAGGCGTGATGGTTGTTGTGCCAGCCTTCACCCAGGCCGAGGATGCCGACGATGGGATTGTTGCGGCTTTCATCGCCGCAGGCGAACGGCCGCCATCCCCAGAGGTGGCAGACGGAGTTCACACTCCAGGTGATGTGGTGGATGATCAGGATGCGGATCAGGCCACCCCAGAGGAAGCCCAGGAGCACGCCCGTCCAGGAGAGGGTGAGCAATCCGCCCAGTACAGCGGGGATGACTAGCCCGAGGAACACCCACAGCAGGAAGTGCTTGTTCGCGGCGACGATCACCCGGTCCTCACGCAGATCGCGGGTATAGCGTCCGAGTCCGCGCTGATGGCCGGCGAACAGCCAGCCCACGTGCGCGTGATACGCGCCGCGGAGCGTTGCGATGAAGCCCTCGCCCCATGAACCGTCGGGGCCCATGTGGGGGGAATGCGGATCACCCTCGCAGTCGGAGTGCTGGTGGTGGCGGCGGTGAGCGCCGCACCATTCGATGACGGGACCCTGGACAGCCATTGAGCCCGCCGCGGCGAAGGCATAGCGAAGTGGGGCGGGGGTGCTGAAGGACCGGTGGGTGCACAGGCGGTGGAAGCCGACGGTGATGCCAAAGCCGCTGATGAGCGACATCCCGGCCATGATGGCCAGATGGATCCAGTTGAAGGCGGTGCCCCACAGCAGGACCATCGCGACGATCAGGCCTGCGATCGGGACGAGGACCGCCCCGAGGTTGATCATCCTCAGCCGATGGTCGGCGAGACTGATTGCAGAGTTCTCGTCGTCGTGGGCGTCTGCCAGTCGACGACGGGTGCGTGCGGAGGGTTTGGCTTCGATGTCAGGAACCGGATGGGCTTCAAGCTCAACGTGCATAGGTATCCCGGCTTGTGCAGCCTTTCGCATCCTGTTGCTCACTCGGCAGGCCCACGGTTTCATACCGGTGGCCGCATCCTTGGCCGAAGGCAGGACGCAGAGGAACCGAAAAGACTGCAACCGGTTCCTAGAGCCCTACCCGTAGAAGTCTAGTAGGTTCAATCGGGTAGTGATGTCCGAATCGCTGAGATTCCGGGGTATTGAGAGCGATTCGAGATGAATTAAAGCGGTGTCACCATGAATCAGGCAACCTGATCGAGTCATCCTGGCAGCAGCCACGTCACCAGGGTGTCCGTGTCGGCCAGATCGGGCGCGACGCGGTCGGCTCCCGCGGCCGCAAGAGCCTCCTGACTGAACATGCCTGTTGCCACGGCGAGCACGCGGAGGCCATTGACCTTCGCGCAGCGGATGTCGTGGGGCGTGTCGCCGATGATGGCACATCGGCCCGGCTCCGCGTCGCGGCCGAATCGCTCGCGATATCGACGCAGCGCGACCGGGGGAAGGTGGGCGCGGTCGGGCGGAGTGTGCGGCGACTCATCGCCCCATGCGGAAATGGTGAACCGGTCGGGATCGATTCCGCAGGCGCGGAGTTTGAGCGACCCGGTGTCCTGATAGTTTCCTGTGAGCAGGCCGAGCGCTGCGCGTGATTCGAGGGCGTCGATCAACTCGTTGACCCCGGGGAGCGCGCGAGCTCCGGTCGCTGTCGGCAACTTGAGCGTGAGGTGCTTGCGATAGCCGTCACGCAGCGCGAGCATGTTCGCCAGGCTTGGTTCCTGACCGTTGGCCAGGAGCAGATCGTGGACGATGAGCGGATCGAGTCTGCCCGCGTACTCAACGCCGGTGGAGTCAAAGCCCGGGCCGAAGCACTCGCGGCCGGCTTCTTCCATCGCCCGGATGCCGACACCGCTGGTGGAGATGAGTGTCGCGTCGATATCAAAGAGGAGGAGGTGCATGGGATATTGGAAGTGGGAAGTGGGAAGTGGGAAGTGGGAAGTGGGAGAGAGGAGCGAGGGGCAAACAGACGGGGGCAGGGAACCGAGAACTAGCCACTGATCCGGAACGGGGTATCTGCACCGATCTCGGCAAGGTCGAGACGATCGACGCGGGTGATGTTCTGCCCCACTTTGTCGGAGATGCGTGTAATCAGGAGGTCCACCGTGCTGGCTTGGCCCTGCGCTTCGAGCAGGACTGAGCCGTCGGGCTCATTGCGGACAAAGCCCAGGAGCTGGAGCCCGCGGGCGCAGTGAACGGCGGTCGCGCGGAAGCCCACGCCCTGAACCCGCCCCTGAAAACGGATCTGCAGTCGCATCAGCGGGGAGGATAGGTGGTCGGGAGTGTGGGATTGCGCGGGCTATCGGACCTACGACGCCGGAACTTGGCGAGAATGATGGGTCTTTGCTGCGCGGGATTGACCGGCCAAACTCCTGTGCTACCTTTTTCAAGTCTGGGAAGGTCGCTCAACCCAGGATCCATCGGGCCAGATACGGCGTCCGTGCCGACCATCTTCCGGGACCACACTTTCTGAGCGACCGACTCGCGACACCTTCCCGACTCCCGGCTCTTTCAGAGCCGCGGAGGTATCGCGGCGTCAGCGTCGCTGTTCGTGTTCCTCGGGCCGGTGATTGTGAGACCCAAGCACCTTCGAAAGTTTCTGGATCTCGTGTGGACCGTGTGTGCTCACCGTGTTGTGGCGCCATCGGCGATCTGCGACGTGCTTGGTTTGTAAAAGCATGACGACCTTCCCAAGATCGATCAGCTCGAATGACGACAAGCGCCGCGTCCTTGAGGCGACGGACATCGTGCGCCTGATCGGCGAGCAGCTTGCGCTGAAATCCAAGGGCCGCGAGTATCTCGGGCTGTGCCCGTTTCACAACGATCACAAGCCGTCCATGACGGTGGTGCCGCAGAAGCAGATCTTTCATTGCTTCTCGTGCGGCGCGGGCGGCGATGCCCTGCGGTTCGTCATGGACTACCACAAGATGTCCTTCCGCGAGGCCTTGCAGCACCTGGCCGACCGCGCGGGGATCAAGCTCACACCCTGGCGGCCGACGGGGGCGATGGGCACGGGCGCCAACGGCGGCGCGGAAGAGAGCGAGCAGACGCCGCGGTCGGCGATGCTTGGGGCCAACCAGACGGCCTGCGACTTCTTCCGGGCGATCCTGAACCACGAGGAACATGGCCGCGCCGCGCGCGAGGTCATCGCCAAGCGCGGTGTTTCCGCCGAGATGGTCGAGCTCTTCGGGCTTGGCGCTGCGCCCGACAAGTGGGACGGCCTGCTGCTGACCGTTCAGCGGAAGAACGTTGACCTCGCCGCGTATCGCGCGGCGGGGCTTTTCAAGGCTCGCGATGCGGGCGGGCTGTATGACGCGTTCCGGAACCGCTTGATGTTCCCGATCCACGATCAGATCGGTCGCGTTGTCGGGTTCGGCGCCCGCCGGCTTCGCGATGAGGATGACCCGAAGTATCTGAACTCCTCGGAGTCGGCGATCTTCGACAAGAGCACGACGCTGTACGGCCTGCATCAGGCGGCGCAGGCGATCCGCACGGGTCGCGTGGCCGTGGTGGTGGAGGGGTACATGGACGCGATCGCCTGCCATCAGGCGGGCGCGCGGAATGCGGTTGCAACGCTGGGCACCGCGCTCACTGTCGGCAACGCCCGGGTGCTGCGAAGGCTGTGCGATTCGGTGATCCTGCTGTTTGACGGCGATGTCGCGGGAATGAAGGCCGCGGAGCGCGCCGTCGAGGTCTTCTTCGCCGAGCCGATCGATGTGCGGATCGCGACCCTCGCGCCCCACACCGATGCGAAGGACCCGGATGAACTGCTCAAGCGCGAGGGCGGGCGCGAGGTGCTCGACCGCGTGTTCGCCGCCGCGGTTGACCCGCTGGACCTCCTGTTCGCGCGGATGCGGGCTACGGTTGAGGGCCAGGGACTTGCCACGCGTGCGCGGCTGATCGATGAGTTCACGACGCGGCTGGTGTCGCTGGGGCTCTCGGTCGTCGAGCCGGTGCGGTATCAACTGATCGTGAAGCGTGTCGCGGAGGTCGCGGGTGTCGATTGGCAGACGATCGCCCAGTCGCTGTCGCAGAAGGTGATGCGCAGCCGGGCGCGTGTGGCCGCCGCGGCGGATATTCCTGGAAACGATCAGAACTCCGCCGCCCCGAAGCGCACAAGCATCAGCAAGCTGTCTGCGCAGGAGCACCTGCTGGGCTGCCTGCTCTGCGATGCGGGTCTGTGGCTGCGGTTCAAGGATGAAGAGTGGGAAGCGGTCACGCCCGATGCATTCCCCCCCGGCCCGGCGCAGCGCGTGGCGGAAGTCATGGCGGACCTGCGGCTGAATGAAGAGCCCGCGACACTCAACGCCGTGCTGGCGATGATCGAGGATGCCGACACCCAGCGCTACGCCACCCACATCGCCGCGGAGATCGACCGGATCACCGGTGGCGGCAGCGAACTGCTCGTGCAGCACTTTGCCGAGCGGCTGCGCGAGGTGCTGCTGCAGCGGACAGTGCGGAGGGCCCCGCCTTCGTCGGGCGGCCCGCGCGGCGTGGAGCAGGCGGGGGATGACTGGATACAGGCGGTCCTGCGTCAACGTGAGTTGCGGGCGTCATTGGGGCATGACACGACGCGCATGCCCCGGCCCACGGGTTGATGCGTGCAAGTCGATTCGCGGCGAAAAGTGGATTGCGGAGTTGTTGAAACTGGTTTCGCGGGATACGAATCAAGTGGAGGAAGTCTCGAACGGGTCGGAAAGTACGAGGGGCAAGTCATTCGCCCCGAGTCCATTGCGTACATACCTATGGGATCGTGAGCCGGCTGCGTGCACTCCACGTTTTGAGAACGTGTCGCCGGCGACTTGCGGGCTGCCGCGGAGGCAATGCGGCGTGCAGGAGGCAATCGTGGTGCAAGGTCTTCATCCGTGTATCGAGAACATGATCAGTGTCTGTGCCCAGCGAGGCTGGCTTTCGTATGAGGAGTTGAACAACACGCTCCCGGATGAGTGGGTCGATCCGGATCGGCTGCACGAGCTGCTGGTGCTGATCGATGCTCGCGGGGTCGAGCTGATCGACGAGATGGAGTATCGCGCGCGCTGCTGGCGCGAGTCGCGCAAGAAGGGCGGCGAGCAGGCGGTCGCGGCCTCGGGGCTGACGAAGGCCAATCGCGCGATGACCGTCGCGGGGGGCGAGCGGAACCTGCCGCGGAACTGGAGCGCGCCGCCCGCATCGGCCGCGGCCAAGGGCGCGGCGGGGATCGAGGAAGAGATCGTCGACGACGAGACACTGCAGCGCGACCTTCAGGAAGCGCTGGCGGCCGAGGGCAACAGTCGGATCGATGACCCGATCCGCATGTACCTCTCGCAGATGGGATCGATCCCGCTGCTTACGCGGGATGAAGAGATCCGCCTTGCCAAGAAGATCGAGACCACCCGGATGATCTTCCGGCGGCGATGTCTCGAATCCGATTATCTGGTGGGCCAGGCGGTGGGCCTGCTTCGCCAGGTGCACTCGGGCGAGCTGCCGTTTGATCGCACGATGCGCATCTCGACGGCCGAAGACAACGCCAAGGACCGCATCACGAAGCGGATTCCCTACAACCTCAAGACGCTCGACAAGCTGCTCGAGCTCAACCGCCAGGATTGGGACCGGCTGCAGACGCTGGAGCGCGAGTCGGAAGGTGCACTGGAGATCATCGAGCGGATGTGCACGCGCCGGCGGAAGATGGCCGCGCTGACCGAGGAGCTGAGCCTGCGGACGGGCCGCATCATTCCGCTGATGCGGAAGCTACGCAGCATCAGCAAGAAGATGACCGAGATCGAGTCGGAGCTGAAGAAGGCCGAGAAGTCCCCCAAGCGCTACGACGCCGAGGATGTCGAAGTCCTCAAGGAAGAGCTCTCGGGCCTGCGATCGCTGGTGCTCGAGGAGCCCATCGACCTTGCCCGCCGCGTGCGCGATATCGATGCGGTGTTCTGGGAGTATGAGCAGGCCAAGCGCGATCTGTCGGGCGGCAACCTCCGGCTGGTGGTATCGATCGCCAAGAAGTATCGCAACCGCGGCCTGCCGTTTCTGGATGTCATCCAGGAGGGCAACACCGGCCTCATGCGCGCTGTCGACAAGTACGAGTACAAGCGCGGCTACAAGTTCAGCACCTACGCCACATGGTGGATCCGCCAGGCGATCACCCGGGCGATCGCCGATCATGCGCGGACGATCCGCATCCCCGTGCACATGATCGAGACGATCGGCAAGATCCGCGGCATCCAGAAGGCGATGCTCCAGGAAACCGGGCGCGAGCCGACAATGGAGGAGCTCGCCGAGCGGGCGGGCCTGACCGTCACCGAGACTCGCCGCGTGATGAAGATCTCGCGCCACCCCGTCTCGCTGGATCGCCCCGTCGGCGAGAGTGAAGACTCCTACTTCGGCGACTTCATCGAGGATGAAGGCCAGAAGCCGCCGAGCGACACCGCCGGGCAGGACATGCTCCGTCAGCGGATCGAGCACGTGCTCAAGAGCCTGACGTACCGCGAGCGAGAGATCATCAAGCTGCGGTATGGCATCGGCGACGGGTACACCTACACGCTCGAGGAAGTCGGCCGCATCTTCAAGGTGACGCGCGAGCGTGTGCGCCAGGTAGAGGCCAAGGCCATCCGCAAGCTGCAGCACCCGGTGCGGGCGCGGAAGCTGGCGGGCTTTGTCGACAAGAGCCTGGAGATGCAGGGCGTCGAGTAAAGAGTTTGACATGAACGGGTGAGGAAGTGATCGGCCGAGTGCACCGCGCGTGCCCGGCCGTTTTCATTGCGCGAGCGGTGGGTGGTTGTGGAGCGTTGGACGCGCGCTTGGTTCACGGCCTAACGTCGCTCATATTCGTGTGAGGCCGGCTGATGAAAGCGCGTGAACTGGCGAATCTGGGAATCCCTGATGGCGAACCGCTGCGGCTGGCGGTGCGGGCGTGCGCACGCGCGGCGGAAGCCGGCCTGAGCAAGGAATCGCTGCGCGATGCGATGAAGGGCGTGATCGAGAATCCGCAGGGCTATCTGCAGGACCCGGTGTTTGACCGGCTCGCGGCGGAGCTTGTCGGCAAGCCGCGGGTGGTGTTCGCCGAGCGTGAGGAACCCGCGCCGTGGAAGATCTGGGGCGTGGGTCTGGAGCCCGAGTCGGTCAACCAGATGGCCCGCGCATGCCGCTTGCCGGTCGCCGCGGCGGGCGCGCTCATGCCCGATGCGCACGTCGGCTATGGCCTGCCGATCGGCGGGGTGCTGGCGACACGCAACGCCGTCGTGCCGTATGCGGTGGGCGTGGATATCGCCTGCCGGATGCGGCTGAGCGTGCTCGACCTGCCGGTGACGATGCTGGGCAGCGATCACGAGCGTGCGAAGCTGGAAGATGCGATCGAGAAGGAGACGCGGTTTGGCGTGGGCGCGGCCTTCCAGCGCAAGCGGCAGCACACCGTGCTCGATAGCGACTGGGGCGTGTCACACATCACCTCGCAGAACAAGGACAAAGCCTGGGCGCAGCTCGGCACCAGCGGCTCGGGCAACCACTTTGTCGAGTTTGGTGTTCTGACCATCAGCGATGAGGATGTCGCGCGGCGAGTTGGGGAGCGCGGGGGGCAGGGGGCCGCGGCGGAGGCGGATGCGGGGTTCGGATCGGGGTGGCGGTTTGCGCTCCCGGCGGGGCGATATCTTGCTCTGCTCTCGCACTCAGGCTCGCGCGGCACCGGCGCGGCGGTGTGCAATTACTACTCGAAGCTGGCGATGAAGCAGCACCCCGAGCTGCCCAAGGACCTGTCGTATCTGGCGTGGCTTGATCTCGATTCGCAGGAGGGGCGCGACTACTGGAACGCGATGAACCTGATGGGGGAGTATGCCGCGGCCAACCACGAGTGCATCCACCGTCACATCGTGCGTGCGATCGGGGCGGAGGCGGTGGCGTATGTCGAGAACCACCACAACTTCGCGTGGAAGGAAGAGCACACGTTGCCCGGTGGCACGCGCGAAGAGCTGATCGTGCATCGCAAGGGCGCAACGCCGGCGGGCGCGGGCGTGCTGGGCGTGATACCGGGGTCGATGGCGACGCCGGGTTTTGTGGTTCGCGGCCGCGGATCGGCGGAGTCGCTGATGTCCGCCAGCCACGGCGCGGGCCGGGTGATGTCGCGTACGAAGGCGAAGCTGACGTTCGCGTGGGGGAACGTCAAGCGGGAGCTTGCGGATGCGGGCGTGAAGGTGATGTCCGCGGGGATCGACGAGGTTCCCGGCGTGTACAAGGACATCCACCAAGTGATGTCGCAGCAGCAGGACCTGGTCGAGGTGATCGGGCGGTTTGACCCGAAGCTGGTCAAGATGGCACCCGAAGGTGAGCGGGCGGAAGACTGATCGAGACTGTGTGTGAAAGCAAAGACCCCGGCCGCGTTGGCGACCGGGGTCCGTGTGTGTTCATACATCGACAGAGCAAGCCGGCACGGAGTGCCGGGCCACCCGCGAGCATCAGCGGGCCGCGGTCGGCGCAGCGCCGGTGCGGGTGAAGCTGATCTCCATCATCTTGTACTCTTTGCCGGACTTGGGGTCCATGCCGTGCATCTCGAGGGTCATCTCGTTGGGGCCCTTGAGGGTTTCGATCTCGCGCATGGTGGTCGGCTTCTTGGTGATCGGGCAGTAGTGGTTGTAGCTCCAGTTGATGGTCTTGCCATCCTTCGAGAGTTCACCGGTGCCGTTCATGATGCCGGTTGAGTGGTTGTCGACCCAGGTGCCCACGAACTTCTGGGCGACGTTGTCGTATCCGGCGAGCGCGAAGCCGTAGAACGGCCCCATGCCCGGCATCTCGCCCTTCATCTCGCCCTTGATGTAGCGCCCATCCATCAAGTCGGTGACGATGTAGGTCGCGTCGCTGACCATGGGCTCGGGCGAGCCGGGCATCCACATCTTGGTCTTGGCGGACCAGGTGCCGGTCCGCTTGGCGAGGAACTCGTGCATGTCGCCGGGCGTGCCCGCGACCTGACAGGCCATCATGTCCTCGGCGGTCCAGCCCGGGGGGAGCTGCATCTCCGGCTGACCCGTGGGCTGGGCGGCATGTGCGGGCTTGGTGGCGGTGCCGGGCTTCGTGTCCTTGCCGGGCTGGGCAAAGGCGATCGAGCCAGCGACCGCCGCAATACCAGCAACTGTGAGCAGAGCGGGGGCGATGAATGAGCTACAACGGCACATAGCAGATCTCCTGTGTGGGTGAATGTCTGCGCGTCATTTCGCGCAAGTTGAACGATCCTATGGGGGCCTCCCTTCCCGGACAAGCACCAGACATTTGATTTGATTCTTTCTCCAATACGGCGCTCTCTAAGTCCTTGAGTACACTCGGTCCGTTGAAGTTGGGGAGTAGCCGCCGCCCGGCCGCGAGGTCACGGGCGGAACGAGGGTCGTAAGCACGGTGCGAGCAGATCTGCCCGCCCCCGGCCCCGTAGAGCGTTATCTGCAAGTGCGTATAACGCATCGAGCAAGACCAACAGCAAGTTGCTGTACGTTCCGCCGCGGCCGGGCCGCCAGGAACGGGAGGTCGTCATGCTCGACGGATTGTTGTTAATCGCACAGGAAGCACAGTCCGCGGCGGCGGGGAGCGGCGGTACGCGTCTCTGGGCGTATGCCGCGTTCATCGGACTGGTGCTCGCGTTCCTGGCGCTCGACCTGGGCGTGTTCCACCGCGAGGCGCACGCGGTCTCGATGAGGGAGGCAGTCACCTGGTCGGTGATCTGGGTGACGTGCGGCGTCGCGTTCAGCGGCTTTGTCTACATGGCCTACGAGCACCAATGGCTCGGGCTGGGCTTCGAGACCGCGCGGTAAATTCTTCACGCGCCGCACGGTCTGGCCGACCTATAGCCGTGGGCCCGATGGGCACGAAGTGATGGACCAGCCCTCACCGGGACGCTGCGCGCCAAATGGGCGATCACCCCGCTGTTTCTCGCTCTGCTTCTGGTGGAGATCACCGACCTGGTGTTCGCGGTCGATTCGATCCCGGCGATCTTCGCGATCACGCCGGACCCCTTCATTGTCTTCACGAGCAACATCCTGGCCATCCTGGGGCTGCGCTCGCTGTATTTCTGCCTCGCAGCGATGATCACGAAGTTCCGCTACTTGAAGCCCGCGTTGATCCTGATCCTGGCCTTTGTGGGGGTGAAGCTGCTGCTGCTGTCTCTACCGCCGTACCTGCACGTCATGGCGGGTTGGATAGGGCGGTAAATGGAGCCCGCCAGCCCGGTGAAGATCGATACGGCGATCTCGCTGGCGGTGGTGCTGGGCCTGTTGGTGTCGGCGGTGATCGCATCGATTCTCCGGCCGGCGCCGGATGCGCGTACACTCGACGCGTCGAAAGTTGGGGAGTAGCCACCCGGCTTGATGCCGGGGCACAGCAGTCGTCAGCACGGGGAGCCATTGCTCCCCCGGCTCTGGCGGTTTGTCGCAGGACAGGCCCGGCAAGACCAACCCTCGAAGCAGCGACCGGTGTTGCAAGTCTCATAGGGGCCGCCTGGAGGCTGGATGGTCTGGATCTACGTCGGGTTCATCTTCTTTATCCTGGTGATGCTCGCGCTCGACCTGGGCGTTGTGAACCGCAAGGCCCACGTCATCCGGCCGCGCGAGTCGCTGATGTTCACGGCCATCACCGTGGCGCTGGCGCTCGGCTTTGCCGGGTGCGTGTACTGGATGTACCAGAACAACTGGCCCGCGGGGATCACCGATGAGTTCGTGCGCATTGCAAAGGTGAAGCCGGATGCGGGCGTGGTGGCCGCGACGGGTCACGGTGGGGATGCAACACTCAAGTATCTCACGGCGTGGGTGCTGGAATACTCCCTCAGCGTTGACAACATCTTCGTCATCGCGGTGATCTTCGGATACTTCCGGGTGCCAGCTCATCTGCAGCACCGGGTGCTGTTCTGGGGTATCCTGGGCGCGCTGGTCATGCGCGGCGGGATGATCGTCGCCGGTGTCGAACTGGTGAAGCGGTTCGAGTGGCTGAACTACATCTTCGGCGCGTTCCTGATCTATACCGCCTACAAGATGTTCCGCTCCGGCGAGGGCGAGGAGGACATCTCCCACAGTCCCGCCATCCGCCTCACACGCAAGTTCATCCGTGTCACTCCCCACTACGACGGCAGCAAGTTCTTCACGCGTGTTGACGGTGCACTCGCCGCCACGCCGCTGTTCCTGGCCCTCATGGTCGTCGAGTTCACCGATGTCATCTTCGCGCTCGATTCCATCCCCGCGGTCCTGGGGATCACCCAGGACCCGTTCATCGTGTTCACGTCCAACGTCTTTGCGATCCTCGGGCTCAGGTCGCTCTTCTTTGCCATCGCGGCGGCGCTGGGCAGCTTCCGCTATCTCAAGACCGCCCTGGTCTTCGTGCTCGCGTTCATCGGGATCAAGATGATCCTCACCGGCGCGCACCACCTCGACCCGATGGCGGCATCGCTCCCCGACGGCTGGCAGTGGCTCCTGTCCTGGGCGCCCCAACACAAGCTCCACGTCCCGACCGAGTTCTCCCTGGCCGCCATCGTCGGAATGCTCGCGCTCGGCGTGATCGCCTCCCTCTTCGCCTCCGTGGCAGAGCGAAAGCGGCGACGATCCCCGATGGAGGACATGGCCGAGGCCGTCGATCTCACACGCCGCAATCTCAAGCGCGTGCTCATCCTGATCGCCGGTTCGGTTGTCATTCTGATCGGCGTGGCGCTCGCCCCGATCCCCGGCCCCGGCGGAATCCCCATCATCATCGCCGGCCTGATGATCCTCGCGACCGAGTTCATCTGGGCCAAGCGGCTCGTCGGCCGGATGCGCAAGCAGGCCCACGCGATGGCCAACAGCACCGAGGAGATGGCCAAGCGGTCGAGCCCGTGGGCAATCCCGCCGGTGCTGCTGCTGCACGCGGCCATCTTCCTCGCGCTCTACGAGTTCACGCCCATACCCCATATTCCGATCATCTCAACGTATGTCGGGACGCTCCTCATGGTCCTTGTCTGGGCGTGGCGTGTGATCGTGAAACATCGGAAGTCCGACCATCCCACGCTCGTGCCGCGGCTGCCTCCGACGGAGCCCGTTGTGCCCGCTGCGTGGTCGGAAACCGAAGCCAAGCCGCCGGAGCCGGCCGTCGAGCAGAAGTGACGCCCGGCGAGCCTCGCCCCTCATCGTTTCATTCGATTCTTTGAGATGGCGATCGTCGCTGATCACGCGCGGATGGTTTCGATCGCGCCAAGCAACGCCGCACGAGGCGGGTCGATGACCAGCCGGCAGTGCTCCCCTGCGCACGGCAGCGCCATCCGCAGCTTGCCCGCGGCCACTTTCTTGTCATCGAGCATCGCGTCGGCGATCACCGCCGCGGCGGGCAGGCCGCGGATGCGTGTGGGAAGTCCCGCTGCCCGGAGCGTCGCGGCAAGGCGGGCCGTCGCGGCGGACTCGTTGAGCCCCATTGCCACCGCAAGCTGGCACTCTGCAAGCAGGCCCAGGCCCACCGCCTCGCCGTGCGTCAGGCCGGAAAGCTCTGTCAGGTCGTGGGTGAGGTTCGCAAGTGTCTCGATCGCGTGGGCGACGGTGTGACCGCAGTTCAGGGCCATGCGGCCGCCGTGGGGCGAGGATGAGGCGGCAGTCTCGAAGACATCGTCTCCGATGCACGCGGCTTTGATGGTGACGTTGCGCGAGACCAGTTCAACCAGCGCCGCCTCATCGCGGCGAAGGATCGCGCCCGTGCTGGCGATGATGAACCCGCCCAGCGCGGCATCACCGAAGTCGGAGCCGATCAGCCCGTGCTTGATGCACTCGGCAACGCCGGATCGCAGCTCCCGATCCGGCAGCGATCGCAGCGACCCAACGTCGCACACCACGGCGATGGGCTGGTGGAATGCGCCGGCCATGTTCTTCTTGAGCAGGCCGCGATCCGTGACCACGTTCACGCCGGTCTTCCCACCCACCGACGCATCCACCATCGACAGCAGCGTGGTGGGGCACTGGATGACCGGCACGCCGCGCCGATAGCTCGCCGCGGCAAAGCCCGCAACATCGCCAACGATGCCGCCGCCAAGCGCGATGATTGGCTCGTCACGCTCCAGGCGGCACTCGATCGCCGCTCGAACGATGGTCTCGACGGAAGCGAAGGACTTGCAAGCTTCGCTCGCCGTCACCGAAAGAGTGTGAGCCTGAATGTCGACTTTGGCGAGGCTGTCACTTGCCGCGGTCACCAGTTGCGACGGTACGCCTGCATCATGGACGAGGAGCACCCGTCGAGCCCGCGAAACTTCGCGCGCCAGCCCGCCGAGCCCTGTGAGAACTCCGGCGCCGATGACCACGTCATACGACCCGATGGGCGTTTCCACGCGCACACGACGTGCCGTTTGCTGGGGCGTGTTCGAGCTGCCCAAGGCTGCTTACTCCGCATCCGCCGCGTGTCGTCGCTTCTCCCCGGGACGCTCCCACTCGGCCTGCGGCGCATCGCCCCAGAGCATCTCCAGGTCGTACTGCGCGCGGGTGTTGGGCTCAAACACGTGCACCACGCAGTCGATGCAGTCGATGACGATCCACGTCGTTCTGTCGTCAATGTGCCGGCGGAACATCGGGAACTTCTGCTCCTCGGCCAGCGCAGCCACATGCTGGGCCGCGGCACGCATCTGCCGGTCCGAGGTGCCCGAGGCGATCACGATGAAGTCCGATACCTGCGAGAGTTGCTGCACATCCAGCACCAGGATGTCCGAGCACTTGGCATCAGCCAGGCAGCGGGCGGCCTCAATGGCAAACGCCCGTGTGATGGCGGGGTCGGTGACGGAGTGAGTCGGCAGGATCTGGTGAGTCTGCTTCTCCAGAGGGTGCGTCTTGATATTCTTGCTCATGTGCCGGAGAGGATAGGGACGGTCCGCTCCCCACGTACGGAAAGCCCCAACTTAGCTTCCGGTACGGACAGGGACCAGACACACCGTCAGCCACTGGTTGCCGATCCGATCGACGATCGGCACCGACCTCCGGATGGGCGAGCCGATGGGGAGGTTGCGATCCAGGCAGCGGTGCATGGCCTGAGCAAGATCGTGCTCCGCCGTCTCCAGATCGTGCGTAAAGAGCATGATCAGCACCGCCGCGTGCGCGATCCGGCCGTCGGATGAGAGCTTCCGGGCGTCCGCCGCGGGGCCGCGGGTCAGCTCCGCCGCATAGGAGACATTCGGCCCGGCGATCCCGGCCGAGTATGTGAACTGGCCCACCAGCTTGAGCTCCAGCCAGAAGGCATCCTCGGGAGGGCAGGTGTCCGCGGCAGGAGGGGGAGTCGGCGCAGTGGCCTCGATGGCGGCGAACAGCGTTCCCGCCGCCTGCTGCTTGCGGGCGCGGGCGGATTGGACAATGGCCAGAGGGTCGCCGAGCTTCAGCCCCGGCGCGGGGGTGAGCACGATGTCGCACCGCATGCGGTCGCGCGGATCCGGCAGTTCGCCGGTCACAGGATCGGCCGCGGCCAGGTCGGTCTCGGTGTATTCGGAGATGGCGATGGGCGGCGAGATCGCGTCATCCTCGCCAACGAGCTTCCCGCCTCGACGCTTGCGTGTCCACTCGTGCGGGTAGGGCTGCTCGCGCAGCACCCCGACCTCGCGGCCGCCGATTTCCGATTCGCCAAGGGCCCCCGCCAGCAGCGCGTGGAACTTCACCTCGGGCCAGGAGTCGAGCCCGTGGACGGCGTGCTCATCGCGCAGCTCATCCTCGCGCCGGGCGAGCGCGGCGGCGATTGCGTCGAGAATGTCGTCGGGAAGGTACACAGGAGACAGACTCAACGATACAGCAGCGGACAGAAGGATGACTGTGATTCGGAGCGCGAAACTCGCATAACGGAGGAGCGGCTCACCGCATTTCGCGGAGTAAACGTCCGACATCCCGGGATGCGTGGAGAACTCGTACGACCGTCACCGGGACAGTTGCAGGCTCGTAGACGACGAGGTAGCTGAATGCGCGGCGAAAACGGAACGGGCGAGCTGTCAAGTCCGGACGTCGAATGCCTGCATGCGGTCGCTTGCCAATTTGTTCAAAGACAAGTTCGAGCGAGTCAGCAACATGGTCGGCGGCATCCGTGCTGTGAGTCATCAGGAACTCCTGAATCTCCAGCAGATCAGCGATCGCCATCGAGCCAAGGTGATAGCGATACCGGCTCATGCCGTCTTGCGATTGCGAACTGCCTGTCGGCGACGGCGGAGTTCGGCCATCACGCTCGGTCCGTCGAAGACCTCACCACGCCCGATCGCCTCTGCACCCTCCTCGATCGCATTGCGTGCGTACTCAGCAAAGTGCGCGCGGGCGACATCTCGCTCAGCCAGCAGCTTTATCGCTTCATCGATCGCTTCCCGTGTTGAACGGTAACGGCCATCGCGCACACTTTTGTCGATGAACCGCTTCCACTTCGGGCTTGGGTCGCTCTGCTTTTTCGGTGTCCGTGCCATGAATGTATTGTACAACGGGACCCGTGTCATGCCTACCCCACCCCCAGATACGCCTTCCGAACCTCATCGCTCGCGGCCAGTTCCTTTGCCGGGCGGCTCATCTTGATCTCGCCGGTTTCAAGAACATAGCCGTAGTGCGCCACGTTCAGCGCCATGTGCGCGTTCTGCTCCACGAGCAGGATCGTCGTGCCCTCCGCGTTGATGTCGCGGATGATGCGGAAGATCGTCTGCACAATCTGCGGCGCAAGCCCCAGCGAGGGCTCATCCAGCAGCAGGAGCTTGGGCCGGGCCATCAGCGCCCGCGCCATCGCCAGCATCTGCTGCTCGCCCCCCGAAAGCGTTCCGGCGTTCTGCTTCAGCCGCTCCCGCAGCCTCGGGAACAGGTCGAGCGACTTGTCCCGGTCCTTGGCGATCTGCGATGAGTCCTTCCGAGTGAACGCACCCAGCGACAGGTTCTCATCAACCGTGAGGTTGGCGAAGATGCCGCGGCCCTCGGGGCTGTGGGCAATCCCGATGCGGACCATCTCGTGCGCCGGCAGGCCGACAAGCGACCGGCCGTCATAGATGACCTCGCCCGCGGCAGGGCGGATCATCCCCGAGATCGCGCGGAGCGTCGTGGTCTTGCCCGCACCGTTGCAGCCGATCAGCGTAACGATCTGCCCCTGCTCCACGCGCAGCGAGACATCATGGAT
>Ga0163144_10014831_pt1 | contig 16136 bp, 16 predicted proteins | sample OliLak19BULKMAT1_FD_123175 | JGI IMG/M metagenome (GOLD analysis project Ga0163144, IMG submission 123175) | Freshwater microbial mat bacterial communities from Lake Vanda, McMurdo Dry Valleys, Antarctica - Oligotrophic Lake LV.19.BULKMAT1 | ecosystem: Environmental > Aquatic > Freshwater >... | reverse complement strand
GTCGATTTGCCGACTCCGCCCTTGCCCGATCCGATCGCGATGAGGCGGCGGCGGCGGCGTTCTCCGGTGAGCGCAATGCGCACTTCATCGATTTCAGCCAGCGGCGTGAGCGCGGCGGTGATGGCGCTTTCCAGTTCCACGCGCGCCGTATCAGACAGATCGCCCGCCTCGGCAACGATCACCGCTCGGCGCGAAATGATCCGCGCCGAGCGCAGCCGGTGGTTGATTTCTGGCGTTAGCGCACCGCGAATAAGCGCCTCTTCGGCGTCCGGCTTGCGGGGTTGTTCAGGGGTGTTGCTCATTTCCGCACGCCTCTAACACCAATTTCACGCAGCCAACCCCTGTTTTTCGCGCGATGGCATGCCTATAACGACTTTATGCAGAGATTTGACGGTTGGAGAGAACGTCTTGGTATGGTCGCCCGCGGCCTTGTCATGGCTGGCAAAAATAACCCCTGGGGTGGTTCGGGCAAGGGTGATGAACCCGGCGATGACGGCCCGAGCGGCGACGGCGGAGGCGGTCCGGATGGCCCGCGTAACCCGTGGCTGCCCAGCGGGGGCGAACCCGGCAAGCGGCGTTCAGCCAGCATCGAGGATATTTTCAAGGGCCGCGGCCCCGAAGGGCCGCGCCGTTCTGGTGGCGGTATCGGCGGTCCCGGGTTTCGCCTGCCAGAACGTCCCGGCGGCAAAAGCTGGGTGCCAGTCATCCTTGGCTCCGTCGCACTGATTTGGGTCGCGGCGACCAGCGTGCATTTCGTCCAGCCGGGCGAACAGGCGGTGGTGACCTGGTTTGGTGGCAAATATTCGCGCGGGCTTGATTCCGGCACCAACTTCACTGCGCCTTGGCCGATCAACATGGTCGAGAAGGAAAACGTGACACAGGTGCGGCTGGAAGAAGTACCCGGCACCAAGGCTGAAAAACTGATCCTGACCGGCGATCAGAACCTGGTCGATCTCAGCTACCTGATCCGCTGGAACATCTCCGATCTGACGCTCTACAAGTATCAGCTCAGCGATCCCGGCAATGCGCTGCTCGAAATCGGTGAGGCTGCGATGCGCGCCGCAGTCGCGCGGCAAGATCTTGATACCGTGCTGACCGGTGAAGGCCGGGCCGAAATCGAACAAGACGTGCGCGATGCGATGCAGGCTCGGCTTGATGCCTACCGTTCGGGAATCAGCGTGCAGGGGATCGAAATCAATAAGGTCGATCCGCCCGCTCGCGTAGAAGAGGCGTTCAAGGACGTGTCTTCGGCCCAGCAGGATGCCGATGCCGCAATCAACCGCTCGCGCGCGGTGGCGCAGCAATTGCTCGCCCGCGCACAGGGTGATGCGAGCGAATTCAACAACATCTACGAAGAATACAAGCTCGCCCCCGAAGTGACCCGCCGCCGTCTTTATTACGAGACCATGGAATCGGTGCTGTCCAAGACCGACAAGACGATCGTCGAATCGGGCAACGTAACCCCATACCTGCCGCTGCCGGAGCTGAAGCGCCGTGCGCAGCCGCCCGCGCCGCCGCAGGGAGAGTAATGCGATGAATTCTGTGCTTGAAAACTACAAAGCGCTCGTGATCGCCGCCATCGTTTTCGTGGTGGCACTGGCATCGAGCATCGTGATCGTGCCCGAAACCCACCAGGCGGTGGTTATCCGCACCGGCCAACCGGATCGGGTGTTCAACCGGTTCCGGCCCGATCAGCCTTATGGCCAGACCGGCGCGGGCATCCAGTTGCGAATTCCGTTTGCCGAACAGGTGCAGATGATCGACCGCCGGGTGCTCGACCTTGATATGGAGCGTACGCAGGTACTCTCCAACGATCAGCAGCGACTGCAAGTCGACGCCTATGCCCGCTATCGCATCATCGATCCGGTCAGGCTGGTCGAACGTGCCGGGGACGAGAGCCAGTTGGAAGCGCAGTTGCTGCCGATCCTCACCTCGGTGCTGCGGCAGGAACTGGGACGGCGGCCGTTTTCGGCACTGATCAGCGCCGAACGCGGTACTGCGATGACCAACATCACCAAAACGCTCGACCGGCAGGCGCGCAATTACGGCGCGCAGGTATTGGACGTGCGCATCAAACGGGCCGACCTGCCCGAAGGCCGTCCGCTTGATGCCGCCTTCACCCGGATGGAAACCGATCGGCAGGAAGAAGCCGCCACCATCCGCGCCGCAGGACAGCGCGATGCGCAGATCATTCAGGCCGAAGCCTCAGCCTCAGCCGCACGCACCTATGCTGACGCTTATGGAAAAGACCCGGCGTTCTACGACTTCTACCGCGCGATGCAGAGCTACCGTCAGACCTTCCTGACCGGAGAAGGGCAAAGCTCGTTGGTGCTTTCGGATGACAGCGAATACTTCCGCCAGTTCAAGGGGCAGTGATAAAAACTGGCTTGGGATCATTCAACCAAACGCCAATCACGGGCGCCGAATGCCTTAGGGCGTTCAATCAGCGTTCAGGCCCGGAAAGCGCATTTGCAGCGGGAACCCAGCCCCCATGGCTGGCCCCATCAACGGTTTGAGGAACGCAGCGGCAACCCCGTGCATTCCTGCTTTGGATAAGGACCATGAGGACGTGAACAACGTGCGCTATGTGTATGGACTGTCGAGCGCGCTGCTGGTGGGCGGCGCTGCCATTTCGCTGATTACTGGCACGCCGCTTGGCGCGCAGGTGGCGCAGAATGACGAATCTGTGATGAACCAGGTGGTGCCGGTCGCGGGCGCTCCGGCGAGCTTTGCAGATCTGACCGCGCAATTGCAGCCTGCGGTTGTGAACATCGCCACCCGTCAGCGGGTCACGGTTGCCAGCAGCAACCCCTTCGCTGGCACGCCCTTTGCTGATTTGTTCAACCGCCGTCAGGGCGGCGGCAATGGCGCCCAGCCACAAACACGCGAAGCGCAATCGCTGGGTTCGGGCTTCATCATCTCGGCTGATGGCTATGTGGTGACCAACAACCACGTGGTGTCCCCCGATAGCCGAGCCCAACTCGAATCGATCACGGTCACACTGCCCGATGGCACCGAATACGAAGCCGAACTGGTGGGCGCGGATGCCGCGTCCGATCTTGCGGTGCTCAAGATCAAGGCCAACCGCACCTTTCCGTTCGTGAAATTTGGGGATTCGAGCAAAGCCCGGCCGGGCGATTGGGTCGTGGCCATCGGCAACCCATTTGGCCTCAGCGGCACGGTAACCAGCGGAATCATCTCTGCGGTCTACCGCAACACCGGTCAGGGCGGCGCATATGACCGCTTTCTTCAAACCGATGCCAGCATCAACCGCGGCAATTCGGGCGGGCCATTGTTCGACATGCGCGGCAATGTGATCGGCATCAACAACGCAATCTTCTCGCCTTCGGGCGGAAGCGTGGGGATCGGCTTTGCCATCCCTTCGGAAATCGCAGCGCCGATTGTCGAACAACTCAAGTCCGGCCGTGAAATTCAGCGCGGCTACCTCGGCGTCGGCCTTGCGCCGATTGACGAAGATTTCGCCGCCTCGCTCGGCCTGCCCAAGCGCCGCGGAGAACTGGTGCAGACCGTGCAGGACGATAGTCCGGCAGCGCGCGCTGGCTTGAAGCCGGGTGACATCGTCACCAAGGTCAACGGCAAGGACGTGACCGCCGAGCAGACCGTGTCATTCCTGGTCGCCAATCTTGAACCCGGCGCGCAAGTTCCGGTTGAACTGCTGCGTGATGGCAGCCAGGTTGCGCTCAACGTCACGCTGGGCAAGCGGCCGAGCGAGGCGGAATTGCAGGCGCAGACCCAGACCTTCGACCCCGATGCCGAAGAGCCAATGGCTCCGGGCGAATCCGATGGCACGATCGAACAGAAACTCGGTCTGCAGGTAACGCCGATGACCGCGGCCATCGCTCGCTCGCTTGGCGTTCCTGCAGACACCAAGGGTGTGGTTGTCGCCACGGTCGATCCCAATTCGGATGCGGCAGCCAAGGGGTTGCGGCGGGCCGACATCATCCTGTCAGCCAATTATCAGGCGGTTGGAACGGTCGATGAGCTGGTGGCGCAAGTCAACGCCGCAACGGCTGAAGGGCGCGTGGCGATCCTGCTTCGCGTTCAGCGCGGGACGCAGCCGCCGGTCTTCCGGCCAGTCCGGCTGCGTTGATCGCATCCGCCCGAAAAAAGGCGCTGGGAGTGATCCCGGCGCCTTTTTTCCATGCCTACAAACTATTCGTCGAAAGGCTTGAGCGCGGGCTGCTGCGATGGTGGGCGGCGCGGGGCTTGGGGCTGCGGTTGGCGCGGGAGCTCGCCGCCGGTGGCTTCCTCCAGGAAATCCTCACTGGCTGCAGACGGCGCTTGCTCACCCTCAACCCCAAACGGGGTTTGCTCAGGCTCACGGCGGCCTGGCTCAATCAGGTTACCCTGTTCATCGATATAGTAATATTCGTCCGGACTACCGAATAACGCTTCCTCGTCCGGTTCGAGCTGCCACTCAGGCAGTTCAAGCGTGATGTCGAATTCTTCGACTGGACGGTTCTTGACCGCGAAACGCATATAGGATGCGAACGCCTGCGCTGGAGCGCGCCCGCCTTGCAGGCCCGGCACCGCCTTGGCATCATCGCGCCCCATCCACACCCCGGTGGTTATCCCTGACGAAAAGCCGATAAACCAGCCGTCCTTGTTCGACGAAGTGGTGCCGGTCTTGCCCGCCACCGGTCGTCCGATCTGCGCCGCGCGGCCGGTCCCGGTCTGCACCGCGGCCTGCAGCAGATCGGTGACGCCAGCGACCACATAGTCGGGCACCAGTGGTTCGCCGCGCGTGGCCTCACGGCGATACAGCACGTCACCGCTCGCACCGGTGACCTTGGTAATGCCATAAGGCTGCACCGCGGCTCCCTTAGCGGAAATCACGGCGAAGGCCTGAGTCATCTCGATCACCCGCACCTCGGATGATCCCAGCACCATCGAGGGGAACGTCGCCACTTGGGACGTGATCCCGAACCGACGCGCCATCGAAGCGACCGTGCCGAACCCGACCTCGTTACCAAGCTGGGCGGCGACCGTGTTGATCGAGTACGCAAACGCCGTACGCACGTCGGTCTCGCCAACATTGCGCCCGTTTGAATTGCGCGGGCTCCACCCATCAATCGTCACTGGGGTGTCAACCACAGTGTCTTCCGGCGTGTAGCCCGCTTCCAAGGCAGCGAGATAGACGAACAGCTTCCAAGCCGATCCCGGTTGCCGCATCGCGGTGGTGGCGCGGTTGAAATTGCTTTCCACATAATCGGTGCCGCCCACCAGCGCGAGGATCGCACCGTCGCGGTCAAGGCTGACCAGTGCACCCTGCGCGCCATCGGGCGTGTTGGCCTCGATCGAAGCGGTCGCAGCGCGCTGCATTCCGATGTCTAGCGTCGTCCAAACCTCGATCGGTTCATAGGTTTCGGGCAGGATGATATCGAGCTGCGGCAGCACCCAATCGGTGAAATAGCGGACGGAGTTCTGCCCATCCTGCTGTTTCAACTGCACCGTGCTGACATCGACCGCCGCCTGATCGGGGGAGATATAGTTCTGTTCGCGCATTAGCCGCAGCACCACCTGGGCGCGGTCAACCGCAGCCTGGACATCGGCGGTGGGCGAATAGCGGCTCGGCGCCTTGACGAGGCCCGCGATAATCGCGGCTTCCTCAACGCTCAGTTCATTGGCGGGGTGGCTGAAGAATTTGCGGCTCGCAGAGTCGATCCCATAAGCACCGCCGCCAAAATAGACCTTGTTGAGATAGAGTTCGAGGATCTGTTCCTTCGAAAACTTCCATTCGAGCGCCAATGCCAGCACCGCTTCGCGCGCCTTGCGGTCGGGGGTGCGGTTATTGTTGAGGAACAGGTTGCGCGCCAGCTGCTGGGTGATGGTCGATGTGCCGCCGATCCGCGCGCGCTCGCCCAGCACCCATTCGGCGACCGCGCCGACAAGCCGCACCGGATCCACCCCGAAGTGCGAGCGAAACCGCTTGTCCTCGACCGCGACCATGGCATTTTTCATCGTATCGGGGATATCGTCATTATCGAGCCATTCGCCGAAACTCGGCCCCAGCTCGACCAGTTCGCGCCCGTCGCGCGCACGCACCACGATAGTCTGCCCTGGCTGAGTTGCTTTCAGGGTTGCGTAACTTGGCAGCGATTGGGCGGCAAAGCCGACCGCAAAGGCGAGGAACACCAGCACCAGCAGCGCCAGCGCGCCGCCCCACATAAAGCCGCGCTTCAGCCAACGGCGCAAGCGTGAGGGCGGCTTACCGTCGCCTCCGCCGGTTGCGCCCGCATCAGCAGCCGGAGCCGACCGCACTGCCGCCGACCTGCGTTTCCCGCGCGCGCCTTTGTCCTGCAACCGATCACCCCTTTTAGACATGGCCTTCGCCCATTTTCTGTCCACCGGTCAAAGGTGGTGCCGCGCCCCTTGCATAGGCGAGTTGTAACCGGGGGTGAACCTTAGTGTCCGCACTCTCTCCCGGCATAGGTCGGAACGCCTTAGGCTTCAGCCGGGGTGAAGATCAGCGCGGCCGAGTTGATGCAATAGCGAAGGCCGCCGTGTTCGGGTGGGCCATCGGGGAACACATGGCCCAAATGCCCGCCGCACTTGCCGCAGCGCACTTCGGTGCGGACCATACCGTAGGCGGTGTCGCGGTGTTCCTCGATCACTTCCTCATCGGCGGGTTTGGTAAAGGCCGGCCAGCCACAGCCCGAATTGTACTTGGCGGTCGAGTAGAACAACTGCGTCCCGCAGGCCGCGCAGTGATATTCGCCTTCATCGTAAAACTTGTCGTACTCGCCGGTGAACGCGCGTTCAGTGCCCGCTTCGCGCAGAACGTGGAACTGCGCCGGGTTAAGCTTTTCGCGCCACTCGGCATCGGTCAGGCTGCGGGGGTCGGGATTGTCCATATTCAGTCCTCTCTATCAGGCGCCATATCGGTTCATCGCCGTTGAACCGCAAGGCCGACAGGCCGCCCGCAGCGACGCTGGCAAAGCCAGCATGAGCGAGGATATCGCACGCCCGATGGCGTGCGAAAACAAAATCACCCATCCACCTGTGCATAATGCGGCGGCGGTTTGATCACGTCCATCCGTTCGGTCAGCAGCGGGCGGAAGCTTGGACGGCTCTTGAACACCGCGTACCATCCGCGCGCTTGTTCGTGCCCGGTCCAGTCGATCCCGCCGAGGTAATCCGCGACAGAAATCTGCGCCGCGGCGGCCAGATCAGCCAGGCTCATGGTCGATCCGGCCACCCACGGGCGGTTGTCGATCAACCAGTCGAGATAGTCGAGATGCCCGTGCGCCAGCTTCATCGCATTGCGCAGCGCGCCGCTGTCGGGCGGTTGGCGCAAGATGCGCTTGCGCATCCGTTCAGACAGCAAGGGCGCGGTGACATCAGCGTAGAAATTCTCGTCAAACAGCGCCACCAGCCGCCGGATTTCGGCGCGCTGCGGAGCCGTGCCATTGATCATTGGGGTGCGATCAACCGTCTCTTCGAAATACTCCGCAATCGCCCTGCTATCGGGGATGACGATCTGCTTTTCGGGATTCACAATCACCGGAGTGCGCCCGGCGGGGTTGAGGTTGAAAAACATGTCCGACGCTGCCCACGGCTCTTCGCGCACCAGATCGAAGGGGATGTTCTTTTCACTCAGCAGCAGCCGGATCTTGCGACTGAACGGGCAGAGCGGGAATTGATGGAGTTGCCACATGATCACGTTTCCATGCCGCAATTCGCGGGGCAAATCCATGGCCTTCACCCGGCAAGCGGGGGAGTAATCAGACGCCCGAGGATTCCAGCATGACAAGGCAGGCTGGCATCAACTTGTCGGTCTCGCCGCTTTCCTGCAGCGCCTTGGCTTCTGCCCCGGCGAGCCAGGCGATCCCATCGCGGTCCAGCTTGGTCTGATCCATCAACTGTGCAAGCGAGCGCACAAAAAATTCGCGTCCGCGGGTCTCTAGCGCAGGCCAGCGCAGCGCGACCGGATCACCATTGGCCTGCCGCCGCGACATCAGCGCAAACGCTGCCGAACAACGCAGCAGCGCGCGGCTTTCCTGCGATAGGACAGGTGCGGGCGCTGGCTGTGCAGCAAGCAGGGCGGCGAGGAGCGGGGTGAGCATACCCCCCTTCTATGCATGCAAAGCTGAACCAATAGCTACCCGAAATGCAGATTGCCCGGGCGCCAAATCCGTCCTAATCCGCAACCTGTCTTATGAGAGGAGACCTCGAAACATGTTCAGTCACGTGATGATCGGCACCAACGACTTTGATCGCGCCAAGGTATTTTATGATGCCGTGCTAGCAACGCTTGGCGCAGGGCCAGGCAATGTCAATGAAGCCGCCACCGGCCATAAGCGCGCGTTCTGGTTCCACAATGGCGGCATTTTCGCCATCAGCCAGCCGATCAACGATGAACCGGCTGCGTGCGCCAATGGCTCGACCATCGGCTTTGCCTGTGACAGTCTGGAACAGGTGCAGGCCTTCCACGATGCCGCTGTCGCCGCCGGGGGCAAATCGATCGAAGACGCGCCGGGGCCGCGCACGGGCGCGATGGGGACAATGAACCTAGGCTATGTGCTTGATCCCGATGGGCACAAGCTGTGCATGCTGCACCGCGCGGGCTAATCCCTACCTACTCAATTCAAACACCGCGAATTCGGCGCGCCAGTTAGCTGCTGGCGCGCCGATTTGCGTTTCATCGGCGAAAAACCACGCGCGTTCTATGGTCGCGCCTTTCATCCGCGCGAGATCGCGGAAATCCTCAACTGTGACGTGGTGAATGTTCTGCGTTTCGTACCAGCTCACCGGCAGCGCGCGGGTGACCGGCATCCGTCCGCCCAGCAGCAGCGCCGCGCGGGTGCGCCAATGGGCAAAGTTCGGGAACGAGACAAACGCCCGCCGCCCGACCCGCAGCAGTTCATCCAGGATCAGGTCGGGCCGGGTCGCGGTCTGGAGCGTCTGGCTCAGGATTGCGTAATCGAACGCCTTGTCAGGATAGTTGGCGAGGTCGAAATTGGCATCGCCCTGCACCACCGAGAGGCCTCGTGAAACGCAGCGTTCCACCAGCGCGCCGTCAAGCTCCATCCCACGCGCATCGCAACCGCTCAGCGCTTCGAGTTCAGCCATCAGTGCACCGTCGCCGCAACCGATGTCGAGCACGCGGCTGCCCGGCGCAACATGCGCGGCAATGGCTGCGAGATCGGGGCGCAGTGTCATTCAACGAACCCCTTCACCACCCGGTCAAGCTGATCGTGCTCCAACAGAAACGAGTCATGTCCGTTCGGCGCGGAGAGTTCGACGAAGCTGACCTTCGCGCCCGCCGCATTCAGTGCATGGACAATGTGGCGGCTTTCGGCGGTGGGATAAAGCCAGTCGGTATCGAAGCTAACGAGACAGAACCGTGCCTGCGTCCCCGCGAAAGCGTTGGCGAGCTTGCCGCCGTGTTCTTCAGCAATATCGAAATAATCCATCGCGCGGGTGATGTAGAGGTAGGAGTTGGCATCGAACCGCCGGGTGAAGCCGCTGCCCTGATAGCGCAGGTAGCTTTCGACCTGAAACTCGGCATCAAAACCGAATCCCTTGGCGTCCCTATCCTGCAAGCGGCGGCCGAACTTTTCGGTCAGCCCCGCTTCGGAAAGGTAGGTGATATGCGCTGCCATACGCGCCACGGCGAGGCCGTTGTCAGGCTTGGCATCAGCGGCATAATAATCGCCATCCGCCCACGCCGGATCAGCCATGATCGCTTGGCGCCCCACTTCGTGAAACGCGATGTTCTGCGCCGAATGCCTTGCCGTCGACGCGATCACCAGCACCCGCGCCGCGCGCTCCGGCCAGTTGGCCGCGAGGCTCAGCGCCTGCATCCCGCCCATTGAACCACCAACCACAGCGTGGAGCTTTGAAATCCCCAACCCGTCGAGCAACGCCACCAATCCCCGCACCATGTCGCGGATGGTGATGACGGGAAACCGCATCGCATAGGGCTGGCCATCGGGCGCAAGGCTGGCGGGGCCGCTCGATCCCATGCAGCTGCCGATCACATTGGCGCAGATCACGAAGTGGCGGTTGGTATCGATCGGCTTGCCCGGGCCGACCATCCGCTCCCACCATCCGGGTTTGCCGGTGATCGGGTGCGGGCTGGCAAGGTATTGGTCGCCGGTTAGCGCATGGCACACCAGCACTGCATTCGCGCTATCAGGCGCGAGTGTGCCATAGGTCTCATAAGCAATTTGCGCGCCCTCAAGCACCTGCCCGCTATCGAGCGGCAGGGGATCGGGGATGGCATAGACTTGGGTGGCGGGGGCAGCGTTCATAGGAACTGCTGCGAAAGCCGAAAAACTGCCCTTCGACAAGCTTCGGTCGAGCAGCTAGGATGCTTTTTTTCGAATTCCGTTCGTGCTGCGCTTGTCGAAGCACTGCTTTTTCTTCAAGCCGCGCACCGACATGACCATCGCAAGACCACAACCGAAGCCATGGATCCGCCAGATCCACGCCTATGTGCCAGGCAAGTCGAAGTCGGCTAGCGGCAAGCCCCTGACCAAGCTGTCGGCGAACGAAAACCCGCTCGGCAGCAGCCCTGCGGCATTGGCGGCGTTGGCTGAGGGCCATGTCGCGGCGGATTACCCTGATCCGGATGCGCGGCTGCTTCGCGAAAAAATCGCCTCGGTGCATGGGCTCGATCCTGACCGGATCGTGTGCGGCACCGGCTCGGGCGAGTTGCTCCACTGTGTGGTGCAGGCCTTGGCAGGCTTGGGTGATGAAGTGCTGTGTTCGCGGTACTCCTTTTCGCTTTACCCGCTGCTGGCGCACAAGGTCGGCGCAACATCGGTGTTTGCCGAGGATGACGGCTACGCCGCCTCAGTCGACAACCTGCTCGCGGCAGTGACCGAGCGCACCAAAGTCGTGCTGCTCGACAACCCGAATAATCCGGTCGGCACCTGCTTGCCGCCCGCCGAAGTCGTACGGTTGCACGCTGCACTTCCGCCGCAGGTATTGCTGGTGGTGGACGAGGCTTACGGGGAATATGTCGACCCCGCCCTGCAAAAGGCCGGTTTCGAACTCGCCGCCGCGCACGAGAATGTGTTGGTCAGCCGCACCTTCTCCAAGGCCTACGGCCTCGCATCGGAGCGGGTCGGGTGGGTCACCGGCGCGCCGCATCTGATCGACCTTATCAACCGGTTGCGCGGGGCGTTCAACGTGTCGATCAGCGGGCAAAAGGCCGCGCTTGCCGCTCTCGGCGATCAGGATTTCGTTGGCTCCTCGCGCGAACACAATGCGCAGGAGCGCGCGCGGCTGGCAGACGCCATCGCAGCGCTCGGCAATCACGGTCTTAGCGCCACCCCCAGCGAGGCGAACTTCCTGCTCGTCCACTTCGAGGGTGCGGTGACGGCTACGCAGGCGCTCGAGGCCCTGTCGGACGCAGGCTACGCGGTGCGCCATCTGCCCAGCCAAGGCCTGCCGAATGCCTTGCGCATAACCATCGGCAAATCGGACGACATGACCCGCGTCATCGCTTGCCTGCGCACCCTTTGCGGTGAGGTGGCATGACCATCCAGCGGGTTGCCATCATCGGGCTGGGACTGCTTGGCGGGTCGATTGGCCTCGCCATCACCGCGCGCGGGTTGGACATCGCCACCACCGGCTATGACCGTGACCCCAATGTCCGCGCCAAGGCGGCGGAACGCGGTTTAGTGGGAAAGGTGTGCGAAACCGCAGCCGAAGCCGTGGTTGATGCCGATCTGGTAATCCTGTGTGTCCCGGTCGGCGCGATGGGCGATGCAGCGCGCGCGCTTGCCCCCGGCCTCGCCCCGCACGCGATCATCAGCGACGTTGGTTCTTCCAAGGAAGCAGTGGCCGAGGCGCTCGCCGCGGCGCTGCCTGGCGCCTGTATCATCCCCGCGCACCCCGTCGCAGGCACCGAGCAGAGCGGGCCTGAGGCAGGCTTTGCGACGCTGTTCAGCGGCCGGTGGTGCATTATCACCCCACCTGATGGCGTCGACCCGGCTGCGCTGGCGGCGCTTTCCGATTTCTGGACGCTGCTCGGCTCCAAAGTGGAGCTGATGGACGCCGCGCATCACGATCTGGTGCTGGCGGTAACCAGCCACATCCCGCACCTCATCGCTTATACCATCGTCGGCACCGCCAGCGATCTGGAAGACGTCACCCAAAGCGAGGTGATCAAATATTCCGCCGGCGGTTTCCGCGACTTCACCCGCATCGCCGCCTCCGATCCTGTCATGTGGCGCGATGTGTTTCTGACCAACAAGGGCGCGGTGCTAGAGATGCTCGGGCGCTTTTCGGAGGATCTAGCCGCGCTGCAACGCGCGATCCGCTCCGGCGACGGCGATACCCTGTTTGACCTCTTCACTCGCACCCGCGCGATCCGGCAGCAGGTGATCGAACAGGGGCAGGATGATCAGCGGCCCGATTTCGGGCGCGAGCATGGGGAGTAGCCGCGTTCCCCTCCCCATGGGGAGTGGTTACCCATTCAACGCATTGATTGCCGCATGTACCTTTGCCTCGACCTCCTCACGCGGCAGGCCCGCCGGGATCGTCTGGCCGACCTTGTAAGTGATCCGGCCCGGCCGCTTGACCACATGGTGATAGGTCGCTCCGCTATCGACCGCGATCGGCACCACCGGTAGCCTCAACAACTTGTAAAGCCCGGCAAAGCCCGCCTGCAATCCCGGCTGCGTGCCATGAGCAACGCGGGTGCCTTCGGGAAAGATCACCAGCGGACGGCCCTCCGCCACGCGATCCTTGGCTACCCCGATCATCTCGCGCAGCGTCTTGGCGCCCTTGTCGCGCGCCACCGGGATCAGGCCATAGGTCAGCGCCGAATAACCCCAGCCGGGAATGCCGAACAATTCCTGCTTCGCGAACACCGCCGGGTCGGTAAACAGCCGCGGGGTATCGATCGCTTCGAAAAAGCTCTCATGCTTGACCGCGATCAGCACCGGGCCTTCGGGCAGCGCGCCGTTGAGCACCACCTTGATGCCGAGCACGTTCTCGACACACCACAAGTGCCAGTCGCCCCACTTGGCGACCACCGGGCGCAGCCACGCGTTGCGCGCCACGACCGCCACAACCGCCGCGCTCACCAGAACCACGCTACCGCCGTAAAACATGATGTAGAACGCAAGACTGCGCAGCGCGGCGAGGATATAACTCAAAGGTCCGCCAGACCTGCCGCGCGACTGGCGATCAGTTTGTGATATTCTAAGAACAGCGTACCGAAATCGGGCTGCGATGGCACCGCATCGCGAATCACGGTGACATGACCGGGCAGCGTCCGGTCAAGCTCGCTTGCGGCGCGGCGCATATGCCAATCAGTCGTCACCAGCCGCAAGGATCGGACTTCATTCTGGGCCACCCATTTGGCGGTTTCCGCCGCGTTAGAGCGGGTGTCGACCGCAGCAAAGCCCAGCGTGACGCAGCAACTCATCTGCGCTGCATCAACCCCGAATTCAGCAGCAAACTCACCCGGCTTCACCTCGGAATCGACTCCGCTGACGAGCATTTTGGCGGCGAGCCCCTGATCGAGCACTTCCAGCCCGCGCGGGATCCGCCCGGCTCCGCCAGTGGGGACGATCACCGCGTCGGTCGTTTCGTTCCCGGCGGCGCGCGGCAAGGTGACGACAAACCACAGGAATCCCACCACCCAGGCCAGGAACAACAATGAGAGCAAACGACGGATCATGCTTACCCCTAGAGCATGGCCTTGAGGGCAAGCGCAATGGTGATGCGCGCCGTCAGCAACGCAATCAGTACGCCTGCAAGCGGGACGGCGGCAATCACCAGCCAATCAATCAGGCGTAAGCCTCCGCCGCCCACCATCCCGCTATCCAATGCAGCGAATTGCTGACCCAGCAGCCACACCGCCGCAGCGCCCAGCGCCGTTCCGACCAGTGCGCCAAACGCGGCTTCGCGCAAGACGGTGCGCAGAAACACGGCTGAAATCTGGCGATCGGTTGCGCCCAGCAAGTGGATGATCTCCACCGTATCGCGTGCGCCTGCAAAAGCGTTGCGCGCCGCCAACCATACCGCAGCCGCAGTAGCCAGCGCTACCAGTGTGATCAGGCCCAGCGCCAGCCATTGCAGTGCGGCAAGCGCGCCGAAGACAGGACGCAGCCAGTCCGATTGCGCATCGACGCGCGCGCCGGGCACGGTCTGGGCCAGCGCGGCTTCAATCCGGGCAATCTCGTCCGGCCCAGCACTGCGGGTAAATTCCACGTCGATCAGCGCCGGGATCGGCACATCTCCATTGGCCGCGCCTGCGCCAAGCCAAGGTTCGAGCAGCGCGGCCAACTCCGCCTCGGGCACCAGCCGCACCGCCTGCACTCCGTCGATTGCAGTCAGCACCCGCACCGCTGCTTCACCCCGAATGGCTCTCAGATCGGGATTGGCCTCGATCACCTGCACCGTCACGGCCGATGACAGATCGGCCTGCGCGCTGGTTGCAAGGTTGCGCAATGCCAGCCCGCCTGCCGCCGCGATCACCACCAGTGCAATCAGGATCGCAATCACCCACGGGATCGGCCCTGCAAAGCGGGTCGGCGGCAGGAGTCGGGCAGCAGCTTTACCGCGCGAGTCAGCGAAGGTCTCTTCCTCGCCAGCTTCAGGCATCAGGGGCGGCGTATTCATGCCCCGCCCCCGGTGGTCATCGCCGGGCGCGGCGGATAGCGCAGCGCCCCGGTGGGATCGGACAACTGCCCTTTGTTAAGCCGCATGATCAGCGAATCCGGCACTTTCTTGAGCAGATGGACATCGTGAGTCGCCACCACCACCGTAGTGCCGACGCGGTGGTTCAATGCTTCGAACAGACGCAGCAGTTTTAGCGCCATGTCGGGGTCGACGTTGCCCGTCGGCTCGTCCGCGATCAGCATCTTTGGCCGGGCGATCACGGCACGGGCAATCGCGACGCGTTGCTGCTCGCCGCCTGACATCGCGGCTGGGATCGCATGCGCGCGGTGCGACAGCCCGACCCAGTCGAGCATGTCGGACACCGCTTTGACCACCCGCTTCTCGTCCGCGCCAGCAAGCCTCAGCGGCAGCGCGACATTATCGAACGCGGTGAGATGCGGCACCAGCCGGAAATTCTGGAACACCACCCCCAGCCGCCGCCGCAGATCGGGCAGCCGCTCACGCGGCATGGTGATCAGGTCCTGCCCGAACATCCGGATCGCTCCGCGCGATGGCCGCTGCGCCAGATAGAGTAGCTTCAAGAGGCTGGTCTTGCCCGCCCCGCTCGCGCCAGTCAGAAAATAGAAACTGCCGGGGTAGAGCGTGAAGCTGAGATTGCTCAGCACCTCGGGATCGGTGCCGTAGCGCAGCCCGACATTATCGAACTTCACGATCTCGGCGGGACGATCATTCATTGCCCGCACCTAACAGCGCGGCCCCGCCGGGGAAAGCCGAACATGGCAGTGATTTGCCATTGCATGGTCGATATTCGCCTCGCAATGTGGAAAACACCTCCGAAATCGCCTCGGCAGAGGCGGTTGCTCTTGTGCGCGGGTGTGCGAAGACTATGCAATTTATGACATGATCATCGCCTGCCCAGCCTGCGGCACCCGCTATGCGGTGCCCGATGCTGCCATCGGCAGCGAAGGGCGCACCGTGCGCTGCGCCAAGTGCAAGCACAGCTGGTTTCAGGATCCCCCGGTGCTCGATCTGGTCGCACCAGTTGAGGCTTCCTCTCCGGCGCCCCAGCCTGAGCCTCCGGCTCCGCCGCCGCCCTCACCGGTGGCAGAGCCTGCCGCGCCGCAGCCGACGCCCGAGCCCCAATCGGATGGTCCTTCGGTCAGCCACTGGCGAACCCCCGACGCTGCCGCTCCAGCGGACGATGAGGATGACGACGCATCGCTTGCGTTTGGCACATTGCGGCGCGGTCTCAGCCAAAGCCAGCCCGACGAAGATGCCCAGCGTGTCGTGCCGCGCACCGATCCGCCCGCGGCGGTCGAGGCCGAACCCCCGTTCGATGACGAGGACGACAGCGACGATGGCTCGCAGTTCGATTACCGCGCACCGTTCACCCGGCGGCGCAACACGGTGCGGATGTGGACATTTGCCGCGGCTGCCTATGCCGTGCTGGCAACGGGAATGGTCGCCGCGGTCAATTACTACGGCCTGCCCGAATGGGTGCCACTAAGCCGCCCGACCTTTGGCATCGG
>Ga0163144_10014830_pt1 | contig 16137 bp, 10 predicted proteins | sample OliLak19BULKMAT1_FD_123175 | JGI IMG/M metagenome (GOLD analysis project Ga0163144, IMG submission 123175) | Freshwater microbial mat bacterial communities from Lake Vanda, McMurdo Dry Valleys, Antarctica - Oligotrophic Lake LV.19.BULKMAT1 | ecosystem: Environmental > Aquatic > Freshwater >... | reverse complement strand
CGCCGATGTTCGTCAGTGAAACGCATCTGCCGCAACTCTTGTCGGTGAGCCACTACACCGACCCGGCGTTCCATCAGCGCGAGCTGGATGCGATGTTCCTCGGCGGCTGGCATTGCGTCGCCGTGACCGATCAGCTTCCCAAAGTGGGCGACTTCCTGACGATCGAGCTGCACGGCCGGCCGCTGATCGTCTGGCGGACGGACTCCGGCATCAAAACATTTCTCAACGTCTGCACGCACCGCTTCAGCACGCTCACGGACAAGCCGCACGGCTCGTGTCCCGGTCACTTGAAGTGTCAGTATCACGGCTGGGAGTACGACGGCGACGGCAATACCTGCAAGATCCCCGACGCGCAGTCGTTCCGCCCCTTGAAGAAGGGGGAGCTCGGCCTCCGCGAGTACCGCACGGAGACCGTCGGCCAGTTGATCTTCGTGACGCTGTCCGCCGATGCCCCGCCGGTGCGCGAGTACCTCGGCAACGAGATGGTCGCGCTCTGCGAGCGCTGGTTTTCGCCGCAGCATCGATTGACGCTGGTCAGCGATCTGGACCTCGCGTGCAACTGGAAGATCGTCGTCGAGAACGTGCTGGAGAGCTATCACATCGCCTGCGTGCATGCCAAGTCGTTCGCCGAGTACCCGCAGGCCGAGCACTGCACGCACGCCTTTCATCCGACGTACGACCACTACATCCACGACTTTACGGACGAGCCGCGGTATGCCAAACCCGAGCGGACGGTGGCCTGGTTCGTCGGCCGCGAGCCGGACTACCAGTGGCATCATCTGCTGCGGTATCCCCACCTCGTCCTCGGCGGCGCGGGGCCGCATCACTACCTTCAGATGATCTGGCCGACCGGCCCGACGACCTGCCGGTCGCGCTGGATCACCACGCACGATTCCGGTCCCAGAGGGAGCTGGTGGGCGTTCCTGATGCACCGCTGCCTCTTGCGGTGGGGACAGTACGTCTCGAAGCAGGTGCAGCGCGAAGACGCGCTGATCTATCCCTCGGTCCATCGCGGCACGGCGACCGTCGACCGCCCCCACGGCGGCGGCCTGATCTCCGCCCGCGAGGAGCGGATCTTCGCGTTCCAGGAGGCCGTCCTCCGTGGCACGGGGGAACCGCTGCCGCTGCGCGACGTTCCGGCCAATGCGCGACCGTCGACGTTGCCCGTCGTGTGATTGGTTAGCCGCGACCCGGAGGCTTTGCGCAGGGGAGCGCTGGCGTCGATTGCGCGGTTGGGGCAGAGCGCTCCCCTGCGCAAAGCCTCCGGGTCGCGGCTAACCGGCGCGTCGCATCATCATGGTGCCCGCGGTATCATCCGGGGCGATTGATTCTCCCAGGAACGAATCCGCATGGTCGATGTCTGTCCCTTTCGCGGTTGGCGGTACGATCTCGCCCAGGTCGGTGCGCTGTCGGACGTGGTCTGTCCGCCGTACGACGTCATCGACCCGGCGATGCAGGCCGAGTTGTACAAGCGGCATCCGTGCAACGTCATCCGGCTGGAGCTCAACCGGACCGAACCCGGCGATCCCAACGACGCCGAGCGCTACCGCCGGGCGGCGGGGTTCTGGAAGCACTGGCGGCTCGACGGCGTGCTGCGGCAGGAGCCGGAGGACGCGATCTACGTCTACACGCAGCAGTTCGACTGGGCCGGGCAGACGTTCGTCCGTCGCGGATTTCTCGGTCGCATCCGGCTGGAGGAGTTCGGCGCCGGTCAGGTGTTTCCACACGAGCAGACGTTGTCCGGCCCAAAGGCGGACAGGCTCGCGTTGTTCAACGCCTGCAAGGCAAATCTGTCGCCGATCTTCGGACTGTATCCGGATGAATCGGGGACCGTGCAGCAGGCGCTCGACGACGTCTGCCTCAAGCTGACCGCGGTGCAGGCGACGGACCATCTCGGCGTGCTGCACAAACTATGGGTCGTCACCGATCCCGCGGTCATCAACAAAGTGCAGGTCGGGCTGCGCGACCAGCCGGTGTTCATCGCCGACGGGCATCACCGCTACGAAACGGGCCTCAACTATCGTCGTCAATTGGAAGCGGCCGGACAGTTGACCGATGCGTTCGCGCCGGCGAATTTCACGATGATGCACCTCGTCGGCATGCAGGACGCCGGGTTGCAGATCCTGCCCACGCACCGGCTGGTGTCCGGGCTGCCGACGATCACCACGCAGGAGTTGCGGACGGCCCTCGACGGGCATTTCCAACTGGAGTTCATGGGCCTCGGCGAGCAGGGCTGCCGCGACACGTGGGAAATGGTCACCGCGGACGGCTCGCAATCGGCGCTCGGCTTCGGATGCGCGGCCGACGGCGGCTGGCTGTACGCCCGGCTGACCGACGACAGCCCGATGGCCACGCTTGCCGCCGAACACTCGGACGCCTGGCGCGGCCTCGCCGTCAGCCGCCTGCACAAGCTGGTGCTCGACCACCTGCTTCCCGCGCGCTTCCCGGATGCGAAGCCGGCGTGCAAATATGTGCATCTCGAAAGTGAAGTCACAGCCGCGCTCAAGACGAACGAATTCCAGCTCGGCTGCCTCGTCCCGCCGGCAACGATCGACGACGTCGAAGAAATCGCCGGCCACCGCGAAACCATGCCGCCGAAAAGCACGTACTTCTACCCGAAGCTGCTGACGGGGATGGTGTTTTACGGGCTGGAGTAGTTGGTAGTTGGTAGAAGCCATTTCAGAACCACCTGGTTTTTACGCCGAAGGCGTAGCATCACACAGCCCAGGGTCGCGAGTCTGCGAGCGCACCCTGGGTGGTGATCGATGATGAAGCCCATACCCTGAAAGGGTTTCATCACGGTTTGAGGCCGTCGGTGATGCGACCCTTTCAGGGTCGATACGTCTCGCACGCCAATTCCCCAGGGTGCGCTCGCAGACTCGCGACCCTGGGCTGTGTGATCGAACGCCTGCGGCGTACATGACCTCGACCAATCCGCCACCAACGGCCGCAACGATAATCGGGTTTTGAAACCGCTAGAGAAGAGTCACATTCCTGTCTGCCCACCAACTACCAACTATCACCTACTTCCCGATGCAGAACTTGCTGAAGATGCGGTCCAGCAGGTCGTCGGTGTAGACTGCGCCGACGATCGTGCCGAGGTGATCGAGGGCGGACCGCAGTTCGACGGCGATCAGTTCGTCGCCGGTGTTGGGATGGGAGGCGGCGGCGACTGCACGGTGCAGGGCATCGGCCGCGGTGCGCAGGCTTTCCTGACAGCGCGCCGCGGTGGAGCCGATCCATTGCCGGCCCGCCGATGTTGTCGTACCGAGCGATTCGCAAATGCGCTGTTGCAAATCGGCGATGCCGTCGCCGGTGATGGCGGACACGGCGAGAGGTCCCATCGCGGATGCGATGTCTGCCTTCGTGACGATGGACATGACGGTGTTCGATAACGTCCGCCGCAGTTCGTCGTCGGCGCAGCGTTCGGTCGGTGAGGCATCGGCGGCGGTACACCACACGACGAGGTCCGCGTGCGACATCTGCCCCGCGCGGAGCGACTGCATCGCCGCGCCGATGGGGTCGGCGGCGTCATCCCACCCCGCGGTGTCGATCAGTAGCAGCCGGCAGCCGTACCAGGCGACATCGGCGACGAGGTAATCCCGCGTCGTGCCTGCAATTGAGGACACGAGTGCGCGGTCGGCTCCCGTCAGCGCATTGAACAGCGTGCTCTTCCCCGCGTTCGGCAATCCGGCCAGCACTACGCGGTACTGATCGCCGACGTGCATGCGGCCGGTGACTTGGTCGAGCAGCGCGTCCACAAATGTCGCAGCCGCGGTGATGCGGGCCAGCACTTCGCCACGCGAGACGAACTCCAGATGCTCTTCGACGAAAACGAGTCCCGCCTCCAGATCGGCGAGCAGCTCCAGCAGATCGCGCCGCAGGTCGGCCAATCGGTGCGAGATGCCCCCGGCGAGTTGCCCCAGCGCGGCGGCCAGCTCGCGATGATCGGCGGCGTCGATCACCCCCAGCACGGCCTCCGCCTGCAACAGATCGAGCCGCCCCGCGAGAAACGCCCGCAGCGTGAACTCCCCCGCCCGCGCGGGCCTCGCTCCGTGCGCGAACGCCGTCTGCAAGGCAACTTCCAGCAGCGGCGGCGAACCGGGGAGATGCAATTCGGCGAGCGGCTCGCCGGTGTAACTCCGCGACGTCGGCCACAGATGCACGGCGACGCTCACCGGCGCCCGCCAGCCCGGCAGCGACAACGTTCCCGGATGCCGCGTCGGTCGGCGCGCTGCGGACCATATGGCGGCGTCCGTCGGCGTGAACCACATATCCAACACCGACCGGACATCGCGGCCCGACAATCGCACGATGCCCCGGACGGCCGGTCCCGGCGGCGACGCAAGCGCGGCGATGGTGTCGTCCAGGTCGATCGCCATGAGCTGCTCGTCAGAGCCGGGGCGTGTCGCCCCGGTGAGCGTACGAAGACCGGGCCGACACGGCCCGGCTCCTACAAGGCAGTTACCGCCGGCCGCGCTGCTTTTTCGATTTCGGCGGCTCGTTGCTGCCGCGAGTGAGGCTGGAGTCCTTGTCGGCCAGCTCCTGCAACCCGCGCAGCTTGGCCTTGAATTCGTCCAGCATCGACGGCTTCGCCGCAGGAGCCGGCGTGGTTGTCGTCGTAGCTGCGGGGGCGGCAGTTGAATCAATGGTCGTGGACGGTGTCAGCTTCGTCTGCGCGGCGAACTTTTTCAGCAGCAACCGCTCGGCCGTGCCCCAGATGCTCGAGGCGATGAAGTACAGGCACAGCCCCGACGGCACGCGGTAGAACATCACCACCATCACCAGCATCATCACGTTCATCATCTTGTACTGCAGCGCCTGCTCCTCGTCGGCGGGCGGAGGCATCGTGTATTTCTGATTGACCAGCATCAGAATGATGCTCAGCCACGGCAGCAGGTTGAACTCCGTCCAGCCCAGAAGCGGAATCGCGAATCCGAAGGCGAACATCGCATCCGGCGACGCAAGGTTGTCGATCCACTTGCCGGAGAAGTGGAACGGCGCCATCCGCAGATCGACCGACATCTGCAACGCCCGATACAGCGCGATGAAGATCGGCATCTGAAACAGCAGCGGCAGGCAGCCGGAGAAGACCTTGAGGTTCACGTCCCGCATCTGCCGCATTTCGTCGGGCGACAGCGATTCCGGGTTCTTCTTGTACTTTTCGTGCAGCACTTTGATCTTGGGCTGCAGTTCTTTCATTTTGTCCATGCTGCGGGCCTGATACCGCGTGAGCGGGAACATGAATGCCCGGACGACGCACGTCAGTCCGATGATCGCCAGCCCGTAACTCAACCCCATGCCCCGCAGGCTGTCGAGAATGACGAGCATGAACCGCACCAGCGCGGCGAACCAGCCGTAGTCCAACACAGCTTCGGCATGCATCGCCGTCAGCAGTTCTTCGCGCTTCGGACCGGCGAACAGCACGTACTGGTCGGTGAAGCGGTCGGACTCATCGGCCGCGCCGGCGGGAGCCAGCGTCCGCGGCGTCGAGGTCAGCAGCACGCTGACATCGGCAAACTGCGGCTCTTTGCCCGCGGTGATGACGTCCGCCTGCGACGCCTCGATGGTGGGGGACTTCAGTTGATCGCCGACCGGCTGCACCAGCGCGGCGAAGTATTGTGTATCGACCCCCAGGAACTGAATCGGCCGCTTCCAGACTTCGATGGCCTGGTTCTCCTCCTGTTCGACGGCCGTTTGGGCGGTGAACGTGCTGGTATCGACGCCGCCGTCGGTCCGCAGGAAGCCCATGCGGACGTCGCGGAACTTGTGGCTGTTCAGCGGGTCTTCGAGCGGCAAGCCGACCGGTCCGCGGAGCGTGTAAGCCAGGTCGTTCAACGGTGTGGGGGACAGATTCTTCACGCCGAGCGACAGCGCGACTTGATAACCGTCGGCAAGACTGTCACGCAGCTCCGGCTGTTTCACCTGCTCGGGGGTGAGCTTCAGGATCTCGTAGCGCTTTGTCAGTTCGATGCGGCCGTCGGGCGAGACGATGCGGAACGTCGCGGCGGAATCGGTCACCGAATCGGCGACGACTTCCCAATGGAGATCTTCCAGCGTCCGGCCGTTCAGTTGGTCATCGAACGCGGCGAGCTGTGTCGCGAAGGTTTTTTCCTCGCTGAGCGGATCGTGTCCGACCAGCGTGAGGGGCGTGCCCCGTTCGCCGAATTCGGGATAACGGATGTCGTTGAGCCGGATCGATTCAATCGCCCCGCCGCGGCTGGTCAGCTTCACGTTCAGGAAGAACGGCGAGTCCGCGTCGAGCGATCCCAGTTCCACCGTCTGCGCGGGATGCTCGGCGATCGCCGGCCCCTTCGGTTCGACGGCCGCGGCGATGGCCTCCCTGCCAACGTTGGCGGGGAAGAGGGCGCTGACGGGGAAATCGAACGGGCCGATGTCGTCGCCGTCGTTCCCCACGATTGGCGCGGCTTTGGGGGGCGGTGGGAACCACAACGGCATGAGGAATTGCGACCAGCCCAGCAAAATCGCCAGCGAGATCGTGAAAAAGAGCATCAACCGCCGTTGCTGTTCCATGGTCGTCGCCAAGCTCGCTGATCAGAACCGCATTCGCGGCGGAGGGTGGGGCTGTCTGTGTGTCGCAGGTCTGGTCCCCTCTCCCCACAGCTTCTGGGGGGAGAGGGGACAAATCCTCAAACCCTGTTTCGATGATTCCTTCGTGCCGCCGATTTCTTCCGGGGCATTCCGAGAACGCAGACCGGACACAATCCGATCACGCGGCGGACCCCGCGGGGGTCCATTTTACGCGAAATCCCGACTTTTGCCGCTGTTCAGCGTCCATCGGCCAGGCGATCGCCGAGGAAATTGTCGAGGTCGGGAATCTCGTAGATCTTCTTGCGGGTCGCTTCCCAATTGTATTCGACCCGTTTGAAGTACACGGTGTTGCCATCCAGCACGACGTACGACGACCGGCTGTCGCCGTTCCGCGGCTGTCCGACCGAGCCGACGTTGATCAGCGCCTTCCGGGGGCCGAGTTCGTACTTGAAATCGATTTCTTCGGGAGCCAGGAAGTTCAATTCCTCGGTGAACACGCCCGGAATGTGCGTGTGTCCCTGGAAGCAATACTTCTCGACCAGCGAAAAAATCCGCTCCATCTTTCGCTGGTTGTAAATGTCTTCGGGGAAGACGTATTCGTTGAGCGGGTTGCGGGCCGAACCATGCACGAACAGGAAGTTCGGCTCCTTGTGCATCCGGGGGAGTTCCCCCAGGAAATCCCACCGCTTTTCCGCCTTCGGGCCGCTGGACGACTCCAGCATCTTGCGCGTCCAGAAGATCGCCCGTTCGGCCCCGGCGTTGAACCCTTCGGGATCGAACAGGGCCGCCTGATCGTGATTGCCCAGGAGACACAACTGGCAGGGCATCACGATGTCGATGCACTCGCAGGGATTCGGTCCATACCCGACAATGTCCCCCAGGCAATAGACCTCGGTGATCCCCTGCTGGCGGATGTCGGCCATCACCGCTTCCGCGGCTTCCAGATTCGCATGCAGATCGCTGATGATGGCGCGCGGCACGGCACCCTCGCCGCAAACGGATTCGGCAGACCATGAAAAACGCAAGCCGAAAGTGTACTTCCGCACTGCAGTGGGGGTCAAGCGGCGATCCGCCGACGATTCGGTTATACTTCCCGCGGTGACTCACGAGAAGAGTTGGGGTGCCACGGTCACGGAATCTTCGACGTGGCCGTGCCGATTGACGTTTGGCCGGCCACCCCGAAGACAGTGTGTCCGTGTCATGCATCGCCACTCGCAATTGTCCGACGAAAGAAAGCTTATCCACAGATTTCACGGATTACGCAGATTGCAAGACAGGGACATTTGCTGAGGTCTCGTTACTTCTGCGTTGTTCTCTGCTTGGCTTCTATCTGTGAAATCGGCGTAATCTGTGGACAAAACCTGCCTGTAATTGCGTACGGCGTTGCGTGGCACCCCCATCGTCCATTGCTCGCCGCCAGAGGGTTACAATTCGTCGATCATGCCTGCATCTGCCCCCGACCCCTTGGAAGACACGCTGGCGATCGTCGGCGTCGGCCTGATCGGCGGTTCCATTGCCGCCGCGGCCCGACGGCGGGGTCTGGCCCGGCGGATTCTGGGCGTGGGCCGCAATCGACAGCGATTGGAGCAGGCCCGGACAACCGGTGTGATTGACGCCATCGCATCGGAACCGGCGGAAGTCGGTTCCACGGCGCTCGTCATCTTCTGCACGCCCGTCGATCAGATCGCCCGCGGCGCGACCGATTGGTTGACGCGTTTGCCGCCGGGTTGCCTCGTCACCGACGCCGGCAGCACGAAGCACCGGCTGTGCGACGCGCTGTCTTCGTGGGCTGATCGCCAACCGGCGTTCATCGGTTCGCATCCCATCGCGGGCGGCGAGAAGCAGGGCTTTGAGCACGCCGACGCGGACCTGTTCGCGGATCGCACATGCGTCATCACGCCATTGGCTCAACATCGTGAAGAAGACATCGCCCGGGTGCGTCGGTTCTGGGAAGCGCTCGACATGACGGTGGTGTCGCTCAGTCCCGCGGAACATGACCGCGCGTTGGCGGCGACCAGCCACGTGCCACACGTGGTGGCGGCAGCATTGGCGGCCAGCCTGACGGACGCCGATCGCGGGCTGACGGGGACCGGGTTTGCCGGCACGACGCGCATCGCTTCCGGCGACCCCGAGTTGTGGACCGCGATTCTGCGTGAGAACGCCGCGGAGGTCGCCGACGGATTATCGCTCATGCAACAGAGACTGGCCGTGTTTGAGCAGGCCTTGCGTGCGGATTATGTAGCACCCTTGAAAACCATGCTCCAAGCCGCGAAGACAAAACGCGACGCGCTCGACGGATAAAAGTTTCATGTCGGAATCAGCAATGACCCTGTGGGAAGTCCGCATTCAACCGGCTGCCGGCGAGGTCGATCGCGAAGGGCTGTCCGTCGCGAAGTCGGCGGTGGAGCTCGGCGTCCGTTCGATCCGCGACGTGCATTCCTCGCGGGTTTTTTTGGTGCAGGGGACGCTGGCCGTCGCTGATGTCCAGCGGGCCGCGGCGACGTTGCTGGTCGACACCGTCGTCGAGCAGGCCACCATCCGCCCGGTGCAAGCCGCGGCGGCCGACGTCGCGGGCCTGGTCTACGTCCTCTACAAGCCGGGCGTGACCGACAACGTCGCGGACAGCACGCGGAAGGCGCTGGTCGATCTGGGGTTCGCCGTCGAGACCGTCGCCACCGGCCGCGCGTACCAGTTCAACAGCGACGCCGACGCGGCCGACTTGCACCGCGTCGCCGAGAAGGTGCTGGCCAACGACGCCATCGAGCGCGTGCTGTATGGCGGACTGCATCTGTCCGCGTTGGGACTCGGTCACGAGTACAAGTTCCAGTTGAAATCGGTCGCGCTGCGGACGATGTCGGACCCGCAACTGACCGAACTCAGCCGCACGGGGCAGTTGTATCTCAGCCTCGCCGAGATGCAGACGATTCAGCGCCACTTCCGAGAACTCGACCGCGATCCGACCGACATCGAGCTGGAGACCGTTGCCCAAACCTGGAGCGAACACTGCTCGCACAAGACGCTGAAGGGCCGCATCCGCTATCGCGACGAGAACGGCGAACGCACCTTTCAGAACATGCTGAAGGAGACCATCTTCGCGGCGACGCAGACGGTCCGCAAGCAACTCGGGGCCGACGACTGGTGCGTGAGCGTCTTCGAGGACAACGCCGGCGTCGTCAAGTTCGACGACCAGTTTCACGCTTGTTTCAAGGTGGAAACGCACAACCATCCGTCGGCGATCGAACCCTACGGCGGCGCGAACACCGGCCTCGGCGGCGTGATCCGCGACCCGCTCGGCACGGGATTGGGTGCGAAACCCGTTCTGAATACCGACGTCTTCTGCTTCGCCCCGCCCGAGACCCCCTACGACGCGCTGCCGGCCGGCGTGCTGCACCCGAAGTCCGTCATGCACGGCGTCGTCTCCGGCGTCCGCGACTATGGCAACCGCATGGGCATCCCCACCGTTAACGGGGCCGTGTTCTTCGACGAACGGTATCTTGGCAACCCGCTGGTCTACTGCGGCACCGCGGCGATGCTCCCCGTCAACCGCACGCTGAAACGGGTCGCACCGGGCGACCTGATCGTCGCCGTCGGCGGCCGGACCGGTCGCGACGGCATCCACGGGGCCACGTTCTCGTCCGCCGAGCTCACCGAAGACAGCGAAACGGAATCGGGCGGCGCGGTGCAGATCGGCAACGCGGTCGCCGAGAAGATGGTGCTGGACGTGATTCTGCAGGCCCGCGACAAGGGTCTGTATCGGGCCATCACCGATTGCGGCGCCGGCGGCTTCAGCAGCGCCGTCGGCGAGATGGGAGAACACACCGGCGCGGAAGTCTGGCTCGACCGCGCCCCGCTCAAGTACGCCGGGCTGTCGTATACGGAAATCTGGATCTCCGAAGCCCAGGAGCGGATGGTGCTCGCCGTCCCGCCGGAGAACGGCGACGAGTTCCAGAAACTGTGCGCCGCGGAAGGCGTCGAGGCGACGGTCATCGGCCAGTTCACCGACACGCAGCAACTGGTCCTCAAATATCAGGATCAACTGGTCGGCGAAGTGGCGATGGCGTTCCTGCACGACGGTCGCCCGCCGGTGATCCGCGAGGCCGTGTATGTGGGCGCGAAACCGCAAGCGTTTGTTGCGAAACCATCGGCGAACTATGACGTGGAGTTGAAGGCGATTCTGGGGTCGCTGAATGTGTGCAGCAAGCACTGGATCATCCGGCAGTACGATCACGAAGTGCAATCGGGCAGCGTCGTGAAGCCGCTGGTCGGCGCGGGGTGCGACGGCCCGTCCGACGCGGCGGTGGTCCGGCCGGTGCTGACGTCGTCGCGCGGGCTGGTCGTCTCCAACGGCATGAACCCGCGGTTCGGCGAGTTCGACCCGTACTGGATGGCGGCGTCGGCCATCGACGAAGCGGTGCGGAACTGCGTCGCCGTCGGGGCCGATCCCAAACGGATCGCGATCCTCGACAACTTCTGCTGGGGCAACACCGAACGCCCGGAGACGCTCGGTTCGCTGGTGCGGGCCGCGCTCGGCTGTCACGACACGGCGGTCGCCTACGGGCTGCCGTTCATCAGCGGCAAGGACAGCCTCAACAACGAGTTCTCCTATCAGGGACCAAGCGGCGAACGCCGCACCGTGGCCATTCCGTCGTCGCTGCTCATCAGCGCGATGGGCCAGATGGCCGACATCGGCCGCGCGGTGACGATGGACCTGAAATCGCCGGGCAATCTGTTGTATCTGATCGGTGCGACGAAGAACGAGATGGGGGGCAGCCACTTCGGTCTGGTCACGAAGACAACCGGCGGCGATGTCCCACGGGTTGATCTGGCCGCAGCGCCGAAGATCTTCGCGGCGCTGCATCGCGCGATCGAAGCGGGTCTCATCCGCAGTTGTCACGACTTGAGCGAAGGGGGCCTCGCCGTCACCGCCGCGGAGATGGCGTTCGCGGGGGGATACGGCATCGAAGTCGATCTGCAACCGCTCGTGCAAGCGTCACAACTCGATGCCGCGACGCTGCTGTTCTCGGAAAGCAACACGCGATTCCTGATCGAAGTGCCGACGACGTCGAGCCAGGCGTTCGAGCAGACGTTCCGCGTGTTGTCCATCACGAAAATCGGCCGCGTGACGACCGGCGACCGGATGGTGGTCAAGATCGGCAACGGTCCGGCGGTCATCGACAGCCCGCTCGCCGATCTCAAAGCCGCGTGGCAGGCCCCGCTAAATTGGGAGTGAACTGTAGGGTGGGATGAGTCTTCGAGTCCCACCACGTCGGTGAGCAAATCGTGGTGGGACTCGAAGACTCATCCCACCCTACTCAAGATTGCTCCAGAATCCGGGACACTTCCTGGGAGAGATGTTCGTGGCGACGTTGGAACTCGTGGAAACCGCAGCGCTCCAGGCCACCCGACCCAGGCCGGGGAAGACCGTCGCCGTGATGCCCGCCTACAAGGCGGCCCGCACGATCGAGCGGACGGTCGCCGACATCCCCTCTGGGACCGTCGATGAAATCATCGTCGTCGACGATTGCAGCCCCGACGACACCGTGGAGGTCGCACAGCGGCTCGGCCTGACCGTCGTCCGCCACGAGAAAAATCTCGGCTACGGCGGCAATCAGAAGACGTGCTACCGGCTCGCCTTGGACTCCGGGGCCGACTACGTCGTGATGATCCACCCCGACTACCAGTACGACAGCCGGCTGATTCCCGTCGCGGTGGAAATCATCCGGCTGGGCATCTGCGACGTCGTACTGGGGTCGCGCATCCGCACCAGGGCCGAGGCGCTCGCCGGGGGGATGCCGAAGTACAAGTACATCGCGAACCGCTGCCTGACGCTGGTCGAGAACGTCGCGCTCGGCCAGAACCTCGGCGATTTCCACAGCGGTTTCCGGGCCTATCACCGCTCGGTGCTGGAGACCGTGCCGTGGCTGGCGAACTCGAATGACTTCGTGTTCGACAGCCAGTTCCTCGCGCAGGCCGTGCATTTCGGCTTCAAGGTCGGCGACATCCCGGTCCCGGTGCGGTACTTCGACGAGGCGTCGAGCATCAATTTCCAGCGCAGCCTGACCTACGGCCTGCGCACGGTCCAGGTGCTGGGCCAGTTCTGGCTGCACCGCATGGGCGTGTGGAAGTCGCGGCTGTTTAAGCCGTATTCGGCTGGTAAGTGATTGGCCGGGAAGAGAAGGCGAGGCCTCACGCAAAGGCGCAAAGCTCGCAAAGGAATTGCAAAGCAAAGAATCTGGTGCAGTACAACGTGAGTCTCATGACCAATCAATCTTATCCTTTGCGAGCTTTGCGCCTTTGCGTGAGACCATTCTTCGCTTCCCCGCACCGGGTTGTGATCCGCCGCCCGGTCGCGGATGATATTCTCCCCCAACCGCACCGGCGACGAGGCGTCCCCGGCGGCAACGTCCTTCATTCAGGTTCACACGGCACGATGGAAGCTGGTATCGTCGGTTTGCCCAACGTCGGCAAGAGCACCCTGTTCAACGCGCTGACCAGTTCGCAGGCCGCGCAGTCGGCGAACTATCCGTTCTGCACGATCGAACCCAACGAGGGCATCGTCAGCGTCCCCGACGACCGGCTCGACCGCATCTGCAAATACATCCCGCCGCAGAAGATCATCCCCGCAATCATCAAGCTGGTGGACATCGCCGGCATCGTGAAGGGGGCCAGCGAGGGGCAGGGGCTGGGCAACAAGTTCCTCAGCCACATCCGCGAAGTCGACGCCATCCTGCAGGTCGTGCGGTGCTTTGAAGACGCCGATGTCATCCACGTCGCCGGGGTGGTCAATCCGGTATCGGACATCGAGATCATCGAAATCGAGCTGATGCTCGCCGACCTGCAAGTTCTGGAGACCGCTCTGTCCAAAGCCGAGCGGACCGCCCGTAGCGGCGACAAGGAGGCCAAGCTGCGGGCCGACGTGATGAAGAAGTGCGTGGCCCACCTGCTCACCGACCAGCCGCTGCGGAAGCTGGCGCTCGACGAGTTCGAGACGAAAGCCGCGGCGAGCTTCGGCCTGCTGACGGCGAAGCCGATTCTGTACGTCGCCAACGTCGACGAGACCGACGTGCATGGCGAGGGCCCGCTGGTGCAGCAGGTGCGCGAGTTCGCGGCGAAGGTGGGCGCGTCGGTGGTGCCGGTCTGCGCAAAGCTGGAAGCGGAGATCGCCGAGCTGGAACCGGCCGACCGCGCGGAGATGCTGGCGTCGGTCGGTCTGAAGGAACCCGCGCTCGCCACGCTGGCGCGCGAGGCGTACCGCGTGCTCGGGTTGCAGAGTTACTTCACCGCGGGGGAGAAGGAAGTCCGGGCGTGGACGATCCCCATCGGCGCCACCGCCCCGCAAGCGGCGGGCGTGATCCACACCGACTTCGAGAAGGGCTTCATCCGCGCGGAAATCTACACGCTGGACGACCTGGAAACGCATCAGAACGAAAAAACGATCCGCCAGGCGGGCAAGCTCCGCGTCGAAGGGAAGACGTACGTGATGCAGGATGGGGATATTTGCCACTTCCTGTTCAACACGTGAGGCGGTCGAACGCCTGTTCGACTCCAGAAAGGTACGGCCGATGGAAGTCGCGTACACGACGACTCTGGAAGATTTCGTCGCCTACAACCTCTATTTGTATCGCAAGGCTCAGTTGGTGAGAAAGCCGTTCATCGTCGTTTTGTCCGGCTTGTTCGCATTTGTGGGGATTCTGGGCCTAATCGCCGCCAAAAATTGGGCGTGGAGGGCGTATGCCGTTGTGGCTTTGCTCTTCGCGTTTTACCCCTTGATTCATCCCTACTGGCTGGCACACCAGATTCGAGCCTTGGTCAAAAAACGCGGGGTGGAGGGTCTCCTCGGACCAACTCGGTTGATCCTCACGGAAGAGTCGCTGATGGAGATCACCGAGGCAGGCAAGACTGAGAGGTGGTGGCACAATATGTCGGGGATCGAAGAGGTTGGCGACCGCACCTTTATTTCGATCACGGGACTGTCCGCCGTCATCCTTCCGAAACATGGCTTTGAGCGGGAAGAGGATTACCAGCGGGCGCGTGACTTCGCGCTGTCCCGGTTCAAGGATCGCGATACGCAATTCACAGTTTCGTAGGGCGGGCCGGGTGCCCCTGTCGCTTGAACGAACGTCGCACGGAGCGCTCGCACGGCCGTGTCGGCCGTACGTAGGCTACACCGAGCGTCGAGCCAAAGACCAACTCAGCGAGGCCAATCCGTGTTCCAACCGTTGGCAAGCCACGAAGCGACTGGGTCCACGAGACTGGTTTACGATCCGCAGCACGAGGCGTGGATCGGGTTCGTTCGCCTGCCGGTCATCGAGCAGAATTGCACACCCGCGGCTGCTCCCCCGAGCGAAAGTGTTGAAGAGATCCTGAAACGGCTCGACCGTCTCCGGCCCAAGCTCAATGAACTGGGCGAGGTGGAGCCACGGACCGCTCAGGATGAATTTGACGACTGGGACGACGACCAGCGACCGACGCGCCAGGAGGTGCGGATGCGGGTCTGGGATCGCTGGATCGGGAAACTGATTTGGGGGCGACGGGCTGACGGGTTCCTCTGCGTTCGACTGTCGGCACCCGAGGAAACGCCACCCGCGCCGATTCAGGAGCAAACCGTTCGGCATCTCATCGAGCACGAAGCCGCGATCGTGGGCGCCATTCGCGAGGCGCTCCATCGGTCCTGTCAGGACTATGGTGTAGAACCGAGTCAGGCGCTGGCGGCTCGAATCACGTCAATTACGATTCATAACGACGGCCTCAACGACATCGCCCCGATTCGCTTCGGCATTGAGTGCGACTGGGAAATCGAGCATGGGATGGTCGTTGTTTATCACCCGCTCAACGGCGCTGAATGGACAACTGCAGACAGCGACTTCGACTTGATCGCGGCGGCGTGCCCCGAGCCGCCTCCCGCACCGCCGCCGACTCCGGAAGAAGATCTGGTGACGGCGATTTTCGCACAGGACCGATTGCGGATGGAGGAACTCCTGGCGCAAGGCGTGCGGGCGGAGCCTGCATCAGGTTCGGCTCTGTTCGGGCCGATCCACGCGCGGGATGTGGATCAGGTGAGGCAGTTATTGGCGGCGGGGGCAGATCCGAATCGGTCTGACGCCTACGAAGGCACGCCGTTGCAGGCCGCGCGTCGAGCCCTGGCGGAAGGGACGCTCACGCTCCCTCGGCGGGCACCCTGGTGGATGAAGCTGATCGTGTTGATGCCGAAGCTGCTCAACGCTCGGGCCATTCGACGCGAGCGCCGGAACGGGGAAGACATCGTGAGAATGTTGCTGGATGCCGGTGCGAAATAGGACTTGCAGTTTCGTAGGGTGCAGTCAAGTCTTCGAGGCTCACCCCGTTGGAGTCCAGCCTTTAGGCTGCTCTTCGGACATCCCACGAACATCGAAGACAGCCTAAAGGCTGGACTCCAACGAAGACGGTGAGCCTCGAAGACTCGACTGCACCCTACAAGAGCAAAGGCTAAGTTCAGTAGCGGAACGAGGTCTGCACGTAGAACTGCGTGGCGTCGCCGCGGGGGGCGACGTTGGCGATGTAGTCGCCGTACCAGAACCACGAGTAACCCATCTGGATGTCGAAGTT
>Ga0163144_10014829_pt1 | contig 16137 bp, 14 predicted proteins | sample OliLak19BULKMAT1_FD_123175 | JGI IMG/M metagenome (GOLD analysis project Ga0163144, IMG submission 123175) | Freshwater microbial mat bacterial communities from Lake Vanda, McMurdo Dry Valleys, Antarctica - Oligotrophic Lake LV.19.BULKMAT1 | ecosystem: Environmental > Aquatic > Freshwater >... | reverse complement strand
CTGGCCCTGCGACTGGTACAAACCGGTGGAACGCTGATCTCGGCGTCGTGTTCGTATCACATGCCAAGAGAGGAACTGATTCACAGCGTGCTCAGGGCTTCCCGCAGGACAGAGCGAACCTTGCGATTACTTGCGCAGGGTACGCAGGCAGTGGATCATCCCGTACATCCGGCAATGCCGGAAACCGAGTACCTGAAGGCATTGACTTTGCACGTGAGCTGACAGGTCAGCTCACGAAGCGTTGGACTTGCGGTCCTTTTTTCGTTTGCCTTTGTCCTTGATGGGTTTGTCCCCGTTCTTGTCTTTGACCTTGCTGGCAGCAAACGGTGGTGCCAGAGCAGACAATTGCTCAAGGTGGCCGGCGCGTTTTCCCTTGTGATTCTCCCGCTGCTTTTTGGGCTCGAAAGCACGAGCGTTGTTGCCAGCACCATTTGAGCCGATCAGCGACAGACGCAGCTGTCGTCCACAAACCCAGGCATTGCTCAGATCGTTGAAGATCGCCTTCGGCATCCCGGTTGGCAGTTCAACAACACTGTGATCGGCGAGGATTTCGATTTTCCCGATCTGGCCTGAGTCAAGCCCGGCTTCATTGGCAATTGCACCAACAAGATTGCCGGGTGCAACGCCGTGTTCGGAGCCAACTTCGATGCGGTAACGATCGCTATCCCCTGGGGCCAGCCGGTCGGCCTTGCGGACCAGACGAGGAGGGCGATCACCGTGGTCATCCTGACGATCAAAACGGCGGCCATCCGTTCGACCGTCATCTCTGCTTCCACCTCTGTTCTCAATTCGATGCGAGCCGCCTCTGTCATTTCGACCATCATCTCGAAAGTCTGGCCGGTCGTCGCGGCGAGTGTCACGCGGGTCCATTCGTTCGGCGGAACGTCGGGGTTTTGCGGCATCCGGTGCCATGGCAAGCGTCTTGTTGCCGAGAGCGATTATTCCCAGCGCGGCAGCGATATCCAATGGTGTCAGGGCATGTTCCTGCTGAAACTGTTCGAGGATATTGCGCATGAACGTCAGATCCGCAGATTCCAGCTTTTCCACAATTCGCTGTTTGAACTTGGTGACACGGCTTTGTGTGACCGCTTCTGCACTTGGCAGTTCAAGACGTGTAATCCTTTGTCGGGTGGCGCGCTCGATTGCCGCCAGCATGCGCTGTTCGCGCGCTGCCACGAACAGGATCGCGTCGCCCTGGCGGCCGGCGCGACCGGTTCTGCCGATCCGGTGAATATAGGATTCCGTGTCGTACGGAATGTCGTAGTTGACCACGTGACTGATGCGATCAACGTCCAGGCCGCGTGCGGCGACGTCGGTGGCGATGAGGATGTCGAGCGAGCCTGCCTTGAACCGGTTGACCATCTGTTCGCGATGGTTCTGTGCCATGTCACCATTCAGCGCAGCAGCAGAATAGCCACGCGCTTCCAGACGCTCTGCCAGTTCCAGTGTGGCGATCTTGGTTCGCACAAAGATGAGCATGGCATCGAATGGCTCGACTTCGAGAATGCGGGTCAGCGCATCCAGCTTGTGCAAGCCGCCTACCAGCCAGTACCGCTGACGGATGGTCTCTGCGGTGGCAGTACGGGCCTTGATGGATATGTCCAGCGCGTCGTGCAGGTGTGCCCGCGCGATCCGTTCCACTTCAGGCGGCATGGTTGCCGAGAACAGAACGAGTTGCCTGTCTTTGGGCGCCTGTTCCAGAACCCATTCAACGTCTTCAATGAAGCCCATGCGCAGCATTTCATCGGCTTCGTCGAGCACCAGGGTCTGCAGTCCAGCCAGAGACAGCGAGCCTCGACGCATGTGGTCCATGACCCGACCTGGCGTGCCAACCACGATTTGTACACCGCGGCGCAACTGCCGGAGCTGGATGTCATAACTCTGACCACCATAGATCGGCATGACATGAAAGCCGGGCAGATGCGTGGCGTATCGCTGGAACGCCTCAGCGACCTGGATGGCGAGTTCCCTGGTCGGGGTTAGAATCAGTGCCTGAACCTGGCGATTGTTGACATCTACGCGCGTCAGCAGGGGGAGGGCAAAAGCGGCTGTCTTCCCCGTCCCGGTGGGTGCGTGGCCAACAAGATCCCGACCCTCAAGCAGGCACGGAATCGCCTCCGCCTGTATGGGTGTGGGTGTCTCATAACCCACGTCAGAGAGCGCCCGCAGCAAGGGGGCAGGCAGATTGAGGGATTCAAAGCCGTTGCTGGTATCCAATTGTGAGGACATGGCGTTCTCTTGTGCTCTCTGGCGTGCGGAAAATTGACCGCTTGACTCAAATGATTGTGTTGCGGGAGCAGGGGTGGCTCGCGGGGAGGCGGCACCATACTCGCAGACCCCGTCCGAAACAACGCTCAGTGTGTATGGAAATTATGGCTTGGCGGCGCAATGGTGACGGATTGCCGGCTAGAATGCCCATATGCCCCGATGGCACAAAGGATAGCGCGACCCCCTCCTAAGGGGTAGGTTGAAGGTTCGAGTCCTTCTCGGGGCACCAATCAAATCGAGTGGTCAAGCTCGTGTCGAGAGGTCCAATCATGTGGAACAACTGATTCACTGACGAAACCTTTGAGGCCGGCGTTGCCCCCCGGGTTGCCCCGGCCGAATCCTATAGACGAAAAAATCCGAATTAACTTCCGCAGTCCCCCTGCGTCACACTCCTAGTGGTCACTTGCTCTTCATGGTCGCGCGATCTTCACGGTTGCAGGATCTTCAAGGTTGCAGGATCTTTACGGTTGCAGGATCTTCACGGTTGATGGAACCATGAGCCCCGGGTGAGTGCCCGAAGCACATCGCGGCGGCAGATGAGCCCCACCAGCACACCATCTTCAACCACCGGACAGCGACGGAAAGGCGAGTTGGCGAAAAGTTCGCCCACGTCCATCAGACTGTCTTCGGGATGCACACAGTGCACCCGTTTGGTCATATAGTCGGCGACCCGCCCGCCGATTTCATCCAGGTATCCGGCCTGTAGTGCGATTCGAATACAGTCCCGCTCGGTGACAAATCCGACCAGCGCACCGGACTCATCAACCACCGGCAGTCCGGAAATATCATGCTCCACCAGCAGGCCGATGACCTTCATGATCTCGGTATCCGGGGTCACCTGAATCAACGTGGGTGTCATGAAATCCCGAACTCTCTGGGGCTTCACTGTCATGGCTTTCTGCCTCCCGATGGGGTACCGAAGTCGTCGTAGAAAATGTTCTCCCGGTCAACACCGAGGTCTTCCAGCATCGCGAGCACGGCGCTGCTCATCAGCGGTGGCCCACACAGATAGTATTCGGCTGCCTCGGGTTCTGGATGGTCCTTCAGGTAACGTTCGTACACCAGACTATGCACGAGGCCGACGGACCCCGACCAGTTGTCGGCCGGCTCAGGAGCCGACAACGCCACCTCGTAGTGAAAGTTCTCGAACCTGGCAGCAAGGTCACGGAATTCATCCGCGTATACGAGTTCCCGCTGGTTGCGGCTGCCGTAGAAGAAGTGAATGGTCCGCGCAGGCGCTGGCTGCACGTCGGCTCCGCCTCTTTTGCCAAGTAGCTGGTCGCGAATGATGGCACGCATGGGTGCGATACCTGCGCCTCCACCAATCAGCACCATCTCTCTCGCAGTACCGGTTGCGTGAAAATTCCCGAAAGGTCCGGATACCGAAACACTGTCTCCTGCACGCAGACTGAAGATGTAGGAAGAAACCAACCCTGGTGGTGCTCCATCCGGTGCGTTCGGCGGCGGCAGCGCGATACGCACCACCAGAGTCAGACGGCCAGCCTCGTCGGGTGCATTGGCGAGGGAGTAGGCGCGGCTGGTCGGCTCCGTGATTTCGACGGAGAAGCGGAACAGATCGTTCTGCTCCCATTCCCGACGGTACCCACTGGCAATTTCGAATCCCCTGAAGTCGATGGCAGACACCGGTGCCTGTACCATGAGGTAGTCACCGGCCCGGAACGACAGCACCTGATCCTCGGGCATTTCCAGAATGAGTTCAGTGAGGTAGGTGGAGAGGCTGCGATTGCTGCGCACCCGACACTGCCATTGTCTGGCGCTGAGCAGTTCGGCTGGAACGGTTACCTCGAGATCTTCACGTACCTTCAGCATGCAGGCGAGTCGAGCACCAGACGATCCGTCGCGGCGATTGATGTGGTTGCGCTCCACAGGCAATAGTTCTCCGCCTCCGCCCTGTTCCAGAATAACCCTGCATTGTCCGCAGGTACCGCGGCCGCCGCAGGCGGATGGGAGATGAATGCCTGCACCCGTCAATGTGGCGAGGAGTGTGTCACCGCTGGTGACATCCAGCTTTCGCTGATCGTTGATGGTGATCCGGACCGGCAGGCGAGCGCTGAGCTGGACACGCACCCAGAGCACGACGCCGGCAAGAGCGGCCACGATTCCGGTGAACAACAGCATTGGAACCGCGATTGTCAGCATCAGGACACCGCCAGGCCGGTGAGACCCGTGAACGCGAAGGCCAGCAGGCCGGTAACAATGAAGGCAAGACCGAGTCCTTCGAGTCCGGCTGGCACATTGCTGTAGCGAAGCCGTTCCCGGATGGCGGCAAACAGCACGATGGCCATCGCCCAGCCCAGACCGGAGCCGAGGCCATAGGCCACGCTGTCGATCAGATCGTAATCCCGCTGCACCATGAACAGGCTCCCCCCCAGAATGGCGCAGTTCACGGTGAGCAATGGCAAATAGATGCCGAGTGTCTGGTGCAGGACCGGACTGAAGCGATCCATCAGCACTTCGAGTATCTGCACTGAGGCTGCGATCACACCGATGAAGACGACCAGCTTGAGAAACGACAGGTCGTAGGCTGCGAGTCCAGCCCAGGACAGCGCGCCGGGCGCGAGTACCCACTGATAGATCAGATTGTTGAGAGGCACAGTCAGGGTCTGCACAGCGATAACCGCGACGCCGAGACCAATGGCGGTCTCTACCCGCTTCGACACTGCCAGATAGGTGCACATACCCAGCAGGAAAACGAGCGCCAGGTTTTCCACGAACATGGCATACAGCATCACGTTGATGAAATCCGTCATCGGTCTGCTATCCGCTCGCTGGTTCCGGCAGCCGGCTGCATGCCCGCATCAGACTGCCCGGTTCGCAGACTGCGGATTGCCCAGATCAGAAAACCGATGATAAAAAAGGCGCTTGGCGCATAGAGCATGAGCTGGTTGGGTCTATACCAGCCGCCGGCATCCATAAGCGGCAGTATCTGCACGTCCAGCAGGCTGCCGTTGCCGGCCAGCTCCCGGAAGGCGGCAACCGAGATCAGGATGATGGCGTAACCCACACCATTGCCGAGCGCATCCGCCAGGCTGTCGAGCGGGCCATGCTGCATGGCAAATGCTTCGGCGCGACCGAGAATGATGCAGTTGGTGATGATGAGTCCCACGAACACCGACAGCACCTCGGAGATGTCCGGGGCGTAGGCTTTGATGAACTCATCCACCACGATCACGCCGGATGCGATGATCGTGACTTCCAGTATCAGACGTATGCTCTGAGGCATTAGGTGCCGCATCAGGCTCACGGCGAGGTTGGAAAACAGCAGCACGCTGATCACTGCGGCAGACATGATCAGGGCCGGTTCGAGCGAGCGGGAAACTGCCAGTGCTGAGCACAGGCCGAGGATTTGCACGGTGATGGGATTCTGTTCGAGCAGGGGGGTGGTCAGATGTCGAAAGACGTTCACGGTGTTGCTTCTCCAGACGGTGCTGAGTTGTTCGGCCCTGTGCCGCTCTGCCCTGTGTTGTTCCGCTCCGCGCCGCTCAATCCTGGTTGATTCAGCCCCGCCGTTTTTAACTGTGTCTTTTGCACATCTGCAACTCTCCACTCCGAACTCAGGCTCTTGAGAATCACTTCGTAGTCCTGGATGCGATCCCGGACCATGCGACCCACCGCCCGTGAGGTGATGGTGGCGCCGGTGATCGTGTCGATGCGATGTTCTGCAGGCTGTGCGGTGTCCGGACTCACGTCGATCTGGAGTACACCACCGGCATCCCGCAACCGTTTGCCATGCCATTGTGCAAGCCACTGGGGATCCTGAATCCGGTCGCCGATGCCCGGAGTCTCTCCGTGCTCGTGGATGACGAGTCTGGCAATGGTGTTCAGATCGGGCGCCAGAGTCAGATAGCCGTAGAGAGTCGACCACATGCCCTTGCCGTCAATCGGCAGTACTACCCCATCGAGGTGCGCGTTGGTGTGCAGGATGTAGATGGGCAGATAGGAGGTAGGTTGGGCGGCATCCATATGCCAGTGATCGTAGGTGCGCGCATCCAGCTGCTCAATCTGTTGCCCGGTTTCGCGATCCAGTACCCTGGCATCCAGAGAGAGAAATGCATCCACCACATCGTCGTCGCTTGCAGTGCTCGCGACCAGTCCGCTGACGATCGCGATTGCCCGATTGCGTTCGATGGCCGCGTAGGCGGCCTGTATCGGACGCAGTATCTGCACGGCGGTGGTGACCAGGGCGGAGCACAACAGGGCCACGCACACTGCTATGAGCATGGTCCGGCCGACTGACTCAGTCCGGGAAGACTCGTGAGCTGTGACCGCACCGTTCACAGCGCCACCGGTGCGCGGGATGCCATTCGCGCAGCCGCTCGACGTACCACCAGATAATCCCAGAGGGGAACGGTTAACACGCTCAGCAGGGCAGCATGCAGGACGGCTTCGGGATGCGCCGGGTCGAGTGTGCGAATAATCACGGTCAGTGCGCCGGTGGTGAAGCCGAGCAGCCAGCGGGCCGGGCGAGTGAGAGGTGCTGCACCCGGATCTGTGATCAGGAAGGCCAGTGCGAAAGCCAGGTTTCCGAGTGCGAGATGCCACTGACCGGGCAGCGCGCCATCAACGTCAGCCCAGGTTAAAAAAACGGCAGGAATCAGAATGCCCAGAATGCCGCCCGCAACGATCCTCCAGGAGGCCGCGCCTGCATGGATCAGATAGAGGGCGCCAGCGAGACAGGCGAAGGTGGAGACCGCGCCGATGGCGCCGATCTCGCGTCCTGACGCATAGGGCAGGAGGGTGCTTCCTTCAATCCCGTTGGCCGCGAGCTGGGCCCAGGTCGAAGTGATGGCGATATCTGTTCCGGGTAGGGGCACCGCCACGAACTCTGGATAGCTCATGGTGAGGAACAGCGCGCCGAGGAGTGCAGGACTGGCCAGATAGCGTCCGCTGCCACCGAAGATGTGGGCTCCGACGACCGCACCAAAACTCATCGCCAGCGCGGCTGCGGGCAAAGAGGTTGAAGGGGGAAGCAGAAGTACGAACAGCCAGGCCATTGGCAACCAGGCGGAGTCCAGCGGCTGGCGCCGCAGTGTGGAAAACGCCCACGCCCAGAATCCGGATACCGCTGTGGCGGTTGCCAGCAGCGGTGCCATCACCGCAGCTCCTGCAATGAAACAACTGATCACCGAGGCAGGGTCCGGATTCAGGTCGAGCCGTTCGAGGAGTGCCGGTGCTGCCTGCAACCTGAGAAGCTGAAAGCCCAGATTCCAGATGCCGATGATGGCTGCCGGCAGCGATGCCCAGATCAATGCCTGGAGCAGGTGTCGAGCGTTGGTGGGGGCGTGAATCTGTATGGCCATGGCTCAACCGCCCCGCCGCAGGCGTTCCAGCGTACGGCTCAGTGCGGCGCTGTAGTCCTGGTGGGCCGGACAAACATAGTCGCAGAGTGCGAGATCTTCCGGTGCCAGCAGGGTGGCGCCGAGTTCGGCTGCAGACTCCGTATCTTCCATAAGAAGCGCGCGCAGAAGTGGGGCCACGGGTATCGGCAAGGGCCAGACCGAATCGAAGACTTCCACTGCCAGCATGCCGCTCGTTGCGGCGGTGGTGGCGAGTGCGTCGACGCTTGCCGCGTGCAGGACAATGATCTGCTGATGATAGCGGCCGAGATAGGCGGTGGTGGCCGTGGTCAGTCGGCCGGACAGTGCGGGCCCGGAAATGATTCTCAGACCCCGGGTGGGACTGGCTGCGTTTGTATCCGCGGCGGTGAAGCTGCCTTCGATCAGCTCATGAATCGCTGTGCCAATCAGTGTCTCGACAAGTTGGTTTTCCGGTAAACCCGGACCGGCCAGGCTGATGAGCCGCCGCCCGGACAGTCGACCGCTACCGAAGTATTCTCCGATGGCAATCACATCCTGGTAGCCGATGTGCCATCGCTCGCCAGGCGTTAGCTGCTCGATTCGGCGAGCGGCGATCGCGAACATGTGGGTGCCAGGCAGTCCGGCCGGATGCGGCCCGCTGAATTCCACCCGTTCGAGGCCGGCCAGCTGTGGGCAGAAAAGATTCGCACCAGCGGCGGTACACAGCCAGGTGACAGGACTCAACCCGGTGATGATGCGGAGCCCGAGATCGAAGGCGTCCGCACACTCCTGGATCGCGGTGACAGGATCCGGTGCCAGTGGATGGGTATCCATGGCAGTCACGAAGAGTTGAGCAGGTGTTGCGTCTGCGTCCGGAATGCGCTCGAAAGGGCGGGCGCGAAACGCCGGCCACAATCCGCCACGTTGCAGTGCGCGGCGGATGGTTTCGGGCCCCGCGTCTGTCGTCGGTGGTGGCGGGAGATCTGTCGATTCATCTTCAGCATTGTCGACGTCAATCACCAGGGCATCGAGACTGCGGCGGGCTCCCCTGCGAATCTCTCTGACCCGACCGGCTGCAGGTGCGGTCAGGCAGATTTCGGGGCGAGTCCGGTCGATCAGTAGAACGCTGCCGGAGTTGACCCGATCGCCTTCGGCGACTAACAGGTTCGGACGCAATCCTGGATAGTCGGCACCGAGCAAAGCAACCCGGCTGGGAGAGTGACGTCTACGAACGCCCGGCCGGGCGCCCAGAGGGACGTCCAGCCCGCGCTTGAGTTCAATCCGGAGCATGACGGGAGAATGACGAGATATGATCTTGCCCACAAGTAGGTAATATTCCGGATGACGGTCTGCAGGTCTCTGGGGGAGGCTGTTTTTATGCGTATCGAAATCAAGACTCTGATGTGGGTACTTTCGTTCGGCCTGTCGTGGTCGCTGACCGGTTCAGTGCAGGGGGCCGACGTACCTTGTGCTGCTTGCCACGCTGAAGCTGCGCAAACGTTAGGGTCAATGCCACACGGCAAGGCGGGCGTTGCCTGCGCGAGCTGCCACGGTGATGGCGCGGCGCATCTGGCAGCGCCGACCGCTGCAACCATCCGTACTTTCAGTAACGAGCCGGCGGCAGAGCAGGATGGTGCCTGCACCGGTTGTCATGCCAAGGCCCACACGACAGAGCGTAATGCTCATACTGCCGCCGGCGTCACCTGTGCGAGTTGCCACACCATACACGCTCAAAAAAAAAGTCTTCCAGGTGATGCCGTAGCTCTGCCGGCGGACATTGGACACCTGACTCCCGGATCCAGCCTCTGTTTTGAGTGTCACCAGGAAACCTTCACTCAGTTCGCGTTCAATGAGCGACACCGGCTGACGGAGGGCGCTATAGCCTGCACGTCCTGCCACGATCCTCACAATCCGCGTCTGGGCATGGAACTGGGTGGTTTCAAACAGTCGGTATGCAGCGACTGCCATGCCAATGTGGAGGGTCCCTTTGTCTTCGAACATGCCGCTTCGCGGGTCGATGGCTGTGGTACCTGCCATGAGCCTCACGGCAGTCCGAACCGCCACATGCTCAACATCCAGCAGGTCGGCGCCCTGTGTTACAGCTGTCACGCGGAGGTGCCGCAGTTCCACGCTGGTTTTTCGCCCTCCGCCCCCCCGCGATTCGATGAAAGCACGGTATGTACCAACTGCCATGTGACTATCCACGGTTCGAATCTCGATCGCTTCTTCCTGCGCTGAGGAGAATGGCCATGGAATTCCCACTCACATCCGGACCTCGCGCTCGCGTGCCGTTAGTCGCGATTCTGCTGCTTGGGTTCTGGGCTGCAATTACCAGTGGGCTCGCGAGTGCTGCGGATTCACTGAGTGGTCATCTTTCGGTGGGGGGCCGGAATGTGGACGTTGATGGTGATGAGGGAAAATACAAACAACAGGTGAATCTGGACAGCGGTGCCCGACTGTTCGATTTTGGATTCGTCTACGAACCGGATGGTGAGGGTGCCAACGTACCTGATCGGGTCGAGGCTGCTGCCAGCGGCCTTGGGGGTGATCCCTACCAGAGTCTGCGATTGGGCGTGCGTAAGTACGGCGGCTATCGATTGACTTACGAGCGCAGTCAGTCCGACTATTTCTATGAGGATCTGCTCATCGATCCGGCGGACGAGAATCCGACCACCTCGAATGGCGGCGATTTTCATCACTTCGACTTCCAGCGTATCAGGGATTCCGCCGATCTCGACGTTCAACTGACAGACCAGGCGAAGCTGCTGGTCGGATTCGACCAGTACACAAAAAAGGGCGACAGCACCACGGTGCTCGATATCTCCCGCGAGGAATTCGAGATGGATCAGTCCATCGATGAAACCCTGCAGAATTACGATATCGGGCTGGTCTACGACTGGAACAGGGCATCACTGCGACTGAATCAGCGCTGGCGCCAGTCCGACAACGACGTCTACATTTTTCTGCCTGGCGCCTCGGACGGATCGGCACCCGGCGCGCCCACCCGGCTGGACAGTTTTTTCCTTGAGCAGCCCTACAGCTATGACAGTCAGGAAACCCAGGCAGGTCTGACTCTGCGACCGACCGGGCGCTGGGACGTGCAGGCAGACCTGCTCTACGCGGACCTCGATATGGATGTAGATGCGCTCGAGTCGACGATCGGATTCGACTATCTCGGTAATCCGCTTCCTGGCACTTTGTCTGCGGATGGCTCATCGAACCGGACAATTCGCCAGATCTATCTCACCACCGGCTATGCACTAACCGACAGACTGCGACTGACGGCCAGTGCGCGCGACCAGCACCTCGACCAGGACAGTGACCTGGACATCGCTTCAGCCACTGGCGCAAGCGACTGGAAGATCGACAACACCACCTTCGCACTGGGAATGGAAGCGGTACTGCGCGATGACTGGACGGTCAGCGGCGGTTGGACCACACAGAAACGCGACACCGACTACGATCAATCATCCGATGGTATCGGCCGGTCTGCGGATGAAGAGACGAAAACGGACGGGTACTACCTGGTCGTGGCCTATCGGCCCGGAACTGCGTTCTCTGCAAGTTTCAGTGCTGAGGACAACAGCATTGACGATCCGTTTACCGTGTCGTCGCCAACTGACAGTCGTCGCTATCGTCTGCGTGCAGTCTATCGGTGGGACAACGGACTGGGTTTGAGTGCTGCCTATGCCTGGCGCAAACATGAGAACGACGATTCCGGGTGGGAGGCGAAGAGCGAGCAGGCCGATCTGCGAGTCACCTACAGCTTGAACGCGCTCTCCATTTCTGTAGGCGCCTCATTCGTGGATCTCGATCGAAGCATCGATCAACGGGTACAGGCCGGAAGCCGACGGCTTCTGTTCCCCATCCGTTATTCAGCGGATTCGGATTTCTGGGATGGCACAGTCCGCTGGCAGGTGATGGATCGGGTCGACCTGGTCGGCAGCTACCGTCAATACGATAACGATGGCAGCTTTGAAGTTTCGCGGGATGACGCCCGGCTCGGTGTAGATGTGGAGCTGACACCGATCTACAGCCTGGGTGCGAGCTACCGGAACATCGACTACGACGAAGACTTCGAGTCCTTCGATGCAGACATCTGGGAGGTGTCCATCGGGCTGCGTTGGTGATCACGGCAGAAGGGCCGAAGACTCGTCTCACCGCTTTTCTCGACCGCAACGGCAAGTCTATCCAAGCCGTTCTGGAGAAATTCTTCGGACCCGGGGTTCTGCAGGCGTTCATGGCGGTATGGCGTTCGCCCGGACCTTTGATGCGAAAGGAGGTGCAGGGAGAAGATGTTGCGCGGGTCATGTCTATCTGATTTGCCGGCGATTACTCTGTTCGCTGGCGCGCACGGGAAGCGATATTGCACGCGTATACTCACGTGATTCAGGGCTGGGAGATCTTTTGTATGACTCCGATACGAATCGTGGGAAACGCTCGCCCCGAGAGACGGCAACCTCGGGCTTTCCACCAAGAGCTTTCCACCAAGAGCATGGACACAATCAATTGCTCCACCTGATCCCGTGAATTACCGCCCCGAATCGGGCCCGCCGGACAGCAGCCTCCCGACCGAGGCGCCAACGGAACCCGTCAGACCCATCGTCAGCCTGCCGGAAGAAGCCCGCAACTGGGCGCTCGCGTTGCTGACCGTGTTCGCGATCATCTGGATGCTGCACTGGGCGAGCGAGGTGTGCATTCCGATCATGCTGGCTTTGCTGATCAGCTACACGCTGTCCCCGCTCGTCTCGCGCCTGCAGCAATGGCGGATTCCGCGAGCCATCGGGGCGGCCGTTTTGCTGCTCGGAATCCTGGGCGGCACCGGCGCGATAGCTTATTCGCTCAGTGACGATGCCGCTGCGCTGATCAAGTCCCTGCCCGACGCCGCGCTGAACTTTCGCCAGACATTACGCGGGCCGGGCGCAGCGTCCTCCGGCGCAATCGATAACATTCAGAAGGCGGCCAACCAGCTGCAACAGGCGGCAAACGACAGTGGGGTCCAGGCATCTTCCACCCCGACGGGCGTCACACGCGTTCAGATCGAGCAGCCCAGCCTGAACGTACAGAACTTTCTGCGGATGGGAACGCTGGGCGTGGTCACCGTGGCCGGCCAGGCCACCGTGGTGCTTTTCCTGGCGTTTTTTCTACTGACGGCCGGGGATACCTTCCGGCGTAAACTGGTGAGAATCACGGGCCCTACGCTCACCAAAAAACGAATTACCGTCCAAGTCCTGGATGAAATCACCAGCCAGATCCAGCGGTACCTGCTGGTGCAGCTGATCACGAGCGCCCTGGTCGGCGTCGTAACCTGGCTCGCATTTCTCTGGATCGGCCTGGAGCACGCGGCGATCTGGGGCATCGTCGCCGCGCTGCTCAATACCATCCCCTACCTCGGCCCGGTCATCGGCACGGCCAGCATCTCCGTCGTGGCCCTGCTTCAGTTCGGCACCCTGGAAAAGGCGCTGCTGGTCGGCGCCGTCGCCATGCTAATCACCAGCCTGGAAGGTTTTCTGCTCACACCCTGGCTGATGGGACGTGCCAGTCGGATGAGCGCCGTTGCAGTATTCGTCGGCGTGCTGTTCTGGGGTTGGCTGTGGGGCATATGGGGCCTGTTGCTGGGCGTGCCCATCCTCATGATGGTCAAGGCAGTGTGCGACCGGGTGGAAGACCTCAAGCCGGTAGGCGAACTGCTGGGAGAGTAGGAAGAAGCCTCCCTGCAGGTGCGATCTGAAGGGCTCGCCTGACCTACCTTGCCATCGCGGCAGAGCCCGGCGCCTGCTGGCGCCGCACTTCCCCGCGCTTCATGTCGAGGTAATCGGCGCGCTCTATTTCGTGCAGCTGAGCGGGATAGCGCTCTGCTTCAGTGAACCAGCTGTCCAGGCGTATCTCCATCTGCTCGTGCTCTGGCGCCGATAACGCACCGAGGTAGGCTTCCAATGCCAGGAAATAGCGCATCGTGTTGCGCTCGATGACGCCGCGCATGCCGTCGATGTAGACCGGTTGACCATCGGGCTTCCGGCCGACAATGCTGAAGCCGACCTTGTCGCGCCCAATGGTCGCCAGGTAACTTCGCATGGCGATGCGCGCCGGCAGAGCGTCCGCGTAGGAATACGACAGGTGCACAAAGCTGCGCCCGGCATCGAGCGCCACCAGCTCAAGAATAATGCGGTAGTGGCTCGTGCCGAGCGGTCCTTCACGGGCACTCAATGCCACTTGCAGGTAACCGGGATCGGCCTCCATCTCATACTGGAACTCGAACAGGTAGGTGTCGGCCAGTGGCTGGTCGAATTTCCGCCCGACGTTCACCTGGAGCGCCTTGCCCGCGTTCGAGTTGCTTGGGCGGCAGCCTTTCACATTCAGGTGCAGGATCAGGACGACGCACCAATTGTCCCGGTCCCGAAGTGCCGGGCCGACCACGGCAAAGGGCTGGTCGAACAGCGCGTAGACGTCGCCCCTCAGGACATCGCGGCTCACATTGGACTCGAGGTATAGCGGGCGCGGGTATTGGTCGCTGGCCAATCGGTCTCGCACCATAGCGTAGCGCGCCTTCAGAGAGGCTGCGTCCTGCGCGTACGCCGGTAGTATTGTGACCAGTGAGCACAACAGCGCAAACGCGCATCGCGCCGAGCGCATCAAAGCCAGTATTCCCAAATTCACACAAACGTCTCCTTGATCCTCACGCCAATCGAGCGGCGCTTCCACGTCTCGAGCGTGTTTGCGTCCGATGTCGCCAAGTCATTCGTGAAAACGGCTCGCGTCCTGTCGCCAAACCCGTTGCCAGGCACCACTGCGTTGACCTTCTGGTTGAGCAGGCCCCTGCGCCAGCCAGGTTGGTCGAGCCGACCCTACACCGCAAGCCATCAATGACCCCGGTCCAGACATGCAGCAGAGCATCGCGGCGCTCGTCCAGCTTGACCCCGGCTTTCAGCAATTCCGTGTTATGGGAGCGGCTGGCGTGGAACACCAGCCAGGAACGGTGCTGGCGGGCACCACCAGTTTCACGTCCAGGCTCGCGCCACTGGCTCGTGCAGGATATTCAGCAGCTGCCGCTCTGGCACGAACCAGGCGTTCGTGAGACAGATTTCGGTCTGAACGCTGCGCAGTGCCGAGATCAGCGTGGCGTATGTCGGACTGTAGTCCTCGTCTGGTGAGCTGCCAATGGCGCGCGCGCCGAACTGCCTTCAACATTCGCCGCGGGGTAGTCGCGGGGTAGTGCCTGGTGAACAAAGAGCCTGTCGTGATTTTTTGTGCGCGAGGCATGGTGAAGACGGTGAGGAGAAACTATGCCAGGCAGAAAGACGACGAAGGCGGCAATGCTGCCGGGTGCGATTACCCACGGGGGTCTGGATGAAGATCTCGTCCTGCGCTTCGAGGGTAAATTGCGCCAGGATCCAGTGGTGTTCCATGCAGAACGTGGTCGCCCCGGCGGGGAAGGTACCAGCATCGACTCCACACTGACCGCTTCGTCGCGTGCAGGGAGCACTCGATGTTCGACGATTGCAGTGGCTCAGGAAACCTCCACACCGAGTCGCCCTGGTGAAGTCAAAACCGGCGTCTTGTCTGCACTTCGGGACTGCAGTTCAGGGTGGGAAATCCCGTGCATGTTACGCGTCATGTGCCTCATTCAGCGCAACCAGCGCAACAAGCCGGTCGACCGGAGCGCACGCGGGTGATGATGTATGGCGAACTGGCGAACTGGCGAACGGGTGGCCGATCCTGTCACCGGTCGAAGACTATGCGGAGGAAGCGGCCTTCTTATTGAAGCTGGTGGACCAGACTGACATCGGGCGGCAGGCAATGCTGCTCGAACTCGGCTCCGGCAGCAACAACGCGTTTCACATGCAATCACGTTTTGCTGAAGTCGTGCTGACCGATCTGTCGACTGACATGTTAAGCGTCAGTGAAGGCATCAACCCGGACTGCACCCACGTGCTGAGTGACATGCGCTCGGTGAAATTGGATTGTGAGTTCGACGTCGCATTTGTACACGATGTGATCGACTACATGCTCACACCTCAGGATCTGTGCGTCGTACTCGCCCGGATGTATCGCCACTGCAAACCCGGCGGTCTGGTTCTGCTGGTGGCTGATGCAACCCGGGAAAGCTGGGACCCCCGACTCACCATGTTGGCAGCAACCTTGGTGACCGGTCCCTGCGTTGTCTCGGGTGGGGTCATCATCCCGATCCGTCGGACACACAGACCTGTGTCGAGTATGTACTCATCGGCCGGCTGGGCACCGCGGCGGCTGAATTACTCCATGAAGAACATGTCTGTGGCCTGTTTCCACGGACTGTCTGGATGGATGGGCTGGCAGCGGCGGAGTTTGTGGGAACGAACGTCACCGACGACTCCCACCGACGACAACGGGCGCGAACGGTTTCTCGGCAGCCGCAGCAGAATGTTCACGAATAGTCCGGGCTAGCAGCCTGTCGGACTTGAGACTGATCTACTGCGCCGGCGGGAAGCGCGGTCCATTTTTCCCCGATTTCTCGTTGCATGGTTCCACCATGCGCCTCGAAATCGTGAAAAACTGTCCTCGCTCTCCCACT
>Ga0163144_10014828_pt1 | contig 16138 bp, 12 predicted proteins | sample OliLak19BULKMAT1_FD_123175 | JGI IMG/M metagenome (GOLD analysis project Ga0163144, IMG submission 123175) | Freshwater microbial mat bacterial communities from Lake Vanda, McMurdo Dry Valleys, Antarctica - Oligotrophic Lake LV.19.BULKMAT1 | ecosystem: Environmental > Aquatic > Freshwater >... | reverse complement strand
TGTTCGACCAGGACGCGGAGACGGCCCACAAGCTGCTCGGCTTGACGCTGACCACGCGGGATCGGACGCTTTCGATGGCCGGTTTCCCGCACCATCAACTGGAAGTCTACCTGCACAAACTGCTCAAGGAGGGGCAACGCGTTGCCATTTGCGAGCAAGCGGACGAGTCGTTGGCCCGCGGTCCGGTTCGGCGGGAGATCACTCGCGTCGTTACGCCGGGCGCCGTGGTTGAAGAAGACAGGACCACTGGAGCGAAAGAACTCGAGCCCGAGGCGGACTCGCCGAGTGGCGAGGGTCTGGAAGTTCGACAACCGCGCCACTTCGTGCTCAAGCGATGTGAAGGGTGGTTGAAAGACGCCGGTCTGGCATTCGTTGCCGTGGAGGATGTCCGACGCACGACCCCGGCGATCGCTCCGTATGTCGGCGTCCTTGATTTCATCATCCTACGTGGCGACGAGAAACTCCTCGTCACCGTGCGGCCTCATCTTCAGGTCAAGCACCTCTCGGCCATCCGCGAGTTGCAGAACCTGTACGGACCCGGGTACAAGCCCGTCCGCATCTGGCCCAGAGAAGGTCCGGATGGATGGAAATGGCATGACCACGCCGTTGACCTGTCGGCAACCGAGCCGGCCATTGGAACGGAACGCAAGCCAAGCCCGCAGCGTTCACGCCGTGGCAAATCTCAGTGACCCCTACCCGTTTTCGATGAAAGGAGAAGGCATGGACCCCCAGGCCGCCTGGGACCAGTTGCTCGCTGCCTACGCGGCGGGCGATTGGGACATTTTGGAAGAACGAGCCACCGGCCTCATCGGCTGGCTGGACTGCGGCGGATTCCCGCCGATGATCATCAAACAACCCGACCTCGATCCCGATTGGAACCGCACGCTGGCCCGTGCTGGCTGCGTCCACGCACTGAGCGTTCTGAACGACGAATGGCGCGTCCAGGGAGCGTTGTTTCCCCCGTGATCGTACGAAGAAATCGCCTTTTCATTTTTCAGTTTCCTTTACGAAAGGAAGGTCTTTCCATGGCTGTCAAGAACAGTCCGCAGAAGCCGCCGGCGCCTGCCCAAGAAAATAGCAAGCAACGGCCGGCCCACGAAATCCGCCTCGGTCGCATCAAAGCCACGATCTGGGCCAACCAGGGCGACAACGGGACGTGGTACAACGTCACGCTTTCCCGGAATTACAAGGACGGTGAGGAATGGAAATCGTCGTCAAGCTTCGGCCGCGACGAGTTGCTTATAGTCGCCAAGGCCGCGGATCTGGCGAACACCTGGATTCACAACCAAAGCCAGGCACCGCCCACCAACGGCAACGAAGGAGAGGAGGATATTCCCTATTAGTAGCGTCAATGCAAGCCGCAAGACCGAGCCGGGCCGACCAGTAGGCATTCCCGGCGGTCTTTCGGCTGTTGAGGAATGCCTGCCGCCGATCTCCAATCAACCCGACCTCGAACGAACGAGGCGTTCGCCGCATTCAATGCAGTCGAGGAATCAAGGAAGGAAGAACGTGATAGAATATTTCATTACCGGAGGCCAATAACATGGGTATCGATCTCCAAGTCCTGACCAGCCACTTTCGAGAGCGGCAAGGAGAGATTCTCGCGACAGGTTCTCTGCGATTCGATCGCGACCAGCGGCTCCTCGCGCAGCTGGCGAAGGACGCAACGCCGTGCCTCGTACATCCTCTCCCAGAGGGGGTAAAGCTGGGGCACTACGAAGACAAAGGATTGACCTTCAGTGAAACCGACCGATACGGGCAACCATTAACCTTCACGACGCCTACGGATATCCGTAAGCTTCGCGTACCTGAGGACATCGAGCCGTGGAACCGCGCCGTCATTGCGTTTCTCATGGCGTTGCCCGCAGATTTTAGGATAGTCCTGTATTGGTGCTAAGACGTGCTAAGACCGGGTCAAGGTGGGTTCAATCGGAAATCTTCGGGCACGGACGCCCGAGGCTCTTCCGAGAAGGTTTCGGCATCTCGCTTCCCTTCGCTGCGAACAAACGCGGCGACACTCACAACTTACCCAGAAGCTGCTTTTGGCTGATCCTCTTCCGCTTTCTCGCAAATTGCGTCGAATTCCACGGCTTTTCTGATATATTTGCTTTTGACCGCAATCGCCATTTGCCGCCACCTAACTACAATTTCTTTTCCTTTCACCAGTTCGGAAAGAGAGGTCTCCCTTGCCGCCAACGCGTGAGAAGCCTTCGATCGTGAGCGTCTTTTCTGGAAATTGCGGACTGGGCCTCTGGTTCCGCCACGCGGGCTTTCGTACCGTCGCCGACAGCATTACGCGGATTTGATCTGCCGCCATCCCCATTGGAGGTCGGTTATGCCTCAAGAAAATGGCGCTCCGTCCACCCTCGCTGAAGAACTTCGCGCGAAACAGTCCTCCGGCGAGCATCACCGCGCAAAGCTCAAGACCGACGAAAGAGTCTTGGCCCGCGTGACGGACGGTATCTACCGGCAGCCGGCTTCGGCGCTTCGCGAACTCATTTCCAATGCCTACGACGCTGACGCTGTGAATGTCTGGATTGAAACCGACGCACCACGGTTTCAGCAGATCGTAATATCGGACGACGGCAACGGCATGACCCTCGAAGCCCTCGCCAACCTGATTGAACACATTGGCGGCAGTCCGAAAAGAACCTCCCTGGCTTCAGCGATGGGCGTGGCAGGGCCAGGCGACGGGTCCCGAAGCCCCGGGGGCCGCAAACTGATTGGCAAGATTGGCATTGGTCTTTTCGCAGTGGCTCAGCTCACCAGGCATTTTCAGATCGTCACGAAACGCAACGGGGACAAACACCGCCTTGTCGCGGACATCCTCTTGAAGACCTACTCCGAAGACAGCCTCGCCAATATCAAGGCTGGCGAAAAGGCCACGTTCGACACGGGAGACGTGGATATCTGGAGTGAAAAAGCGTCGGACCGGGATGCCCATGGAACTCAGGTCGTTCTTCTGGACTTAAAGGATTATGCGCGCGGGCTGCTTCAGAGCCGCGACCGCTGGCAGCGGGATGTTCTGGATGGCAAAGAGGCGGACAAACCGTTCATGGAGCCGCCGACCTACCATATCGGCAGTATCGATCTCAAGACCGGAAACACGCGGCAGGATGACGCCAAACTTCCATGGGACGAGAAGGATGAGCCTGCAAAAAGATTTCAGAAACTCTATCAGGCTATTCTTGATGAAGTTGGCGAATCTACTTCCGATCCCTCGGTTGAGGAAGCCTTCGATTATTATTTGCAGATGCTCTGGACACTCGCGCTTTCCGCTCCCCTCGAATACGTAACGAAACACCCGTTCGATCTCGGAGCGAAAGACGGCATTCAGTTTTTTTCTCTTTCCAATGTTCTAAAAGGCCAAGCTACCGAACTCAAGTTGACATCCGCCAAGAAAACCGTCAGGGCTGCTGTTGGCCTCTCGGATCCGGGAGATCAGACCAAGCCGTTCAATGTGCATATTGACGGCGTTCAATTATTGCGCCCGATCCGGTTCGCGAACCTGCCGACCAAGAGCAGCGCCGCGTTCACTGAGCCCATGCTTTTTGCCGGCAAATGCGAGCCCGAGCTGGGGAGTCTGCCAAGCGAAGTCACCGGCGGCGCCAAACTCTCGTTCGAGGCATACTTCTTTTGGTCTCCGAAGGTTGTTCCGAAAGAGAACAATGGGATTCTGGTCCGCATCGCTGGCGCCAGTGGAACCCTCTTTGACGATTCCTTCATGCACTATGAGGTTGCAGAGCAGACACGTCTGCGCCAGATCACTGCCGAGGTATTCGTCCGTGAAGGCCTCGACGCCGCATTGAACATCGATCGGGAGTCGTTCAATTACTCCCATCCGCACTACCAGTTCCTGGCACGCTGGGTTCACCGTGCGCTTCGCCAGGTGACCAACAAACACAAGGAACTCGGCAGTGCCGCCCGGCAAACGCGCCGGGGGCAGGAGACCGAAACAAAACTAGAATCGATTCAGGAAGCCGTAAGCGGCGCTCTTTCAGAACTCGGAGACGAGGCACCCGCCTCGCCCACACCGGTGGAGTTCGAGAAGGCCCCCGGATCACTGCCCGACAAGAAGGAAAAACGCAAGAAGGGCACCATCGTCTTTCAAACGGCGGAAGTCTTCCGCGACACCTCTTCAAAAGCTGGCACCAAGCCGTCCACCGAACAGCAAGTGCTACTAGAAGAGAAAATGAAAGCGGTGGCCCAGATTCTCGACGCTTATGGAATCCTGGAGGACCTGGATTACGAAAAGCAGGCAGCTCTGATGCGGGCCATTTGCAACATCTTCCTTGCGGGAGGTGGTTCGTGAGTGTGCCTGCTGACAATGCAGAAGACTTGTTTCCGGCGGAGCAGCCACCAGTACTCGCTGCGCAACTTCCCCGCGAACCGAAGCCTTGGCACAAGCCGAGGAAACAGTGGATCCGCAAGAACCAGTGGGCCACACTGGTGGACGAGTTGCTGACCAGCCGCAAGCCCGCGGACCGTCCGTTCAAATACCTGACGTTGCCGGGCGATGATTTGTTTGACATCCGCATCTTGCATGAAGTATGTACGAAGCATCAGATCCTCCTCAAGTTTCTCGGGTTTGATTCCACGCGTAAGACCGAAGTCAACATCGCGTCAGACGAGATAATGCGGCTGCTTTGGATTCACAAAGAATCCCAGCTTCTTCCAGACCGAGTGGAGCTGCTCGCCACGGCGAAATCCCTGGCGTTTGAACATGCGGAGAAATTCCAGGGGTTTGACGCCATCAACCTCGACTTTTGCGATTCGGTAGGAGGACGTGAGGCGGGCACAAAAGGCGGCGCGCTGGATGCCATCCGCACAATCATCGACCTTCAGACGCGGGAGGCGGCTCATCCTTGGCTGCTTTTCGTTACGAGCCGCTGCGATAGAGCAAGTGTCGATCAGACGGTTCGGGCAATCCTCGCCAAGATCCTACTTGAGAACATGAGTGAAAGCCCCGCATTTCTCGGTCGGATCACGAGCAGCCCATTCGCGCTTTCACAGGCAATGCTCAACGACGAGGAGAACGGCAAACAGGCAACCGGGGAAAAGGAGCATCTCTTTACGTTCGGAGTCGGCTTTTCCAAATGGCTCATCAAACTGGCGGTTGCGGTTTGGGGCGTGAAACAGACCTACACTGCAGGTTACCGGGTCGCTGGCCAAGCGACGCAGCCCGACATGCTGTCTCTGGCCTTTCGTTTTGACCGGATCAATCCACTCGTAACGGATGCCACCGGGTTGGCTTCTCCGCCCGCCAAGGTCAAGCCGGCTCAACCGCCCGCGAAGGATGAGATGGTCGCCACCGCTCTGAATGAATTCGAAAACCTGACGGACGTGGATGATCTTCTTGTGAAAAACGAGACCGTTCGCGAGCAAATGATTGCGGAGAATGCTGCGCTCATGGCTCAGGCCCGATACGACCTGGATGCGATTATCACTTGGGGCCGGGCCCAGTTTCAGCCAGCGGCGCCTTCCTGAGAATCACGCCCAGCAGACGATGCAGTTTGTTTTCCAACGTGACAGGATTTCGGGTCCAGCACTCCCAGACAATCACCACCCGCAAGCCGAGCCTCTTCAAGGCCTTGATGTTTTCCCGGTCGCGTTCCTTGTTCCTGTGCAGCTTTTGGCTCCAATAGGATGTGTTGGACTTCGGCTGCGCTTTGCCGCCGACCTTGCATCCGTGACAATGCCAGAAACAGCCGTGGATCAAGATCACTGTCTGATGACGAGGCAAGTAGAGGTCCGGCTTTCCCGGCAAGTCCGGCCGGAACAAGCGAAACCGCATTCCCATTTTGTGGACCAAAGACCGGACGAGTTTCTCGGGCGTGGTATCCCGGCTCCGGATCCGGGACATGTTATAAGAGCGAGTCGCTTTGGAATGCACGTCCGTCATTGGCGAGCTCTTTTGAGAAACGCCTTCACGCTCTTTGCAAGGCGAAATGCCATGACGCAGGGCACACCGTTACAAATCATCTTGAATTTAGCTGACAGCGACTCCCCGTCGGGCAAGATGTATTCATCCGGCACCGTCTGAATCCGCAACGTTTCGCGAACCGACAGGCGGCGGGCCTTCCAAGGGTGGAGGTGAACTTCCTGATTCCCGTACCAAGCGGTTGGGCTGAAGCGGTATCGATGAAGCCTCTTAAATGACTTGCGTGCGACATCCCCTTCAGGGACTTCCTTGAACTTGCATGAGTACGCGTTAAAGAACTCCCTGCCGTTTGCAATCTTCTCCGGGTCGCCGTTACCGAGTAACGCCGGATATACGGAGAGTTCGATCGGAACCCCGGTCGGCTTGTCTGGCTTCTGGCCGAAAGGGGATGTCGTCGGCCAGGACAGCGACCTAGCGCCGGCGTATGCCTCGTTGGTCGGCCACGAAAACCATCCGGTCTCGGGGGCGGTGAGCTTCCGGCCGATGGCGCGTTGAGCAATGGATTTCTTGAACCCGACCACAAACAGCCGTTCGCGGTATTGTGGCACACCCAATTCAAGTGCATTCAGAATCTTGTAATCAACGGCATAGCCGTGTTCGCGAAGCTGCGAAATCTTTCGGTTGAGAAAGGCTCGGTGTTTGTGGAAGCGGTACAGCCCCGCCACGTTTTCAATCACGAAGAAGGACGGCAAAAGGCTGCAAATCATGTCCACAAACACGCTGGTCAATTTGCCATTCGAGCCGTTCCCGCCAGCGTGTGTGCCGCCGTTACTGAAATCTGGACACGGCGGCCCACCAATGACGCCGAACTCGTCGGGACGCGGGCCGTCGAATGCTTCCCTAAGCACCTGCCGGGCAGACAAGTTGCAGATGCTCCCCACGTTTTCGATCCGTGCTTCAGTGGTGTTTCCGATGAAAGAGGATAACCAGGACGACATCCCATGCTCGTACAACGTCACGAACGCCGGGTTGAGTTCATTGGTCCAGCACGTGCGAAATCCTGCTTGTTTGAACCCAAGGTCAAAAAAGCCTCCTCCAGTGAAGAAAGACAGAACCTGAATCGCCATTTAGCCCTCCGTGGCTTCGCTAAAGTAACCGACTGCGGGTTGGTCAAAGGCTCCGATAACCAGTCCCCGATCGAGCAATCGGTTGAATTCTTCACACGCCGTTTCCGGAACCAGACTGCACCCGTGACACGCCGCCAAATTGAGTGAATCGGGGCCTTGTCCGCCGCTCTGGCCCATCTCCATGCACACCGGATCCGCTGAGCACCAGCGCGCCCCGCTGAGGGCCCGGAACAGAAGCGGCTCCAGCCGGCCGGGTTTGCCCATCCGCACGAGTCCGCCAAGCGTGCCTTCAGCATCGCCGGCGGCCGTGTATAACAGGATTCCGGCCATGGGTGATTTGGGATCCTCGGACACGTAGAGCCGTTCGCGGAGCGCGGCCGAACTGTAGCCGCATTCAAAGGTCAGTCGGTTGATCAGGAGATGAGCAAGGGTATGGAGTAACACGAAACGAGGGCCGACCCGTCGGTCACGGAGGTGCCGCGTTTGTCGCAAGGCAAGGAAACGCGCTACGAGGGGCTGCACGCGGCGCTGAACATCGGGCAGAGCTTCCCATTGCCGCAAACGGCTTTCGTTCAAGGTGAAAAATACCCCCTCGCCGAACACAACGTAGGCCGGCAGCCACTTTTCCTGTGGCTCTTCAAGACGTAGCATGCGCTGCAGTGTGGCTAGGTCGCGATCTGTATCGGCAAACACGCGGGTGAAGCCTGTCAATGTCCGGGTCTCTCTGAGTTTGTGCACGAGCGTCACATGCCCGAAGAACCGGGAGAACTCCGCGCGGTAGCGTCTGAGGTCGGCTGGCTTCAAGACAAGTTGGTCGTAGTCGGCTGCCCCCACCAATGTGTCATATTCTTGTCGGCGGAATCCAGTTTCGGCGTCGTCGCCAGCCGTTTGCTGCGTCTGTTGCTGCGATGACGAACTCCCACAGACGGTCGCGATGGCGGCTTCAAGCTGGCGGTCCTGAAATGCCCCCAGCAATTCTCCGTACTGCTTCCTCAGCTGCGCCGAGGTCGGGGTAACTCCGGCTCCCGTGAGAATTCCCACAAACGTGCTCAACGGCGGCTGCTCCAGCAACGAGATTGCTTCGGCGACAGTTGCATCCTCTCCGCGAGGAAGATAGATGGAGTTGTGGACCTGGGCGAAATAGACGTTGGCGGCACTTCGCAGACTTCCGCGAAGCGGCCGGCCACACCCCTCTCCCTGTTCGGTGCCCAGCCAGGGGCGGTTGCCTGGGCAAAGGAACGGGACCTTACTTTCATCGAGCAAGCGGCTCAGATCGGTATCGGTGCCGCCGAGGCTTGCGTTCGTGATTCCTGCCAGCGTGCGCTCGGGACCGCCATCGACCTTGATCTTCTGGCCAGCCAGCGTCATGCCGCCGGTTGAATGCAGACGCATGGGAGGCGGGTTCTGCGGCGGGGTCGCGGTATGATACACCCATTCAACCCACGGGAAGTCCTGGATGTGCCCGGCATCGCACATCGCGACAAATGGAACCTGCACTAAATATCGTGTCCAGTTTTGGGCTTTGCACTCATGGCAAGTGCTCCGACCCTTTGTGACCAGCGGGATTTTTCGCATCAGACCACAACGCGTGCAGTAATGCCATTGCGGGAACCGTAGAAACGGCACGGTCAGGTAACTGTTGGTCGGCCGGTCATGCTTGCGGACGCGGCGGTGGTCTGGCGGAAGGTAGAAATGCTCGACGCCCAGGCGAGCGGCCAATCGCCACTCGTCGACTTGGTATTCCCGCTGGTCGATGTTCTCCGCATCGCCAGACTCGTGCTTGAACCAGTGGTCAAGCCCGCCGCAAATGACGGAAACACCATCCGGCAGGATCATCATCGCGCCGGGGCCGAATGGAGAAATGAGCTGTCCTCGGCGGACTGGTCCTCTAGGCATCGTCACCCTCCTCCAGCATGTAGAGCTGCGTTATCTCCACCTGGCACTCTGCGTCCACGTTGCGGAGGGACTGCGGCGTCGCCCACGACACTTTCGCTTTGTCAGGAGGAACATAGTCACCCGCAGGTCGCATGAGTGGCATATCCTCCGCATGAAGGGGCCCGGACCACTTCAACCGCTGCCAGCGTCGCCACTCGTCCGACCGTTTCCGGAGAATCCGCTGCAACGCCCCCAGTTCATCCGGGTCGACGGACGACGCTCGCCGCTCAAGAATTTCGCTTGCGGCGGCAATGAGCGCTTCCGGAAAAGGATACGGGCTTTCGGCCTGGTCGCTGTCCCCAAGTTGCCGAATGTAGCTGGCAACCACCGCATGTACGGCCCGGTCGAGAGCTGGCCGGGAGAACGGCGTGACACTTGTGGGTTCTACTTGCGCGTACAGACGTTCGTGGTAACTGCGAAACTTCTCGAAATGAGAACGGTCGCGTGGTTTGGATGCCGCGTAGATCGCGACAACTAGGCCTGGCCGGTCCCGCTTTCGGCCGACGCGGCCTGTCACCTGGATGTATTGCGAGGTCGTCTTCGGCTGCCCCACGACGGCCATGAGCGATAGGCGATCGATGTCCACGCCCACTTCAATAATGTTGGAGGCCAGGCAGACATCCACCGAATGCCCCTGTTGCGAGTCGGTTGGCACCTCAAGAGCGGTGATCGCTTTCGGAACTTCATCGCCCGGCAAACGCCCCGTCAGTTCAAGCATTTTACGAATCGCCCGGACATCTTGATACGAGAGCCCAAGACGTTGCTTTAACGCTCCCTTCAACAGGTCGGGGATGTCTGACTGAAACAGCGTTAGCGTCGTTCCAAGCTCGCGGAGACTGTTGAAGAACAGAAGCAGTGTCCACCACGGATCGCGTTCCGCGGGTGGCAGCGGTTGAGGGGCCTGCAGTAGCGCTGCAAACGTGCGAACCTGCACAGTCTGGAGCGAACCCAATCCCGGAGCGTGGACGCCGACATAGATGCGTCCCCGCTCGGGGCTCCCGTCGGACGCGCGTGCAATGCGCGCGAAGAAAGAATCATCGGCATCGAGTCCAGGCGGCGGGAACAGGCAGGTCCGATCGCGCGCGTACAGCCCATGCACCTGCTCGGAATAGCTTCGGATCGTCGCTGTCGAGCTGATGATCTTCGGTCTGGCCGGCGGAGATTTACGGCGGTCGGTGCACAGTTCTTCGATGATCGGTTCGTACAGGCCCACCATCGAGCCGAGCGGGCCGGAAATAAGGTGCAGCTCGTCTTGGATGATGAGGCCAGGTGGAGACTGTGCCCTCGTCCCGTCCGGCGCAATACCGAACAGCGAGCGTGCCTTCGGTCGCCACGCGAGCATGGCAAACTTGTCCACCGTTCCGATCACGAGCGCCGGCCGGACTTCGTAAATGTCTTCGTCGATAACATACAGCGGCATGGACTTGTGAAACTCGCACTGGCGGTCGGGGCAAGCGTACCCGACGGTATGGCCGCGCTGCTCGTAGCCGATGACTTTGGGAACGCTCCGGCGGCCGCGAAGATTCACCGGGCCCATCTGAGCACCGCACCACGGACAGCGGTCGAGTACGAACTGATTCTCTTTCGCTCCGTCCCCTCTGGTGAGGCTGCGGAAGACGGCCAGAGCGTCAGCTCGCGTATTCGGGGTTGTCGAGCCCCCGAGCCAAATGCCGATGGAAATCTCCCCTTCTCCCAACGTCGCGTCGTGCTGCCGGCGCAGGTACTCCATTGCGCAGACGAGCCGCGATGCCCGCTGGAATTGCTGTGCCGTCAACAGGCGTAGCGTGTACCGCATCAGCGTTTGCACGCCGGTGTCGCGCGGGTCTCGTAACCGGCGCAGAAAGATGCTGAATGCGGCGAGTCCCAGGTACGCTTCGGTCTTGCCGCCACCGGTCGGAAACCAGATTAGTTCGACGAGTTCGCGATCGTCATGGCCCGAATCGGCGGTCGAACGCAACGACGCCAGGATGAACGCGATTTGAAATGCACGCCACGCGCATCCTCTGGCGCCGGATGAGTTCAAATCGAGGGCTTCGTAGGGCTGCTCAAATAGCAGCGTTGACGTTGCTTGGTCAAATGACGCAATGCGGGCCTCGCGGCGCGATCGGACCTGCTGAATCAGAATCGCGAGGTTCGCCAACGTGAACGCCTGGCGGACCTGGGGGTCATTGGCAAGGAGTGACAGACCATCGCGCATTCTCGTTGCCGATTCGGTGCACCTCACAAGATGTGCACTGGCCGTTTCGCGGAGGTGCTCTGCGAGGCTTCCGATCCGCGCTTGCTGATTGGCGATCCAAGCTTCATATCCACTGACAATGGCCTCGAACGCTCCTAGCCCGTCGTCACTCGGATCGAGCCCCGCCAGGGCTCGCATGGGAGCGACGAGCGGTTGCCCAGTCTCAGTGCGAATGTCTGGGGTGATGTTCGGTGCTTCAAACACCGGCAGGCATTCCGCCGAGATGCAATCAGCCCGGGTGGAAGCGGCATCACGTTTCCAATCCGCGGCGCAGCCGTGCCCGACGGCAAACGTGAGCTTTTCCCGGTACAAAAGTTCCTGGGAGCGCTCTTCGTCGTCGAGTGCCGCAGCGGTTGGATACGGCAGGATGATTCCGGATGAGCCGCCCGCATTCACCTGAACGTCGATGCGAGCCTGGAACAGGCATTGCGAATCGAGCCGACCGTCGGCGGGCTGCCGGTTGATGAGGCAGACTGTGACAAGGAACTCATCGGGGCGCAAGGGTTGCGGCCTTGCGAAGAGTTCAAGCCTCACGTCGAGGCCTGTCACATTGTCGCGGACGAGATCGCGGGGGGAGACGAGATGTGGGTCGGATTCGGGGAAGTCCGCGCGGCGGAAGCGGCCGGAAATATGGACCGGCGAGCGGAGCCACCATTCGCGCTCGCGCCCGACAAGTGAGACTTCCTTGATCGTGTACCGCCCACCCGTTGCTGTGACGAACAGCTCGGCCCCTTTTGGCAACCGCACTAACAGGCTAACCGCCATGCTGCTCGGCCGGTACGCATTCGCGGTCGAAAGATCGAAGTCATCGGAGTCGGCTTCGGGCAACCGAGACTCCGCTCGGTCAGCAATCTTGGCGCAGTCTTGAGCTGCGGATTCAAGCAGCGGGCCTGCGCCGCGTTCGGGTCCGACGACCTCAGAATCCGGATCGGGAGGGGGAACCTGAGCTTCCAACTCCTGCGGGTCGATCTTGGCTTCCATCGGGTACAGGACACCGACGCCGTAGCGCGTGGTCGGCGAGTCACGTTGCAGGATCTCCTCGCCGGAGCCGAGTAGGCGGTACGGGCGATAGGCTGCTTCGGCCTCATCGAGTTGTACCGGACCGGTGCAATCAATCTCGTGGCCAAGCGAGCACGGCCCGACTAGCTCCTGGCGAAGAGCACGGAGCACGGCATCGCGATTGGTAATGTGGTCGGGCATCCGAACCTCGGCTTTCATGTCTGTTCATTCGGCTTGCCTAGCAACGCCGTGATGATGTCTGGCTTCGCGGTCTCATGCACGATGATACATAATCGTTCCAAGGCGCGTGTGGTCGCAACATAGAACAGCGACGAGAAAACTTCACTGTCGAGATGCTCGATGTCAGTGACCACAACTGCGGGTGACTCAAGTCCCTTAAATCTCTGGATTGTCGTGAACCCAATTCGCCCTTGACCTGCCTCGTCGATGGGCGCGAGTCTGTCAGACCATGGCTTCTCTGCGAGAAATGCCGCAACACACCTCGATCCCGCTTTTGGCGAAAGGACAACGATATCGTCGCTGGTGAAGGATTCCCTCATCAGCCGATCCAGAACGCTCGTTAGCCCCTTGCGTTGCTGTGACGGCGTGGCGTAGTAACTAATCAGCGGCTCTATCCGGTCGTCCGGGCGAAGGATGCGTGAATAATTGGGGGCGAGTTTTCCGAGCAGGTGCGAAAGTGTTGCGATTCGAGGTGTATTCCGGCAATTCACGCGTAATGAACAACGGGTAAATGATCCCAGCCGCGTTTGAAGCAGTTCTTCTGTCTGGTTGCGGTCCTGGCCGTAGAGCATTTGCCGCTCAAAATCGCCGAACATCAGCCACCGACCGGCATTCAGACCTCCTTTCAAGACAATATCGAGGATGTCGAGAAATGCCGGTTGCAAAAGGTCCTGGACCTCATCGGCAATGAGTGTATCAAATCGGCCAACATCTCCGTGTCCTTCCAAAAGCCGCGTCACGGCATTGTCAGGCAACTGAACGCGCCAAAAGGAATCAGCCGCGGCGGCTGGCGGCGTAATGCCGACCACGCTGAGTACATATTGGTGAAATGTACGGACGGTCAACGATTTGCCTTGGAGAATAGGTTGCTGTGACAACCACCGTCCGAGCAGCCTGTTGTAGCACAAAAACAGCACATTGCTTCCGGCATCAGCTGCCCGCCTTGCCGCCTCGATTGCGAGAACCGTTTTTCCCGTTCCTGCCGGTCCCGTGAAAAGCACACGGTCATTCTCCGCCATCGAATCGAGAGCGCTAAACTGCTCTTCGGTATATCGCATGACATCGGCTTGTTGCCGGGCGCGCCGGTCGGGGGCTTTTTCGAGGAATTCGAAGCTCGGCCGGAGAATCCGGGCGATGGCGGCAGCTTGCTGTTGATCCGGGAGGCGGTCTGCTTCACGAAACCAAGCGGCCGAACGTTGAGAGGTCAAGAATGATCGAGCACTGTGCAGGATTGCCCGGATCAACGTCGCGAGAGGTTGGCGCCGGAAACGCGGTGCATCGATGACTTGCCATGCGTGCCATTCGTCAGACGTGACGGAGAAAGCTATGTAAGGAAATGTAACAGCTGACCAGAAGGGCACCCGGGAAAGCGCGGGACTGCTTCGCACAACCTGTTGGCGGAGGCTATGCATCGCCTCTGAAGATTGTTTGAACGGACCGCGAGGATCACCTTGAGGATCGCGGCCGTAGTACCAGAGGCCATCCCGTCGCTCCAGCGAGTGGCACGCTTTTACCTCCAAACACAGCACTCCGAGAGTTGGAACAATGACTACAAAGTCCGCCTCGCCGACGATTTGTCGCAAGTGGTGTGCGATGTCGAGAGAGTGAAGGACGATCCAATCCTGGGTGCCCGGTTCGTCCTTGAGACGCGCGAAGATTTCCTTTTCGCCGGGGCTGGAGCAGGATGGCGAAATCGCCGGAGGAATCATGCGTGCCATGGCTACTCCTCCAAATCCAGCAGGATACCGATCCGGTCGGAAGGGACTTCATATTCCTGCGTGGGGACATCAGTGATTTGATAGGCCGAGAGGGAACCGCCGTCCTGGTCTCCGAGTTCAAAGTCCATCTGTCCGTCACGTTCTAGCGGTTCCAACGACGCGTGGGAGATTTTTTGCAGGAGCATCTTGCGAATGAGGTGCCCCGCTCGCCGATGCGCCCGATCAATCTCCGCCATCGCGGACCACAATTCTTCAGTCCGCTCTTCAAGCCCTGCAAACTTCAGAATCGCTGCGAAGTGTTCGCTCTTTCGCGGCCGGATGCACTTCGACGACATCCAGTAATGAACGTTGGCCGGACGTGTTTGAGACAGGCCCTGCGACTGCAAGTTGGAGCACACGAGCGACGACAAATCGCGGCGGCTCTTGGAACCGAACCTCTCCACCGCTTGGCGGTTCAATCGTTCTTTCCATTCCGTCTGTTCAGAACGCCGTTTGGTTGCCGCAGCACCAAGAATCCGATCGGCCAATGGGGCGATGAAATCGCCGCCGCCAGCGGTGCGCAACAGCAGGTACATTCCTTGCTCCAGTTCATCCACGAGTACACGCCGTACTGCGGCATGGCCCATCTCGGAAGCATCAATGATGAGTGAAGACGCGCCGTCCTCCGCTGCGACAAAAACGGCGCGGTTACCGCTAAGGTGGCACAGTCGTGCCGGAACCACATCGTCGGTATCGCCAGGATTTGAAGTGCTCTTTCCGATCACGGGAACTGGTGGAAGCAGATCCTTTGGATGGAAATCCAGCGGCGCAGCTACAATCTCTGTCGCCTCGCTCTTGATTCTGGGCATCGTGCCGATTCGGTGGCCACGCCCATCGTGTTCGGGGATATCGGATTTGTTGTGAAGGAACCGCGGACCGGGCTTCCAACCGTCTCGAATCCAGCGGTAAGAGACAATATGAATGACGGAAACTCGCGGTGCAGAAAAAACGTATTCGGGAAACCAACCGCACGGCCCGATCACCACAAGTGCTTTGCAGTGGTGAGGCCCACGGAGTTGGGAAGCACTTGCAACGCTGGCCTTGCGGAGAGTGCGGCTGGAAGCGAAGAATTCGGCTACAATCCGATTCATGCGAGGATTGCGCAAAATGACCGAAATAGAGTCGTACTGCTGACTTAGACCTTCAAGCGGGCCGATGAGAGGCGAGCCAGTTTCCAAGAGCAGACGTTTTAGCGAGGTCGCAACATTATGGAGCAGGTCAAAAGAATCGGGAAACAGAAGTTGGCTCTGGCGGACCAACCGGCCCAAGTGATCCCAGTCCGTTCCCATTGCGGCGGCCAAATGAGCGAACGGGAGAGGAGTGGAACAAAGAGCAAACGCGGTCCGGCGTATGGGACCGAGCGTTCGTCGCCAAAACTCATCCCCAACTTCATCTCCCAATGATTCGACGAGCTTTCGAATCGACCCGGAGAGTTCCGCTAAGCCGGCATGATCCACCCATTGGCGAACGATCTCACATTGAGAGGCGTCGCCGTAAACTGCTGTCGCACAGCGGATTGTTAGCGGTTTCATTCAATAGCCTCCCGAAAGGCGAGGATCTCGCTGCCAGCGGGAGCATCGCCTTCAGGCATCACACTGCCGTCGCGGAGGCCGTTCTGAGAGAACCTCGTGTTGATGGCGCTAATCGCATCGTCGAAATAGGGATCGGTTCGATCGAGGATAACGACTTGATGCCGATTACGCCACATCGTCCCCCATTTCAAAAAGCCAATCGCGCCGTCAAACACAACTCCCATTTCAACGCTTCCGATGATGTCGGATGACGGTGGATCAGAACCAACGGAAACAAGCGCCGAGCGATGGGATTGCTGCGGAGAAACGAACTTATTGACCCGTAAGACATCTTGGAGTTGCCCTTCGGCGTGCGCTTTGCCGTTGACATGAATTGAGAGAGGCGTCTTTCTGACCTCATGCTCCAATGTATTGCGGCGTCCGACCAGCGC
>Ga0163144_10014827_pt1 | contig 16138 bp, 16 predicted proteins | sample OliLak19BULKMAT1_FD_123175 | JGI IMG/M metagenome (GOLD analysis project Ga0163144, IMG submission 123175) | Freshwater microbial mat bacterial communities from Lake Vanda, McMurdo Dry Valleys, Antarctica - Oligotrophic Lake LV.19.BULKMAT1 | ecosystem: Environmental > Aquatic > Freshwater >... | reverse complement strand
TGCATAATTGTTAAGCGTGCGAGTAAGCGCTGTTTTAAACCCAGTGATGTGTGTACCATGTTCAGGGTTATAGATATTGTTCGCAAACGCACTGATGCGCGGAGTAATATCATCGACATACTGGAGCGCGACTTCTACAGACAACACGGCTTTATCGACATCATTTTTTTCTATATAGAAAATATTCTTGTGGACCGGTTCCTGATACTGATTATTGAACGCGACGAGTGATTTGAGTCCCCCTTCAAAAAAGAACGTCATGCTCGGTGCTTCAATTTTCTCGTCGGCGAGATACTGCTTTCCTTCAATATCAAGTTTCTTCTCTTCGGCAGGCGACATTTCGCGTGCATCAATAATCGTTATATGGAGCCCTTTTACAAGATACGCTTGCTGGCGAAGGTGCGAGACAACACGCTTGTAGTCATATTTAATTTCAGGAAAAATACTTGGATCAGCGTTGAAAGTAATTACTGTTCCCTGAAGCTTTGACGGTCCAACTTTCTTTACCTTCGCTTTCGGTTTTCCAATTTCATACTCCTGAATAAAGTATCCTCCGTCACGATGAACTTCTGCAATCATGTGGGTAGAGAGCGCATTTACCACTGAAGCGCCCACTCCATGGAGACCTCCTGACACTTTGTATCCTTCCCCACCAAATTTCCCTCCGGCGTGCAAGGTTGTGAGAATTGTTTCAAGCGCGGATACTTTTGTAGACTTATGCATGTCGACAGGAATACCACGTCCGTTGTCTACGACACGAATATAATTTCCGGGAAGGAGCGCGACTTCAATACGGTCTGCAAAACCCCCCATGGCCTCGTCGCGCGAGTTATCGAAAATTTCCCAAATGAGATGGTGGAGTCCGTCTGGACCGGTTGTCCCGATGTACATACCGGGGCGCTTTCGGACCGGTTCGAGTCCTTCAAGGACCTGAATTGAATCTGCGCTGTATGAACTTTTTTTTGGTTCTTTAATTGCCATATATAAAAACGAGCACAAGGCTCAATTACTGGATATTATAGCAGACTTTAGATTGTTCGTCTCTTTCAAAAATCGGGAAAAATGTGTAGCAAAAAAGGCTCGAACGAAGTCGAGCCCTTGGAGGTCAAAGGTTCAAAGATCTGAATTGCGAGAGAAAACCTGGCTGCCACAGACCCAGGAAAACTGGCGATCAACGGACTCAACATCGACTTTCCAGCCGACAACGTTCCAGCGCACGACAATCGTACACAGATCACCAGTGATGTCTCTAATGTAAAAGAGATTGGCATAGCCGTTCGTGAGAAGAACACCACTTTCGCCATGTTTCTGACCAACCATCAGGGAGAACACCCCGGAGAGAGTAGTTTCAGCTTTCGCTTCCCCTCCGAGCTCCTCAATGATGAGACGGTCCATTGAGGTATTCCGTAATTTGTAGTAACGGAGAGTCGTGTCGATCCCAAGGTCTTCGATTTTAAAATAACCCTTGAGGATCCAAGCGCCAAGGTAACTGATCTTCACCGGAGCATTAGGCTTGGTGTTAACCACGAACTTGTCTTTGAATACGAACTTGGTTGCGGTTGCAGGAATTACGACTGTCGAGATGAACTCGAGCAAATCGGTCCGAGGTTTCGGTTCCACCATTTGCATTAATTCGCACTCGTTGCGGAGAAAGGCTTCTGCCTTTTCTTCGCCACCAATCTTGTTCACGATGGCTTCGAACCAATTGTGAGTCCGGTGACCGTACTTCGACATGAAATCTCCTTGAGCTAATAGCTCACATGCTTCCGATTGATAGTCGAAAAGTGAAACTGCATCCGGCAGTACGGGCGATGACGAAACCGTCACAGCGACAGACACTCAATAGAACGATTCATCGCCTATCGCTGTGACGGTTTTATAGTCTGTAAAAGAACGACTTCTTAGTTTTGTATTACATCACGAAATACAGTGATTTGCAATTATTGTACCTGCTCTCCTATCGCACGATGTAGCCTTTTTCTGTGAGCGTTTTGCTTCTCCGAGAGTGAGTCTCGGGACGAGAAGAAATGGAAGTAAGTAGTAAATTCTGCGACATTAGTCTCTCTGAACTGAACGTTACCAGTATAAAAAAGCTCGCTGGGTAAGCGAGCTTTTCGAGAAGCAACATGGCTGCTCAATGCGACGGGAGAGCATAGACATATCCAGAGCGCGTACACACCTGATCATCCTCGAAGCGGTACGTGAGCCAAGTTCCATCAAGCGCAAGTTGGCTCATTTCGCCGGTCAGATCGCGCAACGGCTCGTGCATCACGTTAATCGCGCGATATCCCATAGCGCTCACTTCTTCCTGTTTGAGCACCAAGCGAAGGATGCATGCGACGAGAGGATTCGGCGTAATGAGTCCTCGCTGTTTCACTGCATCAAGGAGTCGATCCATTGAATCTGAAGCGTAATTCCGACCATTGAGCACCATCACCTCGGTGGAGATCTTGACTGGTAGAGAAAACACTTCGCGCGATAGCATGCTGTGCGCATCCTCGTCAATCGGGACATTGCATGACTCGAGTCGCTCGATCCAGCGTCGGCCACTTACGCCGCTGCTTGTGATCACAAAGTGTCCTTCACTCTGTGATTGACACGAAAACCACTGATCTTTCGGAACATCTTTCGAAAGCATATAGCCGGTCATTTTTTTTGGTGGTAGCCGCTCTTCGATCGGCTCCCGGCAGTAGGATTTCATGAGCGTTTGGATCCAATCCATTGTGTACTCCCTATATACCTGCCGTCCTGCAGTGTGGGCAATGACAAAATCGTCACAGCGGCATACACGCAACTGTGTGAGCATGCCGCTTTGACGATTTATTCCGTTTCAAAAAGCAAAAAGAACGTATTAATTATTATACAATATAAATTGACAATTTACAAGATGTACGTTATCGCACAATGTAGCCTTTTTCTGTGAGCGCTTTTGTTATCTTTTCCATGATATTCCCTACCTCGTCGTCGGTGAGTGTGCGTTCAAAAGACTGGAATACAAGACGAAATGCATAGGAGACTTTCCCTTCTTTATGGAATTCATCAAAAAGAGTCGTATGGAGTAGGAGTTCCCCTGCCTCAGATTGAATACTTGTAATAAGGTCGGCTGCACTGACTCCTTCCGGAGTCCAAAGCGCGATGTCACGAGAGACAAACGGATACAGAGAATATGGGGCATGCGTCTTCTCAGCCGCACCACGGAATGGTGCATACTCAGTTGGTTTCGGCAGCTGCGCAATGAGATCAGTAAGATTAAGAGTCAATATTCCTTTATCGAGGACTGCCGTGAGTGGTATACCGAATTTTGTCTGAAGAATACTTTGTATCTCAGTAAGACGTGCATCATCTTTTGAATTATACCCACCTTGTTTTAGTCGCACCCCGAGAGCGAGTTCAGTATATTCTTTTACTCCACCCTCCCCTTTACGAAACACGGTGCCAATTTCAAACACGTGCACCGAGCGGAGTTTGAGAAGATCACTGTTCGGCATGTTGCGGTCAAGGACCTCTTTAATATTTTCACGTAGTGAACTTCGTAAACATCCTTTATCACTAGCGAGCGCATTTTGAAGTTGTATCTCGTCCTTATTTCGGAATGAGGATGTAATAACTTCTGAAAAACCTTCTGCGACGAGCACGTCACGTATGTGTTCAGAATAATAGTGACGCGTATTGAGTTCACTCAGCGGGACCGTTAGAGGAACAACAGACGTGACGTGCTCATATCCAAAAATGCGTCCAACGTCAGCAATAACGTCTTCTGCGATAGAGACGTCTGTACGCTCAAATGGCGCCGTAACACTCCAGCCATCATCAAGAGTTTCGTAGGTAAATCCAAGTCGAGTGAGAATTGATTCCACATTCTCTTTAGGAATTAGAACTCCAAGGAGCGACGTAAGATGGGCGTGTTGTATCGTAACGGAGGTATTCGATTGAGGATTTGGGTACTCGTCGAGATATCCTTCGCACGTTCCTCCTCCTATTTCGAGGATACGTCGTACACACTCAACAAGACCATATGCAGTAAGTTCAGGCGGAAGCTCATTCTCAAAACGCTTGGACGCATCAGTTTGAAGCTTCAGTGATTGGGAAGAGCGGCGAGTGATGACCGAATCGAAGTTGGCCGCCTCAATAATAATATTCTTTGTGTTTTTATCTATTTCCGCATACTTCCCTCCTTTCACTCCGGCGATACCAACCGGCACATCCCCTTTCCCTTCAGTGATAAGCTGAACCTTCGTGGTACAGGTGAATTTTTCATTCGAAAGTGTTGTTACTTCTTCTCCTTCTCGTGCCATACGCACTCCAAAATGCCATCCGGATTCATCATGGGGGAATTTGTCAGCATCATACGCGTGGAGTGGCTGTCCGAGCATGAGCATGACAAAATTCGTTGCATCAACAACGTTATTGATTGATCGCTGTCCAAGTGCTTCGAGTGTATTTTTGAGCCATTCGGGTGATTCTTTAATTTCAACCCCGCGAAGGAGCGCAAGCGAAAATCGTTTGCAGTTTTCTGCATTTTCTATCGTGACTCTGAGTTGCGCAGCCCGAGGTTGGAGTACTGCCGGCTCGCGGAGCGGATCTTTAGCGAGTGGTTTCCCAATGAGCGCGGCGAGCTCGTGCGCGACGCCACGATGACAATAACAATCACTCGAGCGGTCAGGAAGCACCTTCACATCAATGACTTCTTCGTTACCCACGAGCTCAACACCTTCAATTTCAAATGCATGAAATGTAAACAGCTTCTCGATATCCAAAGTAGAGGGCATGCCGTCGCCTACGTAATCTTTAATCCAAAAATGTAATAACTTCATATAGAAATAGTGAAATATTGAATAGCAAAATATAAACTACAATTTTGATCTAAGCGTTTTAATAGAAGCATGCAAGATATTGATGAGTGATTCGTTCTCTTCACGAAGATAAACTAATTCTTTTATTTTGTTATCATACCTTTCAATAACTTGTATCCAGTATCGTGTCTCTTTTGCAGACTTTAATGCTATTTGAAAGTAGTTTGCAAAATCTTTTCTTGTCGCTGCGCCCTGAGCTTCATTTATATTTGCCCCAATTGAACTTGCACTCCTGATTACCTGATCACAAAGTGACCATAGTGTTGGGTCTTTCCGTAAAGTCTTAGAAAGTTTCATTATAGACACAGAAAAATCGATGATCCGCATTTTAAATGCCTCTTTTCGTGCTTGAGATACTTCAGTTGAAATAGTTTCGTAATTTTCCTTTTCCATATTCTTATATCCTCTATTCTGTATTTTAAAATTGGTTTATGAAACGAAGGTCCCCCGAATACAAACTCCTCACATCATCAAATTCATACTTCATAAAACCTAAGCGGTCGATACCCATACCAAACGCGAATCCTGAAAATACTTTTGGATCAATCCCGGATTCCTGAAGAACTTTTGGATGTATCATCCCGGCACCCATCACCTCAATCCATCTCCCTACCAGTTTTGAGCTCCCAGTCGTGATGCGCATATCTATCTCCACACCGGGTTCCACAAACGGGAAATAACTTGGGCGAAAGCGCACTTCAACATCCCCTTTAAAAAACTTCGAAAAGAAATATTCAATAGTACCTTTGAGATGTCCAAGATGGACACCTTTGTCGACGTAGAGTCCTTCAAGTTGATAGAACTGTGCTTCATGAGTTGCATCAGTCGCTTCGTTTCGAAAAACTTTTCCTGGAACGATGACACGAATCGGAGGCGTATGTGTTTCCATGAACCGAGCCTGCACCGGTGATGTATGTGTTCGAAGAACTGTTGGTTTTTCAACGTCAGAGGATTTGAACCAAAATGTATCCTGCATATCGCGCGAAGTGTGGTCTTTCGGCACGTTGAGACGATCAAAATTGTAGTACTCAAGTTCGGCTTCTGGACCTTCTGCAAACACAAAACCAATTTCACTAAAAATAACATTAATCTCAGCAATCATCTGTGAAAGTGGATGGAGATGCCCACGAGTAACTGGTTTTGTATGTTCTTGTTGCATATTACACTTCAAATATAATTTGGTAGATCAGTGCTCCATCGTACACATAAATGTTGCCATTCTCAACATAGACCTCGAGGTTTGAGCCAGTAAGAAGGGGTTGTGCATTTTGCCACGCTCGATTATCTATTTCACTTACATATATTCCATCGTCAGTCTCAAGTATGACAAGGTCAGTACTTCCGGGGAAAAATTCGTATCCTCGTATGGATTCAATATTTCTCCAAATGGGAATTTTACGGTCGCAGACTACGTCCTCTGTAACTGTTTGTACGGGATGAATGAAAACGGCATCTGATTCATCATCTTTTGGTACATCGGGAAGCGATTCTACAATTGTTGCAATTGTTTCAATCTCTGAGGTCGTCGTGCTAAAACGAGGAAAACCTGCCGCACAGTAGTAGTACGGCATTTGCTCAAAAGATCCTCTCCATTCTGCATAGATTACTCCATCTCCATCAGTACTCAATCGAACTCCATTCTCTTCTCGAGTGGTCGTAGGAGTAAATGCCTCACGTGTCGTTGTTCCCACAAGTTCTTCTTGGACTTTTTTTACAAATGAGCGTTCGTCCGGGACTGTTGTTGTACTGCCAAAATGAGTGATGAGTGCTGTGTATTCCTGATTTACACTAAAAGTCGAGGTTGCTTTGGTCGTGGTCGAAAGAGTTTCATTCGTTGTCGAAGCATACGGAAGCAAAGTCCGAATTACGGCACTACCGGTCGCAGTAATGAATGGGGCAAGCACACGAACGCTTGGAACAAGCGGCATGTTGAAGGCTTGCGCCTCGGTGACTCTGTGCGACGTCACGGGAAGCTCCTTTACCCACGTATGATGTCCTTCTTTTTGCACGTGGACTCGATGTGTTTTCGGGTCGAGATTTTGAGCATAAAATGCAGTACGAAAGACTCGTGTCTCACGAACAAGTTCATTATCAATATATATAGATGCGCCAGATCGTTCGGCAGCAACGTAAATACCTCCCGTCCCTACAATGTTGCTCGGTTTATCAAGATCAAAACGGTACCCGGTCGCATAGAGATACAAAAACGGAAGCGAGGACACAAAAATCGTAAAGAGAAAAAGGAACGTCCGACGACGTGTTTTATAGGGCAATGGCTGCACGTCGTTGAGCTGAGGCATCGTAAAGAGAAGCCTATCACTTTTTTATCTTTTTTGCCTCTTTCAGATATACACCTTGACGTGGCGTATTCAATGAGATGCTACAGGTGAAGCAATACAGAAATCTACTGGATTCGGCTTAGCGGTGTTTAGGGGTGACCCAAAACCCCATGTACTTCCCCAACATCAATCGTGTCTGCGCATCGAGTCCAGGTATTGCACTAAAGACAACCATTGTGACCGGGACAAGTACCCACTGGAGTGCCATCATTACGTACCATATACGTGATTTGCGTTCAGGTCGCTTTGGAATCATAGTGAGAGAAATGAGTGAGGAGATGACGAGACCAAACATTGCAAAAATAAGTAAGTTACGGACGACAATAGGGAGATTGTAGGAAAGCACGGTTTCATGGAATACACGTCCTCCAAAAAATATTGGTGCCCATCCAAGAATAAAAAGCATTATAGGATTCGTGACGAGAGACCAGTACCCTTCTGCCTGTTGGAGTGCGATACGAATACGTTTTCCGAGCGGAATTTCTGTATGCTTTGTAAAGTGATACATAATGTATACAAAATTTTCGACACCGTACGTCCATCGTCGGTGCTGCTTGTATATATTTTTTACAGTCTTCCAAAATGTCGGTGCGGCGTTCGCGTCCATTGAAACTGGGTACGAAAGTGGCACGACATCATATTTGCCATTGTTTGCCAAAAGTAAATTCCAATAAATTCGAGAATCTTCACTCACCATGTTTGTTTGCCAATATCCAACTTCATGGAGTGCTTGAAAAGACACTGAGTGCGATGAAAAAGTGGCCATTCGTTCAGGACGTTCCTGTTGTACCATTTCCCAAAATGTTGAAGACATAGCAACAACACGCGCAAGCGAGGAAGCTTCCCACATATTATTATTGAATACAGGGACGGGCTGAAAGGAGCTCTTGAGTGGATGTGGCGCAGTCATGAAGTGCCATACCAAGCAATTAAAATAGTGGGGATACACAACGGTATCTATATCAAATATAGATACCAGGGTATGGTTGTACCGTATTCCATGAGGATCAAGCACGAGCCGCCGTACTTGTTCGGCTGCCCATGTGGCATTCGAACCTTTCCCCGCAAGTTCCCCAACAATATCGTCAGGATGTTCAGTTACGAGAAAATACCCAAACGCGCTTCCCCATTTTTCTTTCATCACTTCACCGATACGTCGCGCTTCCTCTCCCGCCCTTCGTTCCCCCGCGAGCACCACAATCATGCTCTTCTTGTCGTATTTAGAATCTTTAAGAGAAGCGAGTGTCGCATCAATTACTGATTCCGGTTCGACATAATATGGAAGAATAATAAGTTGGTAGATGTGCCCATATTCGAAACGCTCAATTTGTTTTTCCCAATCAATTGCCATGTGATGGCGAAGTCGTTTCCAATTGTGACGCAAATGGTACGAAAGAAATGCTGTTTTAAGCACCCAGTATACAGCGAACGCAATAATGAAATAAGCAGCGGCAAATGGTGCGTAGATTGAAGCGAGAACAACACCGATGAGCGTTGCCCATGAAGCAAACCCAGGTAAAATTTCAAGGAATCGATAGAGGATCCGATCCCTGCCCGTAAGCTCAGGAGCACGGCCTACATGGAAATCTGCTCGCCGCGCATATGGAAGTAAATGGGTATTCTTGGACATGTAAATCGGAGTATAGCTTTATTTCGTCTGAGTGTGAAGCAAAGGGACCATATCCTTTTATAAAAAAGAAACCGCCGCGTGAAGAAATCTAGGCTTCCTTCGTGCGGCGGTTCACATCATCTTAAAGAGCTCCATCGTTCGATGGCTTCAAACAAATTCACGGCGGCCGAAACATCACCTTTTAGTAAAAATAAATCGGCACCTGCCCGAATAATATTCTGCTTTTTCTCGTTGTTTCCTGAAAACACTGCGATTTTCAAATGTTTACAATTCTCATCATTGCGTACTCGGCGCACCAACTCAAGACCATTGACACGTGGCATTTCGACATCAGTAAGGAGTAAGTCAAAATGCTTCGGTCGTTCGAGGAGCAGCGTATGTGCTTCATGCCCGTCGTTTGCAGCGACGACCTGATGTCCCCTGCGCTCGAGCAACCACTGAGTCGTGACTTGAATATCTACATTGTCTTCCGCGTAAAGAACTTTCATCTCAGTCTCCTTTCAACCGCTCTCAATGTATAGGTAAGAAAAACCTATATAAGAAATAATACATTTAAAATAAACGTTTGTCAATAGCCTCGTTCTCTGACCAATGCACATTTAAAATGACTCACTCTGACATTCATTTTTGAGAGCCGCCTCTCGGGTTCGAACCGAGGACCTACGGTTTACAAAACCGTTGCTCTAACCAACTGAGCTAAGGCGGCTCTCAAAAATTAATGAACTTTTTACACTCTATCGAACTGAGCTAACGCGACCCTGAAAATTTATTCACTCTTCCTACAATTTAGCCTCGCTATTATGCGAGAAGTGGACCTAAATTGCAACTTACTCTTCTAAACTTTTTGTACGTCGGATACGTTTTTCCTCTTCCGTTAAAGAAACTTCCATTTTGTGAAGTGCAATTTCTTCGAGCTTATTCCTGCTTGTTCGCTCGTGTTCAGACTTGCGAGCAAGTGCTTTGTTTGAGCGCGCGATAAGAATAAGTGATTTTTCAATGTGTGAAAGCGTCGATACTACTCCTGTAATAAAAGTGTGGACGAAATAATGAAGAATTTGACGGATAAAATACCTCCCCCACGCCCGAAGTCGAACATTGAACGTATGGCGAATTTTAAGTAGTAGAAAATCAATGTGTGTACGGGGCCCATTGAGAAAGCGTATACTTCTTTTTTCTTCAGCTCTAAATAGCAAAAGTATAATGAAAAGTGCCGCTGCACTTATCAGTACGAGAGTAATTGATGAAAACATTATTCTATTTTACAGAAAGACGCTCCATGTGCGCAACTATAATGTGTTCTCCAAATTTCTGCACCGCTGTATTTATAAGATCACTAATTGTTTTCTCTGGTTCTTTAATAAACGGTTGTTCGAGAAGGATACGGTCGCGGAAATACGCATCAAGTTTCCCAGAAAGAATTTTTTCCTGAATATCTGCCGGTTTATCTTGTACTTCTACCATGAATACCTGTTTCGCTTTCTCAAGCTCAGTTGCGTCGACGTCAGCTCGTGAAATGTACTGAGGATTCTGTGCAGCGACTTGCATCGCAATCGCTCGTGCAAGATTTACGAATTCCTCATTTTTCGCAACGAAATCAGTCTCACATGCGAGATGTACGAGTGCAGCTATTTCATATGTCGAATGTACATAAGAACCAATAACTCCCGCACCCAATGTTCGGTCTGATTTTTTGTCAGCTATTTCACCTCCTTTTCGTTCAAGAATAATACGCGCCTTTGCCATATCTCCGCCCGCTTCTTCGAGCGCTTTACGACACTGCATAACAGAGATACCAGTAGCTTCACGAAGTTCTTTAAGTTGAGTGGTATTTATTTCCATGGAAAAAGAGCTAAAAATACTAATGATTAGAGAGCGAACTATCGCACTGATGGAGTGGGAGTCTCCTCTCGGCGTGGAGCAGGAACGAATTCCGCTTTCCCCTCTTTGTATGCAGCAGTAAGTTCTTCAAGCATAATCCGAACACTTGTCTGAAGTGCGTCATTCGCAACGACTGGATAGGTAATTTCTTTTATATTCGTGTCGGAACTCGTAATACCAATCACAGGGATTGAGAGTCCGCGTGCTTCCAAAATAGCAATACTATCATGGCGTGGATCAACTACAATCATGAGTGCGGGCATGCGCTCAAGTGCTTTAATTCCACCAAAGTTAAAATTGAGTTTCTCAATTTCCCGTCCCAAGATGACACGCTCTTTTTTTGTGTACTTACGTTCAAGCTCACCTGATTCACCTTGTTGGAGAAGATCACTGAGACGCTGAATTCGCTTTTTGATTTCAGTAAAATTAGTAAGCATTCCTCCAATCCATCGGTTCACGACATACGGCATCTCCACTTTCTCAGCATACTCTCGAACGAGAGCGACGACTTCCTCTTTCGTACCGACAAAGAGTACAGTCTTCCCTGCTTTTGCAGTATCTCGGACGACATTCTTCGCAGCCTCAAGAAGAAGAGAAGTTTGTTCAAGATCAATAATATCTGTTCCCTGCTTATTTCCAAAAATATAAGGCGTCACTGAAGGATGACGTCGGGAACGAGTAAACCCAAAGTGCGCACCAGCTTTGAAGAGACGCTCAATAAGAGAATTCTTTTGTGTTGTATCTGTTGTCTGTGTTATTTTACTGGTTTCTGCCTGCATAATTGTGACTACAAAATTAAAAAACGCGCACCTGCGCAATCAGGAAGGATGGTATCATAGCTACTCAGATTCTGCAACGGGAATGCCCTTTGCCACGTCTTGAAGGGTTTTTGTGATTTCTTCAAGATTCCCGACCATGACTGATTCTATATTGTGCCATGAAACTTTAATACGATGATCAGTTATACGGCTCTGCGGATAATTATAGGTGCGAATTTTTTCTGAACGATCACCCGTACCAATTTGGTCTTTTCGTGAAGCAGCGTGCTTTCGAGTTTCTTCTTCCTCATGGAGCATTTCGAGCTTTGCAATGAGCATGGCCATTGCCTTTTCACGATTTTTAAGCTGACTTCGCTCTGACTGGCATCGTACGTCGATTCCTGTCGGACGATGGATAAGTCGCACAGCCGTTTCAACCTTATTAACATTCTGACCTCCTGCACCACCCGAACGAGAAAATTCCATCTCAATGTCACTTGGGTTAATTTCAATGCTTGGTTTTTTGCGCATCGGTAGAATAGCAATAGAAGCTGTTGATGTATGAATTCGACCCATTTTTTCGGTAGCGGGAATACGCTGTACACGATGGACTCCTGTTTCAAAACGGAGATGGTCATACACGTCGCCCCCTAAAATTTCAAATGTCGCTTCTTTATATCCCCCCTGTGAGGCACGAGACTCAGACATGGTAATAGTTCCCCACCCCTTGATTTCTGCAAATTTTAAATACATGTGCGAAAGATTTTCCGCAAAGAGTGCTGCCTCTTCTCCTCCCACGCCCGCTCGGACTTCAAGCAATACTCCATAAGGCTTTGTTTCTTCCTCCTCCGCGGCATGCGCTATGCGCTCCATTTCTTCGTACACAGTTTTGCGCTCAGATTCAATAGTTACCAGTTCCTCTCGTGCGAGTTCCGCCATACTCGGATCTGTTGCTTCAAGCTCACGCGCCTCTGCAAAGCGGAGAGAGAGTCGATCAAATTGCTCCATGTGATACATGGTACGGTCGTTCTTTCGAAATGCTTCAAGTTGTGGTTCGCTAAAATCCATAGAATGCTCTGACTATACCATTTTCTGAGTAACCATAGAAAAACGCCGAAACGAGCAAGCTCATTTCGGCGTTTTTCGTTCCTTACTTATTGCCTCGAACACCTGCCTTCCCTGCGCGCGCTTTGAATCGTTCAACACGTCCCGCAACATCCATAACTTTCTCCTGACCAGTATAAAATGGATGTGATGCGCTCGTTACATCGACAAATGCGACTGGATACTCCTTCCCGTCAGTCCACTTTTCTGTCTTACTTGATTCAATAGTAGAACCAATAAGAAAACGCTCTCCACTTGAGTTATCGTGGAAAATAACCATACGGTAATTTTGTGGGTGAATTTCCTTTTTCATGTAGGCGATACTATACCAGAATACATATATTCTGCAAGAGGTCTGTTCTCGAGCAGAGGATCATTTCTACCCGTCGGAGAGTGTTTGAATATCCCCCTGAAGTCGAGCCTTACGTTCCATAACTTGGTCGCCGTAAAATTGATTTTCAGGGCGAGAAGCACCACCCCAGCCCGCATAGTAACGAAGTGCTGCAAGACGATCGCTCGTATATCCTCCGGTCGCTCCGTTATCACGAAGAAGAAGTGCTGAGGCCATAAATGCATCTTGTTTGACGAATGGATTCGCAGCAACAGAACCACCGGTGAGGCTTCTGATCTTGTCGCTACCTTTATCATATATCCACCCATCGCCTGCGCGAATGATACCTCCATAAATCGCCCACGTAGAAGGAATAAATTGGAGAGGTCCCATCGCACCACCCCACCCAATACGCACTCCGCTACTTCCTATGATAGGGCATGAAACTCGTTGCGTATCAGCATCAAATCCTAGAATTTCTGCAATCGCCGTAAACACCGGAGCATCACGGTCCGGATGCATCACTGACTTTCCATTTCTAATATCCCCAACAAGACATGAACCAATATTACTTCCGAAGTTCGATTCCTGTTCAAGAACGGCCAAAATAAGTGCAGGACTTACGCCTGTCTGTTGTCCCGCGAATTTTGCAAGCGCAACTGCTTCAGGGAAAGGTATTGCCCCACTTCCGCCAAGGAGTTGGAAGAGTTGATTACGAAGTTGTGCAGCTGTCTTTTTCTGACTTTCAAGAAGTTGTTGATAGAGTTTTTCTTCACCTTTCGTCACGGTGAGGATTTTTGTTTTCTCTTTTTCTTTCACCTCAGTTTGCTTTTTTTGTTCTTCTTGAATACGACGCATTTCGAGTTCAGAAAGTTGTTTGCCTTCGAGCGATTCTATTTGTTCTTCAGTGTCTCCTTTTATTTCTTTCAAAAGATTAACGGATTGATTGAGAGATGATTTAATCGACTGAAAACTTTCAACATCCTCAAAAAAAAGCGAGAATTGTTTCTTCCCCAGAAGAATCTCCATAAGTGAATAATCATCAATCTCATTCGTTTTTCGGATTAGTTGACCTAATGACTGCCGTTGGCGATCAAGGCGCATATTAAGTTCGCGCACTACCCCAGCTTTATCGCCAATTTGATCTTCAAGTTGCTGAATTGCAACAGCGCGAGCCTGTATTCCTAGTTTTGCTTTTTTAATTTGCGCATCGAGCAAACTGACGTCTCGTTCGAGTGACTGACGTTCTACTTGCTTATCTTCTACGAGCACTTGTTGTTGAAGAATTTGTCGTTCAACATTTTGAAGTTCGGATTCAAGCCGAGCTTTACGTTCAACCTCAGTTTCGGCGTATACTATTTGCCCAACACTAAATGTGCCCACTAAAAAAAGAAGAATGAGAGCGTGTACTTGTTTCCTCATATGTGACTCATATTATACCAGATAGTTTTTCATCTTTCTGTCTAGAAGAAGCCCTGTTATCATCTATTTTGACTCTCTTACATTACCCTGAATCGTATGGACATCACACAAAAATGACCCTTTTGGGGGGTCATTTTTGTGTGATGTGATGAGAGTTATGCTCCTGCTCCTGGTTCTTCAGTCTTTCCTTTCTTTTCTACTTCAATAGAATTCATATCGACAGCAATAGGCGCTTCCACTTCTTCAACAACTTCCTGTACAAGAACAACAACATCATCTGCGTCATTTGTTGTTGTTACTCCTTTCGGAAGTGCGAGGTCACTCACACAAATACGAGAAGTGAGATCAACGAGGGTGCTCAAATCGACAACAATTTCCTTCGGAAGATCACTTGCCTCAGCAACAATTTCAATTTCATGGAGTACTTTAGTAAGTGTCCCACCCAATTTAGAGGCTGGTGCTTCTCCTTCAAAGTGAAGAGGTACATCCACAGTAAGTTTCTTTCCTTTTTCTATGGCATAGAAATCTACATGCACAATGCCACCACGTCGTGGATCAAATTCAACTTCGTGGATGAGAACATCCTTCGGTTTATCAAGTCCAGTGAGGGTAACCACTGAGGATTCCCCTGCTTCTTTGAGAACCTTATCAAAAGCAAGCTTTGAAATAGTGAGCGGAGTTGCTGCTTCCTTCGGGCCATACATAACCGCAGGAAGATTCCCGTCAGTGCGGAGTTTTGCAACTTTTTTTCCAATCTCCGTACGGAGTGATGCGTTGAGCGTAATTGTCATAATATATAGTGCATTAATGCCCGACTACCATACCATAGTTACAGATTTCTTCAATATGCCATGGGATGCTATGGAAGAGAGGCCTTACGCTTCAAAATGAATATGCTACTGTTACCGCATGCTTTCTCGGAAATTAATTAAAAAGCTCACTGACAAAAAATACCGTCTCGAAACGGGACTATTTTTGGTGGAAGGGAAAAAAAATATTTTTGAATTACTTGAATCTGATTTTACCGTTGAGGCGGTGTACGGAACAAGTTATTTTATCAATGAACTCCACACTTGTTTTAGTACATCAAAACAAATCGGCTCACCATCTCTTCCAGAGTTTTTTACAGTCAAAGAAGACGAGCTCATCCATATGGGCACACTAAAATCAAATAATGCTGGAGTCGCGGTAGTTGTGCAAAAACAACCTATGGCCTTCGAGGACTTGGTGGAGCGTGCTTCAAAGGAAATAGTCTTGGTGATTGATGATGTGCGTGATCCCGGAAACTTAGGAACAATAATTCGGACTGCTGATTGGTTTGGGGTTACCTGTATAGCCACATCGGTTACGACAACGGATTTTTATAACCCTAAAACAATCGCCGCCACTATGGGGTCATTTACTCGTGTCGCAGTGATGGAATACCCTCTTTCTGATTTACTCAGTACCATCAAGAGTAAAGGAATTCCTATTATGGGTGCAGCACTCGATGGAAAAAATGTATTTGAATCTTCTCTTCCCCGGTCCGGTATTCTTCTAGTTGGAAGTGAGTCTCATGGCATTACTGAAGATCTTCTTCCCTTTATTACCGACATGATAACCATCCCCCGATATGGAAATGCAGAATCACTCAATGTAAGCACAGCAACTGGGATTCTCCTCTCCGTCCTTAAGAAAGCATAGCGGTATTCTCAATGTCTATTCAAAAAAACACCCCACGCTCATCGTGGGGTGTTTTCTGGCAGTGCGGTCTATCGTGCTGCTGTCCTCCAGTTCGATACAGGACTGGTCATCGTCTCTCCACTAGGAGTGGTCGCAACCAC
>Ga0163144_10014825_pt1 | contig 16141 bp, 13 predicted proteins | sample OliLak19BULKMAT1_FD_123175 | JGI IMG/M metagenome (GOLD analysis project Ga0163144, IMG submission 123175) | Freshwater microbial mat bacterial communities from Lake Vanda, McMurdo Dry Valleys, Antarctica - Oligotrophic Lake LV.19.BULKMAT1 | ecosystem: Environmental > Aquatic > Freshwater >... | reverse complement strand
TGCAAACACTGCGGAACGCAAACTTGTGCGCAGTTGCCTGCCGCAGTGCCGACGGGCCAGTGTGGACCTCGGCTAGCAGCCTTCACTGGTCTGCTGATGGGGCACTTTCGTCAGAGCAAGCGACGAGCGGCATCGTTCTTAAGTGATTTACTCAACGTGCCTTGCTCACCAAGCTGACGATATTCAGAAACTAATTGATAGCCACGATAGCCAAGTCAAACGATTAGGCCACGACCTGATGCGACAACAGCGGCTGCTGTTTGAGCAGTGGAGGTTGTTCAAGGCCGAAGAGATAAAATGGAGTTCGTTTCGCAAATCGATCGCACCCATTCGCAGCGAGTTCAATAGCTTGCTGCTGCGTGGTCGCTTCAGTGGTAATAAGCAGTTGTACGGAATGTGCGAAGAGCTTTACAACGTTCGTTTATCGGTGGCAAGGCAATAGACTGCTGGCATCTAACGCTCTGGGCTGGCAAGCTCCGGTCTTCCGAGCGGCCATCGATTGATTGAGTGAGAGAGCACGAAACGCTAACGCGCTCCGCTACGGGGAGGTTTGGGAAGAGTCGTGTAAAAGTTAAGGGAGAAACGTTCGAGTTGAGATTTTTAATGAACTCAACTCTCGCGCGAATCGCGACTCCAACTCTTCAGTGACCGGACCGCTTCCCGCGCGCGATTCAGGAACTCAATCTTCGGCTCGCCTGATTCTAGCCAGATCGGCGCACCGATACTGATACTGCTCAGCAACGGCACCGGCATGTATTCACCGCGAGGCAAAATGCGATTCAGATTGTCCATGTAGACCGGCACCAACTCCAGATCCGGACGCTTTTTCGCGATGTGAAACAAGCCGCTTTTGAATTCGCCCATGTTGCCATCTTCGGCGCGGCTACCTTCCGGGAAAACGATCAATGAATGCGTATTCCCCATCTCGCGAAGCATCATCTCCACGGGACTTTGATGGACTTTAATCTCCTTGCGATCGATCAACATCGCATTGAAGGAACTCGCCAGAAACCGCCGCCACCGAGTTTGCCCCCAGTAGTCCTTGGCCGCTACCGGTCGCGTCAGATTGCGAATCTCAGTCGGCAAAGCGGACCATAGAACCACCGCATCTAAGTGGCTGGTATGGTTGGCGAAATAAACCCGCTGGCAAGTATCCGGTTGGCAATCGATCCAACGCACTGTGTAGCCGCTGAAAAACCGCGCCAGCAAAATAATCGTTTTCCCGGTTAGTTTCCGAAGTGCTTCGGACTCCAATGGGTCACGTCGTTTTGTATCGTTAGTTGGTTGAATGGCAGCAGCCACAATAAATCCAAGTTCGCAGGAAAACGACAGCGCGATCAAACATCACTTTCGAACGCCATCTATCCTAAGCTAACCAGCCGCGGTCGCCAATTCGAAATACGGCGTTTTACCGCACCAAGGCCCCCGCAACGCCATGCCACCCTAAAAATCTCGCAATCGCACCCGCACCGCTCGTTCCCTCGCTCCGCGAGGGAACGCAATGTCTTAGAGGCTCCCGCCTCTCCCCCTCAACCCTCAACTCCCAACCAAACTACGAAAACTACGCACCGTCTGCTCAGAGGCAGCTTCAGCCGTAGGGAGTGGAAATACTTCAGCGGAAAGGTACCCGTTGTAGCCGACTTCTTTCAACGCATTTACAACTGAGCTAGCATCTGTATGGCCCAGCCCGATCGCGCGACGGTTGGAATCGGCGAAGTGAACGTGTCCAATTAGTGGCCCGAATTCACGGATCGACTGAGCCATATCGGCTTCTTCGATGTTCATGTGAAACATGTCCGCCAGAATGCGAACGTTCTTAGAACTCAGCGAATGCAGCCACGCAGCCGTCGATTGCAGGTCGGTAAAGACGTTTGTTTCGTAGCGGTTTAAAGGCTCAATCAACAGCGGCACTCCAAAGTTGGCCGCATATGCAGCGAGCGAATCGATGGCGAGCGCAAGTTGTGCGATCGAAGATTCACGCAGCTCGGGACTCGGAATGCGTCCTTGCATCGAACCGATGATGGCGGGTGCGTTAAAGGTCCCAGCCAATTCAATGATCGAGCGAATGAAATCGACCGCACGCTGAGCGACCGCTGGATCGGTCGCGGTTAAACTCAGTTGCTGAGTCAACCAACCTGCGCCGGTTCCGAACGCAGCGACAGTCAAGCGATACTTATCGAGCAGTTGCCGCAGTTGCTCGGAATCGACATCGGCGGCCGCTCGCGGAAAAATCTCGATGGCATCGAAACCCAAACGAGCCGCTTGTTCACAACCGTGCTCGAGTCCCGAGTGGAACACGAACGGTCCGCTGCGCGCTTCAGGGACTAAGCAAACTGTGATCGCGGATTTCATCTAGAAAAACTCCTCAGGGATTTATTCGGTGCAATTGGTTGTTGTGTAAATTAGTTGTCAAAGCAGTCAATTACTCAGTCACGCAATTGCTTGCTCAAGCGGTCGCTGAAGACCGCGATGCTTTGGCTAACGCGTTTTCATGACAGATCATGATCACACGCAGCGTCTCGTAAGATATCTTGGCTTGAAAGTGTTCGAACACTGGCTTCAGCCGACGGTTCTCAACCAAGTGCGCTTTCGCCAATACTTGGTCTCGAGTTTGCGGATCTACCCAAGGTGAGCTGTCGGTGATTTTTTCATGCCGCAGATAATCTTCTAAGTAGCCACAAATCGTCGAATAGGCTCGATCGAGCTTCTTTGCGATCTCGTCGAGTGAATCGCCGCGACGAAAATACTCGAAAGCCACAAACGAGTTTGGCTTGGCAAGCAAGCCCATCACTGCATTTGAATTCGCAACTGGTTTGGGCGTAAAAGCAACATTCGTATCGACTTGATGCGCCTCGCAAAAGCTGCGAATCGCATCGACGAACAACTCTGCAAAATCCTTCTTCTTCTGTTCGCCGACACCGCGAATCTTCGCAAACTGCTCCACTGATACCGGCCGATAACGCGCGAACTCACGCAACGGCTCATCACCAAAAATCACGTACGCAGGGACCGCTCGAGTCAGCGCCAATTCGCTTCGCAACTTCCGCAACGCTTCGAACAACCCGCGATCCACACCATCCCACGACGGCTCACCCGCCGGGCCGCTGGCCTTTGTCGACGCTGCGGTTGAGGTTGCGGTCAAACGTGGGCTGCCGTCACGGCGCAACAAACGTCGACCCGACTCCGTCAGCCCCAATACTTGATACTCGCCCGTGCGTCGCAAGAACCCTTGATTGATCAACTGATCGATCCACACCTTGACCGCTTGCAACCCTTCAGCCGCCAACAATCCGAACGTGCTCAATTGGTCGTGCTTTAACTCCACGACGCGAGCTTCCTTCGATCCAATCAAAACCTTCGCGGTGTGCAGAGCTCCGAAGCGTTCTTCCAATCGAACCACGCAAGACAAAATCTTTTGGCTAATCGTGATTGGATCTTCCGCCAATTCGATTTCGTCCAGGCAAACATCGCAGGCCTGGCAATCCGCTTTGCCATACGTTTGACCAAAGTACTCCACGATAGATCGGTGTCGACAAGTGGGGCTCAGGCACAGGTCATTCATCGCGTACAGCGACTTGACCGCGCCCTCTGAAGTCGCCTGACTGTCCCCTTCCATCAACTTTTTCCAAGTGATCAGATCGCTCCCCGAGTAGATCAGCACACATTCCGACTCGAGGCCGTCACGTCCCGCGCGACCGCTTTCCTGTTGATAGTGTTCGATCGACTTCGGCATGCCTGCGTGCACCACACAGCGCACGTTGGACTTGTCGATACCCATTCCGAACGCCACCGTAGCCACAATCACATCGCATTGCTCTTTGATGAACGCGTCTTGATTGGCTTTGCGTTGACCGTCATCGAGTCCCGCGTGATACGGCAGTGCGGAAACTCCCATTTGCTGCAAAACCTGGGCGGTCCGTTCGACCTCTTTGCGACTGATGCAATACACGATGCACGATTCGCCTTTGTGTCGCGCGATCACTTCCATCACTTGCTGGATCCGGCTGTTGGCTCGCAGCATCCGGTAAACCAGATTCGGTCGATCAAAATCGCCAACCAAAACCTCAGCGCCGCTTAGACCCAACTGAGCGACGATGTCCTCGCGCACCGGCGCCGATGCGGTGGCCGTGTAAGCATGAATGGAAGCCTCGGGGAAGTGATCTTTGAGCACCCGCAGCCCGCGGTACTCGGGACGAAAATCATGCCCCCAGTTGCTGATGCAATGCGCTTCGTCAATCGCGAAGAACGAGATCTTCGTTTGCCGCAAAAAGTCGAGCATGCGTTCGGCCAGCAATCGTTCCGGTGCAACATACAGCAGCTTCAACGTCCCCGCACGAATCCGATCGGCCACCATGCGTTTCTCGTCGTTCGATTGGCTGCTGTTCACGAATGCCGCCGAAACGCCGCACGCATGCAACGCGTCGACTTGATCTTTCATCAACGAAATCAGAGGCGAGACAACAACCGCCATCCCTTCAACGCACAGCGCGGGAACTTGGAAGCACAGCGATTTACCGCCGCCAGTGGGCAGCACAGTAAGGCTATCGCGACGCGCGAGCACGGCGTGGATCGATTTTTCCTGAAGCGGTCGAAAGGTATCGAATCCCCAAACGTCTCGAAGTACTTTTCCAGCCCGCGCCATTGCTTCCATCAACATGTATCCTCCTTTTTCTGCATCGTTTATTGCGACAGTATCATAACACGGACCCGCCTCTTTACAGCGGGAGGTGCGGTCCACGGGTGAAAACTGCGGCCCGCGATTTGCGTCGCTCGCTCAGGTCAGCGACGACTTTCAAAGTTCGCGAGCTCGCGTGATTTTCCGAGCCTGATGAACAGTCCCAGCAAAGTCGCAAATGAGTGGCAAATGAGTCGTAATTGAGCTGCTGCGGAGTCGCTGCTCGCTGAGACTCTGCGACTCAACAGCCAGCTTGCGCACCTCGCCCCACCTATAAAAGCCATCGATCACCATGCACTCAGCCACAAAATTTGCACTTGCCGCTTCAGCCGCCTTTGCAGGCTTATAACTGGCGCGAGCCCTAGTTCGTCGGAACCGACGATTTGATTGGCGCGGCAAACGAGTTGTGATCACCGGCGGTTCGCGTGGGCTGGGCTTGGTCATTAGTAGGCAGTTGGCCCGCCAAGATGCGTGAATAGCTCTCACTGCGCGAAGCAAGTGCGAAAGGTTACGCGAGCGAATCGATGCTTACCAAGTCGTTCTTAACGCAACTAACCCAGACCGCTACCGCAACGAACAACCAGCTCTAAGCGTTGCGAAGCTGAAGGTCGTTATCGCAAAGAGCATCCGAAGTGGGATGAAAATCTGGAACGCCGCTTGCGTGAAGTTTACCAAGGCGACTTGACGCCGACCGACCGCTATATCGAACATGCCTACGGATACAACTACGACATCTGATCGATCGCTTGCGCGCCACAGGGCCAACGCTGTATATCAACACGCTATGATGTACTTTGACAATCGTCGCGCTGCAAAACAAGTTGCAGCGTCAAAATTTCAGGAACTGGTGTCGGTACTTACTTGAGGAAAAAGTGATGGCGAAAGCAAAAAAAGTGGAATCCGATTCGAACCCCGCGTCCGCATTGGGAATGGTCGGAGGAGCAGCAGCCGGAGCAGCCGCCGGAGCGTTCATCGGCCCAGTCGGAGCCGCCCTTGGCGCCTTGGTTGGCGGAATCGCCGGTGCCAACGCTCAAGAAATCGCCGATCAATTCCCCAAATCAACGACCAGCTCCGTTGCCAAGTCGGTAACCAAATCAGTCAAGAAAGCCACCGCGAATGTAAAGACAGCCATCGAGCAGACTCCGAAAGGAAAATCAAAGACCAAAGGCGAATCAATCAAAAAGACAGTGATCGATAACTCGTCCGCCAAAGCATCCGGAACCAAGAAGTCCAATTCAAAAAAATCAGCATCCAAAAAATCACCCGCTAAGAAAACGGGAAGCAGTCTAGCTTCAACCAAAAACTCGGCCAGCAAAAACTCATCGAGCAAAAAGAGTCCAGCGAAATCATCGGCAGTCAAAAAGGGAGCTGTAAAAAAAACCACGGCTGCAAACGCAAGTAAATCGACCAAAAAGAAACCCACGCGCAAGTAAATCTCGCCTCCTGCACTAGGTCAAAAAAAGCTGCCAGTATCGCGATTCGAAATCGGACACTGGCAGCTTTGTGGAACTTACTTGGATTTCTCGGATACAAAAACTTGCAAGCTTCGGTAGGTCATTGGCACCTGTCGATTGGCGGGAGCTAGGGGGCCATCCAAATTCGGATAAATATCCTTAGGTGACTCCGCGGCGGTATCAATCAACTGGCACCAACGCACACCTCGCACCTGTTCTGGCAGGTGGAACTTGACGGATTCATGAGTGCCGTTGAACAGCAACATTAAATCGCGTCCCGTCCCTTCCGGATCATCATGCTTGGCCGGTGCAGGCAGCCAACACACAAGTGAACCGGCTGGCTTCTCCCACTTGACCGGCAGGCCAAGCTGGTTGAACCAATTCACATCGGGAATCCCACGTGAATCGAAAGGCCGACCCGTCAAGAACCGAGTGCGACGCAAAGTCGGCTGACTCTTGCGTAACGCAATCAAACCTTTAACGAACCGATACAAGTCTTCATTCCGCTTTACAAACGACCAGTTAAAGTAAGATGTTTCGTTGTCTTGGCAGTAGGCGTTGATGTTACCATTCTGCGTGCGACGGATCTCATCTCCCATCACCAGCATCGGCACACCTTGACTTAGCAAGAGTGTGGCAGTCATGTTTTTGATCTGACGCAGTCGCAAATCCTCTATCGGCTTGCGGCGGGTCGGACCTTCTATACCGTAGTTATCGCTACAGTTGTTATTGTCGCCATCGCGATTACCTTCACCATTTTCGTCGTTGTGCTTCTCCTTATAACTGACTAAGTCATTTAAAGTAAAACCATCGTGACTCGTGATGAAATTGATGCTGCAGTACGGAGCGCGTCCGGCGTGTTCATACAAGTCCGAAGAACCCGCAATACGAGTTGCTAGAGGACCAGTTAAACCATCGTCGCCGCGCCAGTACTGACGTACATCGTCTCGATACCGTCCATTCCACTCAGCCCATCGCAGGTCGCCAAAAGAGCCGACTTGGTAAGCTCCAGCCGCATCCCAGGCTTCTGCGATGATCTTCGTATCGGCCAACATCGGGTCTTCTGCGATCATCTCCACCAACGGCGGATTTGGCATCAAGTTACCGTTGCGATCGCGTGACAAAATACTGGCCAAGTCAAATCGGAAACCATCGATATGGTAGTTGTGTACCCAATGCCGTAAGCAATGGAAAATCAACTCGCGACAAATCGGATGATTGCCGTTCAGTGTGTTACCGCATCCTGAGTAGTTGCTGTAATGACTTCCGCCACTGTTCAGAATGTAGTAAACGCGATTCTCGAGTCCCTTGAAGCCTAGCACGGGGCCATGTTCGTTGCCTTCGCAGGTGTGATTGAACACGACGTCAAGGATGACTTCGATGCCCGCCGCGTGCAACGCTTTGACCATTTGCTTGAACTCGTTTACTTGAGCACCGGGTTCTTTGTCAAAGGCATAACCCCGGTGCGGTGCAAAGAAAGCAAGCGGATCGTAACCCCAATAATTGGGACGGTCCTTCTTGTTTCCGTGAATATCAAGTATCGGGAACTCGTGGACCGGCATCAGCTCTACCGCGGTCACTCCCAGGTCTTGCAAGTAAGGGATCTTTTCGATCAGCCCCAAATACGTGCCTGGATGTTCGACGCCCGAAGTTTTACTATTCGTAAAGCCTCGAACGTGCGTTTCGTAAATGATCGTTTCCGAGAGCGGACGCCGGAGATGGCGGTCACCTTCCCAATCGAAGTAGTCATCGACGACAACACACTTCGGAGGTCGAAGAATGCCATCTGTACTCGGCTGGAAACAACCCGCCAGTGCTTTCGCATACGGGTCGACCAACCTTGCATTGCCATCGAACCATTGTCCCAACTCGGGATCGAAAGGTCCACTCGCTTGAAAGTGATACAACTGTCCCGGTCCCATGTCCGGAACAAAAGCACTCCACACGTCTCCCCAACGATCTGTGTCGCGATTGAATTCAATGATTTCGCTTGGTTCGCGATCATCGACATGATCGTACAACAAAACCCGCATGGCAGTTGCACTGCGGCTGAAGACGACAAACTGCACGCCACGCTCAGTGACTACAGCCCCATATGGCAGGCTGTATGCAAATTGTAATTCAGGATGCGGATGGCGCATGAGCATACTTCTGGACGTCCTTCTCGAATCAGGGGGCAATGGTCTTCGTTGACAGTGAAACATACCACCGGCTTCGGAGATGCACCGTTTTTCAAGCTTGAGTCTCGCAGAATCGACTGGACACCAGTCTCTATGTGCGAGCCAACCAAGGGTTTCGGAAGAACGTGAGTGTTCGGTTCTAGTAAAGTTTGCCGCTAGCGTCTGTTGTAACGGTCACCTATGGTAATCTGTGCACATCAAAGCGATCAGCCCGGGCAACCCTCCATTTCAAAATCACTTCGCCCATTGGAACAAAGTAAAAACTATGCAGTGGATTGATCGCAAACGCCTGAACAGACAATTGCTCGCGGGAACTTTCCTGAACCTGGGCTCGCCTGCTGCTGTCGAAGTTGCTGCGGCACTCGGCTTTGATTGGTTGCTGATCGATCTTGAACACGGCAATGGATCGCTAGCCGATTTGCGAAACATGCTGCTCGCCTGCCGCGGTTCCCAAGCCTCGCCCATCGTGCGGCTGCGGAGCGTCGAAGCCGATGATGTGAAGTTCGTAATGGACAGCGGCGCAGCCGGAATCATGTTCCCGTTCGTGAACTCTGCCGAAGAAGCTCGTCGTGCGGTCGAGTACATCAAGTATCCGCCTATGGGCAAACGCGGAGTCGCCGGAATCATTCGCGCGACGAACTACGGCGCCGACTGGAAGGACTACTTCGAGAACGCCAACGCGAATAGCTTGGTAATCGTTCAAATCGAAACTCCCGAAGCGGTCGCATGCGCGGCTGACATTGCTGCAGTGAAAGGAGTCGATGTGCTATTCGTCGGTCCACTAGATCTTTCCGTGAACCTCGGATGCCCGAACGATTTCACAACGGAACGGTTCGTGGCAGCCCTGAAGCGGGTCATCGCTGTTTGCAAAACAAGCGGCAAAGCCGCCGGAATCCTCTCGCGCCCGCAACTCGTCGAACAACATAAGGAGATGGGTTTCAAGTTCCTTGCCTTGGGCTCCGACACCGGCTCCATCGCCACCGGTTTGCAACAAAGTCTCACTGACATGCGCAAGTAACCCAACCTCGTTCCAGGGCTCCGCCCCGCTCAACTATCCCCAACCCAAACCAATTTCCCCAACTCTCGAAACTACCCACAACAACCCGTTACCGTTTCCGAAACACCAGCAGCGAATCGGATGAGTCGCGCGTCAACTTCACGGGTTCGTCGATCTCGTACCAGAAATCGTAAGTCTCGACCAACTCGAGTTCAGGGACTTTGGCGAGCAACGATTGGAGCTGAGCGAGCCGATAAGTGCGCAACTGGATCTCGCTTTGCACGCGAGTCGGTTCTTGTTTGGGTTTGCGAATCAACATACTGATTCGAAGCGTTTCGACGCGTTTGCGTTTGTCCCACTCAGTGGCTCGCAAGGTGAACGTTACCGATGTCCCGCCAGTCTTCGAAGTCCAGCGCTCAATGCAACGCTCGTCCGCGTAATGTGGCAGCAAATGCAATCCGAAGAAGAACAGCCCGCCAGGCCGCAGCGCTCGTGCAACCGCATGAAAATGACTTTCGGCCGCTTCTTCAGTCAACAAGTGCCGGAAGGTATTGAATGTGTTCAGGACAACATCAAAGGGCTTGTCGACTTCGAAATCCGTCATGTCTTGCTTGTAGGTGGCCGCGGTCAGCGTCTTTTTTGCCAACTGCTTGTCGAGGAACTTCAGCATGCTGTCGCTGAGATCAAAACCGGTGACATCGTAACCCTTCTCAGCAAGGCTGACGACCAACCGACCGCTGCCGCAACCTGGTTCGAGAATGCGCTTCATTTTGCCAGTGCCAAAACGCTCAAAAGCAAGCGGCAAGAAAGCGACCTCTTTCGCCGTCTCGTCCGCAAACCCCAGATCGAAGTACTGCGGGTAATCGTACCAGTCCGCTTCCTTCTTTTTCTTCGAAGCCGGCTTCTTGGTCACTTTCGCAGGCGACTTGGCTGCCGCTTTTTCCGCCTTCTTGACGGTGACTTTCTCAGGCGCTTTTACAGGAGATTTTGCAGTAGATTTTGCAGTAGATTTTGCAGTAGATTTTTTTTTCGCAACTGCAGTGCCTGAGTTTGCGAGTGTTTTGGTTGCCAACGTGTTCATCTTCCGTGCAAAGGGAAACGTCGTGGCGATTCAAAACGATCGACCTCAACGTTCGTGTTTTTTGGATCTGATTTTTCAAGTTCAGGGCTTGGTAGACCAGCCCTTGACGTGATCAATAGGTTAACGAAGCCTATTCGAATCCGCTAGCTGGCGCGTCGCGTCGCTGAGTAGCGTCAATTACAATCGTGCAGCATTCCGTTGATCGCAATTCTATTTCTTGAGTTAAAAGCCGCTACGATGTTGAATCGACAAAGCTCCTCGAGTTCGATGACCAGTTCCTTTTTCAGTTCGAACTGCGGTTCGGCCAGCAGACGGATGGCGGCCTCGTTGCTCTGGTGCAGCCTATTGTTAGGGTGCTCAACGGACGTTTTTGGACAAGGTCAAAATTCTGGTAGCGGTTCCCGGCAACGCGCCAGCCAAGGGCCAGCCCAAACGATTGGAACTTACGATCGCTCTGGATACGCGAAGCAATCGCGCAGCGTTACCTATGCCGTCAACGGTATGGCTGCGACCAGCGACCTGCGTTCAACACAAGCGGCGGTGGATATCCTGCGAGCTGGTGGATCGGCCGTCGATGCAGCGATTGCAGCGAACGCAGTGATGGGAGTCGTGGAACCGATGAGCTGCGGGATTGGTGGCGATTTGTTTGCAATTTGCTGGTCGGCTGAAGAGAAGAAACTCAGCGGCCTCAACGCCAGCGGTCGCTCACCGAAACTGGCCACGTTGGCTGAATTCAAGCGACGTGAGTTGAAGCAGATTCCTGACTCCGGGCCGCTAACTTGGTCGGTGCCTGGATGCGTTGCTGGTTGGAAGGATCTGCATTCTAAAGGAGGTCGATTGCCGTGGGCCAAATTGTTCGAGCCAGCTATTCAGATCGCTGAAGAGGGTTTTCCGGTCGCGCCGATCATCGCTGGTTACTGGCGAGCGTCGGAGAAGCGAATGGCTGAAACGCCCGAGGCGAGCAGCACGTTCTTAGTCAAGGGAAAAGCACCGCGAGCCGGTGAGGTGTTTCGCAACGCTCGGATCGCAGCCACTTATCGCAAGATCGCTCAACTGGGCGCGGACGAATTTTATACCGGATCGATCGCTGCGGAGATCGATCGCTACAGCCGCTCGCTCGATGGCGGCCTGCTGCGAGCGGAGGACTTGGCGGCGCATCGAAACGAATGGATCGGTCCGGTCTCTACGAATTATCGCGGTTACGACGTTTGGGAAATGCCGCCCAACGGCCAGGGCATCAGCGCCTTGCAAATGTTGAACGTGATCGAACCGTTTGACGTCAAGTCGATGGGCTGGGGCTCGCCGGAATTGCTGCACTTGTTCGTCGAAGCGAAGAAGTTAGCCTTCGCTGACCGCGCCAAGTTCTACGCGGACATGAGCATGGCCAAAGTGCCGCTCGCCGATCTAATCTCGAAGAGCTACGCGGCGGAGCGAGCCAAGTTGTTTTCACCAGACAAAGTGCTGGTGGATGTTCCCGCAGGCGATCCAAAGTTGATCCATGGCGACACAATATATCTGTGCGTTGTCGACAAGGATCGAAATTGCTGTTCATTGATCCAGAGCAACTATAACGGCTTCGGCAGTCAACTTGTTCCTGGCGAGCTCGGATTTGCCTTGCAGAATCGCGGTAATCTGTTCGCGCTTGATCCCGATCACTTGAATGGATTGGAACCTGGCAAGCGACCCTTTCATACGATCATTCCAGCGATGGTGACTAAGGACGGCCGACCCGAGTTCGTGTTCGGCGTAATGGGTGGCGACATGCAACCGCAGGGACACGTACAAGTGCTGATGAACTGGATCGATTTCGGCATGAACATCCAGATGGCAGGCGACGCCGCGCGAGTTCGGCACGAAGGGAGTGCGACGCCAACAGGAACTCCCGAATCGGAGGGAGGCGGGACGGTATTCGCCGAGTCGGGTGTGCCTGGGCAGTCGCTCGAGAGACTCAAATCGCTCGGACATCGACTATCGAGCGGCGGCAGCTACGGCGGCTATCAAGGAATTCTTATCGACTGGGAAAAAGGAATCTTGCATGGCGCCACTGAAGCTAGAAAAGATGGCGCAGCACTTGGTTATTAGTCGCACGAGCTTCGATGCCCCTCAAGGATAGCTTGAGAAGCATCGGACAACTCGTTTAAGGGCTGGTCAACTTTTGCGATCACGAAACTCAGCGACCATCGAGTCTACTTGATCTCTTTAAGCCGTATGTTCTTGAACTCGGTCCACATCGGCTTCCCAGCGTGCAGTTGTAGTGCGAGCACTCCTTCGGACGAGGCGAGTTCCGGAGCGTTGTCGGTGAAATCGAGCACCAAACTGCCGTTGAGGTAGTGCTTAATGGTATTGCCTTTTGCCACGATGACAACATCGTTCCAATCGTCGACTTTCATCAGTTTTTGAAAACCAGCTTCGTCGAGAAACTTGCTTTCAACAACTTTCTTGCCGTCAGTCCAACTCGCTTTTTCACCGACCAAACAAATCCTTTTTCGTTTACCATCTTCGTCGTAGATGAAACTGGAAGTGTTCGGGAATTTGTTTTCATTCCGCAATTCGTGCTGGTAACCGCGGACGACCCATTTATTCTTGACGTTTCCGTCAACGATGTGCTTCGAACGGTATTGAATGCCGGAGTTGTTGGTAGCGTTGCAGCGGAACGATAGATGCAATTCAAAGTCCTTCAACGTTCCGCCTTGCCAAATGATGAAAGTGTTCCCTTTCGCCGGATTCTGTTCAGTGGTTTCTCCGTGGATCACCCCGTCGCGAACGGACCACAAAGTCGGGTCGCCGTCCCAGCCGCTAAGGTCTTTGCCGTTGAACAGCTGCTTAAGATCGCCTGAGTCGACAGGAGCTTTGGATGCGTCTTGAGCAAAAGCAGGAATGGCCGCGAGGGCACACAGCACAAACGAAGTGATACGAAGCATGATCTCTTCCGGTAGGTTGTTCGATGGGGAAACGGGGAGTTGTGGCAGGTTAACTGCGAAATCGACGACAGTTGTTCCGCGATTTGAAGGTGCCGCTATTGTAATCAATCGTCAGAGGTTATGCCCGCGCCCAGGTGGCTGGGCTGAGCGAAGTTGGCTCGAAACATCCAGCCTATGCAACCAAACACATTTCCAACCCGCCCCGTTCCGCCGCACGAAAGCGAATCCCCGGCTTGGGTTGGTTGCGATGATCAAAAGCGAACACGATCGGCTAGGCGTTCACCTGATTTTCAAGCATCGCAGGCTTGGCGTCGGAAGACTTGATCCACGATTCGGCACTGATAGCAACCCGGCTCACTGTGGCTTGGGAATCGGGCATGATCGATTGTTCTAACTCTCGCTCAACGATTTCGATGGTCTCGTTGACGTTTAGGTTGCCTCTGGTGACTTGAGCCGAGTTGAGTAGATAAAGGCCGGGCACGCTGCAGACAACGGGAGGCAGTTGCTCCGAATAGCGCAGTGTGGGCAGGGCCATTACATGTCGTGCTCGCGCGGTTTGAATCGCGGCTACCTGCGATCGTTCGAAGGTTGGATACATCTTCTCGAGCGTCGTTAAGCAGCGTTCATGAATCACTTCGTCAGATTCTTCAAAGGCTGAATCGTTGGCCATGAGGTAACGCGGCAGATAGACCAAGTAGTGACCTTCGAGATACTGCGGATCAACAATAGCACCCATCTCGATAATTCCAGTCAGTGGAACCCACGAATCGATGACGTTGGTGACGTAATAACCGGCGAGTGGTCGATCGAGCAGCAGCGAAGTACAGACGACACCCAAGTATTCGGCACCGTTCAGCCGAGCGCGTTCGGTGTCATTCAAGCCGGTACAAGCTTTGTCGATAATCGGTGAGGGAACAGTCATTACCACGCGATCGAATTGCTCCGTTCGTCGATCGGCACCTTGGCCACAAGTCACTCGCAACTGTTTGGTCACTGGGTCGCGAACCACTTCAGTCACGGGACTGGAGGTTGCGATCGAAGCGCCACGCGACTCAAGTGCTGCTCCGAGAACTTGGAGGATGCGTCGATAGCCGCCCGGCACGTAACCAAACATCTCGCGCTTCATACCACTACGCCGAGCCTTGTACATGCGGTCGATGTACGACCAAATGAAGGCTGCGGAGGTGCGTTTGTAAGCGTCGCCTAATTTTGCCTTAAGCAGCGGCAACCAAATCTTTTCAAAGGTGCTTTTGCCGCTGAGTTTGCGCAACCACTTATCGACTGGTATGCGTTCTAGTGCTTTCCAATCGCGGAGTTTCGAAGCGTAAAATATAGTGCTGCCCAAGCGAAATTTCTGCCACAACGAAAGTGGCGGAAACTTCAAAAAATCAAATGAGCTGCTGAGCGAGTAGAGCTTTCCACCGCTAAAAAAACCGGTGCGAGTCTGCACCCAACGGATCTCTTTTTCGAGTCCGATTTCGTCGAGCAGGGCGCGCAGACGCAGGTCGGAAAGGAGCGTGACGTGATAGAAGCGATCCCAGCTCGTGTCACCCAGTCTCCATGCGCCTGTCAAGCCACCGAGTTCCGGTGCAGCTTCAAGTAAGGTTACTCTTTGACCCAGCTCAGCTAAACGCCAAGCAGTTGCCAGACCAAGCATACCGCCACCAACCACAGCCCAATGTTGCGACGTTTTAGACTGCTGAGTTTTAGACTGCTGAGTTCCATTAGAGTGTTGTGACACGGCGTTAGTCTTCCGTCCGGCCAAAGCGATGACGCATAGCCATGCGAATCGTGCGCTCGATCGTCTGGAAGATCTTCATCTTGCTGGCACCGCGTTTGAAATCGTAGCGCAACAGTAACGGCACCTCACCAATAACCGCTCCTAAGCTGTTCAACGTCAGCAGGAGGTCGGCCATACAAGCAAAACCTGTTTCGCGAGTCAGCTTTCCATCAAACCGAAGCAACGCATCGCGCACCAAGCCCACTCGATACGCTCGGTAGCCACAAGTGTAATCACGGCAACCGCGGATTGGGACAACTGTTTGCATCATGATACGCGCCGCCACACTTAACCATTCGCGATGTTTGGCGAGCCCCACGACTCGGCCGCCCGGTTGGAAGCGAGATGCAATAACAATGTCGTAACCTTCACGAATCATCGGCACCATGCGAGAAATAAGTTGCGGTGGATGCGTGTTGTCGGCATCCATGGCTACAAGGATATCATCGTCATCGAGACCTTCGATGCCCCGCGTGAGACATGTGGTGATGGCGGCTCCGAGCCCTTGATTGACCTCGTGACAGACTAGCCGAACAGGATAAAACTCTTGCATGCGACGCGCAATATTAACTGTCCGGTCAGTGCTCCCGTCGTCAACGACCAGAATGTCAAACTCCCAAGGTGTTTCACCGAGGGACTGGACGACGCGCTCGATTAATTTTTCAAGCGCATCTTGTTCATTGAATGCGGGAAGAACAACCCGCACTCGAGTTGGCTTCGTATCAAATTTCGAGGCATTCCGCGATGGAGCGTCAAAACTATCAACGAATCGACTTTTACGGGCGGCTTCGTCGATCATTTTCCGATCCAAGTTGCAACTTCTTCCTAGGCTATTCGCTTACCGAATTTTCCTAAATTCTCCGGCTAGTTAAAATTCAGGTCCCGATATAATAATCAAATCGCTTAAAGGTGATTAGCGGTTGACCCATAGAAAAATAGGAAAATGCGATCTGCCGCAACTAAGTTTGCGGTTTGTGCTAGTTTTAGCGGTCAGCGGCAGCAATCCGCTTTTATGACCTATCTTTTTTGACGTATACTGAGTGGACGTATACT
>Ga0163144_10014824_pt1 | contig 16145 bp, 10 predicted proteins | sample OliLak19BULKMAT1_FD_123175 | JGI IMG/M metagenome (GOLD analysis project Ga0163144, IMG submission 123175) | Freshwater microbial mat bacterial communities from Lake Vanda, McMurdo Dry Valleys, Antarctica - Oligotrophic Lake LV.19.BULKMAT1 | ecosystem: Environmental > Aquatic > Freshwater >... | reverse complement strand
GGACGGCGAGCAGCTGAGTTCGCTGCGCATTTGTCATCCGCCGTATCTGATCCAACAGGCGCAGGTCACCGCGTGGAACGACGTCATGTTGCGCCTGGCGGGATTTGATCCGCAGGGGCGCGCTCCGGATCATATTTGTTTCTCCGAGGGTGTCGCGATGGAGGCGTTTGCGGCCGAGCGGGTGGAGCGGGCGTGACCGCAGGCGTCGCGAGGCAAGGACGGCCTCCGCGGAATCAAGCCCCGGGCGCAGCGACGGCCCCGGCATAAGCGGGGCACGAAGGCCGTCGCGCGCAGGTGCCTAAAACCATTTCTTACGCTTCAGGTAAAGGAACATCAACAGCGTAGTGGTAACGGTGATACCGACCGCCACCGGGTAGCCCTTCATCAACTCGGGCATGCGTTCAAAATTCATTCCGTACCAGGTGCCGACCACCATCACGGGAATGGTGATGGCGGTGAGCGCGGTCAGGAACTTGATCCCTTCGCTGGCTTCGAAGGAGGCTTTGTTCAGGTAGATGTCGAAGGCCATCAGCAGTCGTTCGTGATAACTCATCGCCGTGTCTTCCAAGCGCGCGAGGTTGTCGCGCAGGTCGCGGAAGTAGGGGAGCAATTTCGGACGGATGAGTTTGCTGTCGCCGCGCGCCAGGCGCTCGATCACGTCGCGCTGGGGCCGGACGATGGTGCGCAGACGTGTAAAATCGCTGCGGACATGCAGCATTTCGGTTACGAGTTTTTTGTGCACGGACTCGCGGGCGAGGACGCTTTCTTCGAGTTCTTCGAGTTCGTCGCGGAGCTCGTCGATGACAGGCGCGTAGTTATCAACGAGGAGATCGATGAGGGTGTGGACGATTCGGTCGGGGCCACGGGGGCCGATGCCGGCGTTCTTCACGTTGCGTTCGATCAACGTACCAATGGATCGGAGAGGGGCGGTGTGAAATGTCACCACGTAGTCCCGGCCGAGGAAAAAATCGAGTTCGGTGGTATTGAACTTATCAGTACGAGTGAAGTCGACGGCGTGCGCCACGATGAAGAGATAATCTTCGTAGTCCTCGACCTTGGGCAGCGAGTTGGGCTGGACGCAGTCTTCAATGGCGAGCGGGTGAAACTGGAACACCACCTCGAGGACGAGCCTGATTTCCTCCGGGGTGGGATCGTCAAGGTCGACCCAGAGCAGCAGGCCCTTGTCCGCTCGAACGAGTCGCAGGGCTTCGACCTCAAGGTCCTGGCCGACGAGTTTCCCGTCGCTGAAGATTAACGAGCGGATCATGGGCGGACGGTGGCGGGAGGCGGACGCGGCGTCGAGTCGCGAGGTTTGGAACCGGGGAGAAAGCCGGCGGGCGCGGGGTGGGTTGGTCCGCGCGATTTGAAGGTTAACCAGGTTGCGCCGGGGGTAGCGCGAGGTGCTCTCAAAGCCCGAGCTTGGCTTCGGCGGCGGCGATGGCGGCGATGAACGCCTCGGGAGTCGGGGCGTTGAGAAAGGTCGCGCGGTCGGCCGGGTCTTTAAGAATCTTGCACAGGGCACTCACGACGGCGAGATAGTCACCTGGTTTTGTTTTTGGGGTCCCGAGGACGAAGAAGAGTCGAACGATTTCACCGTTGTTATCGAAGGGGATGCCCAGATCGGCGCGACCGACAGCCATCACGATTTTCTTTACGTGTTCGGTGCGCGCATGCGGGAGGGCGACGGCGTTGCCGAGACAGGTGGTGTCGAGGCGATCGCGCGCGAGCAGTTCGTCGTAGAAGCCGCCAAAATTCGCGACGTCCGGATGCCCTTCGAGCTGCCGCGCAATTTCATTCAGCGCAGCCGTGCGTTTGGTGCTCTGCACGTTCAGCTTGATGCGAGAGGGATCGAGAAGCGAAGTAATGCGACTGGCCATGCGGGAGGGATCACCAGAGAGCGAAGGCGATGCGCACTGGCAAGGATGGAGTTTGAGTCGGCGCGAAGTGGAAGGAACTTTGGCGGTGAGCCGGGGCGGTTGGCCTGCGTTTCGTCGGAAACGTCGATAAAAAAAGGCGCGCCCCGGATAGGAGCGCGCCTGAAGGTCTTTGCCTCAGCGAGAGCAGTTCGAATCAGGGAGTGGGCGTGACGTCCGCGGCCGGCTGGGCGTTAGCCGCCTGTTGCTCGTCGGTTTCGACGATGCGGGCGATGCTGAGGAGCTTGTCACCTGGATCGAGCGAGACGAGGCGAACGCCCTTGGCGCCACGGCCTGTTTCCCGGATATCCTTCACGGGGCAACGGATACTCTGGCCCTTGGCCGTGAGTAGCATGACCTCATCGGTGTCCTCGACGCTCAAGGCCCCGGCGAGGCGAATGGAGCCATCCTCGGGCAAGTCGATCGCCCAGACGCCGGAGCCGCCGCGGTTGATCAGGCGATAGTCCTCGAACCGGGTGCGAACACCGAGACCGGCTTCGCTGGCGACGAGGAACTTCGCGTTATGATCCACGACCTCGATGGCCTCGAGATAGTCGCTCGCGAGTTTGAAGCGCATGCCGGTGACGCCACTGGTGGCGCGGCCGGTGGGGCGGAACAAATCTTCGCCGGACTCTGGTTCGCGTTCGCGGAAACGAACGGCGAGACCTTGGTTGGAAACGAGGATGAGTTCGTCGTTGCCCGTGGTGAGCACGGTGCCGATCACGTTGTCGTTTTCTCCCAGGTTGATTCCGATCAAGCCGCCCTCGCGGGTGGCATTGGCGTAGTCGGCGAGGGAGCTCTTTTTAATCACGCCTGCCTTGGTGGCCATGACGAGGTAGCGATCCTGGACGAAGTCTTTCACGCAGAGCATCGAGGCGATCTTCTCGCCTTCCTTGAGGCGGAGGAACGACGAGACGGATTTGCCCTTTGAGGCGCGCGTGCCCTCCGGTACATCGTAGACCTTGTTGGCCATGCATTGCCCGGTGTTCGTGATGAACAGGATGTAGTCGTGCGTGCTCGCGGTGAAGAGATTCTGGACGAAGTCTTCTTCGTACGTCTCCGCCCCGATGACACCCTTGCCGCCGCGTTTTTGCGAACGGTAATCTGCGACCGGAGTGCGCTTGATGAAGCCGAGGTGCGACACGGTGATGACGCAGCCTTCGTTGGGAATCACGTCCTCCATCCGGAATTCGCCGGTGGCGCCAGCGATCTCGGTGCGGCGGGGCGACGTGTATTTCGCCTTCATGTCGAGGAGCTCGGACTTGATCAGGCCCATCAGCTTCGGCTCTGATTCCAAGATGGAGCGGAGCTCCTCGATGAGCTTCATCAGCTCGAGATACTCGGCTTCGATCTTGCCGCGCTCGAGGCCGGTGAGCTGATAAAGGCGGAGCTCAAGGATGGCGTCGGTCTGACGCTCCGAGAGCGGATACTTCGCCATCAACCGCCCCTTGGCCTCTTCGCGATTGGACGAGGCGCGGATGATCTTGACGAAGTCGTCGAGGTTATCGAGGGCGATGATATAGCCCTCGAGAATATGGGCGCGGTCCTCGGCTTCGCGGAGGCGGAATTTGGTGCGGCGGGTGACGACATCGCGGCGGTGCTCCACGTAGCACTCGATGAGCTCCTTGATGTTCATCTGCTTTGGCCGCTTCTTGTCGAGGGCCAGGAGGATGACGCCGAAGGAGGACTCGAGCGCGGTCTTCTGGAACAGTTGGTTGATGACTACCTTGGCCTGCTCGCCGCGCTTCAGCTCAATGACGATGCGGGTGTTTTCATCCGACTCGTCGCGTAGATCGCGGATGCCGTCGATTTCCTTTTCACCGACGAGTTCGGCGATGCGGGTGACGAGGGTATTGCGGTTAACGTTATACGGAATTTCCGTGATAACGATCTGCTCCATGCCGTTCTTGAGATCCTCGGTGTGGGCCTTGCCGCGGGTGCGGACAATGCCGCGGCCGGTCTTCAAGTAGCTGAGAATTCCCTCGCGGCCGGAGATGATACCGCCGGTCGGAAAATCGGGACCCTTGATGATCGTGCAGAGCTCGTCGACGGTGATGCTGGGACGATCGATAATCGCGCAGGTGGCCTCGATGATCTCATCGAGATTGTGGGGCGGAATATTGGTCGTCATGCCCACGGCGATACCCGTGGACCCGTTCATCAGAAGATTCGGGAGTGCGGAGGGAAGGACGGTGGGCTCGGTGGTCGACTCCTTGTAGTTGGGCGCGAAGTCGACCGTGTCCTCTTCGATGTTTTTGAGCAGGTCCTCGGCGATGGCATTGAGCCGGGCTTCGGTGTAACGATAGGCGGCCGGTGGATCGCCGTCGACGGAGCCGAAGTTGCCTTGCGGATCGATGAGCGGGTAACGCATCACCCAAGGCTGGGCCATGCGGACCAGCGTATCGTAGACCGACGAGTCGCCGTGGGGATGGTAGTTCTTGAGGACTTCGCCGACGACGCCGGCGCACTTGTCGAAAGGCCGGTTGTGCAGCAGGCCTTCGCGCAGCATGGCGTAGAGGATGCGGCGTTGGACGGGTTTGAGGCCGTCGCGGGCATCCGGCAGGGCACGGGAGACGATGACCGACATCGAATAATCGATGTAGGCCGTCTGCATGATGTCGGTGATGTTGGCCGAAGTGAGTTTCTCGGAAGCGGTATACACGGATGAAAGTGCGGGGAGCGAGTAGCGGGAAGCGAGAGGTGGCGGACAGAAGCCCGGTTAGGGCGCGAGAGCGAAGGAGAAGCGGGGAGCGGCTAGTGAAACGGACGGAGCGGCGGGCAGAGTAGCGGGCTGGGGCGGCTGAGTAAGGCTGCAAAACCAACCCGGCCGCCCGTCCCTCGTATCAGATATCCAGATACTGCACGTTGAGCGCGTTGTCTTCGATGAATTGGCGGCGGGGAGGCACTTCGTCGCCCATCAAAAGGGTGAACAAGGCGTCGGCCTTGGCGGCGTCGGCAATGTCGACTTTGAGCAGGCGGCGTTTCGCCGGGTCCATGGTCGTTTCGAACAGCTGCTTCGGGTTCATTTCACCGAGACCCTTGTAGCGTTGAATGCTCAGGCCCTTCCGGCCGTTGGCGCGGATGGTGGTGACGATCGCGAGCGGGCTGTGGAGCTCGATGGTGTTCTCACTCTTGTGACCCGCGTTTTCGAGAATGGTGAAACGAGGCGTTTCACTCGGACCGAACACGGCAATATCCAAGCCGATCGCGGCGATGGCCTTCAGGAGCTTGGCCATCTCGGTGCTCTCGAAAATCTCATGCATCGTGACGCGCTTGGGCTGCGTCAGTGGTTTCCGCTCAAACGGCGCGCCGGTACCGGGGACTCCCGGCGTACCGGGCGCGCCAGGGATCCCTGTGCCATTTTCCGTTTGTTCGGTGAGATCGGCATTGAGGTTGTGGTCGGCGAGGAATTTCGCGCGCGCGTGTTCATCGCGGTGGAATTCGTGCGTCTCCTTGTTGCCCTCGCGGACGCGCGACACGTAGCGGGGGAGCGCGTGCGTGACGGGGTCGTGGGTATCGAGGTATTCTGCGAGCGAAGCTCCGTAACGGGTCACACCGGCGCCGAGTTTCTCAAGGGCCGCGAGGTTCTCGACAATCTTGTCGATTTGAGCGGGGGCAAAGACGTGCTTGTCACTCAGGCGCGTGAGCACGACGTCCTCGGAGCCGAGCTCGAGGAGGATGCGATTGAGCTGTTCGTCGTTGTCGACGTATTGCTCGCGCTTCTTGCGCTTGATCCGGTAGAGCGGCGGTTGGGCGATATAGACATAGCCGCGCTGAATCAGGCCCTTCATCTGCCGATAGAGGAACGTCAGCAGTAGCGTGCGGATATGGGAGCCGTCGACGTCGGCATCGGTCATGATGATGACCTTGTGGTAGCGTGCTTTTTCGACGTTGAAGCCGCCGACGGAGTCGTCGCCCTCGCCGATCCCGGTGCCGATTGCGGTGATCAGCGTCCGGATTTCCTCGTTGGCGAGAACCTTGTCGAGCCGTGCCTTCTCCGTGTTGATGAGTTTGCCGCGGAGCGGAAGGATGGCTTGGAAACGACGATCGCGGCCCTGTTTGGCGGAGCCGCCGGCGGAGTCGCCCTCGACGATATATAGTTCGCCCAAGGCGGGATCGCGTTCGGAGCAGTCGGCGAGTTTGCCGGGGAGGCCGCCGCTGGAGAGGGCGCCCTTGCGGACGGTTTCGCGCGCCTTGCGGGCGGCTTCGCGGGCGCGGGCCGCATTGAGCGCCTTGTCGACGATGCGTTTGGCAACGGGCGGGTTGCTGCTGAAATAAAACATCAGACCCTCGTAGCAAACGGAGCCGACAATGCTCTCCACTTCAGGCGAGAGCAACTTAACCTTGGTCTGGGATTCGAACTTCGGATCGCTGTGCTTGATCGAAATGACGGCGGCAAGCCCCTCGCGAACATCGTCACCGGTGATCTGCGGGTCCTTGTCTTTGAGGAGATTGTTGGCCTTGGCGTGTTGATTGATGGCGCGCGTCAGAGCGGAGCGAAAACCGGAAAGGTGCGTGCCGCCGTCGGGATTGTGAACCGTATTGGTATAGCAGAGAACCTGGTCGTTGTAGGTGTCGTTGTACTGCAGAACGACCTCGACGTGGATATCGACATCCTTGTCGTCCATCTTGACCGTAGTTTCCTTCCTGACCGTGACCGGCTTGGGATGTACCGGGGTCTTGCCCTGGTTGAGCTGCTTCACGAATTCCTCGACGCCGTCCTTATAATAGAAGGTTTCGACTTTCGGCTCGGCGGGCCGCTCGTCGGTGAAGACGATTTGCAGGCCGGAGTTAAGGAACGCGAGTTCGCGGAGTCGCTGGCCGATGCGGCTCGCTAGGAAGACGGTGGTCTCCTTGAAGATCTCGGCGTCGGGCTTGAAACTGATGAGCGTGCCCGTGCCACTGGCCTTGCCGATGACCTCGAGCTTTTTCACGGTCTTGCCGCGCTCGAATTTCATGTGATGGACCTGGCCATTGCGGGAGACCTCGACTTCGAACCACTCGGAGACGGCGTTGACGCACTTGGCGCCGACGCCGTGCGTGCCACCGGAGAACTTGTATCCGCCCTGGCCGTACTTGCCGCCGGAGTGAAGGGTGGTCAGTACCATCTCAACGCCGGGAATTCCGTATTGGGGATGGATATCGACGGGGATGCCGCGGCCATCGTCGCGGATGCTGATCGAGCCATCGACGTGGATGTTGACGAGGATTTTTTTGCAATGGCCGGCGAGATGTTCGTCGACAGAATTGTCGAGCACCTCGGAAACGCAGTGATGCAAGGCGCGCTCGTCGGTGCCGCCGATGTACATGCCGGGCTTTTTGCGCACGGCTTCGAGGCCTTCGAGTTTACCGAGCTTCGACGCGTCGTAGGTTTCGGAGATGGGCAGGTTGGTCGCGGGGCTGGGAGCGTCAGGAACGTCGGACATGAAGTGGTTTCGCGATGGATTAAGAGGCCGAAAATCAAAGGGCAAAAGTCTAGGAGAACGCCCGGGGTGGCGAGGGTTTTTTGTTAAAAAAACCGGGGGTCTAAGGGCCATTCCTTCGCGTTTGCAGGCCTACGGCGATCAGGGCCTTATGGGGTGCAGGGAACGAAGGCCCCGGCTTTTAGGGGCAGGAAACGGGTGTTCCGCGTTTACGGAGGGTGCCCTCAATCGGTTTGAATCCTGGCGTTGACCGCCCCAGGCCGGCCGCCGCACTATCATCCGGTATGCCGAACCCTGTGATTCAAGCCCTGTTAATCCTGCAAGATCGCGATTTGAAACGGCTTGGTCTGGAGGCGCAGTTGAAGCAAGTGCCCGGCGATATTGCGCGGATTGAACAGCGGATTGCCGCGGAAAAGGCGGCGATCGAGGCGGCGCGCATCGAGGTACGCGATCTGGAGCTCAAGAAAAAGGCGTTGGAGAGTGACATCGGTGTGGCCGGCGAGAAACTCGCGCGGTACAGGACCCAGCAGGTTACTGTCCGCAAGAATGAGGAGTACCAGGCGCTTGGGCACGAAATTGAGACCACGCAGGCCAAGATCGGCGAACTCGAGGGCCAGGAGTTGGAGGTCATGTACGCGATCGATGAGGCCAAAAAACGATTTGTCGCGGCTGAAGCGGAGCTGAAAGCCAACATCTCTGGCCACGAATCGCGGATTAGAACCCTGCGGGAACGCGAGGCGAGTCTGACCGCCGAGCTGGCTTCTGCGCAGGGGGATGTTGCGACGGCGCGGGGACCCGTCGACCCGATGAAGCTGCGAATCTATGACCGAATCGCGGCGCGGAATATACCGGTGGTCGTGGCGATCCACGCCGGGAAGTGCAGTGGGTGTCACCTGAAAGTCTCGAGCGAGGTCGATTCAGCGGCCCGGGGCAAAGTCACGGATGCCGTTGCCCAGCTTCCGACCTGCGATCAGTGTGGACGCATCGTGTATTGGGAAGCGTGAGGCCGGGGTGTCGCGCGCTCGGAGCGTCCCACGCGATGCCGCGGAAGAGGACTACTCCGGGAAACGGCTTGCCTGCATCCCGGCGGGCTTTCAGTCCTGCGTTGCCCCGCGTGCGTGGCGCGTCGTTGCGCGCCGGTGCAGGGATTGGCTCCTGAACCCCTCCTCCCAAACTTATGTTACCCTACACCCGTCGTGAATTCGCGAAGCTCACCTTGGCTGCGCTCCCTGCCGCCGGACTTCTATCAGCGGTGAACCCGCTTCGTGCCGCCGCGTCCGCGGGCGCCAAGCCGAATTCGAAGTTCGCCGGGGTTCAGATCGGCCTCAATGTTCCTTACAGCTTTAAAAACCCGAGCATGAGCGGTGACGAGGTTCTCGCCAATTGTCTCCAACTCGGCCTGAGCGCGGTGGAATTACGCGCGCAGCCCGTTGAGGCCTTTCTCGGCGCTCCCACCAATCTGGTGGGATCGAAGAGCGCGGTTGCGGTCGGCGGCGCGGCGCAGTCGAATGCCGAACTCCTGCGGAAGTGGCGCGCTTCAGTCTCGCCTGATCGCGCGAAGGAGTTTCGTCGCAAGTACGAATCGGCAGGCGTGCTCATCGAGATCATGAAGCTCGATAACCTGTTCAAGATTTCCGAGGCTGAGCTCGATTATGGTTTTGCGCTGGCGAAAGCGTTGGGAGCCCGGGCGATCTCCAGCGAAATTTCCAAGAGCGAAGAGGAAATGAAACGGGTGGGGAAGTTCGCTGATAAACATCAGTTGATGATCGGCTACCACGGTCATGCGTCCACCACGCCGGAGCATTGGGAGCAGGCGTTCGCGCTCGCAAAATTCAACGGCGCCAACGTCGACATCGGGCACTTTGTCGCCGGAAACAACGTTTCTCCCGCGGCGTTCATGAAGAAACATCATGCGCGGATCACCCACGTTCACATCAAGGACCGGAAGAAGGAGAACGGGCCCAATCTGCCCTTTGGCCAGGGCGACACGCCCATCATCGAGATTCTCCGGCTGATTCGCGACAACCGCTGGAATATCCAGGCGACCATTGAGTTTGAATATCCCGTGCCGGCGACGTCGGACCGCATGACCGAGATCGGCCGTGCCATCAAATATTGTCGCGACGCCCTGGTCTGAGATTGGGATAATGGGAAGGAATGACGCCCTGCCCACCTGCCGGCTTGCGTTGCGGAGGCGGGCGCGCACGTTTGCCGGCTTAGCTTCGGGGCCTGGTCGTCGCTCCGAGTTCTTTGATCCCAGGCGCGGGTAAAAACCGCGTCCGCTTTATATAATTCGGAGAGGAAAGTCCGGACACCGCAGGGCAGGATGCCGCACGAGCTTAACCGCAAGTGCGGGCAGCGCGCGTCAAGGCGCGCTGACGGACAGTGTCACAGAGAATATACCGCTGCTGAAAACCGGACGCGCGCGAAAGCGGGCGTTCGGGAACCAGGACAGCAAGGGTGAAAAGGTGGGGTAAGAGCCCACCGCGCCGACGGTGACGTCGGCGGCACGAAAAACCCCTTCCGGTGCAAGGCAAAATAGGTGGCTGGGCGGCTCGTCCAATAGCCACGGGTATGCTGCATCCGTCCCGGCTCAAACGCGCAAGCAGGCGAGCTTCGACGCGACGGGTCGTCGCACGATGACCCGAGAGAAATGACGACCGAACCTGACGAAAGTCAGGGGAACAGAATCCGGCTTACCGGCCCCGAAGCTAAGACTTTCACAGTGGTTGCCGGTTTATTTCACGTTTGATCGAGACTTAGTCGTGCATCCCCGATCTGGCCATGGGGCCGGACGGCGCCATGGATTGGCGGCTGATTCCCCCCATGCTTTTCTACCCCATGAACCCCAAACTATCATTGCTTTTGGCTGCAGTATCATTGCCCGTCGGATCGGCGTACGCGCAAGCGCCCGGCCCGGGTGGACCCGCGTCGCGCGAAGCCGCGGCGCTCGCCGACCCGTTTCGTGGCCTCACGACTCACGGCACCGTAGAGGCGGGCCTCTTTCCGATTCGCCCGACGGGTGTATCCACTGAGCCGGTACGGAAGGCGGCGGAGGCGTTTCTCGCCGCGCTGACGGCGGAGCAGAAAAAGAAGACGACGTTTCCGGTCGATGATATCGAGTGGAGGAGATGGATGAACGTTCACCGCTATACCCGCCAGGGCGTGGGGTTCGACGAGATGTCGGAGACGCAGCGGACGGCGGCCTTTGGCTTGATGCGGGCCTCACTCAGCGTGAAAGGGCTGAAGCTGTCGCAGGACATCATGAAACTCAATCACACCCTGGGTGAACTCAACCGGGACAATTTCGTGGAGTATGGCGAGTGGCTTTATTGGATCACCATCATGGGCGAGCCCTCCGCGACCAAGCCGTGGGGCTGGCAGATCGATGGGCATCACCTCATCATCAATTACTTTGTGCTGGGTGATCAGGTGGTCATGTCACCGGTGTTTGTCGGCTCGGAGCCGGTGGTGGCGCGGGCCGGGAAATACCAAGGCACGGTCATTCTGCAGGGAGAGCAGGATCGCGGGTTGGCGCTGCTGCGGTCGCTAGATCCCGGGCAGCGGAAGAAGACGGTGTTGGATGTAAACAAGACGGGAAACAACAATTTGACCGAGGCGTTTAAGGACAATGTTGTGCTCGACTATGCGGGGATCAGTGGGCGCGACCTCACTCCGGCGCAGCGGGCGGGTTTGCTCGAGCTGATCGGACTCTACGCGAACAATGCGAGTCACGGGCATGCCGAGGTGAAGATGGCCGAAGTGCAGGCGAACCTCGATCGCACGCATTTCGCCTGGATCGGCGGCAGTGATGACCAGAGCGTGTTCTATTACCGGATTCACAGTCCGGTGCTGTTGATCGAGTTCGACCATCAGAGGCCGGCCAACACGCGTCACCTGGCCTCAAATCCGCAGCAGCCGATTCGGGATCACATCCATGTCGTGGTCCGCACGCCCAATGGAAATGATTACGGGAAAGATCTGCTGCGGCAGCATTACGAGCGGCACCGGCACTAATGCTGTGAGGCGCCGGGGGTACTTGGTGCATTGGGAGCGACCGCACTCGCGGCGACACCCGTTCAATGCGGCAGCGCCTCAATCGTCGTTTTCATTGCACTGTATTCGGATGGAGTGATCTCCGTGTAGCGCATGCGCTGCGCGTTGAGCACGACGGGCTCAAGCGGGAGATCGTGGTTCGGATCACGAAGTGATTGGTGCAGGCCCCAGAACCGATCAGGGGCCTGATAGACCCGAAGGTTCCATGGTTCCAGCGCGACGCGGCTCTCAAACAAGGCGACCATCGAGCCGCGAATATAAAGGCTGATGTTGCGCCAGGACTCGATCAGCCGGGGATAGTTGTGGGCGCCTCCGCTATATTGCTGATTCGCACCGGTGCTGGGCGGGCCGTCGGTGAGGCCGGTGGGATTGTGATTGCTGGGTACGATGCCGACCAGGAGCGCGCACGAAACTTCCGTTGTTGCGGCACCAAACTTCAACGTCCGGGCTGTGCCGCCGCCAGCGGTGCTCAAATGCGGCATGACGGAGGGGATTTTCGAGGAGCTGACGCCTTCGTATTGGTTTGAACTGCTTGGATTGGCGGTCCGCCAGCTTGTCGAGTAACTTGAACTTGAAACGCGATGGGCACTGAGTGCGTCGTTCCATCCACCGATTTGAACGTAGCTGGAGTTGAAGGTCGGCTGAGAGAGGATGGTGACCGCGTCGGCCATCACGCAGGCAAGTCGTTCGCTGGTGGAATCGGGATATCGAGCGCTATAACCGCCCGGGTTGGTCGTGTTGGTGGCGGTGGCATTTACCGTGCCGTCGGCATTGAAGTGACCGACAATATACGCCGCGTCATTGGTCGCGAAACTGAATCCGGTCCGGCCTGGATAGGTGATGCTACTCAGCGAAACAATGTTGCCGCGTCCGTTCCAAAGCCGCACGGCCGAGTCGATGCGGTTGGGGGTTCCCGCAGTTTGGGCACGAACTTCGGCATCCACCGAATGGATATAGACCGTGACCCCATCGAACCACGGACTAGGTCCCGTCGTGCTGATGAGGTGGCCGGCGGTTACCGCAAAGGTCTCCGGGTCGGAAAGAATGACCGGATCAGCAGGATCGGCCGGGGCGAAATAGAGCTTAAAGGGGTCGGACCAGTACGCCGGCGTAGTGGGATTATTATTATTAGGGAAGCCGCTGAAATCCGTGATCGATCCATAGTTGACGCCGAGGCGGATGCTCGCGGCCGAGGCGCTGGAATTAAAGATCGACCGTGACCAGTTGCCGGCCGCCGGTGTGTTCGGATCATAGATCGTGACCGCAGTGGCGGTGCTCACGGTGCGTTCGACAGCCATTTTAAAACGAGTGAGGTCAAAGTCGATCTTGGCGATTGGCCGGGGATCATAGGAGTTGGTCGCCCGGGCGTAAGGATAGCCGGAATTGTTGTTGGCTCGCCGGAGGTCGTAGAAATAGGCGTCGGGAAATGTGGTTAAAGAAGCGGCGCCCGTGGCATAGCCGGTCGTGGCCGTTGCGAGGGCGTAAGTCGTCGATACCGGTGCATCGACGGGTCGTCCGCTACCGGGAATGCGAAGGACCTGGTTGAGGCCGACGGCGGTCTTATCCGTAAAGCGATTCGGCAGATTATTTTGATACATGATATCATCCAGAAGGTTCGCCACGGTTCCATTATCATCATAGCCATAGCTGGGTTGTCCGGGTAGGATAACCTCCTGGAGCGTGTGCGTACCGTCCGTTTGAACTCGGTTCAGAAAGCAACGGTACGAGCGGGGGAGCAGCGAGATCGCGCTGCCATTGGGAAGCCGCCCGGTTCTCTGATTATCGTCGGGGTTTACGACAATATATAGACCGGTATTGCGGGAAAACTTGCTTACCACGACCCCGGAGCTGTCGCTGGGATCCGGGGCGGCAACGATCTCCCGACCGTTGTTACGGTCGTCCTCGGTGGTGCTCGGATCGTTCGTTTCCTGGTAGCTGCCGATGGCTGGAAGCTCGAGTTTGGTTACGCCATGGACATTGGTGCGGACGTTGCCCGTGTAGGTTGAAGTGGCGAACGCCTTGAATTGATTGGTCGTGGTGGTTGTTTCAGTGGTTCCCCCCCACATCTGATCGCGCCAGATCGATCCGCCTCCGCCTTTCAGGTTGGTTTGAGTGCCACTCGTGGAGGAATAGTATACGGCGCCCGTGCCGCCACCACCTGCAACGGTGCTTCCGTCGCGACGGCGATAGGCCACTCGGGCCTGACCGTCCGCGTAGAGACCTTCGGCGGCAGTCACGCGATCGCTAAAGGTTATCGTGGCGGAGCCACCGACTTCACCGCGGGCGAGGAGTCGGCCATTGGTGTGCACCGGGCCGGTAATTACGAGGTTCTGCCCGGGGAACAGCTCAAGGTCCATATTGTAGAACATGCCGAACTGAAACAGCGGAATCATCGCCACCTGCAGGTCCTGCTCCGCCTGAGCGGTGATCGAACCCAGCGCCGAGTGCCGCATGGTTGATTTCGCGATAATCGGCACAGAACTCGTGCTGACGTAGAGACCAATGTTCGGATTGCCAGCATTGGCGGTATCCGCCGGATCCACAAAGACAAGACCGGTACTGGAAACGAGCCCGGCACGAACCTCGACGTCCGTCGGATCGGAGAACTCCGTATCGAGGACGCTGTCCGGGGGAAGATGAATCAGATTCGAGCCCGTCAGGAAGGCGATGGGAGAGCTGCTGCGGAGGCGATAGAGTTTGGTCGTCAGTTGTTCGGCGGCGTAGACCGCCACATTTTCGGCCATATTGCGGGCTCGAAGCAGCAGGCGGAGGCGTTCGTTGGACCGCCGCTCGCTCATTGAATATAAGAGCATGCTGCCTGAAAGCAGGGCGAGAATGGATGTAAACATGACGACCGCGATCAGGGCGGAGCCACGTTGCCGGACAGGAGCGGGGAGTTGGAGTTTCATGACGATTATCTCCGCGGGGAGATGGTATAGTGAAAGCTGCTGCTGGAGAGAAGATTGTTGGCGGTGGTGCCGTTGATGATTTCCACATTAATGGAGACGCTTTCGTTGGTCGGCGTCGTGGTGGCTGATTCGGTCGAAAAGATCGGATAGCAGACGGGACCGGTGGTGGGGGCGGGCGTGCGCAGGCGGCCGCGGGAATTTTGCACCATCTGTTTGGATCCGGTCAGATTCGCATCCGCGTTCAGGTTTACTGCGTTCAACAATGCGGTGAGCGACGTGGACGTGCCGGAGGCGCCGTAGTCACTGCTCTCAAAGTAGCGAATGGGTGCCTGGGCATCGATATTGTGCGAGGTACCGGTCGTTGCGCGGTAGTAGATGCGAAACTGCCGGACATTGGCGGTGCCCGCGGTCGAGATGCGGGTCACGAGTACCAGACAGTCTCCGAAGGCTTGGAACACTCCACCATCGGGATCGAGGGCGGATACATCGGCGGCGAGGTCGACGGATCCATCGAGCTTTCGATGATCGGAGAACACATAGAACTCGGTTGAATCGAGGGTCTTTTTGGCAACTTGACTGGTGAAACTGCGTAACGAGGCGTCCGTGGCCAGACGTTGCATATCCCGATACATCGCCCGTAGTGAAGTGGTAAATACGCCAAGAGCCATGGTCATGACCAGCGTCGTTAGGCTCATGGCAATCAGGATCTCAACCAGGGTGTAGGCACCCGATTTGTTCGCAGGAGCGGAGGCGTGGAAATGGTGTTTCATAGATCGAAGCGGGTGCGGATAAAGACCTCTCGATCGCGCACGGTGCGAAGCCGGGTGCCATCGTTATAGGTATAAGTATAAACGAGGGTGATCCGCTTCACTTGTACGACGTCCCGGGTGGTGTCTGGCATCTCGTCAATCCACAGCCACAGGTTGATGGTCAGGGGCTGGGAGCGCGCTCCGGAAACGGAGGAGAGGGGAAGTGGTCCAATAATATTATCGATGGCGCCCAAACTCGCGGCCGTTGCCTCGATTCCCGGAGTGGAGGTGGGCGCCGCCGGGGTGCTGGTGGACGGGGTGAGGACCGCGCGCAACCAGACGACCTGATCCTGGTTGATTCGGACCCGAATGTAAGGCGGCGTCGAGGCGACGGGCGCTAGGCTGTCCACCGTCACGCTCGGAACCAGCGTGGTATAGTCAAGGGCCTTGATTTGTTCTACAATACCATACACGAGGCTCGTCGTGGCCGCGTGCATCACTGCGCCTTCGGTCGTGCGACGCGACTGAACGAATGTACCAAGAAAGCCCAGCAGGACGGCGGTGAGCAGACTGGTTGCAATCATTACTTCGACCAGGGAAAGCCCACCGTGTTGGCGGTGGAACGGCCACTTTTTTTGCCGGGGGCAATGTTGTTTATTGTTCGAATTCACTTATGCATACTAACACATTCAGGCGGGTTGCTAAGGGCCGAATGGCCGTTTAATTGGCCCTGCCGTAATAGGGCCGATCGGCCCCACCGGGCGTCAAGGACGGTTTGAACCCAATGGGCAACAATCGACCCGCCGGTCATTATCACCTGTTGTGGTGCCTGCTTCCACCGGGGTACGAGTCGGATCATTCCTATCAGTTTAATATGACAGTGCAGGCGGCGCGGTCGTCAGCACCCGTCAGTTCCGGCCAGCGTCAAACGCGGTAAGGATCTCCGGTGCCAATGTTTGGCCGCGATGCATCGTGTAGCTTCGGCAAGCGTGCGTAACTCAACGGCGTGTTTCTGCTACGATGGGCGGCGAACCATGCCGAACCCAAATCCAACGACGAGAGGATCCAACTCCATCGCGGCGACGAACGAGCGAG
>Ga0163144_10014822_pt1 | contig 16146 bp, 10 predicted proteins | sample OliLak19BULKMAT1_FD_123175 | JGI IMG/M metagenome (GOLD analysis project Ga0163144, IMG submission 123175) | Freshwater microbial mat bacterial communities from Lake Vanda, McMurdo Dry Valleys, Antarctica - Oligotrophic Lake LV.19.BULKMAT1 | ecosystem: Environmental > Aquatic > Freshwater >... | reverse complement strand
GGCGTGCGTGCGAATCTTCTTTCTTGTTCAGATCCTGTTGAGCTTCGGGGCATCGGCTGCCGACACCTTTACCGTCGCGACCTACAACGTGGAGAACTACCTCGATGTGAAAAACGATACGCGGGAGATCAAGACGCCCGAAGCCCGCGCCAAGGTCGTTTCCAATATCGTTGCCATGAATCCCGACGTGATCGGCTTTCAGGAGATGGGTTCGACGAACGCATTTCTTGGGCTGCGCTCGTCCCTCAAGGTCGCCGGGCAGGATTATCCCTACTGGGAACACGTCGCCGGCTGGGACACCAACATCCACGTCGCGCTGTTGAGCAAGTTCCCCATCGCTGCCCGTCGCCCGCACACCACCGAAAGCTATCTGCTTAACGGACGGCGGATGCACGTCAGCCGCGGCTTCCTCGAAGCCGAGCTCAAGACACCCTCCGGCTACACGTTCACCGTCTTCGTCGCGCATCTGAAATCCCGCCGCCAGGTCGCCGAAGCCGACGAATCCGAGATGCGTGAGCAGGAGGCTCTCATCCTCCGCGAGAAGATCGACGCCCGCATGAAGGCAGATCCCCGGGGCAACATCGTTGTCATCGGGGACCTCAACGACACCAAGGACACGAAATCCATCCGCGCCATCATCGGTCGCGGCAACGCCACCCTCACCGACACACGCCCGGCCGAACGCAACGGCGACACCGTCAAACCGAAGAACCCGCGCTGGGACCCCAGCAACATCACGTGGACCCATTTCTACGGGAAGGAAGACAGCTACAGCCGCATCGACTACATCCTCGTGAACCGGGCCATGGCGGCCGAATGGATCAGGGACGGGAGTTACGTCTTCACTACAGCCAATTGGGGCCTCGCCTCCGACCATCGGCCAGTCATCGCGGAGTTCCGGACGAGGGATGAGTGAACTGGGCGAATTCGGCCGGACGCAACGCAAGCCGTTCTCGTTACCTTTTGCGCAGGCTCAATAGGTCGTCGTTCCTAGCAGTTGGAACCATGGCTACTCGACCAGCAAACGGAAGAACACGTTGCTCCGGCCGATGGTCGAAAGCCTTGCCTCGTAACGCCGGTTGGTGGAGTTCGTGACGGTTCCAAGATCGACGACTTGGAGGCCGTTGGTCGTCCACGCACCGGCTGTCATGTTGCTGGTCCAAGCCACATTGGCCTTCAAGCCGAACGTGTTGCCCGCCTGCTGCCATTGGAGTTTGAACTGCTTGGCCACCGTATCGTTGGTGGGAGTAAATAGCCGGTTGGTGTTGGCCGTGAGGGGAGGTGTGCCGAAGAAGAGTTCATCGGAGTTGAGCACTCCGTCGCCATCGGGATCGGCATCCTTCCGCCGATTCTGGGCCGACGTGCCGCCCACAAACGGGCCGGTGGTCTGGTTCACGAATCCAACGTAGGGATCGGTCGTGCGCCATTCCCAATCCCCGTAGCCGGTGCCGAGGTAGCCCGGGAGGCCGATCAGGAAACCGTGTTCGAAGCCGTTCAGTCCTAGGCCATATCGGCCGAACTGACCTCCGGAAAATTTCTCACCTGTCCTGACCCATTTGTCTTCACCGTCGTCGTGGTAGTAGAAGGCAACGACTCCGTTGGGATTTGAGGAAGGGCTTCCTCCGGAGGAAATGGCGCCTACAGCCAAACGCCCGTTGCTCAACGCCACCGTCGTCCCGGAGCGGGCCTGCTGCGTGAGGCTGCCGAAATAGTTGGTAATCTCCTGGTCAAAGACCCACTGCCCGGCGGGCAAATCGCGGTAGTAGAGGTGAACGGAACCGGCGTTGGGTTGGAAACTGTTCGGCCCGATCTGGGCGTCCTTTCCCGGGGCGCCGACGGCGAGCCATTCGCGACCATTTCTAATTTCAATGGCGAGAGACGTTCCGAAGTTGTCGTTGGTGTTTCCTCCGATGGCGCGCAGTTCTTTTTCCTGCGTGTAGAGGCCGTTGGAATCTCTCCGATAAATGATGGCTCCTCCCTGAGCGCTGGTCAGACCATTGCCACTGGCCGACGGGGAAAGCGCCGCGCCCACGACCAGCAGGTCACCCCTGATTGCGACGGCCTGTCCGAAGCCGTTCCAGGCCGGTGCATTGGTTCCGAGGATCTGGGTTCGGGTCCAGACGCCATTGGCGCTGACCTCATAGACAAGAGCCCCCGAGGAGCTTGTGCCGACCACCAGTCGACTGCCGTCCATGGCCATGCTGATTCCGAATTGGACGGCGCTTTGGCTGTAGGAGGAATCGACTCCGGTGGGAAGGTCCGGTCCCGGCAGCCAGCCACCGCCGGGAGGAAACTCGATCAACTGAACCCGGTTGGTGCGGGGTCCCGTCCCCGCCCCAGGAACACCCACCCGCGACGGGCCGTGCGACACCGCGATCCACCGGTCGCCCGCCGCCACGGCTCCACCGAAGTAGAAGCCCGCACGCGGATTGATGGCGTTGATCTCCCAGGATCGTTTCTGGAAGACATCATCCACGATGTAGCCCTCTTCCAATTCCCACACGATGATCTGCCCGGCTGAATTTACATTCGTGCCATTATTCAGGACCTCCCGGCCCGGCCGTCCGATGACGATGAACCGGCTGCTGCCGGCCACGCCCAGCCCTTCCCAATCCCCATCGACCGCCGCACTTGGTTTCGGCGGAAGCTGAACCGATGCTGGCGGCGCCGCCACAACTCCGGACGCAGCCCGGGCCATGATCGGATTGCCCAGAACAAGGCCGAGGCCAAGCGCCAGTAGATGAACTGCATGCCGACAAGCCGGAAGAAATGCGTGCGCCTTCATGAGATAATGCCCGGAAAGATTCCCACGTAAGCTGACACGCTCGACCTTGCTGGCAATTCCGTAAATTGTCGCATGGGGTTGTCCGGTCTCGCGGACGAGAGAGCCGTCGAAGACCGCTCTTGTGACATAGGTTCTCGACTACGTGGGCGGGAGAGGCGGGGGCGTGGCCGGAGCGGCGGACTTGAAGAAATCCCTAAAGCTCCGCTTTGCCTCGAAGCGGCCGGTGGCTTCGGCGCGGAATTGTCTTGCGAGATTGCGCTCGGCCCAACCGCGCCAGAGCAGGGCGTTCCCCATCGATAGAGCGAGCCAGTAGAGAATCAGGAATTCGCCCTCCATCCGAGGAAACACGCTGAACGGCAGCAAAGCCAGCAGCGACAATGTCAGGATCATCGCCGCCCATGGCAGCGCCATGACGCAGACGACGGTTCGGGTCACCGCCGCGTTCGTCCTTCGCATACGCAGTCCCAGCCACATTCCCATCGAACGGAGTGCGATGGCGTCGGCGACCATGACCGCCATGCCGGAGATCCAGACGAGCATGATGGTAGAAGAGTTGGACCCGGACCGGTTCAAGTGGGACATGAGGAAGACGAGGTCCATCAGGAGCACGCACATGATCGGCCACCGGAACATCCGGATGAGCGCATCCCGCTGGCCTCTCAAGATGTCCCCCACCGTCAACGGCGTGGAGAGGACAAGTTCCATCGCGCCGGAGTTGCGGTCTTCGTTGAACTGCCAGCAGGCGACGCCGGCGATGAGCAGCTTGAGCGCAAGATGGACCAGAAACCCGGTGGCGATGTAGACGCCTTCGTTCGACCAGTCGGGACCCCACACCGACAATCCGCCGATCCAAAGAAGCCCCGCCGTTCCGAGCACCCCCCATGGCGCGATCCGACCCGCGCGGTTGCGGCTCGCCAGCCAGAAGTAGGGATTGCGGTCGAGCATGTGAGCGCGATCGGCCTTCTGGGAATCGCGTTGGCTTGTTTCAGTCCCGCCGGGCGCTTTCGCGGCTTCAGGTTGTTTCTCCTGCGCACGCCACAGGCGCCCAAGTGTTGTGGACGCAAGGACCACTCCGGCGAATGCCGCGATCAGCGTCGTCCACATCGATGTCGAGATGGCCGTCGTGATTCCCGTGGCCGCGCCCCGGATTCCGCCGACCCGTTCAAAAAGAAGGAGAAACGGTGCGGTGGCCGGGCTGAAGCCCGCAAAGAATTCCGCGCCCGATGGCGATCCGCCGCCCGCCAGCTGCGCGAAGACCAAGGCCGCGATCAACGGACAGAACACCGCACCCGCCATGAGAAGAATCCCCACGCCCAGCGCCACCCGGTCGTCGCGGCAAAGAGCGGAGGCGAAGAGACCGAGGCTCAGCGAAAGGAACAAGACGTTGAGGGCGCTGACGACGAACCAGAGGAAGTCGGAACCTGTGAGTCCGCCGAAGAGGAACGGCACGGCAAACAGGGGAAACGTGGCGGTCAAGGTCAGCACGGCCTGGATGCCGCCGGCGGCGAGTTTGCCGAGGATGATCTCGATGCCGCGGAGGTTGGTCAGGAAGAGCAGGCCAAGAGTTCCTTCGCGCCGTTCGTAACTGAGGCTGTCGGAAGTCAGCTTCACTCCCGTGAGCGCGCAGAGGAAGTAGGTGATCGAGGCGATGGTGAGGAACAGCGTTTTTCCAAGAGTCGCCGGCGCATTCCCCGCCGAGACGAACAACACCCACATCAGTATGGCCGACATCGCACCCACGGCGATCAGTCGCCCGAGATAGGTATTCCCTCGGCGACCGGCGATCAGCAGTTCGCGGTGGATGATCGGGAAGAAGCGCATTCGCGATCCGGTCGGGCGCTACTGCGTCTCGCCCTTGGTCACGCGGAGGAAGACTTCTTCCAAGCCGATTTCCTCTTCGCGCAGGCCGGTCAGGCGAAGGCCGTTCTGGACCATGGCCACAGCGATCTGCGACGCGTCGGCGTCCTTGTGTTTCAAGGTTAGCTTCACCTTGCCATCAACGACCTCGCCTTCGCGCACGTCCGGCAGCGCGGTCAGAATCGGGAGAGCGCGGTCGGCTTCCGGTGTCGTGACCCACATGATCGTGGCGTCGGCCAGGTCGCCGCCGGCTCCAGAAACGGGGCCGGTGTAGATAAGCTTGCCGCGCTCGATGATGGCGCAGCGGTTACAGAGCGTCTGGAGTTCGCTGAGGATGTGGGAGGAGATGATGATGGTTTTACCGAGACGCTGGAGTTCCAGAAGAATGGCCATCATCTCGATGCGCGCACGCGGATCGAGGCCGGAGGCGGGTTCATCGAGGAGCAGCAGATCGGGATCATGGATGAGCACGCGGGCGAGGCCGATGCGCTGCTGCATGCCGCGGCTGAGCGCGCCGATCAAGGCGCCCTTCTTCTCCGTCAAGCCGACCAGCTCCAGCACGTCGCCGATGGTCTTCTCGCGTTTGGCGGCGGGCAGCCGGTAGCACGCGCCGAAGAAGTCGAGATACTCGGTGACCTCCATGTCCTTATAGACGCCGAAGAAGTCCGGCATGTAGCCGATCTTGCGTCGGACGGCGTCGGGGTCGGTGACGACGTCGGAGCCGAGCACGCGGGCGGTGCCGGAAGTGGGCTGGAGGAAGGTCGCAAGGATGCGGAGCGACGTGGTCTTGCCGGCGCCGTTGGAGCCGATGAAGCCGAAGAGGTCGCCGCGCTGGACGGTGAGGTTCAGGTTGTTGAGCGCGACCATGGACCCGTAGGAACGCGTCAGGCCGGAGGTTTCGACCGCCGGAATGCTGGGAGGTGCTTCAGACATGGTATGAACTCATTTTGCCGGTCCGATTCTGGTGGCGATCCGCCAGAGCGTTTGGATTTTGCCTTGGTCCGGAGTGAACGCGGGAAGCGAAGGGCCGGAGCGTGGTCCCTCGTCGAGGATCAGCACGACGGCCTGGTTCTGGCGGAGCAGGGGGGAGAGGTTGAGACCATCCGGAGCGGTGAACGACGAGTGGCTTTCGGAATTCTGGTTCAACTCGTCGATGAATCCGATCGACGGGAAGTCGCTGCGGACTGAGCGCCGGACGCCGGCGTTTCCGGTGTCGAACGATGAACTGCGAACGCCGACTGCCTGGACCAATTGCTGATTCAGCCCCGCAAGTTCACTGGTGATCAATTTACTCGCGCCGGATTCCGAGATCTCGACGGAGACCTGCTCCCCGGCCTTGATCGTTTCGACGCGGACCATCCGCCGGCCCGCCGCGATCACGGCCGGACCGACGGTGCGGTTAAGCAGGTTTTTTACGTGGACCTTCTGGCCGTTCGCCGTGGGTTCGGCGGAGATGCTGAACGACGGTGAGCCCGGCTTCATCCAGTCGGAGACGCACAACTGGCTGACCCAGATGGGAACGATGATCTCACCGGTGAAGCCGTTGCCGACCTGGGTGAGCCCGTAGCTTTCGGAGCCGCCGGTGTTGCCGTAGTAACTGCGCGCCTCACCCCGTAGCGACGCAAGGGCATTGGTCACGGCCAACGGGTAATGCGCGTTCTGCGGCGAATAAAGAGAGCCGTAGGTCTTGCCGCGCCAGACGGGTTGTTTGCCGCCGTCGAGGACGTCGATGATGCTGAGTTCATTCCATTCCAGTTTCCCGGCGCGGAGCTTGTAGCCGATGACGTAGATGGTGATGGAGAAGAGGACGACGTAGGACGGAAAGGTGATCCAGGTGAGCATCGGCCGCTTGAGCCGGCGGACGAGCACGTAGTCGAACGGTCCGATGATCGCCGCGTAGGCGATGAGCAGGAGGAGAAGCCAGCCGAGGGAAAGCTTGCGGACCTGCGTGGTTTCGATGAGCGATCCGATGGCCGCATCGAAACTCTGCCGGCCGTAACGCTGGTTGTCGGAACCGCTGTAAAGGAAGTCCGGCGCCTCCACGAGCCGCGTCCAGAACCCGGCACGACCGAGGTATCCGACGAACGGCTGACGCTCTGGATCAAACGTCAACACACTAACACGCCCGCGTCCGTGTCCCCGCTGATACATCAGAGGAATCCCTTCGGCCTGGATGGTTACGGATCCATCGCGCGGTTTTGCTTCGATCGTGGTCAGGATGTTCGTGAGGAAGGACGGATCGACGACGATGGCCTGTCGAAAATTCTGCGGCTGCTTCGAGTTCTGGTTGAAGGTCTGGTTACCGGTTCCGGTTCGGCGGTCGATTTCGTTCCAGCGGTTCGTCAGTTGGCCGGTCCATTCGCTGATGGCGCGTCCGCCGGCGATGTTGCGGACGTTGACCAGGTCGGCATTGACGAGGTCGCGGAGCCAGGGCGTGGCGTTCACCTGGCCGATCTGGTCCAAGCCGATGACGAGATGTCCGCCGCCATCCAACCACGCGAGCAGGGCATCGACCTGTTGCGGACGCAGGCTGATCGCGCGCTCGGTGTTGAGGTAAATGGCGGTGGCCGACTGGAGGGTGATGGGATTGTCCGGGAAGAGCTCCGGAGTCAGGCGGGCGGCGGAAACCTGGAGATCCGGATTCGCCAGCCGACCTTGGACAAACGTGGGCATTCCTGCCGCAGTGCGCGGGATCGCGGCCATCAGGGGAACGTCCGACTGCAGAAAGCCGCGACGCGGATATTGCTGCTGCTGGTCGGAACGAATGGTTCCGCGGTCATCGCGGAGGACTATCCGGAACTGGCTGTTGTTGGCGGTGCTGAACAGCGGGATGGTGACGCGCTTGAGCGTGCCCGTCGGAAGCTCGATGGGCATCCGGCGTTTTTGGCTTCCACTGGTGACCTCGATCGTTCCGCTGAACCCGGCCCCGTCGTTCTTCACTTCGCAGACGAGCGGAAACCAGGCGCCCTGCCGGGCGTATTGATCGAGGCCGAGAAAGACGTCGAACTGGAGGTTGGCCGGGGACTGGGCTTGGGAGGATTGCAGCCCGAGCGCGATGACGAGTGAGGCGACGATGATCGCGCGCAGCAGATACAACCTTCGCATGAAGGATGTCCTGTGGTGCGAATGAACCTCCGTCAGAGCTGCTTCCTCACCCATGGCTGGAGCGTTTATGCCTCTGCTCCGTCGCATGTCCAACGGGAAAGTGGTCCACCAACAAGAAACCCGGACGGAAGGCCGTCCGGGTTTGGTCAGAACTTGGTTTGTCCGGCGCGGATCACTTCAGCGATGACAGATACTCGATGACGTCCCGGAGGTCGCGGGCACCGATCGCGTCGGCGACGCCTTCAAGCATGCCGGAAGGGCTCTTTTCGCGGGACTTAACGTCCGCTTTCTTGACGGTGACCATGCCGTCTTCCGGCGAGATGATCACGAGGTCGGTGGGGGTTTCACTGCGGACAATGCCGGCGATCTGCTGGCCGTTGTTCTTGGTGACAAGGACGCTCTCAAAGCCCGGGGCGATCTGGGCGTTCGGTGTGACGATGGATTCGAGGAAGTAGGCGCGGTCGCGTTTGGAAGCGATGCCGGTGAGCTCGGGTCCGGCTTCGCCGCCTTCGCCCATGACCTTGTGGCAACGGAGGCAGCTGGCCTCGGCTTTTTCGAAGAACACTTTCCGGCCATTCACGGCGTTCCCGCCGAAGAGGGATTCTTGGAACTTCGCCACGGGGCTGTTGCCCTTCCTGGCCTGATAGGCGGCCAAGGCGTCCTTGACGTTTTCCGCTTCGCGGCCGGCGGCGGCTTGGACGATTTCGAGGGCGAGCTCCTTGGGCGCTTCACCGGCGGTCAACTTGCCAAGCCACTTCGCGATGAAGGCGTCGGCACCGGGGTCCTGAATGGCGCCAAGGTTGATGAAGGCCGACTGCTGCTCGCCGATGGGCGCGGTTTCGATCGTCTTCTCAAGCGACGCCAACGCGCCGCCTTTATTAACGGAGGCCATCCAGCGACCGGCTTCCTTGCGGACGTCGGCGGCCTCGTCCTTCTCCACATCAATGATCGCTTGGGCGAGGAGCGGCGAGCGTAGTTCGCCGAGGGCGCCGAGCATCGCTGCGCGGGCTTTGGGCGAGTTTTTGAGATTCGCCAGGCCGTCCTTCAGTTCCGGTCCCGCGTCAATCATCTGGAGGCGGGCGATTGCGGCGCAGGCAGCGATCTGGACGGCTTCGTTCTGTTGTTTCAGCAGGGCAGGGATGTGCGGGGCGAAGGCGGTCTGGGCGGCCACCGGGCTTCTGCCCTCGATCGGACGATAGATGCCAACGATACGGTCGCGCTGATGGGGAGTCGCCCAGTTTGCGAGCGCAAACAAGGCCTCGGTCCGAATCAGATTTGAGACGTCGCTGCGCAGGGCGATCGCCGGAAGGCGCCCGGCGTCCGTCGCGGTGCCCGACCGGAAGTTGGCGTTCACAATGCGGAGGAGCATCGGCGTAAGCTGGTCAACCGGCGCATTTCCCCAAGGCATTGGCTGGCCTTCGCGAACGTCGCGGATTTCTGTGTCGGTGCCGGTGGGCATGAACGTCCGAGGAAGAGTTCCGAACGACTTGAGAACGCCGGTCAACGCGTCGGAATCGCCCATGGCGGCGAGCGCCAGTTGGGCACCGAGGATCGGTTGGTCGTTGATGGCCCGGGCTGCTTCGAGCGCGATGAGCGGATCCGTGTCGTGCAGCATCGGAGCGATCTCGGCTTCACCGCGCATGCGGAAGGCGACCGCGGTGGCTTTGCGAACCGCAGGGGAAACGTCCTTCGACGCGGCGACGCGTTGATCGATGGTGGCCGACTTGGCCAAGCCCATCGCACCGACGTGTTGCAGGACGCGGTCGGCGCCGTTGTTCTGCCAAAGCAGTTTGGTGATGCCTTCGAAGGCGGCTGGACCCGCGAGTTTGGCGACCGCCTGCGCGGCGAACGAACGAACGCGCGGGCTAGCGTCTTCCATCGCCTTGATGACGGGAGCGAGGACGGTCGGGCCGCTGCCGTCGGCGAGGGTTCTGAGAACCTGCGCGCGGATTTCGGCGTCGGGATCCTTGAGCAGGGTCACGAGCGAGTCGGCGATGTCCTTGGTCGGATCGATCAGGGCGGTTTTGCCTTTGCGACCGATCTGGCCCATTCCCCAGATCGCGTGCATGCGGGCGAACGGGTTCTTTCCGGTAAGGGCGACCTGCTTCAGGAGCGGCAGCGCTTCGCTGCCGCGGGCGGCCAATTCGAACTGCGCTTCCTGGCGAACGCGCATGTTCTTGTGCTCAAGAAAGCCCAGGAGGTTGGTCGTCGTGGTGGCTTCGAAGCCTTGGCCGATGAGGCGTTTGGTTTCGGCTACGATTGGCTGCTTCGCGGCTTCCGTATCCGTCAGACGATAGATTCGGCTCTTCTTGGTCCGCTCCCATCCTTCACCCCAGTCGGCGAAATAGATCGAGCCATCAGGGCCGATGTCGACGTCGGCCGGAAGCGCGTTGCCGATGAAACTCTCATGGGCGGTCAGAACATAGCCCGCGCCGTCGCGCTTGGCCGCAAGGCTGGAGACGCCGCTGCTGGCGCTGGCACCCTTGAAGTAGGCGAGGAAGAATCGGCCATCGAGTTTTTGAGAAAGCCCCGTGCCGGGGTTGTGGACGAGACCGCTCGGGCCGTCGGCGATGTTGGCGACGGGTGGGAGGACATAGGCGGCCTGACCGTCGAAACTCGGAACCCAAAGGCGTTCCATGTTCCATGGGCCGGCATTACCCAATGGCGCGTGCTGGTAACCGACCCGCCATCCGGAGTCGGAACCTTCCACGATGTAAATCCACCGCTCGCGATCGCCCTGATCGGAGTCGTTGTCGCCGGTGAAGAGATCTCCGTATTCGTTAAAGGCGAGTTCCTGCGGATTGCGCAGGCCGTGGGCGAAGACCTCGAGATTGGAGCCGTCGAGTTCGGAGCGGAAGACACCGCCTTCGTCGGGGAACATGAGACGGCGTCCCTCCTTGGTCAGGACGTTCGCGGCCCGGTCGCCGAAGCTGAAGTAGAGGCGCCCGTCGGGTCCGATGGCGAGGCCGTGCATGTCGTGGCCGGTGTAGCTGAAACGCACGCCGTAGCCCCGGCTCACCGACTTTCGGGAGATAGCGTGGCCGTTGGAGTCGGTGCCTTCGAGGAGCGTCAGCTCGGGGATATTGGTGAACCAGAGTTTGCCTTTTCGCGCCAGGACGCCCGAAGCGATGCCGTCCAACTCGGTGTTGAACTTGTCCGCGTAGATTGAGCTGAAGTCGGCCTTGCCGGAACCGGAGCGGTCTTCGAGAAGCCGGATGACTTCGGATTCGATGGCCAGATCGGTCCACTTGGTGCCGAAGTGTTTTTTCACCATCGCCGTGCGGTCCTCGATCGTCCGGCATGCCAGATCATCCTCCAGCATGAACATGTAGTGCCGGATATCGAGCACACTGGTCCGGTAGCGGTGAGTCTCGGAAACAAAGACGCGCCCTTTTTCGTCGAAGCAGAACGAAACCGCGTTGGCCAACATGGGTTCGGCGGCCCACAGGTCGAGCTTCATGCCCGCAGGAATCTTGAACTGCCGCGAACGGTTTTCCGTTTCCGATGAAGCGGGCGAGGATTCCGGAATGGGCGAGCGCGGATACGGTTTCAGTTCGGAATTCTTGCTGGCTGATCCAGCGATATCGGCACTCAGGAGGGATGTGGCAGCTGCGGCGAACGAACAAGCGGCAACAAACGTTGGGAACGGCTTCATGCGGCGGAAGGTAGAAACAGGATCGTTATTCGAGCAAGGGGGATTGTCTTCGACGTCTGTGGGGCAGCGGCGTTTGGATCGACGCTTCCGCTGTCACTTTTCGGTGTGCAGTCCTGTCCGAAATTACGGGAAATGGAATCAAGAATGAGAAGCTGTCTCAACCCGGGGACGCTGCCGCAGTTTTACGACTCGTCCCGGGATACTGCTAAATCCGTGCTACAGTCACTGTCATCGGGCGTCGTGCCGGTGAGATTGACCCCCCGAGTCCGGGCTTCCATATCCGCAGGCTATCCTGCGGGAACTGGAGCAAATGCCGTCACCTCGGCGAGTGGATTCGTTGCGCTTCCCGGTGCGATGAGTGAAAAGCTCACGCTGCTTTCCTTCATCTCAATTATGGTCGTTTTCTTCGGTCACTCAGCTCCGTATTCACTGATCTGTGACGGAGTTGAGATGAAACAACCATCAGCGGTCGCCAAGTTTTTCTTCCATCTGTGGGATGGTAGTTTTGGGCGAGTGAAATACCTCTTGAGCCAGCCGCCGGTTCGTCGTTGGGGCGATCGGCGGCTGGCTTAATCGTTGGCTCCCCGCCTGGCCGAATGAGAGCGGCGTGGCCTTCAATTTACTGCTCAATAATCCAGACGTATCCGTTAGGGCGTGAGCGGAAATAGCCACTGCTGAGGTCGCCGTCGTCGATCATTTCATCGATGAGAATGAACTGTTCGACCGGCGCTGAAGGATTGAATACACCGATTCCCGCCTTGTAGCCGTAGGCCGCCTTGTCGCGGTCCCAGTTCCATTGCCCGCCCAGGGGGGTCATCTCCGTCCATCGCATCCGCACGAGATATTCGTCCATCCCATTCGGAGCAACTCCGGGTGAGGTATTGGCAGGGTAACCGCGCTTTTCCCATGCATACATTTCGAATGCATTGGCCGCTTCTTTTACGTTGGCCACGAATGTGGCGTTGGTTGCACGCAACCGGGCGCGGACGAACGAGGGGATGATGATCGCGGAAACCAGCCCTATGATCGAGACCGCGATCATCAGTTCTGTCAGGGTGAAACCCTTGGTTTTCCGGCGTTTGAGGTGTGAAATATTCATGGCGATCAGGCTGCCCGTGGTTTGGTCGGCGCCTGATAGGATTTCGGCCAGATCTGGCCTTTCCTTAAACGGGCTTTGTCGACTCTTGAGAATTAGCAGGATTGCCGCCAGATGGCGCTTCTCATGGTTGCGACAAAACAGCCGGGTGACCGATTTAGCCCCGGGTTCGGCGGATCCCCATTCAGCGCCGGGAGTGCCGCAAACGAAAACGGGTGGAGCACATCTTAATCCGCTCTACCCGTTCAACCCGCTTGGTCATTGTTTAGAGTCGGAGATGGTCCCAGAGGTCCGCCGGATCGAGTCGAAGATTGATGAAGAACGGCCCAAAGTCCCCGAAACGAGCGGTGACCTCGTCGAAGCGCATTTCGTGGACGATGTTTTTGATCTCGTCGAGATTGTGCGCGATCAAGGTCACGCCCCATTCCCAATCATCGAGGCCGGTTGCGCCGGTGATCAGCTGGGAAATCTTGCCGGCATATTTGCGGCCGGTTCGTGCGTGGCTACCCATCAGCTTTTTGCGGGTTTCGAAATCCAGCGAATACCAATTGTCTCCAAGGTTCCGCTTCTTGCTCATACCGTAAAAGCACATGATCTCCCAGTTTTCCAGTTCGGGCTGAAGCCGGTAAAACTTGTAGCTTTCGTTGCGTTTTTTGGCGGCTTCGAAAGCTTCATCGAACTCGGGCGTTCCCGGTTGCGGTTTCTTCTCGCCCATCTGGATCATCCGCTTCAGATCGTCGTCCGAGGAGACATATTCCGGCAGCTCGGTCACGCTGAGAAAAGAGTAAGTGGGGATCAGGGTTCCTGGGGGATACGCGAGTTCCACCTCGCGCTGCATTGAGCTGAGGTTCTGCAGTTCTGCCGCGTAGATGATGAAAGCGACATCGGCCCTGCCGCCGACGTTGGCGAACGTGGACACACGTGGATGGGCGGGGCCGGGATACTTCTTCGCCACCGCGTCGAGTCGGTCGCGGGCGGCGGCGGATTCGGTGGGCGGCAATGCGGCCCAGCGGGCGCGGTCGATACGGAAGAAAAGGTGCATCACGTGGATGCCCTGGACGAGTTTGACGGAAGGGATGGCCATGTTGGAAATGGGTCAATCGATGTGGAGAACCTGCTCAAGCAGCTGCGCCAATTGCTCAGGGATGAAAGCATCGCCGGCGACCAGCGTGACGCCGGCCTGCTTGGCGGTTTCGAGGAATGATTCGGAGAGGTCCGAGTGAAAGCCGAGGATGGGAATGTGGGCGGTTTCGTTGCCTGACTTGATTTGTCGGATGCTCTTCAAGATGTCGCCGCGGCGGACGCGCAGGTCGCTGACGATGACCATGGGCTTCTCGCGGTCGGCCACATCCGCCAACAGGTCTGCGTCCTGCACGACCTGCGCGCGGTAGCCCAAGTCCTGCAGCTTGTTGATGAGCTGGGACCCGGGAAGCAGCTGCTCGTAGAAGAGGAGCGCGAGCGGTTTCGTCATGGCGAAAGAGTGGAGACAGCCGTCGCGCCTTGGCAACGATTCGTTCTCCACAGGCGCGCGGACCTTGTCTAGCGTCCGCCTCCATGACGACCGCGCAGTTGGAAACGTTTGTCCGCAAGACCGTCGCGACGACCCCGGTTCGCGACATCCATACCCATCTCTACGACCCGGCTTTCGGTGAACTTCTCCTCTGGGGCATCGATGATCTGCTGACCTACCATTACCTGGTCGCCGAGTCGTTCCGATATCTGAAGATTCCATACGCCGATTTTTGGAAACTCACAAAATCCCAGCAGGCCGACCTCATCTGGGACATGCTGTTCATCCAGAATTCTCCAATCTCCGAAGCGTGCCGCGGCGTGCTCACCACGCTGAATCTCCTGGGCCTCGACGTGAAGAAGCGGGATCTGCCCAGGCTGCGGAAGTGGTTCGCCTCCCAGAAGGCGGACGCCTACATCGACCGCTGCCTGAAGATCGCCGGCGTCGAGGACGTGTGCATGACCAACTCGCCGTTCGATGATCTGGAGCGTCCCGTCTGGGAACGCGGATTCAAACGCCATCCGGCCTTCTCCGCCGCCCTGCGTATTGATCCGCTGCTGCTCGATTGGAAGAACACGGCTCCCAAGCTTGCGTCCTGGGGCTACAGGGTCTCGCCCGGCAAACCGACCCAGAAGTCGCTCGACGAAGTCCGGCGGTTCTTCGCCGACTGGACGGAGAAGATGGGCGCTCGCTTCCTGATGGTCTCACTGCCGCCGTCGTTCAAGTTCCCGGATAACACCGACACCGCGGCGTTGATCGAGGGCGCGGTTCTCCCCCATTGCCGCGAGTTCAACCTACCGTTTGCGGTCATGCCCGGTGTGACCCGCGCCGTGAACCCCCAGCTCAAGATGGCCGGCGATGGCATCGGACTGACAGACCTGAGCTTCGTTAAGAACCTTTGTGCCGGATTCCCAGACAACAAGTTCGCCGCCACCGTTCTGTCCCGCGAGAATCAGCACGAGATGTGCGTGCTCGCGCGGAAGTTCCGCAATCTACACATCTTCGGGTGCTGGTGGTTCACCAATGTCCCGCATCTCATCGAGGAGATCACTCGTCTCCGCATTGAACTAGTCGGCTTGAGCATGACCCCGCAGCACAGCGATGCGCGCGTGCTCGACCAACTGATCTACAAGTGGACTCATAGCCGCGCGGTCATCGGCGAAGTGTTGGTGGGGAAGTATCGCGACCTGGCCGCGACCGGCTGGGTTGTCACCAAGCCGGAGATTCAACGCGATGTCCGCAATCTTTTCGGCGGAGCGTTCGAGACCTTTTGCAAAGCCTGAGGGGTCAACCGGGCTTTCGGCGTGGAACTTGTCTTTTGAAAACCTGTTTTTAGAGTCGCCCCATGAAGAACGACGTCGTGCCAGTCGAGATCCGCGGCATCCTGCCGGCGAACAATGGCTGCGCCATCTTCCTCGGCAACGCCGAGAAGGTCTTCGTCATCCAGATCGAGAGCAGCATGGGCATGGTCATCGGCCGCTTCATGCAGGATAAACTCAACGAACGTCCTCTGACGCACGATCTCATCAACTCTGTCCTTCTGGGCTTCAGCATCACGGTCGAACGCGTCGTCATCACCGAACTGCGGAACTCCACTTACTACGCGCGCATCCTGCTCAAGCAGGACAACGAACTCGGGACCAAGCTTGTCGAAGTCGACGCCCGGCCGAGCGATTGTCTTGCCATCGCGGCCGCGCAGAAGAAGCCGATTTTTGTCCGCACCAAACTGTTCAACGACGTCGAGGACATGAGCGACTACCTGAACAAGATGAATGAAGGAAACGGGGAGGAAGAGCCGTGAGTTGGTCGGCGGGATTGCAGGTTCTCTGTTCGATTCCTTGTCAAGCAGCCGATCGGAGCCTCTGTGTCTGACGCCCCTAAACAGCTCGTTCTGGTCTCCGGCGACGACGACGTGGCCGTGAAGAAACGTGCCAAGGCGCTCTTCGACCAGTGGAGCATCGAGCTCGGTGGGATGGACCACGAAATCATCGATGCGGCGGTGGGCAACGCCGGCGATGCGCTCAAGGTCATCGGACGTCTGAAGGAATCGCTCCAGACGCTTCCATTTTTCGGAACGGGCAAGGCCGTCTGGCTGAAGGACTGCACCTTTCTCGCGGAAGACCGCACGTCGTCGTCGG
>Ga0163144_10014820_pt1 | contig 16146 bp, 18 predicted proteins | sample OliLak19BULKMAT1_FD_123175 | JGI IMG/M metagenome (GOLD analysis project Ga0163144, IMG submission 123175) | Freshwater microbial mat bacterial communities from Lake Vanda, McMurdo Dry Valleys, Antarctica - Oligotrophic Lake LV.19.BULKMAT1 | ecosystem: Environmental > Aquatic > Freshwater >... | reverse complement strand
GGTTTCTCAACACCGGAACTGGACCGCCTGCTGGCGGTGGCCCGTGAAGCCGGCGCGCTGGGTGGCAAGCTCACCGGTGAGGGCCGCGGTGGATGTGTGATTGTGCTGCCTCCCCCAGGTGCCAAGGACGTGGTCATGGCCGCCCTGCGCGCCGCGGGATCCGCCACCGTGTTCTCCACGGAAATCCGCTGACCGTCCAGGGTCTGTCTAGTCTTTGACCAGGACTTGTGAATCCCGCGTCCCCGCCGCGCATCCCAGCGCTGTGGTTGAAGGAGCGCGCCGTGTCCATGGTCAAACCAGTTGTCAGTCCGCGGGTTCTGCTGCTTTGTTCAATGTTTGTCTCAGCTTGCGGGCCACCACCCGGCGCGGAGGTGGTGGCGCGGCTGGCGTGCGCCAATGCCGGCATTGGGTGTCCGCCCCCGGAACCGGAGCCGGAGCTTCCTGAGCAATGGTCTGGAAGCTGCCGGTACGTGAACCGCTTCTCAGATGGAACGGAGTGCCGGGACTACCTGGGGCCGTGGGAGGCCAGTGCAGCCACGGAAGATTGCAGCACGGAGCAGGGAACGTTCTCCACGACAGAAAGGTGTGACAGTATCAACGCTACGGGCTGGTGTGTGATCAACAAGGACAGCGCCACGCCGGTGCGTGTGGCCTTTGTGGGCGGGACGTGCACGGAGAACAGGCGCGGTTGTGAGGTGTTTGGCGGCGGGTACTTCATGGAGCGCGGCGCGTGCGGCCCTGGTGAACCGCAGCCGGAGGAGGTCCTCACGGCGCCCTTTCCGGAGCCGGTGCAATCCTGTGTGGACCCGTTGCCGGGTGATGCGCCTGGCCAGGGTGAGGGCGGAAAAGTCTGTCAGGCCATCACCATGCAGGGCTGCACCGAACCGGGACGCGCGTGGGAGGACTACGGTTCATGTGACATCCCGCGCCAGCAGCGCCCGTATTACCCGGTTGGCCTCCATGAAAACGCCGAGCGTGATGATTCCCGGCTCAACGACGCGACGTATGCGGCAGAGCTGGCGTGGGTGAAGCAGGAATTGACGGCGTGTTCATGCTTTTGCTGCCACAGCGAGCGCAGCCCGCAGGGCCCCGGTAACTGGTACCTGGAGCAGCGCGGGAACTTCATCAACGGGATGTTTGACACCGGGATTGCCCAGGGCGCGGGGATCATTGACAGCACGGTGCTGGGCAACATCCCGGCGTCAGAGAACAACGGCTTCACCCGGCTCCCGTCTGTGTTTCCCTCAACAAACCCGTCCCGCATGCAGGCGTTCTTCCGCGCGGAGTTTATGTACCGCGGGCTGCGTGATGAGGACTTCACCGGCCTGGTGAAATACGGCCCGCTCAGTGAGCAGTGGAACTACGAGCCCACCTCCTGCACCAACGGCGAAGGTGTCACGCAGGACGGCAGCATGACGTGGCAGGGCGGCAGCGCGCGGATTGTGATGGTGCTTGAAGCGGGCGCCCGCAATCCGCTGGTGCCGCCCAACCTGGACACGCCGGACGGCACGGTGTGGCGGCTTGACGCTACGCAGCCTTCCACCAGGCTGCTGGCCAGCGGGTTGCGTTTTGGCGAATCACCCGCCGGCAGCGCGCAGCACTTTCCCGCCGCCGGTGCACCGTCTTCCCTGGTGCCCGGTACCCAGTATTACCTTTACGTGCTGGCGGACTATGTCCAGCCCATCACGCGCTGCCTGTTCACTTACTGATTCAGCTGGCGGGACGGGGCGTCCAGCTCAACGGCCAGCTCGCCGCCAATACGCTTCATCTCCGTCAACAGCTCATCCAGCGGCGTCAATGCCCCCGCGGTGTACACACCCGGCGCCTGCGGATGGGAGCGCAACCAGGACACCGCCGCCGCCGAGCCCAACGCCATGGCCAGGTGACCGTCCGGGACCAGCGCCTTGATGCTGCGCTCCCCCGGTCTTCCCAGGTCCGCCACCACGGTCAGCGCCACGGACGTGCCAACACTGCGGAAAAGGTAAGCGCGGAGCAGCAGCATGGACCAGCGCGTGGGCACCGTGACCAGCGCGCGCAGCGGGCCAAGCAGCCGCAACATCCACGCCAGGAACGCAAAGGAGAAGCGCATGGCGCCGGGAATCAACGCCATGTGCGTGGACACATCCGCGTTGGGCGCCAGCGCATGCAGCAGCGGCGCATCCGGCAAACCCACCCGCAGCGACGGACGGAGCCCCGCGCCAAGGTATGGAAGGTTGACCGCTGGACCCACCGCAGCACCCTCCTTGCGCTGGCCGCGCTCCCAATACGCGGCCGCACTTTCCAGTGTGGCCATCATCAGCCCCACGTTGCCGGGACCGGCGCCGGACAACGGAGACAACCGCACGCCCAGGTGCAGGGTCTGGAGGGTGGGGGAGGTGCGGCAGAGCTCGGCGGCCATGGCGGTGGAGACACCGGGGAACACACCCGCGCCCAGCACCAACGAGCCCTTGGGTGACTTCATGGCGGAGAAGCGGTCCAACGCGCGCTCCACGCCCACCGGGTCCGCAGACAGGTCTACAAACGTGCCGCCGTTGCGCAGCACGTACTCCATGGCGGCGTCCGGCGGCGCACCCACCGCATCTGCGGCGTTGACCACAAAGTCAAATCCATCCAGCGCGGTGAAGGTGCTGGCGTCCTGGAGGTCAATGCGTACGCCGCCACTGCGGGAACCCACCACCACCTCCACGCCGTCCAGCCGCTGCAGCGCGCCGGTGACCCGGAGCCCGTAATACCCTTTTCCACCAAGAACCAGGATGCGCGTGGCCATCAGCGTCACCGGAGCGGCGCGCATGTGGAAACGCCGGCGCCCACAATGCTGCGGTTGGTGTTGGAGATTACCGTGCTCACGGATGGCTGCCCATTGGTGACGTCCAGGCGGTAGACACGCGTGGAGACATCCGTATCCCGCTTGAGAAACAGGTAGAAAGAGCCACCCCAGAACGCAAACGCCCAGGCGCGCGGGACGCCGGCCAGCGTTGGGAGTTCCCAGGTTTCAACTTCCGCACCGGTGACTTTGTTGAGGCGGGCTGCGCGCGGTGAAAACTGGGACGGGAAAAATCCAAAAAGCTCACCGTCCCGGTTGCCGGTGAGTTCCGGAGACCCCTGCACGGTGCCGGTGCCGGTGAACACCAGACCCGGCAGTGAGATCCTTCCCAGCGTCCGGTCCCCATCAAAATCCATGGTCTCCGGTCCACCGGCCACGTGCAGCGTCTCTGCAAAGCTGCCCGCGGTGTTGGAGACAAAACCCATTCCAAAGAGCTTCATCCCGTCCTGCTCAGGCACAAATCCTGACGTCACGCAGGCCGCGTTGGTGGTGTCTACGCGGTACAGCTGGCCGGAGTTGTAGAGGACCCACGCCGTGCCGGTGCGCTCCACACCCATGGAGAAGGTCCCAAAGCCCGCGGCGTTGGGGCAGTTGAGTGTGCCCACGTCAACAAACGCCAGCGTGGCCGGATTGAAGCTGGAGAGCAGGTGGTTCTCATCCACCAGATAGATGAGCTTGTTGCGTTCCGCGCACGTATCCACCGCGCTGCTGGCATTGCCCTGCCCGCTGGAGGCCTGCCCCAGAGAACTGGTGGCGGTGCCCGCGGATGACGGGGAGCGGCTGGCTGACGTGCTGGCGGCGCGGGGCTGGCAGGCCGAGCATTGCGTGAAAGCAACGCCTTCTGAGGTACACTCCTGGAAACCAACACCGCCGTCATGGAAGCAATTGCACTCCCGCGTCTGGCCGGGCGTGCAGATGGCATCCGGATTGGGCGTGCCGTCCCCGGTGACACACGCAAGGCCGCCCATGGCAATGAGCAGCAGGCCAGTCCACGGTGGAGGAGTTCTGAACATACAGCGGTGCATACCACGCTGACGCCAGCTGGTCAGCGCGCGGTGCGGGCCGCTTCAATCTTCTTGTACGGGACCCGGGTGGTCACCCCATTTTGGTCATACTCCAGCACATCCCCCCGCCACCGGGGGGCAAACAACCCGGAGCCGGTCACCAGCACCACCTGCCTGTTGTCCGCCAGAAAATGTAACACCAGCGTGTTGGGCTTGTCCGCGTAGACACTTTCCACCTCATCTGAGGTGACGCTGACCAGGCGGCTGAGGGCCACCACGCCGCGCTCCGGGTTCAACGCAAAATCCATCTCCAGGGGCTGCTGCCAGGTCCGGACTTTCTTGCCGTCCCAGACCGCCACGTCCTCAAAGGGTCCCGCCTCTGAATTGGTCATACCAAACCAGAACCGCGTGCCCGCCTTGTCCCAGGCCAGCAGGCTGATGCTCCGTCCCCGTTCCGGTTCCGCGTTGCAGGGCAGCACCACGGTCTTCCTGGCGGGCGTGGCGGCGGAGATGACAAACACGCCGCTGCTGACGTTGTCCCGGCAGGTGGCGGCCACACGTTTGCCGGTGGGATCCGGCAGTGCGTCCAGTCCCTGCTCTGAGAGCAGCACCTGGGTCTTTCCGGTGGAGAGCTGGCTGAGGCGCAGCTCCGTGGTCCATTCGCCTTCCAGTGCCAGGGGCCGCCAGAACCAGAAGACATGGTCACCACGGATGGCCACGCCGCTGGAGACACGTCCGGCGTCCAGTCCGTCCAGGCGTAGGAGCTCCTTGCCCTCCGGTGTTTCCAGCGCGGCCCACGGTGCACCGCCGCCGTTGTCATTGGTGCGCGCACGCACGCGGTACGCACCTTCTGCAATGTGGCGCGTCCAGGTGCGGGTTTCCTTGTCAAAGGTGTCAGCCGGGATGTCCGCCGCCACCGTCCAGAGCATCAGCGCTGCAGCAAGCATGGTTGGCTCAGGGTGTGACCAGATCATTCACTGAGGGCGGTGGTGGTGCCTTGGCCTTGGTGACCAGCTCAAACAACTCAGTCTGTCCCATCAGGGCGCCTTCCATTTCCATGCGGTAAAAGTATTTCCCTTCCACCGGAAACGGCATCTCCGCAAAGTCCACCACGGAATCCACGTCTGTGCGGCCGGTGAAATCCACACGCTCTTCGCTCTTGCCCACCACGCGCCCCAGCGGCGTCACAATCTTGTAGGTGATCTGCACGGGCCGCCCGCGTGCGCTCTGCAGATGCGCGCACACGCTGAACGTCTGCAGGATGAAGGGATAGTCACTGGCTTCAATCCGCTTCACTTCCGTCCCGGGCTTGGGACGCACACAACCCTGGCCGGTGATCATGATGCGGGGCGCCACAAACAGGCTCATGAGCTGCACGGTGGAGGCGCCTTCCGTCATGGTTCCGCGCATGCCCATGTCTGCCTTGGGCGCTTCCGCACCTTTCACACCTTTGAGCGCGCTGCCCAGGTCCTCCAGGGCCGGTTTCTTCTTTTTTGTATCGTCACCAAAGTCACCCAGGAAGTCCTGCGCGGTGGGCGCGGGTTCTTCCTTCTTGGGCTTGCCCTTGGCTTTTTCAGCGGCGTGCATGGGCCCGGCAGCGGCCAGCAGCAGGAGCACCATCAGCGAGGAGCAGCTCAAACGCATAGGTCACCCGTCCTTCTTCTTGCCCACCAGCGCTTCCAGAAGTTGCCCCACGCCCGGCGCCACTGCCGGTGGGGACGCCGCTGCAAGCTGCAGGGGTGGGTCAGCCTGCGGCACGGCCGCGGGCTGGGCTGGCTTGCCCATGGTGGCAGCTGACGCCAGTGCATTGAAGCCCGCGGTATTACCGGACTGCAACATCTCAATGGGCACCGGCATGACCACGGTGGTGTTCTGGTTGCTGCTGACCTCCACCAGCGTCTGGTAGAGGCGGAGCTGCATGGCACCGGGATGTGCGCCCATAAGCTGAGCCGCGTTGGCCAACATCTGCCCGGCCTGCTCCTCACCCTGCGCGGCAATCACCTTGGCGCGGCGCTCACGCTCTGCTTCCGCCTGGCGCGCCATGGCGCGTTTCATCTCCTGCGGCAGCGTGATGTCCCGCAGTTCCACGGCGGAGATCTCCACACCCCACTGCTCCGTGCGCAGGTCCAGGATGTTCCGGATTTCCTCATTGATCTTGTCACGGTTGGAGAGGATTTCATCCAGGTCCATGCGGCCCAGGACGCCGCGCAGCGTCGTTGACGCCAGCTGCACGGTGGCGCTCATGTACTCTTCCACTGCCAGCACCGCGGACTTGGGGCTCTTCACGTCTGCGTAGACCACGGCGTCCACGTGGATGCTGATGTTGTCCGCGGTGATGACTTCCTGCGGCGCAATGGGAATAGCCTTGATGCGGATGTCCACCACCTTGGCGCGGTCCACACCCAGGGGAATCATGAAGACCATGCCGGGTCCGGCCAGCTCTTTGCGGGCGCGGCCAAGACGGAAGACCACGCCCCGTTCATACTCACGGAGGACGCGGATGCCGCTCAGGCCCACCACCAGCGCCCCAATCCCCAACACCAGCGCCACAACGTCCATATCCCACCTCCCCGTTCACCGGCGGAGCCATAGCAGACGGTGGCAAAGCATGTCCCACCCCGGATCCAGAACTTTCCCCGCGCAGCCGCGTTCAAGCTTGCATGGACTCCACGCCCGCCACGCCCGCCTCGGCCATGACCCGCCGGTTGCCCATCCTGGAAGACATCAAGATTGCCACACCCTGTTCCGCGGACTGGAACGCCATGACGGGGGATGCGCAGGTGCGCTTCTGTGGTCAGTGCTCACTTCACGTCTACAACCTGTCCGCCATGGGCCGGGATGAGGCGGAAGCGCTCATTGCACGCACGGAAGGGCGCGTGTGCGTCCGCCTCTACAAACGCCAGGACGGCACCGTCATCACACAGGACTGTCCACGCGGCCTGGAGCGCGTGCGGCGGCGGATGCGGATCATTGCGGGCGCGGTGGCGGGCGTGCTGAGCGCGTACCTGGGATTGGACTTCCTGCGTCCCGCCACGTGTACGCCCCCCACGGTGGAAGCCGGCGGCATGGAGATGCAACCACATCCCATGATGGGTGATGTGGCGCCGGACATGGGGAAACCGATGCCCCCGCCGCAGAAGCTCATGGGCAAGATGGCAAGGCCGTCCAGGCGTTGACGGTGGTTGGAGGGGTTGCATGGCGCGCTGCCTGAGGCGATAGCGTCCGCCGGGAGATTGTTCCCGCTTTCCCTTCACCAGAGGTCCCCCATGCCAGGACGCCCCAAGCGCTCCGTCAAGAACCGCTCCAAGCTTCACCGCCGCAAGATTGCCAAGAGGAAGACGCAGCGGCGCAAGATCAAGGCGCGCGCAAAGCTCGGTTGAAAGTCCCAGGCGGTCAGCGGATGGAATTGCTGGCCGCTTTTGTTTTGGGTGGTGACGGCGGCGGGGCGGTGGTGCAACGCAGTCTCTGATAGGGTTGGCACATGGTGACCCAACACACGGGCGGTGATGAGGAATTTGAGCGCGCCGCCCGCGCCGGGTCACGCGCACAGCGGATGAGTGTCAGGGTGGTGTCCTCTTTGGAGCAGGATGACGCTGACTCCGTGGATCAATTGACACCCAAAGAACGCATGGAACTGGCGGCGGAGTTGACGCGTGTGGCGTGGGCCATGACCGGGCGGCCGTGGCCGGACCTGCCTCGGTCCCAATGGCCAACCGTGAAGTTGCCGGATGACGTCCGCGACCTGCTGGTGGTCAACGGCTGGCATCCTGACCGTGCTTTCCCAGCATCACCTTTGGACCCTGGTAACGGTGCCGTTCGGAGACCGCGTACCACGCCGCCAGCGCCCCCATGATGACCACCAGCGTCACGCCGGCCACCATGTTGGGCGGCATCACCAGCACCACCGCAATGAACACCGTCCAGCCAATGGCCAGCACGTTGATGGGTGTGCTCCAGCGTCCCAGGTTCCATTCCGCCGTAGGCTTCCAGCCACTGCCCTTGCGCAGCTTCAGCGCCACGGGCGCGCAATACGCCAGGTACAGGCCAATGGTGCTCACGGACGCCACCACGGAATACGTATCCGGCCAATAAAGTGTTGCAATAAGCGGCACAAACGCCGCGGTCACCGTCAGCCAGATGGCCGGACCTGGGGTCCCTCTGGCCGGATGCACGCGCCGCAGCACCGCGGAACCGGGCATTCCTTCATCCCGGGCAAACGCAAAGATGGCGCGTGACAGGGACGTGATGGCGCTGAGCCCGCAGAACCACTGCGCCGCGCACACCATGGCCTGCACCGCGCTACCCCAGACGCCTCCCAGCGCGTGCTGGAAGATGGCCACGTAGGACGGAATGGTATGACCCTCTCCATCCGTGGCACTGAGTGCAGCATTGACGTCCGGAATGGCCAGCGTCATGGCCGCCAGGAGCGCGTAGCCAAAGACGCCAGACACCAGCACGCTCATCACCATGCCCCAGGGCACCCGGCGGCGGGGATCATGGGTTTCTTCAGCAACGTGCGCGGAGGCTTCATACCCCGTGAAGGTCCACTGCGCCTGCAGCAGTCCAAGGATGAACGCCCACCAGTAGGGATGCTCCGTGGTGGTGGTGCGCTGAAAAAAGTAATACGCGGGCTGCAGCGGCGCAAAGAGGAACAGCGCGCCCACCACCGCCACCACGCCCAGGATGTGCACTGCCACGCTGGCGTCATTGAGCCACGCCACCAGCTTCACGCCGTACTGGTTGATGACCGCCTGACCCAGCAGGATGACGGCGTAGATCAGCAGCAGCGTACCCGGCGTGGAAGGCAGCCGGAGCAGCGGCGCCAGGTTCTGCGCGCAGCCGTAGTCAATGGCGGCCACCGCGCTGAACAGGCCCACCATGCTCATCCACGCCGTGAACCATCCCCACGTCCTGCCACCCAGGATGGTGGACCAGTGGTACATGGCGCCGGACGTGGGGTACGCCGCCGCCAGCTCCGCCATGGACAGCACCACCATCATGGTGAACACAAACACCAGCGGCCAGCCCAACCCCATCTGCGCTGGCCCGCCGTGTTTGAGGCCGTAATCAAACAGCGTCATGGCCCCCGTCAGGATGGAGATGATGGAGAAGCTGATGGCAAAATTGGAGAACCCTCCCATGGTCCGGAAGAGCTCCTGCGCGTACCCAAGCCGCGAAAGCTCCGCCGCAGCGTCAGAATCCGCATGCTGCCGGGAAGATTCATCCACGGGCATGCACCTGCTGGAAGGCCTGCGCCAGGTGGTCCGCCGCCCGCTCCACGTCCTCCTCCGTGGTCACGCGCCCCAGTGACAGGCGGACCGCGCCGCGCGCACGGTCACGGGGGAGCCCCATGGCCAGCAGGACGGTGCTCTCTTCCTCGCCGTGGCAGGCACTTCCGGTGCTGGCCGCAACCTGCGGAGCAGCCCGCAGCACCGCGGCGCCGCTCACACCGGGAAAGGAGACATTTAATGTATTACAGAGCACCTCCACCGGCGGTCCATTGACCAGCAACCCGGGAATCCGCGCCTGCAGCCGTTGCAGGAGCGTGGCGCGTAGGGAGCGGAGGCGCGCGGTGTCCTCGGAAAAGCGGACCCTGGCCAGCTCACACGCCACGCCCATGCCCACAATGCCGCAGACGTTCTCGGTTCCCGCGCGCAGCCCGCGCTCATGGCCCGCGCCCAGCACCAGTGGGTGGATGGGCGTCCCGGGTCTGATGAACAGGGCACCCACACCTTTGGGGCCGCAGAACTTGTGGGCCACCAGCGTCAGCAGGTCCACGCCCAGCTCAGCCACTTGAACCGGCACTTTGCCCGCACTCTGCGCCGCGTCTGTATGCATGAGCGCGCCCACGCTGTGTGCATGATCCGCAAGCCGGCGCACCGGTTGGATGGCGCCCATTTCATTGTTGGCGTGCATCACGGACACCAGCGCGGTGTGTGGCCCCACCAGGGCACGCCACGCAGTTTCCTCGACGACACCCGCAGAATCCACCGGGAGCCGCGTGAGCTGGAAACCCGCCGCGTCAAGCATGGGTTCCTGGACCGCGGGATGCTCCAACACGGAGTTGACCAGGCCTTGGCGGCCATCCGTACGTCCCTTGAGCGCGCCTGCAATGGCCAGGTTGTTGGCCTCCGTGCCGCTGCCGGTGAACACCAGGTCCGCAGCCTGGCAGCCAAGCAGTCCGGCCACCTGCTGGCGCGCCTGATCCACGGCATCCCGTGCGCGGCGTCCGTAGGCATGGCTGCTGGAGGGATTGCCAAAGTCCTGCCGCAGAAACGGAAGCATGGCGTCCAGTGCTTCTGGAGCCAGCGGCGTGGTGGCGTTGTGATCCAGGTAGATTGGCGTCCCGCCGTCAACGGTCATGGAGCCCTCCGCCGGCGTGCGGTAGATGAGCTTCACAGCGTGGTCAAACCACGGAGCACACACATGGTGTAGCGTGTGCGGGTGATACGGAGCCGCCGTGTCCATGGACGCAGGGCTGGGAGCTGAGCATGGAGACCGTTGTTGTTGCGCTGGATACATCAAGCCATTCCGTGCAGGTGCGTGAGGCGGCCGTGACACAGGCCCGGGCGTTGAAGGCGCGGTTGGTGCTGGTGCGCGTGGTGCCGCAGACGTCTTCCCTGCCCATGGCGTTTCTGCGCCCGCCCGTTTCACAGCTCCGGGAAGCGCTGCATGAAGAAGCGGCGGCGGCGCTGCAGACCCACGTGGCGGCGGTTCCGGCGGAGCTTCAGCCGCTGCCGCGCGTGGTGGAAGGCGCGGCGTGGCGCGCCATCATTGAGGTGGCCAGAGAAACCAGCGCCCGCGTGATTGTGGTTGGCGCGTTTGGTGAGGACGTGGTGGAAGGCCTGGGCTCCACCAGTGCGCGCGTGGTCAACCATGCACCGTGTGATGTGCTGGTGGTCCGCAAGGGACGCGCCTGACGCTCTGGTCAGGTTGCGCCGGGCGCCGTGATGAGCGTGGGTCCGGCGCGCGTCCGCTCAGGCTTCCAGTCCCGCAGCGAGTACGGCCCGGAACCAAAGGACATGAGGAGAAATCCGCCGCCGCCCAGCGCAAGGTTCCGCATGAACAGCCCGGTCTGGATGGCCGCCATCTGCGGGTCAGCAATGAGCCAGAAGCGGTGGATGGTGAACGCAGCGGTGAGCACAAACACGGTCACCAGCAGCGCGCCAATCCGCGCGTAGTAGCCCAGGAGGATGCTCAGGCCTCCAAAAAAGATCATGGCGCCAGAGAGGTAGACCATGAACCCGGCCAGCGGCATGCCAGCGCTGTCCGCGGCCTCCGTCATGGCACGGTGGTGCACAACGTGGAAGATGCCGCCGGAAATGAACACCAGCGAATACAACAGCCGTCCAACCGGGGTCAGAAGATCCATGGCCGAGCCCACCCTTTCAAAATCTGCGTAACCGTCCTGCTCCAGGCAGGCACAGAACGCAGGCGATGATGACGCTAATATCCGACCATGCGATGTGGCGTAAGCTCAACGTTCACCGGATCCCGACAACCGCAAATCTCCTTGCACGCCAGGCCATGCGCGGTAAATCCACCGTGAGGGTTCTTTCCTCCAGGTGGAGCGAACAGCACCCGAAGCAGGCGGCGCCGTGGCGGAAGAAGCCCAGCGCCGTTTGTATGTCCACCCGTCAATCCGGGCTGCGGTACACACTTAAAAAGTAACACCTTGGGGTCTGACCATGTCTGACGCCGGCTGGTTTGGTGACCGTCATCCCAGATGGGCCGCGCTGGCGCCTACCCTGGGCATGGCACTGCTGGTGGCCGTGCTGGCCGTGGGGCTGCTGCTGTTCACCTGGTTGCTTCAACGTGGAAATCCCGCCGTCATCAACCCTTCCAGCATGTTCAGCGCCGCCGTGTCAGGTCAGCGCGCTGCTCCCATGACGGTTAGCTACCGCGCTGGGGGAGTGCATGGTGGGCTTCAGGGACCGGCGTGATGCGGGCCGCAGGCTGGCAAAGCTGCTGCGTGGATTGAAGGGTGAGGCTGGCCTGGTGGTGCTGGCGTTGCCGCGCGGCGGAGTGCCGGTGGCGTATGAAGTGGCCTCGGAGCTGAAGGTGCCGCTGGATGTGTTCCTGGTGCGCAAGCTGGGGCTCCCGGGCCGGGAGGAGTATGCGCTGGGTGCCATCGCCTCGGGCGGCGTCCGCGTGCTCAATCCGGACCTGGAGGGGGTGGTTTCCTTGTCAGCGCTGGAGCGGGAGACCCGCACACAACAGGTGGAGATGGAGCGGCAGGAAGCGCTGTTCCGGCCAGGACCGCCAGTATTACTCAAAGACGCCAGCGTGGTTCTGGTGGATGATGGGCTGGCCACCGGCTCCACCATGCGCGCCGCCGTGCTTGGTGTGCGCGCCCACAAACCACGGACCATCCGCGTTGCCGTTCCGGTGGGAGCACCACCGGTCTGTGAGGAATTCCGCGCACTGGTGGATGACGTCACCTGCGTTCTGACGCCGTCACCGTTCATCTCGGTAGGACGCTGGTATGAGGACTTTACCCAGACCACAGACCAGGAAGTGCACACCCTGCTGCTGAAGGCGCGGGCGTCTGAATCCGCACGCGCCGCGGACCGTGCACATCCAAGGTGACGCCATGGCCATGATCCCGGTGGGAGACGATCTTCTTGAAGCGGACCTTGTGGTGCCGGCGGGCGCCATAGGCCTGATCATCTTTGCCCACGGCAGCGGCAGCGGCCGCAAGAGCAGCCGCAACCAATCCGTGGCCACGCAGCTCAACCGGGCGGGCCTGGCCACGTTGCTGCTGGACCTCCTGACCCCGCGTGAAGAACGTGTGGACGTTGTCACGCGTGAGTTCCGCTTCAACATTCCGCTGCTGGCGGAGCGGCTGGTGCGCTCCTTGGATTGGAGCACGCGCCAGTCCCGCGTTGCTGCGCTGCCCGTGGGATTCTTTGGCGCCAGCACCGGCGCTGCGGCCGCCTTGATTGCCGCCAGTGTCCGCCCGCAGGCCACCGCCGCGGTGGTGTCCCGCGGAGGACGGCCGGACCTGGCAGGCGCCGCGTTGCCATTGGTGCGCGCGCCCACGCTGCTGATTGTGGGCGGCAATGATCCTGAGGTGCTGGCCCTCAACCAGCGCGCACTTGGTCAGCTCCAGTGCGTTCAGCGCCTGGAGGTGGTGCCGGGTGCAACCCATCTGTTTGAGGAAGCCGGTGCTTTGCCGCAGGTGGCCCAGCTTGCCGCGTCCTGGTTTGGGACCCACCTGCGCACGCCGCGCGCATCCATCTCCGCGCACTGAGCCGCGCCGGGACCACGCCACGGGCGCGCACCAACCGGGCTGGCTACATCTCTCCAAACTCAGGCCGCGCCCGTGTGGCGGGGAGAACGGGTGTATCCATGCGCTATATTGCGTGGTTCAAGGAGCTCTCACGCAAGGACGTGGGCCTGGCGGGCGGCAAGGGCGCCAACCTGGGAGAACTGACGCGGGCCGGACTCCCGGTGCCTCCCGGGTTTGTGGTGACGTCAGAGGCGTACCTGGCGGCGGTGGAGGAATCCGGCGCGCGTGAGCGGATGAAGACACTCTTTGCCAAGGTCAACGCGGATGATCCCAAGGCGCTGACGGAGGCCACCCAGACGCTGCGGGAAATCACGCGCAACCTGAAGCTGCCGCGCGGGCTGGAAGCAGAACTCCGCGCGGCGTACGCGCAACTGGGTAAAAGTATTTCAGTTGCGGTGCGGTCCTCTGCAACCAGCGAGGACTCTGCCACCACCTCTTTTGCGGGCATGCATGAGAGTTACACCAATGTGACGGGTGATGCGGCATTGCTGGAGAAGCTGCGCGCCTGTTGGGCCAGCGCGTACGGCCCGCGCGCGGTGGCGTACCGCAAAGCCAACCGGATGCAGGAGGAGCCAACCATTGCCGTGGTTGTCCAGCGGATGGTGAATGCCCGGCGGGCGGGCGTGATGTTCACGGTGGACCCGGCCATGCAGGACGCCGGGCGGATTGTGATTGAAGCGGCGTTTGGCCTGGGTGAGGTGGTGGTGGGCGGTGAGGTGGAGCCGGACACGTACACACTGTCCAAGCGTGGTCCCAAGCTCCTGGATGCGCGGGTTGGCCGCAAGGCATTCAAGATCATCCGGGATGCGGAAGGCCGTGAGCGGCGCGTGGACCTGCCCGAACCTGACGCCAGCGCGCGCGTGTTGAACGACGCTGAAGTGACCGAGCTGGCGCTGCTGGGCCTCAGGATTGAGGAACACTACCGCGCTCCCCAGGACGTGGAATGGGCGGAAGAAGACGGGCACTGGCAGTTTGTGCAATCCCGCCCCGTCACCACGCTGCATCCGGTGGCGCCGCAGTTCTCCTCAACACCGGCGCCCACTGGCGAGCTGCTGCTCAGCGGCATGGGCGCGTCTCCCGGGCAGGTCAGCGGCAAGGCGCGAGTGTTGCGCTCCACCGCAGAAGGCGCAGAACTGGAGCGTGGTGAGGTGCTGGTGGCGGAGATGACCAATCCGGACTGGTTGCCCACCATGAGACGCGCCTCAGCCATTGTGACGGACGGCGGCGGCATGACGTCCCACGCAGCCATTGTCAGCCGCGAACTGGGACTTCCGTGTGTGGTGGGTACGCGGACGGCAACCAAGGTGCTGCGCACGGGCGAGCTCATCAGCGTTGATGGTGGACGCGGGCGCGTGGTGCGCGGTGGCGCCGGGCCGCGGCGCTCCGTGCGTGCAGCGCCGCGCACGTCCACCGTGATGCCAATGGCCACGCGCCTCCTGGTGAACCTGGCGCTTGCGGAAAGGGCCGAAGAGGCCGCGGCACTCCCCGTGGACGGCGTGGGGCTGCTGCGCGCGGAGTTCATGATCCTGGATGCGCTGGGTGGTGAACACCCCAAGCAGCTTCTGGCACGTGGTGGCCAGGAGGAATTTGTCACACGGATGTCAGCGCCGCTGCGCCAGATTGCCCACGCGTTCCATCCGCGGCCGGTCATCTACCGGACGTGTGATTTCCGCAGCAATGAGTTCCGCGGCCTCAAAGGTGGCGAGACGCATGAGCCGCAAGAGCAGAACCCCATGATCGGTTTCCGAGGCTGCTACCGCTACATCCGGGACCCGGAGCTGTTTCTCCTGGAGCTGGAAACGCTGGCCCGGGTGCGGTTGGACTGGCCCAACGTGCACATCATGGTTCCGTTTGTGCGCACGCGCTGGGAGCTGGCGGCGTGCCTGCAGCTGATTGACCACAGTCCACTGGGGAAGCAGCGCGGATTGCTGCGCTGGGTGATGGCTGAGGTTCCCTCGGTGGCGTACTGGATTCCGGAATACGCGCGGCTGGGAATCCACGGCGTGTCCATTGGTTCCAATGACCTGACCCAGCTCATGCTGGGCGTGGACCGTGACTCCCAGCTGTGCAGTGAGCTCTTTGATGAAGCGGACCCGGCGGTGATGGATGCCATTGCGCGTATCATCCACGCGTGCCGTGACGCCGGTATAACGTCCTCACTGTGTGGCCAGGCACCGTCCAACCGGCCGGAGATTGCGGAGCAGCTTGTGCGGCTGGGCATTGACAGCATCTCCGTGAATCCGGATGTGGTGGATTGGGTGAGGCACGTGGTGGGCTCAGCGGAACAGCGGTTGTTGCTGCAAGGAGCGCTGCGGGAACATCACACCTGACCGCGTCCGGCTTGAGCGGAACCCGGTGGTTCCAAGCCAACGCTTGCCGGGCATCGGCGCGCAGATACAGCACTCTGAGAACCAGGCTACCAAGGAGGATTCCCATGGCCGGCGCGCAGGTGAACATGTTGCCCATCCTTGAGCTTGCGTTCTTTGACGCACACGCTGAGGAAGGGACCAAGGCCCTGGCTCAGGCCCGGGAAGCTTATTCACAGATCTATGGGCCGGACCGCTTCAACTATGAGCTGGTGATGCCGCCCCAACCGGACACCTCCTGGCTGGAGGGTGTGCTGCGGCGCCTGGTGTATGTGTGTGACTCTATGGATCTGCCCATCCCGGATTGCCCCGGCGTGCTGGTGTCCATCTTCCACGGGGACCGGCTCTCCTGCCTGGCGGCCAAGGTGCTGCTGGAGCAGAGCGCGTCCATCCTGGACCTGAGCGTGAATGACCTGGCACAGGTTTTTGGCACGCATGAATCCCACAGTACGCCGGCGCATTGAGCGCGGAGGACGCCATGAAGTGCCAGGACATCATGAAGACCCACGTCCAGTGGTGCCATGAAATGGACTCCGTGGCGGTGGTGGCGGCGCGTATGCGGGAGGAAGGCATTGGCTTCATGCCGGTCTGTGATGTGGATGGCGCGTTGCGCGGCACCGTCACAGACCGGGACCTCACCATCCGCGTGCTGGCGCTGGG
>Ga0163144_10014818_pt1 | contig 16147 bp, 11 predicted proteins | sample OliLak19BULKMAT1_FD_123175 | JGI IMG/M metagenome (GOLD analysis project Ga0163144, IMG submission 123175) | Freshwater microbial mat bacterial communities from Lake Vanda, McMurdo Dry Valleys, Antarctica - Oligotrophic Lake LV.19.BULKMAT1 | ecosystem: Environmental > Aquatic > Freshwater >... | reverse complement strand
TTATGGCTGGACGCGCCGTCCAACAAAGCAGGTCAAACGAACGAGAACTTGGCCCGAGAGATGATGGAGCTATTCACGATCGGAGTCGGCCATTACAACGAGACGGACGTCAAAGAAGTTGCCAGAGCTCTCACCGGTTGGAACGTAAAACGTGGCGAGTTCCAAATGCAAGATAAGGTTCATGACGCAGGCAGCAAAAGTTTTCTCGGCCAAACGGGAAACTTCAATGGCGATGACGTCGTACGGATTTTGCTCGAAAATCCCGCAACCGCCCGAAGACTCGCTTGGCGACTGACCCAAGAGTTTTTCGCTAACGGCTTAGTGGATCAAGCGGGAATGGAAGAGCTTGCTAATGGGTTGAGAGAGCGTCGGCTCGATATTCGCTGGGCGGTTGAAACGATTCTGCGATCCGAGTTGTTCTTTTCCGATGCGAACATTGCAAAACGGATTGCTGACCCGACAACCTTCCTCATCGCACCGCTGCGAGCGTTGGAATGTTGGCGTGAGCGGCCAAGTACGCTCGTTATGGCTGAATGGCTTTCTCGAATGGGGCTAGATTTGTTTTATCCACCCAACGTTGGAGGCTGGAACGGTGGCAAAGCATGGCTCTCAACACGCAGCCTGATCGCTCGAACGAACTATGCAAAGGCAATTGTCGATGGCCACTTATGCAGTCCAACCAAGCCGATGAATTTGACAGAGTTGGTCTCCAAATACGATCCAAGTGATTCTTTGCAGAGTCAGGCACGTTGGTTGGCGTTGGCTCTTTGTAATAATTCGGATACCTCATTGATTCAAGCGGGCATCAAAGCTGCTGACGCTGAAGTAGATCGTGAACAACAGTTAGCAAAGGTCGTAATGGCAATACTTACTAAACCGGAAGTACACTTGCACTAACTTAGAATAGGTCCTGTATCGATGTGAGCGGCAAGGCGCTAGCCGCCGGTTCCTTTGTGATCGAAAAACCACCGGCGGCTAGCGCCTTGCTGCTCACATAATCATCTAACCTCATCAACCACTAAAGGACTCATCATGCAAACTCGACGACGATTTATTGAACAATCCGCGTTACTGTCACTAACACCCTGGATTCCAAATTTCATTCCGCAATCGCTGGGAGCGACCGCGCCCTCGGCTGATGATCGAATCCTTGTTGTCATTCAAATGGATGGTGGCAACGACGGGCTCAATACAGTGATCCCTTTTGCCGACGCGAAGTATGCCGAGGTTCGCAAGGAGCTTCGCATTCCGGAAAGGGAAATCCACAAACTAAGCGATGAGATCGGGCTGCACCCCAGCATGAAGGGGATGTCCGATTTATTCGAAGAGGGGCGGGTGAGCATCATCCAAGGGGTTGGGTTCCCTAATCCGAATCGATCCCACTTCGAAAGCATGGCCATCTGGCAACATGCTCGTTTGGAAACAGCGCAGCACGATAGCATCGGATGGCTAGGTCGGACTGCGGATACTTGGTACCCTAAAAGTGCGAGTGGTCCGGACGCCGTTTATGTTGGGAGCGACTCAATTCCTGTTGCATTGCGTGGGCGACGGTCGGAAGCCATTTCGCTATTCGAGGAGTCGGATCTCCTATTGGATGTAGACATTCCAAAAGATTCGAAGCAAGTGCAAAATAGCGATGAAGTAACAAGCTACATTCAGCGAAGCCTGGCGACGTCGTTCGAATCGGCCCGACGCTTTGCGGAAAACAAGATTATCGAATCCTCCTCCCCGATCCAATATCCGGTGAGCGAGTTAGCGAAGAAGCTGCATTTGATTTCTCGGATGATTCGATCGGGAAGTGGATCGCGAGTCTATTACGTGAGTCAACCTGGGTATGACACTCATTCCTCGCAGTTGGTTGCACATCAGCAATTGCTTCGTGAATTTTCGCAAGGGCTTAAAGCGTTTTTAGATGACTTGAAGTTTGCCAAGCTAGATCAGCAAGTAGCTGTCATGGCATTTAGTGAGTTCGGTCGCCGTGTTCAAGAAAACGGATCGGCAGGTACAGACCACGGAGTCGCTGGACCAATGATCCTTGCAGGTGGAACGGTGCGTGGCGGAATCGTCGGAGCCCATCCATCGCTTACGGACCAAGATGGTGGCGACCTCAAGGTGTCAGTCGACTTTCGGCAAGTCTACGCAACGGTGCTTCGAAAATGGCTCGGTGTTACTTCCGACGTAATTGGCACGAATTCGGATTGCTTAAATCTATTTGCTGGTTGAAAATGGAGTCGCAGAATTCCAATCCTTGCCCCGTCCTCCCCGCCTCTTGATTCAAGGACATGTTATGCGCAACGTTACTGCCTGTTTCGGTTGTCTCGTTTTCTCTCTTCAGGCGGTTACCTCCGCCAACGCGGATTGGCCAATCGTTCCAAACGTGCCGCGGCAGCCGCTCCAAGCCTCGGTGAATCGACTCACAGAAGCATTGACTGTCGCGGGAACTCCACTCCCCGTTGCGATTCAAGCCAAGCTCAAGGAACTCGAGCAGGTCAATAGCGACGACTTGGTTGGAAAGGAAATCCAGTCGTTGCTCGATCCGCTCTGCTTGGTCGCTGTCGAAATCAGCGCCGAGAGTCGTGTTCACGTTGTTCGCGGCACGACACCGGCTCAGCTAGTTGAATCGGGCTGGCAAACGTTTCTCGTCAAGGTAGTCAATCAAGCAGGAGTGACCGCGTCGCTTCGATGCTCCAGTCCACAATCGTTGCCCATGGTCAAGCAGAGCAGTTCGAGCGCTCGGCCTAAATCGTTGATTTCACCCGCAGAAGCGGAGCGAAGATGGCTCGATATCGCTAGCCTGAACAGCCGACCATTGTTACCAACTCTTTCCGGCGTAGCGCTCGAATATCGACTCATTCAGTTGTACAGCCGTGATGCAGGCAAACGAGAAGCGACACTTGCATTCGATGTCGGACAAGGGACACAAGACCTCGGCTTTCGAAATGAAGTGCCGATCCTCTTTGATTGCAGCCCATCTTATGACATTTCATTGTCGGTTCTAGATTTTGATGGTTCGCCAACGACTTGTTGGATGGTCATTCGCGATCACTTGGGCCGGGTCTATCCGAATCAATCGCGACGGCTCGCACCCGATATGTTCTTTCACAGCCAAATCTATCGTGCAGATCAAGAACGGATCCGTTTGCCCCGTGGCAAGTACCAAATTCAATGCTCGAGAGGGCCGGAGTATATCCCTTTGGAGATGGAGTATGTTGTTGATGGCCGAGAGTTCGCTCCTCCGATTTCGGTGCGTCTCAAACGTTGGGTTCATATGGCTGAACTGGGATGGATATCGGGTGACCATCATGTTCATGCTGCTGGTTGCGCTCACTATGAGAACCCTACAGAGGGTGTAACGCCTGCCGATATGTTTCGGCACATCTTGGGAGAGGACCTCAACGTCGGATGCGTGCTAAGTTGGGGGCCATGTTGGTATCACCAAAAGCAGTTCTTTGACGGGCAGACTTCTTCGCTGTCGAAAAACAGAACCTTGATGCGTTACGACGTTGAGGTGAGCGGTTTTCCATCGTCGCATGCGGGCCATCTGTGCCTGTTGAACCTCACGGAAGACGACTACCCCAACACGACTTCGATCGAAGACTGGCCAACATGGACCTTGCCGGTCTTGAAATGGGGTAAAAGCCAAGGTGGCGTGGTCGGGTATAGTCATAGTGGCTGGGGCCTGGGTCTGCCCGATTACCTGCCAAATGGCAAGCGAGGCTTGACGCCACAGCAATATGGAGGCGGTGCGAAAGACAACGTCGGACGGGCTGCGGACCGACTTCCTGACTATGAGATCCCGCCCTTTGATGGCATCGGAGCCAATGAATTTATCGTCGCCGTTACGCAAGACGCATGCGACTTTATCAGTACGGTCGATACCCCAGCTATCTGGGAATTGAATATCTGGTACCACACCCTCAATTGCGGCTACCGAACTCGAATCAGTGGCGAGACAGACTATCCATGCATCTATGGTGAACGCGTCGGCCTCGGTCGCATCTATGTCGAATTGCCAAAGACCCCAGAATTCAAATACGAGGATTGGGTGTCGGGTCTTAAAGACGGACGAAGCTATGTCGGAGATGGGTTGAGCCACCTATCACAGTTTAGTATCAATGATGTCCATATGGGCAAGAATGGCAGCGAAGGCGAAGTGAGCCAACTCAATCTAAAGACTGCGCAAAAAGTGAATGTCCTGACTCGTGTTGCTGCTAGGCTTCCTGAGGCGATCACCGAACAAGCGAAACAGATCAAGAACAAGCGGCTCGATGAAAAGCCGTACTGGCATATCGAAAGAGCTAGGATCGGCGAGACTCGAACCGTGCCTGTGGAGTTGATTGTCAACGGAGAAGTGGTCGCAAAACAAGAGATTGTGGCAGACGGTGAGTTCAGAGATTTGAAATGGGACATCCAATTGAACAAATCGAGTTGGGTCGCAACTCGCATCTTCCCGTCGATGCACAGCAACCCAATTTTCGTCGAGATAGCCGACGCTCCTATCCGGGCATCGCTGGCAAGTGCGAACTGGTGCCGAAAAGCGGTGGACCAATGTTGGTCCAAAAAGAGGGGGCAGATTCGACCTTCGGAACTTGCCGAAGCGGCCGCCGCTTACGAATCAGCGAGGCAAGCGTTTGATTTGATCGTTCAAGAATCGCAATGATCCAAAGCGCACTTTTCCAGCCAATCTTGTAAAGCGAGATAGACCCCAGCCGTTTCTGGTTCGTTCAAAATTTCGTGCCGTAGCTTTTCGTAAACGTGAGCCTCGACCAAAGGCTTTGGAGCGAGCGATGCAAAGTTCGCACTCCCGTTCGGACACACGTATCGATCTTGCCCCGAATAAAGTAGCAGCGTTGGAATTTTCCATGAAGCAGCTCGCCGCTTTACGATTTGAGTCGATTCGATCATGAATTGCGCTAGGCGTCCTGAGATGCGATGATGCACCAGTGGGTCGCTGCGATATGCTCGGACAACCTCCGCGTCTGTGCATAGCCATTCGGGGTTCAGTCCATTGTCCAGTGCCAAATTGGGCACCAAGACCCCTACTGTTTTGAGCAGCACTCTTTGCACAATTGAGAGATGCAGAGCCAATGCCGGCGAAGATAAAACACACAGGTCGACCTGGCGCTGCCATAGCGCGTTCTCGGGCGGAGCAGCCAATGCGGCGACAAATCGAGCGACGACCAACCCACCGAGACTATGCCCGAGAAGTACCAATTTCTGATTTGAGATCCTTTGACGGATCGTATCAAGAACGGCGGCGAGGTCATGCAAGAGATCGTCGCTCTGATTCAGAACGCCCGGGGCGCCTTCGGACATTCCGTGCCCTCGCAGATCAAAACCGAACACGGACCAACCCCACTCGCAGAGCTTTTTAGCCAATCGTTCATACCGACCGATATGTTCTCCCAGACCATGGACAAGGCAGACCGTTCCACGCGGTTCTATGTGCTCCCTCGCGGGCCAATGTCGCAGCATTAACCTTAGTCCATCGCGAGTCCGCACTGAGCTGTGAATTCCATTGTTTGAATACATCAGGATGCCTCGATTTGACTGTGAGAATACAGACTGCTTTTCAAAATCCTTCCTCTCCATCATCATCGTCGTCTTCCTCGTCATCGCCGCTCAAATGCTCGTTTTCGGGAAATCTAGGGCCCTGAAACGCGATGCCGGGCCGATCGTGGAGCGTTTCATCGGAACCATCAATATCTATCAACGTGCCTTCGAGCGGATAGCATTTCGCTTGCCACATCAATGCCATTTCCTCCGCCTCAGCCACATCGCGAGCCAACACGCCCCACTGAGCAACATAAGATTGCCATTCCAATTGATCCGGCAAGCATCCCGAGGAATCAGACCAAGCTGCATCGAGGGGCTGTGATACATAGCATTGGTACAAAAACAGATCGCATGGTTTTTCGTCGGCCCGCACTTGTTCAAAGTAGGTCTCGGTTGCAATTCCAGCCAGCAGCATTTTTTGCTCGACTTGCAGCTGCAACTCGCGTTCATCCGGACACATTTTGGCGGCTGTTATCAACCGTTCGAATGCCCCTGATACGCCGCTGAGGGTCAAGTCGTTGATCTTCGCAAGCGGTCTCGAAAGTGCCAAATGGATATACTGAGCAGCTTCTCGCGATTGCCCCAGCTGAGCATGCGCTGCCGCTCGAACCGAATCGATGTGCAAGCCGCTCGATTGAAACGCAGCCACCTCGCGATCGATCGCTTCCATTGCATCCTGAGGTCGCTTTAGTTCTAACAATCCTGAGCTGAGGTAATAGTTGGTCCACGGGCCAGCCGAATGCCTAGCATGCAGTTTTTGCAGGAAGCTGACTTGCAGTTCGTGCTGAGTCAATGCATGCGCTTTCAAAGCGGCTTCGAAAAGTAGTTCGCCCGAATCCCCACCCTCTCGGATGCAAAGATCCAATACATACAGCGCATCCTGCAATCGATCTGTCTCCGAATAAATACGTGAAAGTGCTAAGGCAGCGTCATCACGAGTACGGTCCAGTTTAAATGCCCTCGCGTAACAGCGTTCAGCCTCGCCAGCATTGCCTATGTACTCAAACACCTCGGCCGCGCGGAAATTGTTGTTTACCCCTGTGGCTTCCAACTGCAACGATTTCCGTACTAGCTGTTCCAGTCGTTCGTTGCTAATCGATGTTGGAGGCAGATCCCGGTCTTGCGTCAACTCATCTTCAAAATCGTCGTCAAAATCGTCGTCATCAAAATCATTCACATCGTCAAACACCATGGAACTGGAATAACGGTCGAGCTCGGAGGTCAATCGATCCAACATACTGATTGTCATTCCTAGCCTTGCCAACAAGGAAATCAAGTACGCAACATCTTGGTTCGATGCGACAAGATGATTGGCCCATTTCCAAACAACCCCGCGATCGCACTCTGGTGTAATTAAAAAATTCATCAAGTACATCGCCCGACCGATATCTTCGGGGTGCACAAAATCTTTGATTGGGCGATCCAACAACTCCTGTCGGAAAGGTCCAACATCAACTTTGTCTTGAGCATCTTTTCCAGCCACCTTGCCTGCCTCGTGCATGCGCTCAGTCAGACTGTCCATCCAGGGACTCAGCGGCGTAGGCTCCTTGGTCTCGTTGACTTCAGTCGGTTTGACCTCGACGTCCGTTGCAACAGTAGACGGTTCAGACTGAGCAGATGAATTGGGAGCACGCGTGTTGCGAACAACCGTTCCCAGTGGCGTGACGTCGACCGATTCATCTAGAATCTGATGCAGTCTGCGAATGGATTGCCAGTCGTTTGCTTTTGTCGCCGCCTCTTCGAACTGAACACTTAGCCGTTTGGCTTTGTTCACATCACCTTTTAGCCGATACAACGCGACTAGACGGATGCCGGACTCAAACCATTTCGTAGTCGCCTTTCCCTGCTTCAAAGTCTTGCTCCAGCTAACAAGCAATTTTTCTGCTTCGCTCCATTCCTTGTTCATCGTGTGCGCGAGCGATGTCAACAAGTCGATATCGAGATCGTATTCAGGGCACTCTCCGCGTGGCGGAAGGCCTTTCAACGTAGCAAGTGTGCGAGCATCCACCTCGCGTTGTTCGATCAGATCCAGAGTGTGGCGTTCCAGCATCACGGCAACTTGAGCGCCCGGTTTATCATTTACACTATCTGACGCTGCAAGCTCTGCGGCTTGATCCAACTTAATTCGTGCCGACTCGTGCTGCCCCTCAAAAATATCCATGTTCGCCAACCGCAACATGGCCAGCCATCTGCGGTCTCCCCGTTCTGGGAAAGCGTTATCCTGATCGAGGACTTGCTTGCAATGGTATCGAGCGAGCTCGTAATCGTCGGCTGCTGTATTCGTGTCACACGCGTACTCGCGAAAACACTGTATGCACGAAAGTTTGCCAATGCGATGGCAGACTTCGATTCCGCCAGTTAAGCACTCCTGCATGCCCTCTGAATTGTATCCGTCCAACGCGCCGGTCGCTTCAGCAAGCACCTCGTATGAGCATGCACCCATCGAATAGATCATGTTCTCATACTGGTCGAGATCCAGCGAGGGTTCAATGCGTCTGGCCTGCTCTTCGTCTTCGAAAATTGCAATCAGCTCTACCGCCCGCTCACGCACGGTTTCGAATTGCAGAAGCCGCTGCGCTAATGTCATTTGAAAAAACGTTCCGAACACATAGAAGCCCAGGTGTCCCTCGGAACGGGCTCGTGAGCGGAGCTCGCCATAGAGTTTGTAAGCCGATGCGCAAAACGCCGATTCCATTAAGTCTCCGGCAGCATCGTTTATCCCAGAGAGTTCCTGTTCGATAGAATCTTGCCTGGACTGGTTTTTTTTTGCCACTCGCGTTGCCTTAGGATGGACCGATGAGAACAGATGTTAACGACTTTGAGTGGAAAGCGACTTTGAGTGGAAAGCGAACCTAGCCCACGAAGGCACTCCATGGTCACTACAAACCAGCGGATTTTCTCATGGTCCCGTTTGGATTGGCCTGCCATAGGTTTCCTGTTTCCAATTCCATCGCTGTGAGCCACTTGCCGCCATAGCAATAGGTATCGATGCAAACGAGATGCGGGATATCAAACACCTCACCTTGTCGATCGTGCGTGTGACCGACCACGGCTTTCTTGCCGGAGATGTGGGGGGCGGGCAGGACGTTGCTAATCTTGACCCATCTCAGCAAATCGGATGGCTGTTCTGCAAACGGCAATTCCGGATCGTAATTCGCATGAACTACAAAATGCGTTTCGTTTTCGTAATAATCCGAGAGTCTTTTTAGAAAGTCGCGATGCGATTGCGGTACGCAATTCAAATCGCCAGAGAAGCCATACGACTCCATGGTCTCCACTCCACCATGGTTGAGCCAACTATAAGGTTCCATTTCGCGATCCAGGACTGCGATCAACATTTCTTCGTGATTGCCCATTAGCGGGATCAGGTTCGTTGTTTCCTCCAGCTTGATGAGTCGTTCAATGACCCCGCGAGAATCCGGGCCACGATCGACGTAGTCACCGACGGTAACAATCGTGTCGTCTCGAGTCGGCTTAATCGCATCCAATAGGCCGTTCAGTGCCGACAAGCAGCCGTGAATATCTCCGATAGCAATTGTTCTTTGCATAAACCTTTTGTGTTCCGTCGAACAAATCAAACGCGGATCGAAAATTCACTTCGGGCAACGGTAATCCGCAAGCTAATCTTTTGGGAAGACACTAAAAGATAGTTTGGGTTGAGGATTTCGCCTAGCTCAAACGAGCCCGAAAAAACGAGACTTCTCACCCATCGTCACCATAGGGCGAATCGCAAAAGCCCAACGGATTGCAGGAACGAAAAGCCAAGAAAACGAATTGTTAAAAAACAGTCAAACTGGCCTTTGTCGCACAGCCCAGGCAGAGCGGCAGAGCCTGCAATTCAGTGGGTTCCAAGACAGAGCCTTGGAACCAGTTGGTGGATATCTCTGTGAAGTATCGAAAAAAACGAGCGATCTCGTCTCATTCAAGCACTACACGATAGTACTATGATCCGTAGTCCCACTCGCTTCTGCGACCACAACCCTTTGCTTCCGTCCGGTCCTTCGTTGCACCGCAGCACCGACAAAGGCCGCAAATAATGGATGGGCTTTAGTGGGCTTGCTTTTGAACTCCGGGTGGAACTGGACTGCCAAATAGAACGGATGCGAAGGAAGCTCTAGGATTTCGACCAAGCTTCCGTCTGGGCTCTGACCTGAAAATCGCATGCCATGGGCTTCGAATCGACTTCGAAAAATATTGTTAAACTCGTAACGATGCCGATGCCGCTCGGAAACGCTATCCGCTTGGTAAGCCAATTGAGCAATAGAATCTTTGATCAGCAAGCACGGCTGAGCGCCTAATCGCATCGTACCGCCCAGATTGGTAACATTGCGTTGTTCGTCGAGTAAACAGATTACAGGATTCGGCGTATCCTTGTCGAATTCCGTCGAGTTGGCTCGCTCTAGCCCGAGGACGTTGCGACCGAACTCCATGGCTGCACACTGCATTCCAAGGCAAATACCAAAGAACGGGATCTCGCGTTCTCGAGCATAACGAATCGATTGAACTTTTCCCTCAACGCCCCGTTCCCCAAAGCCACCAGGAATCAAAATGCCATCGTATCCCGCCAACAGTCGCTCCGGTCCTTCCTCTTCGATTTCGCTACTTTGAATCGGAACGATCCGAATCTGCGCTCGATGTTGAATTCCCGCGTGATCGAGCGACTCATAGATCGATTTGTAAGCGTCGCGGTGTTCCGCATATTTCCCAACTACCGCAATGCTGATCTCATGCTTGGGATTGCGCAAGGCAAACATCATGTTATCCCACGCATCCAAACGGAGCGGCTGTCCCGTCAATTGAAAACGTTTCATGACGAATTCATCGAGCTTGTGGTCGCGCAAGGAGAGCGGAACCTCGTAAATCGAAAAGTCCTTGTCACGCTCTTCGATAACCGCCTCCAGTGAGACATTGCAGAAAAGGGCAATCTTTTCCCGTTCCTCGCGAGAGATGCTCTGTTCGCATCTGCAAATCAACATATCGGGCTGAATCCCAATCTGCCGCAAAAGGCCAACGGAATGCTGCGTCGGCTTGGTCTTGATCTCGGCTGCAGCTTTTAAGTACGGAACAAGAGTCAAGTGGATGAACAAGCAGTTGTCACGTCCAACATCTTGCGGGAACTGACGAATGGCCTCGAGGAAGGGCAAGCTCTCAATGTCGCCAACAGTTCCTCCGATCTCGGTGATTACGACGTCGGTGTTGCTGTCCGCAAGCCGCAGAATAGATTCTTTGATTTCATTGGTAATGTGCGGGATCACCTGGACGGTCTTGCCCAAAAATTGACCGCGACGCTCTTTTTCGATCACTCGCAAATAGATTTGGCCAGTGGTGTAATTCGAGTCCCGGGTCAATGCACCACTGGTAAATCGCTCATAATGCCCCAAATCCAAATCGGTTTCGCTTCCGTCATCGAGAACGTAGACTTCGCCGTGTTGGTAGGGGCTCATCGTTCCGGGATCGACGTTGATGTACGGATCCAGCTTTTGCATGCGAACACGCATTCCACGTGCTTCAAGAAGCATTCCAATGGAGGCACTTGTCAGGCCCTTGCCAATGGAGCTAACGACACCGCCAGTTACAAAAATATGTTTAGTCATCGATTTTCGCGGGTATGCGAGCAAAAAAACACCGGTAACACGACGGGCTTCGATCTTACCACCAACCAACCGTTCTGACAATTTGCGATATTACAACCTTTTTGAGTCCGAAAATAGCACCGCTTTTTAACATTGACCTGCTCGGCGGATTCTTCGATACTCCGAGGGTGGTGCAGTGCCATTGGGCGAATACTCTCTGGTTTACATCAACGGACGACCAGCACCCTTCCCGCAAATTCGGCGACCATTTCCAAACTCATGACCACCGCAATAGAAAACAACTTGGCAAGCTATTGTGCTGGTGTCTCCATGCGAGCTCGTGAGGCGTCCCGATTGCTTACAGGGCTTTCCGGTGCGATCAAGGATCGGTGGCTCGTTGAGTCTGCTCGTCGAATCGAAGCCTCCTTGACAGAAATCGTGGATGCGAATCGTCTCGATCTTGGGAACGCGGATCAATACGGACTGACACAGGCGGAAATCGATAGATTACGCTTGTCGCCTCAAAGAATCTCTGAAATTGCAAACGGTCTACGTGCCATTGCGGCTCTGCCTGACCCTGTCGGAGAAGTGATCGAAGGTAGCACGCGACCAAACGGCCTCCAAATTTCCAAAGTACGAGTCCCCTTGGGCGTCCTGTTTTTTATTTATGAATCTCGTCCCAACGTAACAGCCGATGCCGCCGCAATCGCTGTCAAGAGTGGCAACGCTATCATCCTGCGTGGCGGCAAGGAGGCGATGCATAGCTCGCGCGCCATTGTCGATATCATGCAGTCCGCAGCATCCGAAATCGGAGTTCCGCTCGATGCGGTTCAATTGGTGAGCACAACCGATCGTGAAGCCGTCAGCCAATTCCTCTCGCATTCGCAATGGATTGATCTGGTTATTCCTCGAGGTGGCGAAAGTCTTATTCGACGAGTCGTTGCTGAGGCGACCATGCCGGTTCTGAAACACTATGACGGAAACTGCCATGTCTACGTCGATAAACTTGCGGACTTGGAAATGTCTGTGCAAGTCGTGGAGAATGCTAAGTGCCAGCGGATGGGTGTCTGCAATGCGCTCGAGTCTCTTCTCGTTCACCGTGACATTGCCGAAGCGTTTTTGCCGGCACTTGCGAAAACACTCAGTCCGCACCAGATCGAAATTCGTGGCGACGCACTTACGCAGAGTCTCATTCCTGAAGCGGTACCGGCCAGCCATGAAGACTGGTCCAAGGAGTATCTCGGGCCAATCCTAAGCGTACGTGTTGTGGAGTCTTTGGATGAGGCGATTGAGCATATCAATCGGTATGGCTCTCATCATACCGATGCGATCATGACCTCGGACATTTTTGCGGCCAAGCGATTTGTAACTTGTGTGGATTCGTCGGCAGTTATCGTGAACGCATCGACCCGTTTCAACGACGGTAGCCAGTTGGGATTGGGTGCCGAGATCGGAATTAGCACTGACAAGTTTCATGCGCGTGGTCCATGCGGTTTGCGTGAACTGACGACAACCAAATACGTTGTCTATGGGGATGGGCAAATTCGCCAATAGAAAGGGATTTCGAAATGTCAGACGATGTACTAAGCAGAAATGATGTTGAAAGCCTACTTCGATCGCTTGACGGTTCGACCCCCGCACCGACTGCTTCAGCTGCGCCCGCGCCTCCTGAAGCAAAAAAAACGGCAAGTAAAGTTCGCGTTCTCGCTTACGATTTCAAGCGTCCTGAACGCGTCGGCAAGGAACAGATGCGAGCCTTGCAATCGCTCCATGACGGCTTTTCCAGAAACGTGGGTGCATCGCTTTCGGCAGTTCTTCGAAGCATTGTCGAGGTCCGGTTGATCAGCGTCGATCAGTTGACGTACAGTGAGTTCGTGTACAGCTTAGAAATCCCGACCTGCTTTAACTTGCTCAAGCCGATGCCGCTCGAGGGCAATTGGGTTTTGGATATTAGCCCCAGCCTCCTTTACCCTATCATCGATCGAATGTTGGGTGGCACGGTCGGTACCGATTCTTCATTGAAGAGGCCGCTTTCCGAAATCGAACTTCGGCTGGCTGGGAGAATTAGCAGCGTCTTTCTGCGAGAGTTAGAAGTCGCTTGGGCCAATATTGTCGAGCTCAAGATCGAGGTGGAACGCGTTGAGAGCAATCCACAACTTGTTCAAATCGTACCACCCAATGAAGTCGTCATCATGGTGAGTTTCGAAGTCTCACTGGGGGCCATTCGGGGCATGGCAAATCTCTGCATTCCGTTCAATACAATTGAGCGTGTGGGCAGCAAGTTGACAAGCAATAGCTGGGTTGGCTATGCATCGATTCGCGCGAATTCGGAGACCACGAATAGGCTATTGTCCAGACTCGATGGCTCGATGGCCGACGTCGTTGTAACCCTCGCGCGATCGACGATCAAGTCGGCGGACCTATTTGATTTAGAAGTCGGTGATATCATCTCGACAGAGAAAGATATTAGCCATCCTTTGGAAGTCGAAATTGCAAATCGCACTAAATTCCATGCTTCGGCGGGAGCTTTCAAAGGGCGAAAAGCAATTCAAATCGAACAAGTAGTGAATGCTTTCAAAGAATGATCGGAGAAATCGTAATACCGGCACGGCTGGCTTCAACACGACTGCCGGAAAAGCTACTGTTGAATGAAACAGGCATGACTGTACTTGAGTATACCTATCGAGCATGTCAAACGGCGACAAAACCCCGTGGAATCACCGTCGCCGTCGATCATGAGAGGCTCTACTCCAAGGTGCTTTCCTTTGGCGGTCATGCGCAGCTCACAGATATCAATGCCCAAAGCGGCACCGACCGAGTTGCTGAAGTCGCACGTAAACGACCCGACGTCGATGTCTTTATCAATGTGCAAGGGGATGAGCCGGAAATCGCGGGTTCCTCGATCGATGCAGTCATGCAACTACTCGAATCCGATCCACTTGCTGATGTGGCAACGTTAGCAACTCCGATTCGAACGAGGCAAGATTTGGAGGATCCCGCTTGCGTGAAGGTAGTTCGAGCTTTGGACGGTGCTGCGCTCTATTTCAGCCGTTCCGTGATCCCGCACGCACGCACTTGGGAGGATAGTCTTTTGGATAGAGAACCCGCCCTGTTTCTTCAACATCTCGGCATTTATGCCTACCGACGGGCATTCCTGCTAAGCCTCGATCAGCTTCAAGCAAGTGAGTTGGAGCAAGTGGAAAAGCTTGAGCAGCTTCGATTTTTACAGGCAGGATGCCGAATCGTCGTCGGCGTCGTCCCGAAATCGCCGCGGGGTATCGACACACGCGAGGACTACGAGAATTTCAAATTGCGCTGTGAGTCCAAGCGTGAATGAACACTCCACGGAATCGGATTTCGATCCGTACGCGAGCTAGAAGGGAGAAAAGAGTAGAACGATTGTCCCAATCTTTTCAGAAGCAACGGCTACAATATGGCCGTCCAAACGGACGAAATCTCAATTTAGGGCGGGCTGTGCCCACTCTCCTCAGGTGGGCTATGCCCATCCTACGTTCTTGACGACCCATTTGCAAACAAGGTACCTTTCCACTTCATCCCGAATATCCTATCCCATAAACCACATCTTGCCCCAAACAGAGACTTGCAATCGTGACACAGGTATGTTCGCCATCAAACCGAAAAACGGCATTCGGCGGAATTCGCCAAGTAATTCAAGAGCAATTCCCAAAACGGTCGTTTGTCAAAGCCAGCGTTGTCCTTGCCTCAACCACACTCTTGTACTTCATCGCCATTAGCTTGTTCCTGTTCTCTCCCTGGTGGCTAATGCCCTTTGCCAGTCTATTGCTAGGCGTGGCAGGAAATGTCCTCTTCGTAGTTGCGCACGATTCTGCACACAATTCCCTTACGCCAATACGTTGGCTAAATGCCATAATTGCACGCAGCTGTTTCGTCCCAGCCTGGCATAACTATACCGGCTGGGTTCACGCCCACAATCACGTTCACCACGGATGGACTAATTTACGTACCAAAGATTACGTTTGGGCACCGATAACAAAATCCGAATACGACCAACTTTCTCCATGGAAGCAGTGGCGAGTTCGGTTCTATCGATCTGCCTTGGGCTTCGCACTTTATTATCTAGTCGAGATCAATTTCAAAAAGATTTGCATGCTTCAGCAAGAGGTTCGCAAGACAAAGGTCCGGCGAATGTGGATGCTCGACAATGTTTTTTTGACAGTGGCCATCTTCGCCCAAGCATGCTTGTGGATTTGGTTGGCTCACGTTTTCGCAAAGGATGTGTCGACTGTGTGGTTGTTAACCTTTGCCATGATCGTGCCAAGCATTTTCACAAACTATTTGGTTGGATTTACTACCTACTTGCAGCACACACATCCCTCGATTCCTTGGTTCGACAACAAGAGTGAGTGGACGTTCTACATTGGCCAGATTCGGGGCACGACCCACACTCACTTACCATACAAAATGAATTCGCTATTTCACAATGTAATGGACCACACAGCCCACCATGTCGATCCGCGAATCCCTCTTTATTATCTCCCCGAGGCTCAACAGAAAATTGAAAAGTCATATGCTCGTCACGTCGTACATCATCGATTCACATTGCACAGCTTGTATAAAACGCTCCAAGTGTGCCAGCTCTACGACTATACAAATCACTGCTGGCAGGACTTTAACGGGAACCCAACGAGTTCGCGCACGATCCACTTCGAGTCGCTCGACGGAGCATGATGCTGGCGACCGCCTATGTCTTGTCGCGATCCGAAACCATCCTGGACTAGGGAGCTAATTGCGAACCTATATTTGCCCTGTGCGTTGCCTTATTCCCGCTACTAGTCGATTGCGACAAAGCAATTGGCTGCTGAGCGCTGGCCGCGAGAGAACTTGCGGCCACGACTTTCGGCATTTTCTTTGAGCCTGTTTGGCGATCCCGCTGAATTGCCGCGACCAAAGTACTTCTTGAAGTTCCAGACCAGATCAATGAACATACTCCCGTTGATTCCGATTCGCGTCAGGATTGGCTCTAGGGCTTTAGGCAC
>Ga0163144_10014817_pt1 | contig 16148 bp, 14 predicted proteins | sample OliLak19BULKMAT1_FD_123175 | JGI IMG/M metagenome (GOLD analysis project Ga0163144, IMG submission 123175) | Freshwater microbial mat bacterial communities from Lake Vanda, McMurdo Dry Valleys, Antarctica - Oligotrophic Lake LV.19.BULKMAT1 | ecosystem: Environmental > Aquatic > Freshwater >... | reverse complement strand
GTGGGCGACGACCAGAGCCTCAGCAAGAACCTGTCGACCTTCAGCGCTCACGTGCAGAACCTCGCGCACATCCTGGCAGAGACACATCAAGGCGCGCTCGTCCTCTTGGACGAAGTCGCCTCCGGCACCGACCCGCGCGAAGGCGAGGCGCTCGCGACTGCCGTGCTCGAGTCGCTGGCGCTCCGCGGCGGCGCTGTTGCGTGTACGACGCACTACGAGGGCCTGAAGGTGCTCGCCCTCGCCAACGACAAGTTCCTGAACGCATCGGTCAGCTTCGACTTCGACGCGATGTTGCCGACGTTCAAGGTGCTGTCTGGCGTGCCCGGCGCTTCCAGCGCGCTGGCCGTCGCGAAGCGGTTCGGCGTGCCCCCTCCGATCGTCGAGCGCGCGGAGTCGTTGCTCTCTGCCGACACTGTCAGCGTGAGCAAGCTGGTCGAGCGGCTGGCCAATGATCGGCGCGATCTCGATATCGCGATCTCCAAGGCCGAGGCGGAGGCCGCCGAGCTGAGAGAGAAGCAAGCCACCCTCGACGCCGAGATCGCCAAGGTGCAACGCCGCGACGAGGGCGCGCTGGTGCGCGAGACAGAGGCGCTGCTCGTCAGCGTCAAGCGCGCCCGCGAAGATCTGCGCGCCGCGCAGGCTCGGCTGCGAAGTCAGAAGCTGGACGAGCGCGAGGTCGCCGAGGCAGCCAAGGCGATCGACAAGATCGCAGGAACGGTCGCCATCGGTGGGCCGCTCGAGCTACCGCAAGCGCGCGCACAAGGGGAACGCGCGAGTGTCGCTGCCAGTGAATTATTTCCGGGGATGCGCGTCTTCGTCCCGCGCTTGCGCACCGACGCCGAGGTGCTCGAGGTGATGCACTCTGGGCAGGTGCGCGTCGCGGCGGGACCGCTCAAGCTGGTCGCTTCAGTCGAAGAGATCCGCCGGTCGACGAGCGAAGTCAAAACCAAGCAAAAAGCTGCGCAAAAGCCGCGCGTCGCGCAGATGCTGCTGGATGCGGCAGCCGACCCTGATTTGCCGGTTCAGACATCGGACAACACCGTCGACCTACGTGGCCTGCGCGCGCACGAGGTCGTCAGCATGGCCGAACAGTTTTTGGATCGCTGCGTTGGGGCAGGGCGCCGCGTGGCATTTTTGATCCATGGGCACGGCACGGGCGCGCTGCGACAGACATTACGCGACGCACTTTCGAAGAGCCGTTATGTCGAGCGTATGCGTCCCGGTGAGCCGCGCGAAGGCGGCGACGGCGTCACTGTAATCTGGCTGCGCTGATCGCTGCGCAAGGCCCGCAGCATGACAGCGCGGTCGCGAGCGCTGACAAGTTACGGCTCCAGCTCCGCCAAAAAACGTCACTGCAGCTTCAGCAGCAGAGCTCTGGAAGTCGCGCGCGTCCGCAGTAAGGATCGACCGTCCCCGCCGTTTGTACATCTGTGCTCGAGACTCTCATCGAAGCTCGAACGAGCGGCACGCGAGATGCACCACAATCGTCATCAGGAACGAGAGAGCGGGAATGAAGCCCCCAACCTCGCCTGTTCGTACTCAGCCCTGATGGTTCTGGAAAGAGGATAGCGAAGTGACCCGTTCTGCCCAATCAAGCACTTTTCCCCGCGTAGAGGGGCCTCTGGCCCATCAAGGGGTTGCTGGGCATGCGGCTGGCGCCCTTTTGGGCGATGGGTTCGTCGCGGACTCGACCCTCGAAGAGTGGAAGCGCACTGGGGTAGGCACCCTTACTGGCACGGTTCTGTTGCTGAATGACGGCCGTCGTTTCGCGCTCTCAGACGGTCTGCGCATCCTTGGCCGCAGAAACGGCGACAGTGATCCTTATGGCCTCACCGGCCGCATCCTCACCCTGCGCTCCATTCTCCGTCGCGGCGGAATGCTGTCCCCCGACGGTGTGCGCCTGGGCGCCGCTATCTACGATGTAGGTTTTGGTGTGATTGCCGAGCCACTGCTGGACCCCTCAGAGGTCCCGACCGCAGTTCGGGGTCGCAGCAGCGTCCCCCCCTCGGTCCGCCCGTAGCCGCGCTACTTCTTCATGCAGGACTTGGTGACCTGAAACGTCAAGTACCGGGACCCTTCTCGCCGTTGATCGTCCCGGTGCATGAAGAGCCTTCGGCGTCCTTGGCGCTGAAGGTGAACCCGGCGTCGGTCTTGGTCAGCTCGATGTTGGTCAACTTGTCCTCCTCGAGCTTGTGCTTCGCTTCGGCCTCCGTGACGCCGCAACCGGCTCCCAGCACCAGGAAACCGAACAGCGTCGTCAGCATGAGGGTGATGCGCATCGGCGCACCCAACCAGCCCACTCCTCAGCTGTCAACTCGGCGAGTTGCCCCACCGGAAGCGAGGGCCTGGACGCGAGCAACTCCGCGATTGACAGCAGCAACCGCGACAGGTCGGGCCAGATCGCGCTGCAACACGGCGAGCACTCGGTCAGCGCTGTGCATGCGATGATCTGCAACGGATGCCCAAGCTCGTTGTTCACGGTGCAACGCTCCAATGTACGCAGGGCCTGAGCCCGGCGACGTTGAGCATCACGGGTGTCGAAACGCATGACGACGACAGCGGCGTCGCGACAATTCTCCACAACGTGCCGACCAGCAACATCGGTGCGTTCGGCATGTGCAAGTCGCTGACGAATCCGCAGGTCGCCAGCGCAAGCAGCGCCGCGCAAGGCGTGCTCACGCCGCAGCCGTGCGTTCCAGTGGTCGTCGCGCCCTGGTCCGCAGGCGCCAGCGTCGTCAGCGTCGCGGGCGAGCCTGCACTCACCAGCGACTCGACCTGCGCCTGCTCATGGGCTGGCACCATCTCGGTGGCTGACCCTGCATCGGCCATCGACGTGGATTGAGCGGGGCGGGCGGCGGCCCCAGCTCAGTGGCGCTGGGACGCCTGGCTGCCGTCCCCGTAGGGGCGCAGCACGCCGCCGGCGCGGAGTGTGTCTGCCAGCGCTCGCAGCGCCGCAGACTGCTCGGCATCGTTCGCGTCGAGCGGCCCAGGCAACGCCTGAATGAGCGAGCCATACCGCGGAATCGCCGACACGATGGCAGGCTCAGCGAGCACGGGCGGCTCACCGAACCACGAGGAGAGGTACGTCAGCCAGCCGACGGTCGGCGCGCTCTCCACCAGCCTGGCCCGAGGCACATTGTCGATGCTGGCGTAGCCGCTGACCGGCCGGAACACGCCGATCAGCCCGACCATTGCTTGTCGTTGATCCTCGACGGAGAGGCTTCCTCGGATCGATAGCTCGCAGCTGTTCGGCAGCTCTACGCCGGGTGACGCTTCGTCAAAGCCGCACACGATCGCGATGCGAGCCTGCCACGCCCGAAACGACCCCAGGTAGAAGGCTTGCTTGTAGTACTGGGCAGGCTGCCACGCCTCGCTGTGCAAGCTCGGGACGCGGCCGCCCACCAGAGAGCGCACAGCATTGCTCGGACCGCGCCAGACCAATCTCTCGCCCCGTGAGCCTCGCGACGCCCATTCACCTTGCGTCGCTGGCAAGTGTGCGAGCCAATCAATCATCGAAGAGACCTGGGCCGCCAGCGGCGATGCAGCGTCCGAGCGAGGCTCCCACTTCACGCGATATTGACAAATAGTCATTTCTTACCAACGTCGTCGTCGCCGCCACCGACGGGATAGCGATCAGCGTGCACGTGCGTAGCGGAGTTAAAAATGGCGGAGAGGAGCTTGTTGTTGTGCTCCGCGTCATCTGGGAGGCCGTCGTCATCCGCATCATCGCCATTGGGAACCGGGAATGCCTTCTTGTCTTCGTACAACGGCGCCGACATGTTCTCCAACATGACCCACGACTTCGCACCTCCGCCTGCGCCCTCGGCAATCGCCTCGCAGGCTGCATTGTAGATGGTCAACAGGCCCCTGCGCCACTCGGCAGTGCCTCGTTCGCCCGATGGCCAATACAACCCGTCCTCCCTGGTCGGCTGCATGTCCAGCGCGCCTCCGTGCTGATGGTTGCTATCTTCCGCTGTGCTATCAGCCTCGATATTTCGTCGGGGGTTGCGCCACCCGCTGCTCACGTAGATCCGAAAAGCCTCAACCTTGGCCTGAACTGCGTAATAGATATCGAGTAGCGCGGAGTTCAAAATTAAATCGTAATTACCCTTCAGTCCATCGCGACGCGCAGGGGACTCTTCGAAAAATTCACGATACGGAACTGGAAGTGTAAAAGCCTTGGAGACCCTCTCCACTCTGACTTTCTCTTTGTTCACAGTCTTGTAGTAGACCTGTAGCCAGCCCTTTCGCCAGGTTTGCTCATCGACGTACTCTTGGCGGATTATGTCGCGCTCATCCTGAGTTATCCGCTCGACCTTTTGGTGTACGACTGCACCGATTTCGACATTGGCGGTAATCTCATAGGTGACCGCCAGGTTCGGAGCATTCTTTTGTGTCGGCTTCCCGATCGGTCGTTGCTCGAGCGTCACCTCCGGCACGAACGTGATCTTGTCACTGTTGGAACCATCGAGCGTGACGGTGCCGCTGTGCTTGCCGATAGGCTTTACCTCCCAGCTCGCAATGGCGCCACCCGCCACGCGAACGGAGATCTCCCGGCCCTGACCGACCAGAAAAGGTAGCTCCTGATTGGGCACCCACTCCGACATCGTGTAGCAATAGTTTCGATCACCCGGCGGTGTTTGAGCTGTGTACATGCTCCTGTACTCGAGCCGAATGGGCGAATCGTCCGGCGCTTCCTTGTCTTTGTCCGCCTCCTTCAGCGTCACGACCCGCACGATCTCGTCGACCAACATGCGAATCACATCCCTCTCGTTCGGCAGGTCGGCGTGCTCCACGTTGACGATGGGCGGGTACGGCACGCCGAACGCCGCGAACGGGTGCGTCATCATCTCTGCGGGCGGGTTCGCGCTGAGCAGTGGAACGAACCCATCGCCAGGTCCACCGACGATCTTGAGCGGCGCTTCATTCTCACTACCAAAGAAGCCTGACTTCACCGTGTAGACGTAGTCCGTACCCACGAGCTCGACGGTGCCGTAGACCGGAACCTCGATCTGCGCCGGCGTCTCGACCCCCATCGCTGCAATGCAGTAGGTTCGCGGGTGAAGGTAGATCTTGCCCTTCGCGAGTAGGCGCTGGTCGAACACGCGCGCGGCTTCGACATGGTTCATGTACACGTTGCGCCCCGCGATTTGCTCGGCGAAACCGGTGTAGATGTCCTCGTAGACCGCCGGAAACGCGGTACTGCAATCGTCGAGCGGCACCTGAGACGAGGGGTCGTCCGGGTCGTCGAGCCGATGGGGGTAGCCGGTCTGCGACGCGTCGAAGCGGAGCCAAGGACCTGCCTCCGCGTCGCCCCAGACAGGCAGCGTTTGCTGGTTGAGCAAGTCGTTCGGCAAGAGCTGGTACATGCTCGGTAGCGCTCGTAGAAATCTCTTCGACTCACTGTCATCGAGGCGCATCGCGGTTCGTGCGAGCACCATCTCCGAGGGGTCTTCCGACAACACGATCCCGCGCTTCACCTGTGCATACGCCTGGGGTGCTCCGAGCAGCGGTGCGCCCACCAAGAAGAGCGCGCGCACTGCCTCCTCTCCGCCGAGCACGCGACAGAAGTAGCGGGCAGCGGCACCACCGTGGCCGTGGGCGATAATGATGGCCGGCTCACCGTTGGTGGCCTCCCGGGCGACCGTCATAATCTCGAGCAGGCGAGCCGCCGCGACCTCGGCGCCCAAACGCCAGTCATAGCCACATACGTAGACATCTGGCTCGCAGGCGAGCGGCAACAATTTGTCGCCGAGCTCCCCCATGAGCGCGAAACAGAGCTTGTCGTAGTAGTTGGGCACGAGCTCGGTGAAGCCGTGCACGTCGCCGACACGCTCCGCGTCGGGGTAACCATCGAGCGGGTCCGCGCATGGGCGAAGAGGTGCGCCAATGTTCTCTAGCCGGGCGGAATCTGCGGCAAACGGCCCCGGGGCCGGGCCCGGGCCGCCGGTCGGGTTCCACACCATCTTGCCAGTCTTCGGATCGACCAGGCGAGTCGCCATCACCTCAGGAACGATGATGATCGGGATCTTGCGGGCAGCCGCGGATAGATGGGTCGAGCTTGCGGGATCGGCTGAGGACGTCATGTATTCGCCATTCGATGAGTCAGTTGCCGTGCGCTTCGGTCAGCTTCGACGTCGTAGGCGCGTCGAGCTCGCCAGTGGGGTCCAGGGCGTGATCAGCCTGGAAGCCAGCTAGCGCTTTCTTGGTGACCGGGTCGAGTGAATCCCCAGCTCCGACTTCGTAGCCGAGATTCGCCAACCGTTCGCGCGCGCCCAGCACGGAGGTCGCGGGAGCGGGGCTGCGCAGAACAAGATCCCACACGTGGTGCTTGCCTGTCGGCGGCTCGCCTTCCCACACGAGCAGATGAGCCTTCGTCGCGCCAACCGGGATCTCTTGCGTGACGTGACCGCCGCCGTCGGTGGTGCCCCTGTAGCGCATACCATCGATCGTCATCTCGTATGGCCTACTGGCGAGGCTCTGGAAGCCACCATCGCTCAGCTTGAGCGAAAAGGGCTGTGTTGGGGGCGGCGGCTCGCCTGGCACTGCCTTCGGCGGCTGGCCCTCCTGCTGATTGAGCAAGATCTGCGCACCCTTCATATAGGCGTTGGCAGAGACTTCCATGCTCGCGCCGGCGCCGAACAAACGTGTAGCCGGCGCCGCGAGGCGCGCCTCGCTGCCGAGCTCGAGCAACGCCTTGTCGCCGCTCGCGCTGAGCTTCTGTTTGCCTTTTAGCGTCACGGTATCGGCGGAGATCTCGATGCTGGTGGGCGTCATGCGCAGCACACTGCTACCGCATTGAATGGATAGGTTGCGTTGGGCATTGATCACGATATCGGCGTCGGAGCCGATCACCCAGTTGCCTTTGGCATGCAGCACCCCATTGGCAGCCTCGGCGGCGCCGACGTTGACCGAAAGTCCGCCCGCGGCGGTCAGCGAAGCGTTCTGGTCGACGCGTGCCGTCGCGGAGCCGACGTAGCGCGCGCTCGCGCTGCCCTCGACTCGCATCGCGCGACTGCCAAGGATGCGTTCGTCACTGTTGCCTTTGATACTCACGCTAGCATTGCCCGACGTGCTCTCGGAGCGATCCTTCTTCACGAGGTCGATCTTGTTGCCCGCGACCGACCCGGAGGCATCACCCGCCACATTGGCCGATTGGTTGCCTTTCACCAAAAGCCGCCGATCGTGGCCCACCTCCGTCGTGTGATCGACGTTGATGGTCTCGTTCAAGTGGCTCTGGGCACGAATGACGATGGACTCTTCGCCCGCCTTGTCGTCGAACGACAGCTCGTTGTAGCCATTGCTGCGTGGCGACGATTGCGTGCGAATACCGCTCTTGGTGCGCTCGGCCGGCAATGGAAACGGCGGCGGGTGCTCGGCGTTGTAGACGCTGCCGATGACCATCGGCCGGTCGGTGTCGCCCGCAAGAAACACCACCATCACTTCCATCCCGACACGAGGAATGAACTGAAACCCCCAGCCTGCCCCCGCCCACGGCTGCATCACCCTGATCCAGCATGATGAGCCTGCCGTACGCTTGCTGTCGCGGTCCCAGTGAAACTGCACTTGGATGCGACCGAGATCGTCCGTGTGGATCTCTTCAGTGGCGGGGCCGACCACCGTCGCCGTCTCCATCACCTGTTGCGTGCGCGGCTTCGGCGCCCGTGGCCTGAACGGTGTATTGGCGGGCACACACTTGAACGCGTTCTTGTAGATCTCCCGCGAATCGGAGGTCAGGACCGCGCGCGGGTTATGGCCCGTGTGCGTGACTTCAAATACGGTGTAGCGGCCATGTCCCTCGAATTGGGCGTTTTCGATGGCGAGCGCAAAGCCGGGGTACAAGCTGGGCGAGTAGCCTTCGCCGCGGCCCACCCAGAGCTTGCGGCGGTCTTGCTCGAGCCGCGTGCGCGCTGCGCTCACGCCGGTGGAGTCGAGCTCGCCAAAGTCGTGCTGGTATCGCTCGATCTTCTTCGGGTCGAGCGTGCCCTGGGCCCGAATGTCGCCGCTCGCTTCGGCGGCGCGCGTGAACGCGGACGCCGCCGCGGGCGGCGGCGAGATGGGCGGCGGTGAGGCTGGCACGCCGGTGTCGCGTTCGTCGAATGGGTCGACCAGATCGCCGACGCTCGCCTCGCTGTGCATGTCGAACGAGGGCCGGCCGAAGTCGAAGCCGCGCAGGAGCACTTTGCCGGCGCGGACCCGATTGCCGAGCTGAAACGTCGCGAGATCGTGGTCGTCCTGCATCGCCATTCCGTCGCGCTTCGCGACTCGGAAGGTCGACTCCGCGGTCTCGGGCCGGAGGGCGGCAGCCGAATCACCCAACACGAGCACCTCGGTCGCGCCTGGCTCCGCTGGCTGCTCGAACCAGTAGAAAATGCCCTCCTCGCGGAGCAGCCGTTCGATGAAGGCCAGGTCTGTCTCTTGGTGCTGCACGCAATAGGCTCGCTTCCCACCACCATTCACGGCGAGACGCAGCGTCACGCCAGCCTTCTCGAGCATTGCTGTCACGATCTCCGGCACGGACAGATCCTGAAAGATGCGGCTGTTCTTTTTTTCGCCGAGCAAGCGGAGCGTTGGCACGATCTCGAGGCGATAGCCCCGCGCGTCCTCGGTCTCGCGCGCCGCGCCCTCTGCATCCATGCGCCGCACCACTCCGTGGACCCAACGTTCTGCGCCGCTGCCGCGCCCGAAACGGAGGTGCGCCCGCCTGCCTACGAAGTGCTCTTCGATCGCCTCGGCATCGATCTCAGGTCCGTTCGCGTGAACGTCGAACGTGAATGTCTTCGACAGCCGCTCGCGGCCGCGAAACGACCGCACCACCAGGCTGTGCGGGGCGTCTTCGACGCTGAGCTCGAACAGCGAAGCCGCAGAGTCCAGCGCTGACTCGATCACGCGTGTGTCCATCTCCCCGAGCAGCCTACGCGCTGACGAGGCGCCCGCTTACTCGCGAGGAGGATCGCCGAATCACGCGTGGTTCATGTCGATTTGAACGACCTCGAGACCCAGTCGCTCGCCGATCGAAGCAATGCTTGCAAGTCGACCAAAAAATCTGCTGTCTGTATCTCATGGCTCCTCAAACCACTCGCAGGAGCCGGATTGGCGCCGCCTTAGCCGCCGAAAAGCCCTATAATTCCAGGCGTGAAGCGAGCTCCCAAGACGGCGCTACGAAAGCCTCCGCGCACACCGGCGGCGGGCGCGATCAGCGATGCCATCCTCGACGCAGCCGAGGCGCTGATTGCCGCTGACGGCATCGCTCGCTTGACGACCAACCGGGTCGCCGCGCGCGCGGGCGTGAGCATCGGCTCGCTCTACCAGTACTTTCCCAACAAAGAGGCCATCTTGGCGGAGCTCGTTCGCCGTATGGAACGCGCTACGCTGACGCTCATCGAACAGGCGCTGATCAGCACACAATCGAACACGCTCGAAGAGGCCGCGGCGGCGATCGTCGATGTGCTGCTAGGCGGCGGTCTCGGGCGAGTGGGCACGCGAGCAGCGCTGCGCCGCGCTGTGCCGGTTGATTGGGTCGAGGCCACCAGCGTCGACGTGGATGCGCAGGTGCGCGTCGCGCTCGCGCAGCGGTTTGCAGACCGACCCGACGTTCGATCTGGCCCGCTGGCGATGATCTGGGTGATTGCGCATGCTGTCGAGCTGGTCGTCGAGAGCGCAGTGATGAGCGCCCCCGGGCTGCTTCAGGAAAGTGATTTTCGCGCAGAGCTGATCGAGCTCGTCGTCCGCTATCTGCGGGTAGAACCACCGGTTGATCGCGCGTCCGTGAGCGTGACCCAGCCCAAGCGCCAGAGCCGACGAACACGCCTCGCCCCCGCCCATGAAGAGAGCTGACGGAGTGCAGTCGGCGACCGATGGCTCCGTCGCTTGCTCGACGTTGCCCTTTCGGTATGGAGAACGCCTGCAGCTGACGGTGATCGTGAAGGCAACGTTCACCATCGTGCCTCTCGCCCGCGCAACCCATCTTGGGCCCGGCGAAGTCAATCGCTGCGACCATGAATACGGCGGCAATCCCACGCGCAGCATCGAGAAGGCCAACGACCGAGCCCCGTTTCGCCAACGCTGCGACGTCACGCTGCGCGGGCACGCACACGTACCCGTCGGCGCGCCGAGTCAGACGCATTTCATTCGTATCGGTGTCGCGCGCGGCGAGCACACGCTGCTCGATCGCGTGCTCAATGTGCTCGGCGACCCCGATGCCAGCGGAAACAGGCTGCCTCTCTCGCGCATGGCGCTCACGTACGAAAACGCCCGCGGCGGCCCAGGCACGGACAATCCAGTCGGCAGCAGCACGGCGAGCCTGGTCGATCCGCACGACCCCGCACGCCCGACGGGTGTCGGCCCGCTCTCGCCGTTCTGGCCCACCCGCAAGCGCTTACTCGGCGCGTTCGATAGACGCGGTCTCGATCAAGACATTCCTTCACTGCCGGAGGCGACACCCTGGGACTATTTTCAGACGGCGCCGCGCGAGCAGCAGATCGAGTACCTGCTCGGCGGTGAGTTGTTGGTGCTCGACGGCGTCCATCCCACGCTCACGCGCATCCAGACAGAGCTGCCGCGTGAACGTCCTGTGGTGCGCGTCGTCGTAGGCGGTCCCCACGGCCAGCTCGCTGACATGCCCGGTCGCGTAGAGCTTCGTTGCGACACACTCGCGATCGACGCGGACCTACTGACTTTCGATCTGTGTTGGCGTGGCTGCTTTCAGCTGCCCGACGAGCAGAGCCTCCGCAACCTGTTGGTGCTCGCGGCGCTACCTCGTCAGGGCATCGCGCCCGACTGGCCGAGCATCGCGGCCCGCGCGCGAATCGATAGCCCATCGCCGCAACCTTTCGAGACCGGCAGCGCGCCTCGGCAAGCAGCAGTGGGCGAATCGACCATCGCGGTGGCACCACAGCAGGCGGCGCGGCTCGCCCGCGAGAACCAAACGCCGTTCGTCGCGGCGCCTCCGGTCGTGCCGCTCTCCACGCAGGCGACACCGTGGGCCGACACGCCGCTGCTACCGTCTCCGCCGGTCGTCATCGGCGAGAGCACGCTGCACGTCGGTGGCGCCGGGCCGATCGGCGAATCGACCCATGCGCTCAGCAACCGCGACCACGCCGCCAGCGTCGGGCGGGCTCTCGCGCCCTACCCGCTCGCCAGACCAGCGCACGCTGCGAGTGACAATCGTTTGCCGCCGTGGGCCGAGGCAGCAGCCGCCCCGCGTGCCCCGCCCGCTGTGCCGGGGGAGGCGACCCTCGCCGTTGGGGCTCGGCAAGCACACCATCCGATGCCACCGGCTCGGCTCGACGCGATCGAGCAGCCCCAGGTGAGCACAGCGAACCAACCTGCCGCGAGTGGCGAAGTACGCGACTCGGCGCCACTCGCCCATGCGCTACGAAACATCGGCGTACGCAGCGACGAGCTCGCGGGGCTGCTCGCTGCCATCTCCACGCCGAAGAAATCGTAAGGCGACGTCGAGAGCGCGGTTCAGCGAGCAGGCGTGACACGTGCGATGAACGCGTCGGTGCCGCCCGTCGCGTCCAGCGTCTGTTGACCGAACGATACGGCGCCGCTGAACGTGCCAGCGAATACGAGGCCCGTCGCGTTGGCGTCGACGGCTACGCCGCGATCGTTGAGGCTTGCTCCGAAGCGCTGCTGCCAGAACAGACTGCCGTCCGCGTTGTCGAGCAAGATCGCGAAGATGTCATCGGCCGCGGGCTCGGCCAGTTTGCAGCTCGAGGGCAGCCCCGCCTCTCCGGAGTAGTAGCCGGTGACGGCGACCCTGTCGCCGCTGACCGCAACCGCGATTTCTTCAGCTGAGGCGCCCTCGATCGCAGCCACATAGCGGGCTTGATTCTGCGCGTTCAGCGCGATCACGAAAGGTGTGTCGGCGTCGACCGAGATGTTGCCCGGGATTGTGTCGAGCTCGACTTGGTCCGCTTGCGTAGACGCGCCCACCATCACACCACCGTCGGAGGTGCGGGAAAGACTGCGACCAACACCACCGCCGTTTTCGGGGAAGAAGAGCGCGGTACCATCGGCCAGCTCGTCACCGCCCGGGGCGAGACGCGCGACGTAGAGGCCCGCGCTGGCGGCTACGGGTGTGCTGCTGCCGAACCGCGTGGGGCCCTGCCTTCGCCCGGTCACGACGATGTCGCCGGTCGTGGTCAGGGCCACTGCGTTTGCGCTGGCCATGCTGCCATTGCCGCCGCTATGCGACTCAAACCAGCTACCAGACAGCGCGTACTTCAGCACGAAGATGTCGGCGTTGGAGCCTGGCTCGCTGACGCGCACACCGATCTGCTCGAAATCGACGCTGCCACTGAACTGACCCACTGCCACCACGCCCTCTTCAGCTGGTGTTGTGGCGAGGCCGTTGATGACGATCTGCGACGTAGCGCTGCCAAGCAGCACCTGGGTGGCGCCGAAAGAGCCGTCTTGCTGCAAGATCTGGATGTACGCGCCCGGCCCGTCGTGCGGCTGTCCGTTGAGAACGATGTCCTCGATGAAGCTCGCCGCGACGAAGAGCTTGGAGCCGCGGATCGCGACACGAGGTTGCGAACCGGGCAGCGGCAGCGGGAAGCCGGGCAAGGTAGCGCCCTCGCTCGTGTATGCCACGACGTAGGTGCCGCTTTGGACGACCGAAGTACTGCCGTCTGGGAGCTCGAGCTCGCCCGCTTCCTCGAGCTCGCCCACCAGCACGCTCACGCCAGTTGGATCGATGGCGACGTCGGTGACGCTGTCTGCGTTGCCTGGCGAGCCCACGCGGCTTGCCCAGGCGACGTCCGGAGGCGAAAATTCGCAGCTCGCCCCGCCCTCGGGTGCGCCGCCCGCGCCGCCCACGCCGCCCGCGCCGCCCGCGCCGCCCGCGCCTGCCGCGGTATCACCGCCGAGCGCGCCACCGCCAACCGGCGACGCGCCATCATTACTGAGGTCGGTGATGCCGAGCACGAAATTGCAGCCACAAAAGAGCAGCGACCCACAGCCGGCAGCGAACCAAGTAGCAGGCGGGCAACGCATCAGAATCTCCCCAGCAAGGTCAGCGTCGCTTGTCTTGGCCCGATGCTCGGCGCGATCGCAATGGCAGCGGACGGGGTGTCGCCAGGTGCCGTAAACCAAATGATCGGCGCCGCAACGACGGCAGCACCACCGACCACGAAGCCCACCGTCGAAACGACCGCAAACAGGTTGGCGCGCTTTCCCCCAGCGATCGCGTCGTCGCTGCAGCGATTTGTTGCGCCGCCGTCGCAGCCCGCGAGGGCATCGTCCCACGCCGACGACGCGAGCAGGCCGAGCCCGACGCCGACGCCCACCGCGGCGACACCGAAGCTACCCGTCGCAATCGCTGCGGTGTGTTGCCCGCGAAGACCCGACTCGACAGGTGGTGGCTCGCTCGGCTTGCGGAGCGCGGGAATCGGCAGGCGCAGCGTGCTGCCTTCGAGCGACCGAATCGTTTGGCTGAAGAGCGAATGGCCCTCGGCCGTCACCGTGACGGTGTGTGCGCCAGGGTCGACGACCCGGCGCTTGCCGAGCTCGCTCGGCTCGATCACGCTGTCGTCGCATTTGACCACGAGCCCCTTCAAGGCCGCCACCGCCGGTGGCACCTCGATCACCAGCCACGGCAGCTTGGGCTCGAGGGCGCGCGCTCGATCTTCTGCTTGTTGCTGCCGATCCGCTCGGCCGGCGATCTTCGCGTCGGTCGCGACCTCTCGATAGAGCTTCCACGCGGTGCCCGTCAGCCCCGACAGGTCGAAGCAATCAGCGAGGCGGTACAGCGTGCCCATGCCGGGGTCGAGCCGTTGACTCTGCTCGAGCTTGGGACAGGCCTCGGCATATCGCTTCGTTTCCATCAGCTGCAGCGCTTCGTCGAACAACTTCTGTGCAGCCTCGACGTCTTGCGGTGGCGCAGCCGAGGCCTGCGGCGCGAACAGCAAGCTGCCGCTGATGGTGAGCCACAGCGCGACGCGTCTCATTTGCGCTCCTTGCCGAAGGCGTCCGGTGGCGGCCCCGGGGTCGCCACAGGTGGCGGCGGTGGTCGCTGCGTGTGGCTCGGGGGGGGCGAGCGTGGCGGCACGCGCGACGAGGGCACACTGGAGACGACCACGACGGAAGCAGCGGGCGGCTCGGCGCTGATGCTGGCCGTCGGCGCAACGAGGGCGGCGGAGGAGCTTGCCGAGACCTCCGCAGTAGCGAGCTCGTCGACCGGCGCTGCCGGCGCGGGGGCAATCTCGGCGAAAGAGCGCTGCGGGCCTGAGTCGCGTAGCAGCAGAAAGGCGCTGGCGGCGATCGCCAGGCCCGCCAGCGGGATCAACGCGAACGCCACTGCTGCCCGCTTCCGCGGGCTCTGGGTGGCGTGCGCGCTCGAGCTCTCCCAGGTGGCGCGCGCCGTGTTGCTCGCGAACGCTGGCTCGACTGGCTGCGCCCAGTCCAGGCTCGCGATGGCACCGGATAGCTCGCTGACACTGCTGTAACGCGCGCCGGGGTCCTTGCGCAGGCACTTCATCACGATCGCGGCGAGCGCGGGGGGGATCGAAAGCGCCGCCGCGTCGAGCGGCGCTGGCTCGTCACCCAGCACGGCCGCGCAAACTTCGGCCAGTGATTCACCTAGAAACGGATGGCGACCCGACAACATGCGATACAAGATCGCGCCCAAGGACCAGATGTCCGAGCGAGCGTCGACCGTGTTGGCGTTCCGCATCTGTTCGGGCGACATGTACAGCGGCGAGCCGAGGATCGCGCTCGTGTGGGTCAGCTGCGGCGACTGCCCCGTCACCAGCTTCGCGATTCCGAAGTCGATCACCTTCACGATCGAAGCGCCGTTCGCGGCGCGCGTGACGAACAGGTTGGCCGGCTTCAAATCACGATGAATCACACCCATCGCGTGCGCCTCGGCGAGCGCTTCGCAAACTTGCAGGACGTAGTGGATGGCCTCGCCAGAAGGAAAGCGACCGCGCTCGTCGAGCATCGCCTTCGCGTCGGCCCCTTCGAGGTATTCCATCACGATGTAGGGCAGCCCCGTCTCCAGCCGGCCCGTGTCGTAGACCCTCGCAACGTGCAGCGTCTTCAGCCCCGCGACCACACGCGCCTCGCGCAGAAAGCGCTCGACCGTCTCGCCGTCGGCGCTCAAAGAGGGCAGCATCAGCTTGAGCGCGCGGCGCTCGCCGAGCTCGACATGCATGGCGGCAACCACGACGCCCATGGCACCGGCCCCGAGCACGCGCTCGACGCGATACTTGCCAGCGACGGTCTCACCCGGACGAACGAAAGAAGAGTGACCGTGGTTCATGCTGTCACGCTCGAAGGGCAACCTCGGAGCATGCTGTGATGCTACCGGTGACGATCGAGATCGTCGAGCCAGCAGCGGTGGCGCGCACAGCGCGAGCACCGCTCGCGTTGACAGCTCGAAGCGAGCACAAACCAAGCCCAATCGATGCCCCCACGGCGCGAGTCTCGCTCACCGCGCCCCCGTGGCAAGCTGCCGGGCGTCGCTTGGGCGGCGGGTCTAAATTAGCTTGTCGCGAGCCGGCCGAGACCGAAGCGAGGCTGGCGCATGAGGAGTGAGCACCGGAAGCCTGCTATTGCAGGCTGAGGAGCGGAGCGACGAGTCCGCCAGTCGCAGCGAGAGTATCGGCCGGCGAAGCAAAGCTAATTTAGACCCGCCGCCTTACTTTGCGATGATGTCAGCGACCTGCGAGAGGACGCCGTTGATGAAGGCGCCCGAGCTCTCGGTGCCGAATTTTTTGCCGAGCTCGACGGCCTCGTCGATGGCGACGCCGCGCGGCACTGCGTGCAATAGCTCCCAGGCGCCGACACGCAGCACGTTGCGGTCTACGCGGGACATGCGCTCGATCCGCCAATGGGTGCTGGCGGTGCGAATCAGCGCGTCCACCTTCTTTTGCTCGCTCATCACGCCCGCAGCGATCTCTTCCGCGTAGGCCCGGGCCTCTTCGTCCGCGACGATGTCGGAACCAGGCGCCAGGTGCAGAAAAAAGTCGCGTGCGGCGCTGGCGCCATCGGCGTGAGCCGCAGGGTCGGCCTCGACCCCGAACAGGATCATCAGCCCACACTCGCGGCCGACACTTCGCGCACCCATCAGAAGCCGTTGGCGGTGAGAGCGGCGCTGAGGTTCAGCATCTCGATCGCGCTGACGGCAGCCTCCCAGCCTT
>Ga0163144_10014816_pt1 | contig 16148 bp, 13 predicted proteins | sample OliLak19BULKMAT1_FD_123175 | JGI IMG/M metagenome (GOLD analysis project Ga0163144, IMG submission 123175) | Freshwater microbial mat bacterial communities from Lake Vanda, McMurdo Dry Valleys, Antarctica - Oligotrophic Lake LV.19.BULKMAT1 | ecosystem: Environmental > Aquatic > Freshwater >... | reverse complement strand
TATCAGAAAAATGAGCTGTCACTTCTGGGTGCTTGTCGAGAGAATGTGCGATTATCAGGTTGCCAGCTACAGCCGCAAGAGTTAAACGATTGATACGTTCGACAACTTGTTCGGCACCAGGGACGCCTAGTTCTCCAAAACCGTCCATTCCTAAGCGAAGTCCTTCGCTAGCAGGGAAGAAACAGCGTTCGCCATCGACTACTACAAGTGCTGACTTTCTCATATTAGGGAACTCCTTTACTTAGTGTGTATATTACACTATTAAATATAACGAATAGTTATTGTGCTGTCAACACTAATATATTTGATACACTACATATTAGTAAATAGGTAAATCACAATGTCGATGCCCATAGATCTAGTATTCGTACGTCACGGCGAGTCTGAATCAAATGTCGTGCATGTGGCCGAGAGGGCCGAAACTATTCATTCGGCGCATACCAAGGTCTATGAGCGCCCCGATTGGTTGCAGCGTCTGTCGGGTCAAGGTGTTGAGCAGGCAAAATCCGCCGGAGGGTGGCTTGACTCTAATGATATGTCTGCTCTCAAATTTGATCGATGCTATGCATCACCCTTTATGCGCGCGAGAGAAACTGCTTTGTTTGTAGGTGGGCAAGATAGCGCCTGGTTACTCGATGACAGAATTAAAGAACGCGACTGGGGCGAATATGGCGCTACTCCGGTTGAAATTCGAAAAGAGCTCTTCCCCTATTCGCATAAAAATCACAAGACCAATAAATGGTATGCGCGTATGAACGGCGGCGAGAGTTTGGCGGATAATGTTCTGATGAGGGCGAGGGATTTTATTGGAACACTACAGCGAGACATGTCTAGTAAACGAGTACTAGTAGTAAGCCACGGCGAGTTTATGCTCACGATGCGATATTTGATCGAACGAATGCTTCCGGAGGAGTGGCTGGCGATGGACGAAGACGCTGCCCAAGAGATTAAGAATTGCACGATCATCCACTATACCCGCCAGAATCCTGATAACCCGAAAGATATTCGAACACATGTTAGCTGGGTGAGAATAGTGTATCCATATAACGAGGCCGGCTCGCCATGGGGCGGAGGTTGGCGCGAAGTTAGTGAAAAGCGTGCTGTGAGTGGCGAAGACCTAGAGAAACAAATAAATTGTTCTGAACCACTCATCGACAGGGAAGAGTGAATAGTGAAGAAGTACATACTTATACCCGGTCGTCATCACATACTAAGTGAATTCATGCATTCGTATTTTAGCAGCGTCGCAAGAACAAAGATCGTTAAATTAATCGACGGTACACAAGTTCACCTTGACTCTGATCTAGCACTCGTCTGGGCAATCACCTCGGCGAATCATTCGAATACGCGGCGCAACCCCTTTCCCGCAAACCGACGTGAGGCAGCAATAGAAATATTTAGCCGTGACATATCGGCTAAAGCGCTCGTGTATAATATCCCCGATATTGGTCAAAGCAATCGATTTGCGCACTTTTTAACTAATACGATCGAAGTTGAGAGCAAGGGTCAAGTGTTTATTACACCCGAGAACTGCGTGGTTGCTACTTCTACGCCCCAAGTGATCGAGCAGTTCAAGAAAGAAGGTTTTACTGCATTCGCTCCGATTGAGCTTCAAAGAAAAGAGCCGGCCACCTACTCGACGGAGCGAGCCTGGGAGCTACTAGAATCCCTTGTGGTTGCGGGGTCGGCGTGGCGAGTCGATGTTAGTTACCAAACAAAAGTCCACTCTGGTTCAAAGGAGATGCTTGAGAAGTACCAGTTGGGCGACCAGCTTATTGATATTTATAGCGATCCACTAGGAGGAACTGAGGGCAATATTACAGAAACGAGAGACTACGAAGTTTATAGAGCGTCGTTTGACCAGGGAGCGGAACGTAAGTATGACTTGATTCGAGATCATATCGTACCTGGCAGGATTGTCGATATTGGTTGCGCGACTGGGGCGATTATCAAAAAGATGAGTTTTGACGATAAACAGCGAGAATCCGACATCTTTGGTATTGAAGTTGCTCGACCACTTTATGACATGTGCGTGCAAGCCAAGCATAACGGTGCGTTCGGAAACGACAATATATACTTCTATCAACGAAACATAATGCAGTCTAAGCTATTTCCTAATAATAGCGTGCAGACAACAACAAGTTTTTCTTTGACGCACGAGATTGAATCTTATCTAGGCCGCGATAGTCTGCTTAAATTTATTTCGCAAATATACGATCAAACAGCAGTCGGCGGCACATATATAAATGTTGATGTTACAGGACCGGAAGAAGGTAGTAGTAAAGTGTTCCTTTGGCTAAATCATGAAGATGGGGCTGATGATGATGGCCGAAAATCGGACCATACGAGGCATAAAGAATATGCGGAGTTTCTAGTTGACCTATCGACTCTCGGTAGGTTTAAGAGATTCGCTAAAGACTTTCGGGCCGAAGAGAACGACCTGATAAAGTTTGTATTATTTGAAAACAACAAAAAGTGGTTTGCCGAGGTTAGCTTGAGAGATGCTGCTGATTTCATGGAGACTAAAGACTATACCGATAGCTGGTTTAGCGAAATGCACGAACGGTTTTGTTTTTGGTCTTTAAGCGACTGGAAGAGAGAACTTGAGAATGTCGGGTTCATTATTGACCCCGCTTCTTACACCTATCGAAACGAGTGGATAGTCGAGAATAGATTCAAAGGTAAAGTCACTCTTTACAAGGCTAATAGCAAGAAAGAGCCAAGAGTAGAAATAGATTTTCCGGTTACCTCGATCGTCGTAATCGCAAATAAATTATAGATTACTCCAAGCTTTGTCTTTTATCCATTTTGTTTGAGCAGCATCAATTGCCTTAATAGAGTCGTTCAGCCTGGCTTCTATGTCCATGCCGCCGCGAACTATGTGATACGACTTGTTGTTACGCTTGAGTGCAGACATTACCCATTTATGCATAGTACTGCGGATGTGCTCTCCGTCGCGTGTGCCGTCTTGGTCGAAGGGAATATCTGGTGGGGTCACGAGGTAGAGTAGTGGGCTACTATGTTTTGCAATATCGCCAACTGGTTCGCTCCACTCCTTAAAGTAGCGGTAATGCCAGATGTGCGTTGTGAACGAATCGGTATCACAGATAAGTAGTTTGTTTGCTGTTTCTGCGAGCTGGTCGGCGATGATTGTTTGCCCGGTTGCTATATTTACAAAATCGCGTTCCCTCCAATCCAACTCTATGCCCTTTTGTTCGCTCAGTACGGTCTCGTTATTGCTGCGCCTCATATCGATATAAAATCTGGCATATTCGTGAACGCAGTTGGTCTGATAGTATTTCGCCAGCATATTGGCTAATGTGCTCTTGCCGGTGGATTCGGCACCGATTAGAACTATCCGTTGAGTAAAATAACTTTTTGTGGCCCGTGGCAACATACTCCAATACTCATTGGGGTTTGAGCGAACCATAGTGCCAGAGATGGGGTAGGTTAGTCGCGGCAAGTCAACCTGAACGTTCGCACAACCGAGCTCCTGCGCCCACGTAACTCCGTATTCTTCGCTAGTGAAGACTACGTCGGGAGCTTTGCCTAGTAGCTTGATTGTATACTCGGCCCACTTTTTTGAGTCGTCATCATAGCCGATGTCTTTAATGACCCTAACGTCTAGACCCCTGAACGTCTCTCTAATCCATTCGGCGCGCGTTTTTGCATTAATGCATTCCTGCTTGAAGCCCGATTCAACCATCACGATGAGTTTCTTTGACTGTTTTAGGGCGGTATCGATTAAGTACTCGTGGCCTTTATGGAAAGGGTAGAATTTGCCGACAATCAAGCCTACGGAGTAAGGGGCCTTCATGCTACGCCTTTTTGGCTTTCAGTCTGACGAACGAGCTGGGCTCTCCAGTCTATTAAGCCTTTAGTGGCTAGTATCAAGAACACAAAGTAAAGCAGCGAGATGAGCTTAAGACCCTTATACCAGTAGAGCCAAATGCCGATTATGTCGACGACAATCCACAAATACCAGTTAAGCAGTATTCGCCTAGTAATCAGTATTTGTGCAGCAAAACTCATGACTGTCGTTAGGGTATCTAGGTAGGGAAGAGAGGCGGCTTCTGGAAAGTATTTCGGTAACCAGCTATGTACATTGGTTATACAGTAGCCCATGACTGCCGTGCCCAGCGTTATGACAGCGAAAGTGACAAACATTTCTCGGCGCGTGGCGGTGCGCACCAACACCTCGCTACCATCTTGTGCACTTTTACGAGTCCAAAGCCACCATCCCCAAAATCCAGTAGCGATATAGTAGATGTTCTCGATAAAGTCAGAGTAGAGCCTAAACTGGAAGAAAAGTAAGGCGAACATGACGCTAGCAACTATCCCGATCGGCCAGTTAATAACCTTGCGTCTAGTAATCAAATAGACGGTCGAGATGTTGAATACCGTGCCAGTGAGTTCTAGCCATGACATCTGGTATCCCCAGATGGTAAGAGCGGTTATTGACGAGTCGAGTAAAATCATTTTTATCCCCCCGGTCTTAAAAGTACACTAGAATAGTACAAGGGTGTTACTGTATTGTCAACACTAAGTACCATTTGCAATGTCATCACCTGAATAAAAGTTTAAGGGACCCTGCTGTGTGCGGGGCCCCCGGTGTATTCCTTCGACTGGTATTCAGGCTTTACGGGTGAACTGCCGGTGTGGGGGGAGACCATCGCTTTCAAGCTTCCTGTAATACTTGACTTCCCAGCCGGCATCCTCGTAGGCTGGCTCAATGTTCAACTATCGATTGACGGAGATATCTTTAAGGTTTAAGCCGCTCGCGACTAAGGTATCAACGACTGCATCTTCTGAGACATGAATATTTTTATATCCACTGCCTTCGGTTAGAAGACGGTTGAAGACCTCGAATACTTGTACTGGATACCGTGCCACTTTCGCTCTAAGTGCCTCATTGGGTGTGATTGGTGAAACCACTCCGACTCCTTTGCTGTGAAGGAACGATGATGTACATATCATAAACAAAGTAGCTATCTAGTCGATACTGCGTGTTAAGACTTGGAGAGTTTGAGAACTGAATCTGAATAGTTGTGCTGGCCGGTGTGCGCCGTCTCTTTGTTTTTGGTCGGTTCCTGTTATGAGATTCAGTTGTAGGAATTTCTTGCGGAAATTGCGTTTGTCGAGTGTCTTCATGAGAATTGCCTCGTAGGCCAGCTGGAGCTGCGACAGGGTGAAAAGTTTAGGCAGCATGGCATAAACAGCATTTGTATAGGTGATTTTGGACTGCAGCCTAGTGTGAGCATAGGCGATGATGTCGGCATGGTCGTAGGCCATTTTTGGCAGGCTGTCTACTGGAGAGAATTGTGTTTGCTCGGAAGCATGCCTACTGCAACTTATATCCAGCCCACAGGCCATATACGTCACCGATACGGCATGACCGCGAGGATCGCGCGCTACGGTGTCGAAAGTATATAGCTGTTCGACGTGAGCCATGTCGAGTTTAATATCGACACCAGCTTTTTGATTAGTAATGCGGTGCAGGGCATCAATTGTTGTTTCGCCTGACGGGCAGTAGCCGCCAGGAAGAGCCCATGCGCCTTTGTGTGGATCTTTTGAGCGCTTAATGAGCAAAACATTCAAAACATTATCGATGATCTGGAAGAGTACGGCGTCGACGACGAGTGTTGGGGCTATGTATGGAGTGGAGTATTTCATGGTATGTTCTAATTCTACACTAACTAATCATATGCGTTGTAGCATCAATGTCGGACGGCATCCGCCAATCTCCTCGTGGGCTGAGCGAAATACTACCGACTTTTGGTCCGTCGGGCATGACCGAGCGCTTCCATTGACTGCTTATAAATCGTTGATGAAACACTTTGAGCCAGCACTCTATTGCCTCAGAACTATAGTCGCCCTTAAAAGCCCGTTCTGCTAGAAATAGAATTTTATCAGCAGGAGTTTGCCATCGAACGAAGTGGTATAGGAAGAAATCGTGAAGTTCATAGGGGCCGATCAATTCCTCTGTTTTCTGGCTGATCGCTCTCCCGCTGGTTCTGGTGAGCTCCGGAGAAATCGGGGTATCTAGAATGTCGAGTAGAATGGTACGAGCTTTTTTATTATCTAGTTTGCTGGCTGCGTAACATACGAGGTGTTTCACAAGTGTTTTAGGAATACTGGCGTTTACGTTATAGCCAGACATGTGGTCACCGTTAAAGGTGCACCAGCCAAGAGCTATCTCACTTAGATCGCCAGTTCCAAGCACGATGCCAGATTCGCTGTTTGCGGTGTTAAAGAGTAGTGCGGTTCGTATACGCGCCTGTGTGTTTTCGTAGGTTGTGTCTTGTTTGACGGTGTCATGACCAATTGCTTTTAATTGAGCCGTCGAGAGTGCGGCAATTGGTATCTTGCGGTTTTGTATCTTCAAAGCAGTGGCTAATAGGATGGCATTGTTCTGAGTGCGTTTTGAGCTAGCCTCTCCTGGCATGGTTAGGGTCAATATAATGTCGCTGGGTTTAACGCCAAGTAGCTCGGCGGTTCTGACAGCAACAAGTAGGGCTAGGGTCGAATCGAGTCCACCGGATAAACCAAGTACAATTTTTTTGGCTCGAGAGGCCTCAACTCTTTTCTTGAGTCCAAAGGTTTGGATGGTGAAGACTTCCTCTAGGCGTGCGTCGCTTGAGGGTATAAATGGGTGTTTTGCGGGTGTATGGAGAAGGGTGGTCTGTGAGTTTCTTATACCTGTTTCTATAACAACTGAAGGTTCGACGGGGTAGTTGGTGTCGCGGCGCCTATCGGCCACTAGATGTTCAACGTCAATATCGGCGATTGTTAGTCGGGCTGCCGAATCATCGAATGGGTTGCGTTCTGCGAGCATTTTCCCGGCTTCGCTAATTAGGGCATGACCGCCCATGACAGTGTCCATAGTTGATTCGCTTGGGTCTGCCCCTGCATAAATATAACCGGCCACTAGTCGTCCCGCAGTGTTATGGACTAGCTCGCGGCGATAATCGGCCTTAGTAACACTTTCCGGGGAAGCCGATGGGTTGCAGATAATATTTGCCCCTCGGGCAGCTAACCCTATGGAAGGTTGGTTTGCGACCCAAAGGTCTTCGCAGACTTCTATCCCAATCACTGCCTGGTTAATGGCAAAAAGCGGCTGCCCGCAGGGAACGATTTGGTCGCCAATATTTACATCGACGGTAATTTTCTTATCCCAAGCTTGGTACCAACGTTTCTCATAAAACTCTTTATAAGTTGGTAGGTTTTGTTTAGGGATAATACCCAAGATCTTACCCCTTGCTATAAGAACGGCGCAGTTAAATAAGCCGTTACCAATGGTTAGCGGCAATCCGACTACCATAGCGGTGTTCTTGATTCTTGATTCGCTCGCTAGTGTTAGAAGTCCTTCCTTTGCAGCCAGAAGAAGAGCAGGAGACTGAACTAGATCGCCAATGCTATAGCCGGTTATGGATAATTCGGGGAAGACAACTACTGCGACGTCCTGTTTTGCCGATACGCGAAAAAGGCGGGTGATTTCTATAAGATTTTTCTTAACATCGGCGATATATACCCGTGGAGTTGCGGCTGCAACTCGTATATAGCTGGCGCTCGGTTTAAAACTTTTCATATTACATTCAATAATAACCTTGCATTTAGTTAGTGTCAATAGTACAATTACGTAGAAATATGAAAAACGTCATTATTTACGGCGGTGCTTTTAACCCACCAACCGTAGCCCATCACTCCATAACTAAGGCTTGCTGCGACTACGCAGAATCGATTAAGGCAGAGTTTTGGCTAATGCCGAGTGGCGATAGAACAGACAAGGCAATCGGGATCGATGTAACTACGCGTCTTAAGATTCTCAAAGCATTTATGGGCGATTTCAAAAACGGTCCAACTAAACTGCGAATCGAAGAATCGGAGGTACATTTGAAAGTTTCGACAGAAACTTGCGACACTGTTCGTAGGCTTGAGGCGGAGTACCCCAAGGTAAACTTTTACTGGGTGTTTGGCGCGGACTCAGTCTTAACTATGCGCCAATGGAATGACGGCGACTGGCTTTGGGATCATATAAATATGTTGGTCATCCCGAGGGAGGGTTTTACGGTAAAGCAAATACCGTCGAAAGCATCTATTCTAAAAGTATCCCAGCCGATAGTCAGTTCCACTGAGGTGAGGTCGCTCATAAGGCGGGGTTTGGGAGCCGATCATCTCGTACCAAAGTCGGTAGCCGAGATTGTTCGGGACTTGACTTATTAAAAGCACAAGCGTGTAATATAAGCATAGCTTCGGGCGAACCGGCTCATCGAAGTCAAACAAAAACGTTTAATCAAAAACAAAAAGAGACCCTTTGAGCCAGGGTGGGCGCGCCCGAGGCTTTTTTTATTGCCGTAATTTGTTAGAATGTAATCTGTTATTGGGGCATTAGCGCAGTTGGTTAGCGCGCATCGCTGGCAGTGATGAGGTCAAGGGTTCGAATCCCTTATGCTCCACCATAAGTTTCGGAGAAAATATGAGTCAGTATAGTAAAAATCTGTGCACACTTTTTCTAGTCAGACACGGCGAGACGGAATGGAATAGGTCCAATATCACAATGGGTCAAGCCGATTCACCGCTGACGGTCACCGGTCTCGATCAAGCAAAACATACCGCTAAGGAGTTAGATGACATTCAATTTGATGCAGTCTATTCTTCTGACCTCGGCAGAGCCTACAAAACGGCCGAAATAATAAGATCTAAGCGAAAGTTAGATATTCAAACATCAATAGCCTTGAGAGAACGGACATATGGAAGTTGGGAGGGTAGACCAGGAGAGGATTTTAAAAATGAATTTCAACACCTCTTTGATAGAATTAAAGAACTACCAGAAGAGGGGCAGAAGAAGTTCAAATTTGCCGACGACATCGAAAACGACGAACAAGTCATAAGTAGGTTTACTGAAGAATTAAGAGAAATAGCAGCATTGCAACGAGGCAAGACAGTTCTAGTAGTTACGCACGGTGGCTGCATAAGAACTTTTTTGATGAACATCGGGTATGTAAAATATGGTGAGTTGCCTGTTGGTTCGTTCTCGAATGCGGGATACGCTAAAATTGCTTGGGATGGAGTAGATTTTAACGTTATAGAAGTTTCAGGAATCAAAAAACAGGGCTCTAGCGAGTGAAAATAAACGAAAGACAGTCTGAGTTCATTACTAGGATAAGAGAGTAGCTAAGAGAACTTTATGAAATTAACAGGTACAATGATCGGTTCCGAAAATCCCATGGTGTTGGGTTACTTTTCCTGACCCTGACGGCAATTACTTCCAGCTTTCTACCCCTCGGTATATGTATAAAAACCCTGTCCCGGAGTAGAGTTTGTATCCGTTACACTAGACAAACTCTTACTTTGGGGTTGACAAAAAAGACTATGTGTGCTATAATGGATCTACAATACTTTTCTCTTCTACCTCAAAACCAAAAGTTTTAGATCAGAAATCGTTTCTGTCATTGAACAGACGTTCCTTATGGAGCTAAATAAAGGCGTATATAATGCCTTAGCCCAGGAATCGTATATCTGCGACTCTTAAAGAAGTAAAATATTGAACCGTAAACAGCCGCGTAGATTTTATCTACCGGCTTGTTTGCAAGATTTGTACAATTTTATAGATAATGCTTGACAAAATCACGAAACATTGTAACATTAATATTCAAGCTTATGCTTGATCAATTTATTAACCCATTAAGGAAAGGGCGCAAATTATGGCTCCATTGCCACCGATTTTCGTCACTGGCCGATAACAAAAACCGTTTCTCTTTTCAAAGAGACTGAAACAAGACGGTTTGGCCCGTGACCACACTTGTTTCTACTCTTTAACAATTAAATCCTATCTAAGAAATCGTTGTATTTGCATAGTGCAAGATCAGCGGTCTGCTGCGTTTAACGCGCGAAACATTTTTAACGTTTGTTAAACAATGTTGTTTTTTGAATTTCAAAAAACAGTGCTTTGGGCGCAGTAGATCCACGAAAACAACCCTTAGGAGGTTTCAATGTTACTGCGTCAATTTAGGCAACTAATTGCGATTATGCGGGATGACCCGTCGATCGCCTATGAATTACCGATTATTCGGCGTTATGCGCTGAAAACCTTTGCCTGGCTATTCCTCACGGAGTTGGTTTTGGTTGTTCAGTTCTATCCGATCAAGTTCTTTCTAGATGAACTCGTCCGCCCACACCCTCGAATTAACTACTTACTAATAGTGGCTGCCTCTATGGCCGTTATCTACAAGTTAAGTGGCGAACTACAGCGTGCTATGAGCAACCCACGCAACTCAGCCTTTTGGCGGATTTGGCGGGTTGCCTGGGGCTATATTCATCGTCGCGAACTACAACTCTCGACAGATTGGCATGTTCGTCATTCAACGGGCGAAAAAGAGTCCCTGTTAGGCAAAAATATCGCAAAATGCGAGCACCTAATAGACGAGCTACTTTTCGATACCATTCCCGTTCTTCTACGACTCATTTTCACAACTGTGTTGATGTTTGTCATAGGCTGGCAATTCGGAGTCGTCGCCGTACTTACGTGCATAGTTTTTGGCCTAGTCATTCATAGGAGCGAGAAAAATCTTGTTCCTCTGCGTAAAGATATGCGTAGGATGATGAAGCCGATTGAAGCCTATGGCACCGAAATGACCGCCAATTGGCGGACTATCAAGGCAATCGGACGCGAAGACGACTTCTCGGACAAGAACGACAAAATGTTGATTGAGCTTTGGGAGAGTGAACTCACCCGCCACAAGAAATACATGAAGTACGTTATGCGCCAAGAGGATGTCATTACGGTTTCCCGTGCTATTTTGTACGGGACGATTGCATTGTCGCTGATCTGGGTGCTACCTACGATCGGCACAGTGGTACTAGCATCAACCTGGATGGAAAGAGCTTACTCGAACTTCGGTCGGCTAACAGATTTTCAGCGTCGCTTGAACGAAGGGCTAGAGTCCTTGAAAGAATTAATTGAAGTCATGCTTTTGCCACCAACCGTTAAACAAGCAGAGAACCCGCTTTGGCCAGAAGGTAGCCAGGGACTCGTTGAATTCAAAAACGTTTCCTTTGTCTACCCTGAAGCCGAACAGTCGGCAATTTGCGATATCACATTGAGTGTTGAGCCTTTCACTACGACGGCCTTAGTTGGCTATTCGGGATGTGGCAAAACAACACTTATGGCGCTACTCCAACGAGAATACGACCCTTGCGAGGGTCGTATCTTGATAGACGGTATTGACCTGCGAGAGCTTGATTATAAGCGCTTTCGTAGGGAGATGCTCGGAGTAGTTAGTCAAGATGTCCAGCTCTTTAACACTACAATCGCCGAGAATATCCGACTAACAAAGCCGGAAGCATCGGACGAAGAGGTACGAGATGCGGCCCGACGGGCTCATGCCCATGATTTCATCATAGAAACAGAGCACGGCTACGAGACCATGATCGGAGAAGATGGTACCCGCCTTTCGGGCGGGCAGCGACAGCGCTTAGCGATAGCTAGGGCGCTGATTCGCAAACCATCTATATTGATCATGGACGAAGCCACCAGTGCCCTCGACGCAGTAAGCCAGCAAAAGATTCAAATGTCGATCGATGAATTGATCGCTGATAGGATCTGCACAATCTTCATCATTGCCCACCGTTTTAGCACCATTATGAGTGCTGATCGGGTGGCAGTATTGGAGAATGGACGTCTGGTAGAAATTGGAACCCATGCCGAATTGGCCCGTATGAACGGGCTATATTCACGGCTGCGTGAAATGGAATTGCGCGGTCTGCTAGATTAAGGCAGTCTTTTGAGATTTACTGCAAATAAGCCCCCTGGTCACTACGTGACCTCGGGGCTTTTTGCATTTTTATACCCCTTAAACATAATATCTGCCATGATTTATTGATAGAATAATAGAGTGAAGAAACTCGTAGCCAACTATCTAATTCGCCGAACGGCGAAGTTTATCAAAAAGAAGCGCCCAAAGATTGTGGCCGTAACCGGTAGTGTCGGCAAGACATCGACTACTCAAGCAATAGCGACGGTTCTTAGAACAAAGCTCTTGGTTCTTACGACTAAAGGAAACTACAACACCGACATTGGAGTGGTGATGACAATTTTTGGCCAGCAGTCAAAAACCAACACTTTGGCTTGGTCCTGGCTGTGTCTTAAAGTTCTTTTCTTGTCGTTAGGAAAACCAAAACACGATGTTTATGTTTTGGAACTAGGCACTGACCATCCAGGTGAAATAGCTACTTTTAGTTTCTTGAAGCCCGACATAGCAGTAGTGACGGCTGTTGCGCCAGAACACATGGAGTTCTTTAAGACTTTGGAAGCTGTCGCTGAAGAAGAGTTGGCCGTATCAAAATATAGTCGAGTAACGTTTATTAACAAGCGAATGGTTGCCGAGAGGTATATTAAGGATATAAAGGACTCGGAGTTCTATGATCGTAGTGATGTTCAACTCCTCGCCCCCAAACTAAAAGTAGTAGGCGAACATAGCTTCGATGCAGTCGCTGCAGCTGCAAAGGTAGCAAATACGTTTGGTATGAATACCGATGAAATAAACGACGCTATCCAAAAGATCGAACCTCAGCCGGGACGAATGAGCGTTTTAAGGGGCATTAAAGATTCAACGCTAATTGACGACACCTATAACTCAAGCCCAGAAGCAGCTAAAGCGGCTTTGGATTACCTTTATTCACTTGAAGCGCCACAAATAATTGCACTGCTGGGCAATATGAACGAACTCGGCGAAACATCAGCGGAATCGCATAAAGAAATTGGAGCCTACTGCGACCCAAACAGGCTAGACTTGGTTCTAACCCTTGGCCCAGACTCAAATAAGTTTCTAGCTGAAGCGGCAGAAAAAAAAGGTTGCCAAGTTATTCGTTGCGAAACTCCTTACGAAGCCGGCGACAAGATCAGAGAGATCCTTGAATCCGGCGCGATCGTACTTTTGAAAGGCTCGCAAAACGGTGTCTACGCCGAAGAAGCTACAAGAATGTTACTTGCTGACCCAGACGATGCTTCTAAGCTCGTTCGCCAAACAAGTTATTGGCCCGCCAAGAAGAAAGCTAATTTTGAACAAAAGACATGACAAAGCCATTCATATTAGTTCTTGGTGGTGGCGAATCTCCCGAAAGAGAGATTTCATTTTGGTCTTCGACTGAAGTTAGCGACGCTTTAAAAAAAGCTGGATATAAAGTTGCTAGGTATGACCCGAGCGGACCGGGGTGGAAAGATAAGCTAGAAAAGTTAGCCAAAGATTTTGATATGGTCTTCCCAATTTTGCATGGTGTAGCCGGAGAAGATGGGCAGGTTCAAGCGATACTAGAAAAGTCAGGCACCCCTTATCTTGGTTCTAATCAAAAAGTGTCCGAGCTCTGTTTTGATAAAATGGCTACTCGCCATGCACTTGAAGATTTAGGTGTATTAGTTGCTGAAGGAGGAATGTTTGATAAGAGTTCGGCTCAAGGGTTTATCGAAAAACACCCACGTTTTGTTGCCAAGCCTTGCCGCGGCGGATCTAGTATTGATGTTGTCGTTGCTCGCAATGGAATTGCTCCCGTCAAAACTGAGCTAGAAAGACTTTTCCAAATATACGACAGTCTGCTTATTGAAGAGCTAATTGATGGCGACGAACTAACAGTTGCGGTTGTCGGCGATAAAGCACTACCGCCAATATTGATACTCCCTCCTTACGGTGGAGAATTTGATTTTGAGAATAAATATAACGGCAGAACCGTGGAAGTTTGCCCAATACCAGAGAGCCAGATATCTACTAATAATGTTGAATCGGCGGCGGCGTTAGCAGAGAAGATACATACCAAACTTGGAGCACGCCACCTGTCTCGCGTAGATATGATTCTTAGCCCGGAGGGTAAGTTTTATGTACTTGAAATAAACACCATGCCGGGCATGACTAGCGGTAGTTTGATGCCTGCGGCGGCTAAGGCCGCCGGCTATAGCATGCCAGCACTTGTAAAGCGATTCGTCGAACTCGTTGAAAATGCAACTTAGCGGAGTCTAATATTATTGCAAAAGATTGCACTAAAACCAAGAATGTTCTAAGATAATTATATATCATAACTAAAAAGGTGTTTAGACGTGGCGAAGATTGACGGTGAAGCTAATCTGCGAACCGACTCAGAAACTGAGGGTGGCGAATTTGATCAGGTTTCGTTACGAGCAGCGAGTTCTGTGGGCGAACTTGCTGTAGTTGCCGCAGAATCGTCTGAGTATCAACACTCAGCCGCAACCGGTGCTGCGCGCGAGGTTGGCATAATCGCCAGTCAAGTAAGTGGTATCACCAGACTAGCCCCTACAAGAAAGTCGAGCAAAAATAACGTTCCTACGCTAGGCTTTGACGAAACGGAAATTACAACACTCTATCTCAATGACGTTGGTGAATATAAGTTACTTGAAACTAAAAGTGAGGAAGCGCGGTTGGCCGGGTTAATGACAGAAGCTATCGAGGCTCAGGAAATGCTGGCCGATAAGAGCCGTGTTTTGTCATCAACCGTAAGGCGCAGACTAAAAGCTACGGTCACCCAAGGACTAGTAGCTAGAGAAGAATTAATCACCTCAAACCTAAGACTTGTAGCGTCAGTTGCTAAACGATTCTTGTATTCAAAAGTGCCATATCTAGATTTGATACAACACGGGAATATTGGCTTAATGCGCGCAGTTGACAAGTTTGATGCAAGTAAAGGGTTCAAGTTCTCAACCTATGCCACCTGGTGGATTAGGCAGTCCATCGGTCGTGGTATTGATAAAACTTCTCGGACCATAAGACTACCAATCGACGTCTTGGATTATTTAAGATCGGTTCAGAAGGCGAGAATGGCGTTGGCGATAGAGCTTAGTAGAACACCAACGGTAGCAGAAATAACACAGCGTACCAACCTAAAACGAGAACAGGTCGAAGATGCCTTGCTTTATGAAGACGGCGCAATCTCTTTTGATGTACCTATTAACGATGAGGGAAGTCATGAGTTGAAAGACCTAATACCCGACGCCAACTCCACAGTTCCCCTCGAGGCAATAATAGATACAGAGAACGTCGAAGAAGCCCGTGGGATGCTCTGTACACTAAGCGTTGAAGAAAACGGCATACTTAACTTAATTTATGGTCTTAAAGGGGAAGAAATTAAGTCAATCGCAGAAATATCAAGACTAAAGGGTATTAACACCTCCGCAGTAGCGCGCATTAGAGATACATCTCTTGGTAAACTCTCGCATCCATCGTCTCTAACTTTTTTCAATAATATTAAAGAAGATGATACGAACAGCTGGAGGAATAAAGCAAGTTGCCTGGGAGCGCCTACTGAGTTTTTCTTTCCTGCCAGTCGGGAGACCTCAGACTACGGCAAAGAGATTTGTGCTGCCTGTCCGGTGCGAGAAGAATGCCTGGATTATGCAATCGAAAATAAACGACATTTTGGGGTTTGGGGCGGCACCGACGCCAATCGACGCGAAAAAATACGTCAAGGAAAATCCATAACAGTTTCAACAGTAAAAGTATCGATCAAAGTCTAACTCCTCATTTCGCCAGTTTATAATCTATACTGTAGTCAGAAATGAAACGATACAAACCTTCTGATATTGAACTAAAGTGGCAAAAATGGTGGGACGAGCAGCAAACCTATAAAGCCGACCTGACTTCGAGTAAGCCAAAATATATCGCCATGAGCATGTTCAACTACCCGAGCGGCGCCGGGATTCATATTGGTCACGCCATGAACTACACCATTAGCGACGTCATGGCGAGGTTTAAACGCCAGCAAGGCTTTGAAAGTTATCACCCAGTTGGCTGGGATTCTTTTGGTTTGCCGGCCGAAAACTTTGCCATAAAGTCTGGAGTTTCACCTCAAGAGTCAATGCTCAAGATTATTCCTGAATATCACAAACAATATAAAGCTATGGGCTGGAGTAATGATTGGTCGAAAGAGATCGCCACCCACGTACCTAGTTATTACAAATGGACGCAGTGGATATTTTCGGAGATGTTCCGTCGAGGTCTGGCATATCAAGATTCGCGGATGCAGTGGTGGTGTTCCAAATGCCAGACGGTTCTTGCGAACGAACAGGTCTTAGACGGAAAGTGCTGGCGCCACGATAGCCCGGACGACCCAATGGTTGAAAAAAAGGAAGTCAAACAATGGTTCTT
>Ga0163144_10014815_pt1 | contig 16148 bp, 14 predicted proteins | sample OliLak19BULKMAT1_FD_123175 | JGI IMG/M metagenome (GOLD analysis project Ga0163144, IMG submission 123175) | Freshwater microbial mat bacterial communities from Lake Vanda, McMurdo Dry Valleys, Antarctica - Oligotrophic Lake LV.19.BULKMAT1 | ecosystem: Environmental > Aquatic > Freshwater >... | reverse complement strand
GCTAAGTGTGAGATCGCGCTGGTCACACCCGCGTCGAACGAAAGGAATTGTTCACCTTTTAAAAGTGAATTTGCAGAATCTCGCGGTGAAGAGCAACGCGCGGAGGTGGTGAAGGCTATCGCTACATCCAAGCGATCCGAGCGATCCGAAAATTCCAGCGATCTCGAGAGTGGGATCGAAGCCTTGAAAAGTGCGAAGCTAATGGCGCCAGAGTTCGCGGAGACGCGCTATCGATTGGCTCGATTGCTCATGAAGGCTGGGCGTGACGAAGAGGCGAGCGATGAGTTTATTGCGGCGCTGAACGAAGACGTTTGTCCATTGCGAGCGGTGGATGAAATCAGTGCCGCTCTCCGTCGTGTTGGAACTGAGCTGGAGGTGCCGGTCGTCGATTTTGAGGAATTGTTGCGAGCTGAATGTGAGCGTGAGTATGGTCATCGCAGTTTAGGCGAGGAGTATTTTTTAGATCATGTTCATCCCACCATTGAAGTCAATCGCAAGCTGGCGCTGTGGATCATTGAGAGCTTGCAATCGCACGGTATCGTTGAAGGGGATAGGTTGAGCGAACCTGAGTGGCAATCGGAAGTTGCGGCGGCCGGTGAGCGTGTTTTGGGGCGGATCGATCAGCGAGCGCATGGTGTAGCGTTACGAAACCTTGCCAAAGTTCTGCACTGGTCGGGCAAATTTGCGGAGGCGGCGCCGCGCGCCGTCGATGCGCTAGAGTTGCTGGTGGACGATGCGGAGAGTCGATATGTGTTGGCCGATTGCTTGCATCAGATGGGGGACGACGACCGTGCGGTGGCGCAATACGAATTGCTGTTCGATGGACCGCAAGATTGGGGCAAGGCTTATCTGCCTTATGCGGAGTTGTTGGTTGAACGCGGTGAATTCGCGAAAGCAAAACCGTTCTTGTTGCTGGCTATTTTGCATGATCCGAAGAATGCATACACCCACTTTCTGCTCGGTCGAACTCATCTTGAACTCGGCGAGCTGGCGTTTGCTGAGGATAGCTTGAATGAATCAAATCGCTTGGCCCCGAACGAACCGGCTACGCTCGCGTTGCGTGAGGCTGTTCGTGAAAAAGCGGTTCAAAGCGAGCGGTAACATCGCTTCGTTGCGGGACAAGCGTGAGATCAAACACTGTATGGATCAGGATGAATGCTAGCTAGGGTGCGTCGTTTAGGGCGATCGGCGTTTGCTGAGTTGCGTGAAACTGCTATAGAGACGCGAGGAAGTGAATAGGTTACTGCTGAAGTACTTGGCGGTTTGCTGTTTACGCTGTTGCAAGAAACTCAGCATATGATCAAGCGTTTCAACCGCTACATTCTTTGGGAAGTTACCAAGCTCTTCTCGATCGCATTGGTCGCATTCACTGCGATCATCATGCTCGGCGGGCTCATGCAACAAATGACGCGTGAGGGATTGGGGCCCATGGCGATCATTGAATTGCTACCTTACCTGTTGCCGATCGGGTTGCAGTTTGGATTGCCGCCGACGTTGTTGTTTGCGGTGTGCAGCGTCTACGGTCGCATTAGCGCAGATAACGAAATTACCGCAATCAAAGCGGCTGGGGTGAACCCGATCAAGATCATTTCGCCGACATTGATCTTGGCGTTTTTGATCAGCTTGCTGGCCGTGTGGCTAAACGATATCGCGTTTTCTTGGGGTACTCCAGGCATCAATCGCGTAGTGATGCTCTCGTTGGAAGAGATTGTGTACGGATGGTTGAGTAAGGAAGGTTATTACAGCACATCGAGCGGTTTTTCGATTCATGTGCAGGGAGTTGACGAAAAAAGCCGCGAACTGAACTTGCCGCAAATCAGTTTCACTCCGCAGTCGGGCGGGGAACCGCTGGTGATCGTGGCGAAGACAGGACGATTGAACTTGGATCCAGAGACTGAAGTGCTGCGGATCACACTGATTGATAGTGTGGTTACCAAAGGCGAATCCATTGTCAGCGTGCCGGATGAAATCACGCAGGAGATTCCACTCGCTCAAGCATCGCGTAAAGGCAAGACTGAAACGCATCCTTCCAATTTTCCGATGCGAGCGATTAGCGGCGAGGTGCGGGAGCAAGAGGCTAAGCTAGAAGACGCGAGCGAGATGGTCGGTGCAAGAACAGCCTTGGGATTATTAAGTGGGCGGTATGATTGGTTAGATGATTCCGCAATGCACTCTACGCTTGGCACTTTACATAATGGCCGCGAGCGATTGCACCGGTTGCGAGTTGAACCAGCGAGGCGATGGGCGAGCGGGTTCGCGTGTTTCTTTTTCGTGTGGGTCGGCGTTCCGATAGCCATCTGGTTTCGAAGTGCCGACTATTGGACGAGTTTCGGAATGTGCTTCTTGCCCATCTTGCTGCTGTATTATCCGTTCTTCGTCTATGGACTCGATCGCGCCAAGGATGGTAGCTGGCCGTCGTTCAGCGTATGGCTAGGCAATCTAGTAATGCTTGCAGTCGGCGCGTTTTGGATGCGACGTGTTTATAGAAGCTAATCGAATTTGAACCGCTTGTTTCAATGCAAACGGCGACAAAGTTTATCTGTCGCCGCGGTTGCTGTCTTAACGCGTCACTGACTAACTGAAGAGTTGTTTGATCACATGTCCATCGCGGACGAGAGTGATGGGTCGGCCTGTTTCGGTGTGGTACTCTTTGGCGGGGTCGATCCCGAGGCTGTGGTAGAAAGAAGCTGCGGCGTCGTCCGGAGTGATAGCTTCATTGAGTGGTCCGGAAGCGGTTGCGTCGCTTTCCCCGATGACTTGGCCGCCGCGCATCCCGCCGCCAGCCATCAACATGAACATACAGCGTGGATAGTGGTCTCGGCCACCTTCGGCCGAACGATCGTTGATCTTCGGAGTGCGCCCGAATTCGCCCGTCGTCATCACGGAGGTGGAGTCGAGCAGGCCGCGCTGTGCAAGTCCGTTGTAGAGGCTGGAGAGACCAGCGTCGAGTTGCGGTAGGAGCTTGGTGCTCAGCTTGGTGAAGTTATCGGTGTGTGTGTCCCAGCCGCCGAGTGAGAGCGAGATGAAGCGAACACCGGCTTCTACCAAGCGAATGGCGAGCAGACAGCTTTGAGAAAAGGCATCTTCATCAAACTGTTTTGAGAACGAGCCATCTTCGCGGCTGATGTCGAACGCTTCGCGAGCCCGCGGGCTCTTGATCATATCGAAAGCTTTTTCGTTGAAGCGATCCAAGCCTTCAAGCAACTGATCGTCTTCGTCCATATGTTTGAAGGCTTGATCAAGATCAGCTAGCAAACCTTGTCTGCGGTGAATGGTCTCGACGGTAACGCCATTACCGAGCGAAATGCCGCGGACCGCGAACGATTGGCCAGCAACAGGAGTGGCTCCAGTGTTCATCGGAGCGTATTGAATCCCTAGAAAACCCGAGCGTTGATTGCCTCGCGGGATCGCGACGAACGGAGGCAAATCGGCGGCGACTGGCATTTCTTTCGTGATGACGGCGCCGTAACCGGGATACTCGAGCGATGCGAGCGGTCGGCTGCCGGTGTTCACATATTCACTGCCTAAGCGATGAGCCGCGAGGGTGTGGCTGACGCCGCGAAGGATCGTGAACTTGTCAGCGCACTGCGCGAGTTTGGGCAAGTGCTCGGAGAGTTGAATGCCGGTAACGTTGGTCGAGATCGTTTTGAACTTCCCTCGAATATCATCGGGGGCGTTAGGTTTGGGATCGAACGAGTCGAGGTGTGAGGGACCCCCGTTGAGGTCGATAAAAATAGCCGCCTTCCCTTTCGCAGCAGCGACTTCGCCTGCGTCAGCCAATCGCAAATAGTTGGCTAAAGTAAAACCGGCTGCGGATAGCGAACCGACCCGCAGGAAATCGCGTCGCGAGTTTCCGTCGCATGTTCGATGGCTTGGCATCTTCATTCTCCGTTGTTCAAATTTGTTTTCAGTGTTGCAATTGAGTTGAGCAATTCGTGGTTGTTAGTGGTTGATGATGAACTCTTTCGTGTTCAACAAGCTCCAGATTAAATTTTCAGTTGCCGCGGTCGGGTTGCTTTCGGAGCGGAGGTAATTGACTGCGATATCAAGTTCCGAGGAGTTTGGTTTGCGTGAAAGCGAACGCAGGTAGGCTTGCTCGGTGACCCATAGCGATTGTTCTTCCGTCATGCGCTTGGCGGAGTCTGAGTTGGCGGGGTTCGCGTTGGCCGCGGAGTTTGGAAATGCATCCGAACGATCCTTTTGCTTGGACCTGGTCGAGTCGAGGTTTCCCATTTTTTCTTGTTGCTTCAAGATCTGGCGTTTGCGTTCTTCCATCATCTCAACCAATTGCGTTTGGCCTTTCTCTTTTGCTTCTGCCAAACGCGATTCGATTTTTGAAAGTTGTTGCTTTCCCTTTTCAAATTGCTCGGTCATGCGAGCGATCGCTTCTTCGCTGAGTTTGTTCGCGGGTTGGTCTTGTTGTGCCCGTGGAGTTGGCCAGTCGTATTTTGCGGCGACCGATGCAACCCAGCTTTCGCGAGGATCGCTCAGCCAACCGAGCACCGCTTTATCGTTGAGCAAGAAAACTGTCTGAAGCAAACTCGGTTCATTGGAACGATCACAATCGCAGTTGCTTTCTCGCACGCTGCGGCCGAACACGGAAAGTGCGTAGGTCATATCATCGCGCGGCGCTTGGCTGCTCGCGCCGCCTCGGGTTAGAGCTCGATTGACTAGCAACGAGTTTGCGCTCTCGGCGATCTTGTCATTCGCCAGGGCCATGCGCACGGAGTCGTGCGTGGCTTCGGCCGAAATGCGACGGAGCAGACTGTGACTGAAGTTGCGTTTATCGAACTGATTCGTTTCATTGGTGTTCCAAGAACGCTGGTAGGTATCAGAGTTCAGAATTTCGCGGTGCAGCCATTTGAAATCGTAATGATGCTCGCGGAATCCATCGGCCAAGTAGGCGAGCAGCGGGGCGTTGCTAGGCGCATTGGCTAGATTCAAATCGTCGGGCGGGTTAACGATGCCGACCCCAAAGTAGGCAGCCCAAATGCGATTGACGATCGCTTTGGCGAAGTAAGGATTGTCGGGCGATCGCAACCAATCCATTAACTTGCCGCGGACATCGTTGGAATCGAGTGGGACCCATTCACCGCCGAGCAATTTGGCTTTGGTGAAGACTGGCTTGGCATCCTTATCTTTGTCCTTCTTCTTTTTCACATTCTGGCGATCATTCACGACCAGCTCAGGGAAGGGAAATGTGCGGCCCTCTTTATCATCGCGCATCATCTCACCCACTGCTTTGCGCAATTGATTGCCCTTGAGGCTTTTGTCCAAATCGAGCTCGTCGATGATCGCGCTGTATACCTTCTTCGCGTCGCTGGCCATGCTGTTTTGATTGGCTTGAACGCCGTTGAAGAGACGTTCGAAGTCGTCAAAATCCGACTTGGACCATTGATCAAACGGATGCTTATGGCACTGGGCACATTGAATGCGGACGCCGAGGAATGAGTAAGCGAAGCCTATCACACGATCTTCGCTCGTTTTGAAATTGTTCCTTGCCCAGAAGTGCACCATCGATGGTCGATCGGCGAACTTGTCGCCACTTTTGTCCTTACAAGCTTCCGTCATCGCTTCGCAGTACTCGCGATAAGTTTCGTTTGGTGTACGGCTAGTTGCGGTGACGATGCCTGCGACGATTTCGTCATAGGGCGCGTTGCGCTCGATACGTTCGTAGATCCAGCGATACCACTGGGTGCTCGGGTCGACACCTTGCGGAAAGAAATTGCGAAGCTGATCGTCGTTGTTGCCAGTGATATCGCAGAGGAAGGTGGTCCACTGTGCAGCGTAGGTTGGACGGCTGAGCAGCTCTTCAATTTTCTTGGTGCGTTTGGCCGAATCACGATCGGTCGAGAAGGCATTGACTTCGGTCGCCGTTGGTAGAGTGCCCGTTACGTCGAGCGACGATCGTCGCAAGAACTCTTCATCGGTGCAAAGCTCGGATGCGATGATGCCGAGTTTCCGGAGTTTTGCGACAACTAGGCGATCGATCTGAGTGGGCGTTGAAGTAGGTGGATATTGGTCGTCGACTTGTGAAGAGAGAGGTTGCAGGACAGCGATCGGTACCACTGCGTTGTCGTAAGAAACGACCACGTGTGTATCGCCACGTTCGCCGCTGGTAATTTGACCGCTCTCATTGATGGCCGCAATCGCGGTATCGTTCGATTGGAAACGGCAGAGGCAAGTCACATCTTCAGAAGATCCATCTTCCCAATGCGCGATCGCTTTCAATGGTTGCTTTTGATCCTTTGCTGTGAAGCGAATTTCTGCAGGTGTGACTTCTAAGCGTTCAATCTTTTGAACTGCCTTTGCGTTGAATGTTGCTCGCGATTCAATCCAGCGGCGGAGCACCCAGTATTCCCAGCCCTCTTTCTCGAAACGCTCGCCACCTTCGTGTGCATCGGCATCGACGGGCTTGGTCAAAATCAAACTCTCGAGCGTCTTATCCAAGTCGACACGACCTGCACCGGATTCAAGCAACGCTTCATGGTCGGCTTGGAAGTCGTAGCCGAAAAGTGATAGTCGAAAACCACCTTGACCTTGAAACGAACCGTGGCAAGCACGTCCGTTGCACCCTAATCGTCCGAGCAACGGCGTGACATGCCGTTGAAAGTCTGGAATTTCGTCCGACTTCGGGGGCTGACCTAGTTGGGTCGCGAAGCGTTCATAGAGCGGAGCTATGGTTGGCTTGGCAGCGGTTATGGCGGGTTCGGTCGCGGTGAGCGTTTGGTCGTGGACCGCGAGGGCTATTAGAGCCCAAGCAGCGATCGAGGCAACTAGCGGTGTAAATCGGAAGTGCATAGGAAACTCCTCGGTGCAGCGAATTGTTCTGCAAGGTTGGCTTGTTGTAGCTATGGTTTTTTAGAGCGAGCTGATGATTTGAAGGCGCGGTTTTCCCAAGTCTTGATGGCTTTGGCGAGCGTTGCGTCACGATCGTTCGTCCGCTCATCCAGTTGCGACCTGACGCTCGCCAGTCGCAGTTCGACGCGTTCCTGATCGAGTTTCAAGCGGGCGGTGCCGAGATCGAGTTCTTTCTCAGCCAATACGTGCAGCTCCTTCCGCAACTTGGCTTGGGCATCTTTTGAGGAAGCCAAAATCTCGGCGACAAGCATGCGAAGTTCGGAGCGAACTTGCCACAATTCCAACTCGATGGCATACAACTCCGCGTCGCGTTTCTCCAACAGGGTCAGACGCTGTTTGACTCGCGAGAGTTCTTTCAGAGCTTGTTCATATTGCTGAGGCTGTTTCTTCTTCATAAATTTCAGAAGTTTTAACAGTTCCGGTTGGTGCTTTTCAACGAACTCCAGCAGTGTCTCATCGATAACTACGTTTGCATCGTTTCGCGCTCGTTCTAGATTCGATTGAACTTCGGGGACGACGTTGGCGGCGACATTGGGGGCTTGTGTAGCTTGAGCGAGAGGCCCGAAGCGGTCGAGCGAATCTTTTGTGGGTTTGGCAGGCGCAGTGGGCTCGATTGGCTCGGTGGCTGAAGCGACAGCAATCAGGCAGGTAGAGGCGATGAAGAACATGAAACCAGTTCGACGAATCATCCTGCGGCCCCTTCGTTGCTGGCGAGATAGAACTCTTGAGCCGCTTCGACCAACCAATCGGCTTGTTCGTTGGATGTCGAGTCGTTTGGATCATCGACTCGCAGGTTTGCGTCTCGTAGAGAGTCGGCGGAATGCGAATCTGATTCGGATGCTGAGACTAATTCGAGAACTTCCTCGGCCGTCAGGTTTTCAAAAGCGGTCCAGTTATCGGCAATGCGTGCTAGTTGATTGTCGTTCGCGGCGGAGCGAAATTGCCAGGCTGAGATCGCAATAAGCAGAACGGCGGCGGAAGCAAGCAAGACGAACCGAACCATCCAATTGGCCGGTGCTTCTTGGGCCGGTGCTTCTTGGGTGACACGCAGGCTTGACATCGCCAGGGATTCGATACGAGTGCTATCGACGGCTGCGGCGACCCTTTGCAAGTGCGCTACGGATGCAGCTACTTGTTCAGCGAGCGAAGTGTCGTTGAACATCCGCTGTTCAAATAAGTCGCGATCAAAGGCTGGATCGTCGAGCAAGTAGCGTTCAATTTCCCATTGCAGATCTTTACGCTGCAGGTTGCCCGCATGCAGGTTGCCCGCATGCAGGTTGCCCGCATGCAGGTTGCTTTGCGGCTCTGAGTTGTTGGATGGATTAGTGTTCATCGGAAGGCAATTTTCTGCGGAGCTTTTCGAGTGCCAATCGCATACGCGAGAGGACAGTTCCTAGTGGTAGTTGCAGTTGTTCGGCGATTTCGGCAAAACTGAGTTTATCGGCAAGTCGGAGTTGGACCACTTGGCGTTGGTCGTTCGGTAGGACCTGGATGGCATCGCGAAGTTGGTCGAGTTCTTCTTGGCGTTCGAAAGTGGATGATGATTTTTGAGTTGTGTAGGTGGTTGGCTGTTCTCGAAGTCGGTCGAGTAATTTTGTGGATCGTTGTTGGCTGCGACGCAGGTTGAGCGCTTGGAACTGAACGGTTTTGATCAACCAGCCTCGCCTGTGTTCGGCTTCGATGGTCGTATACTTTTGCGCAAAGAGGGCAAAGGTTTCCTGAACGGCATCGGCGGCTAAACCCCAATCGCGAACGATGGCCCACGCCAACCGTAGCAGTTGCTCCGAGCACTCGGCGTGCTGCTTGGCCACGCTCTCGGCAATGGCATTTAAATCGGAACCGTCCGTGCGATCAGAAAAATTCACCCGCCCCGCCTACGCTTTCTTTTGTCGCTGCATAGATATGTCCGCTCGTTTCCAGATTATTTACGGGGAGGGGAAATTTTCTGTCTTTTTAGTCGGCCTAATCGGCGGCCTTGTCACCGGATTTGGTGCAAAACTTCGCTGGGTGGGTTTTCGCAATCGGTTAGACTGTATCACAATAGGCTGCGACAAAGTTTTCAAACTAACACGCTTGATCGACAGCTAGGAGCGGCGCCTGTGGCCAATGAGGAAAATTACTACTGGATCGGTTTCGACTTGGGCGGCACCAAGATGCAGTGCACCCTGTTTGACCAATCCATGAAACCGCTTGCCAACCGCCGCAAACGGACTCGAGGCGAATTAGGCGTTGAGAATGGATTGGAACGTATCGAAGGGATGATCCGCAAGCTGATCGAAGAATCGGGGATCGATGCGACCAAGCTACGCGGCATCGGAATCGGTTGCCCTGGCCCAGTCGAGTGGGACAAAGGGGTGGTGCGGGTGGCGGTGAACCTGGGGTGGTCCAATGTTCCCGTAGGAAAGTTTCTGCAAGACAAATTCAAATGCCATGTGGCAGTGCTCAACGATGTCGATGCGGGCGTGTATGGCGAGTACGTGGCTGGTGCGGCGAAGGGGTCGCGTTCCGCGTTCGGTATTTTTCCAGGCACCGGAATTGGCGGAGGCTGCGTTTACGACGGTCAGATTCTGCGCGGCAAAGTTCTGAGCGCGATGGAGGTTGGTCATATCAAGATTTGTGGCTCGCCGCGCGTCGGTGCTAACGGAATGCTGGGGACACTGGAGACTGAAGCGAGTCGATTGGCGATTGCTGGCGAGTTGGCAAAGTTAGCTTTTCGGGGTGAGTCGCCGTTTCTGCAGAAAGCGGTCGGTACCGAGTTGGGCGCCATTCGCAGCAAGGTGATTGCCGAGGCGATCGAGAAGGGTGATAAGCAGGTTTTGCGAGTAGTCGAAGAGGCGTGCGAAATGATCGGCTATGCGATTGCAAATGTCGTGCTAATGATTTGTCCCGACTGTATCGTGCTCGGCGGCGGTTTAGTTGAAGCGATGCCTGAGTTGTTTCTCAAGGAGGTCACTCGGGTAGCTCGAAAAAGTGTCTTTGAGTGTTATCGCAACGAGTTCGAGGTAAAGGTCGCAAAGCTTGGCGATGACGCTGGCACCGTCGGTTGTGCTTACTGGGTTGCGCGCCGCGTGGCTGAGAAAAACTCAGTGCAGGGGATGTTGGCGTTCGAGTGACTTGGATCGGTTACTTAGCATCTTGCGCCGACTGAAGGATATCGATCACGCGCTGGATGTCGGCAGGGATGGGGCTTTCGAGCATGAGACGCTGGTCGGTTACGGGATGTGTGAACTCGATGCGGCGAGCGTGGAGGGCTTGGCGTTCGAGGACGACCTCGTCATCGCCAGGTTGCGGAGGTTGACGGAGTGCTTGGCGGCGAAGTAGTTCGCCTCGAGTGATTCGAGCATGGCCGGCATACAGTCGGTCGCAAAGAACACCTGTTCCATTGTGCGACATATGCACGCGGATCTGATGCGTGCGGCCGGTCTTGGGTAGAACTTTTACAACTGTCATGCCATCGAATCGACGCAGCACTTCGAAATGCGTCTCCGACTCACGGCTTTCAGGGTGATCGCGACGGACGGCCATCTTGTCACGTTGATAAGGATGCGGGCCGATGGGCAAGCGAATCACGTCGCGATCCAACTGAATACGACCAACAACGACTGCGAGATATTCTTTGTGCACTGCGCGCGATTCGAATTGCTCGGCTAACTTCAGATGCACACCGTTGCTCTTGGCGATCAAGATCACGCCGCTGGTGTCGCGATCGAGTCGATGGACGATACCGGGCCGCGTTGGTCCGCCGACGTCGCTCAACTGTTGAAAACGATGAGCGAGCGCGCTGGCCAAAGTGCCGCTCCAATGTCCTTTGGCGGGATGGACGACCATGCCAGGCGGTTTGTCGATCGCGAGCAACGATTCGTCTTCGAAAATCACGTTGAGTGGAATGTCTTCGGGGACAGGACCATCCACGGGCGGTGGTGGCAAATCGACTTCGATCTGCTGGCCGGTGCGGACGCGAAAGCTAGGTTTGACCACTTCGCCGTCGACTCGCGCGTGGTGTTCTTGAACAACTTTACGCAAGAACACGCGGCTGTAACTGTTCAGTAATAGAGCCAGCACGGCGTCTATGCGAGCACTATGCTCGGATTCAGTGACCGTATGTTGGAATAAAGTTGTCGGAAGTAGTTCAGTCACTCGAAATCGCAATAGGAGGTTAAGTTATTTCGGCGGGGCCGGTGATTCATTTGCAGGAGTTGTTGCCGGTGGTTGAGTTGCCGGTGGTTCGGTGGCTGGTGGTTCGGTGGCTGGTGCATCAGTCGCCGGTACCAGCGGTATTTCAACAGTCGTAGCAGGCGTTTCAGTTGCTGCGGCAGGTGGATCAACTTTAGGTGGATCGATTTTCGGAGCTTCTGCCGCAGGTGCTAGTGTTGCCGGGGTTTCTGTTGCCGGGGTTTCTGTTGCAGGTGCATCGACCGCTGGAGCAGTTCCAGTTCCAGTTCGAGTTGCTGGAGGCAATTCAATTGGCTTGCCATCCGCACCAGTCGGCGCTGGAGTCGCAGGGGCTGGTGCGGTTGTCTGTGCGGGAGGCAATTCCAACTTAGATGTATCGATTGGTGGCGCATCGAAACTTAGATTGGGCGATGTTGGAGGTACGCTCAAGTCACCAGACATTTTTGGAGGAGCTGCGGGTGCCGGTTTTAATTTGTCGAACCAAGCGTAGAAGTCTTTGCCAGCTTGGCTGTTCAGGAAGCTCACGCGATTGGTGGCGACGGCGGTAATAGCGGGTTGAAGCCCAGCGGAAATGACTTCTTGGTAAAGATCTTTGGCTTTGTCGATTTCGCCGAGTGCCTCGTGAGCTTGAGCCAAACCGAGGGTCGCTCTTGTCCGCAAATCGTCCGACGGCGCAGTGCTGCTAACGTCCTCGAAGCACTTTATCGCGTTTTTGATCAGTTCGGTGCCTTGGCCACGATCGCGATAAAGAGCGTCGATGCCATCGGCCAGGTATTCATCGCCCGCGGTTTGGAGAGCCCAGATGGCGGCGGCGCTGCCGGGATGTTTATCTGCAATCGCTTTGAACGATTCGGCATCGCCTGTGTTGAGGGTGAAATAGTATTCGGTCCAAGCGGCTGCTGCGTTCTTACGAGCGAAACTGGTGTAAACGCCCCAGCCGATGGCTGCTAGTGCGGCAATGACGAGCCCGCCGACAACATATTGAACGAACGGTTGCACCTTTTCGATGCCCGAACCCAAAGATCCGGCCAATTCGTTGGTTTGTAAATCATGTCGACGTTCGCTTTTCATCGTTCCGTTCCCTCAAAACCACCACCGGTGATTTAGTTCTAATTGGCTGACTGTAGATGACCGGTTTGGCTTAAGTTGTTGCTGCTTTTCAGTTTCGAAGCCCGTAAGTATAGAAGCGACTCGCCAAACGCTCAATATCGACCGAGTGGCTATCTTCGGAAGGAGACGAGTTTCGCCAGCCGGTCTTCGCTGTACCAGTTCCTGAAAAGAGACCGGGATCAAACAGGACGGCAACGACGTAAGTTACATCAGTTGATGTAGTTACGCAGCTACGCAACCTTGCGTTGATTGGGCCGGGGAACTTGAATTGAACTCGGGTTTAAGAGGCGGCGGGGGAAGCCGGTGCAGAGGCGGAGGGTGGATTCGAGAGTCATGCGGAGGAGATAACTGCGAGAGGTCTCGGGGTTGCGGGCGAGTTGTTTCAGGTGCTTGGCGACGCTACGAGGAAAACCACCTTTGGCGGCAGCTCGCGCCCACTTGCCAGGACCGGCTGCGGTGCGTGTCGCGCGGCTCGTGTGCAAAAGCTGCTCGGGTAGTAGGTCGAGTCCGCGGTCGGCGTAGGCTTCCGCCAGCAAGCGGTTCATCAACTCGCGTTGTTCAGCGGCTCGCTGCCAGCAAACACTGCTGGAATGCTGTCGATAACAGAGTACCACTTGATCGAGATTGGCAAGTTGCCCGCGCTGAGCGAGTCGCAACCACAGGTCGTGATCCTCGACCCACTGATACTCGGCTCGATATCCGCCGACCGCACGGAACGCTTCCGTTCGAATCATCGTGGTGGGATGGAACAGCCCAGTTCTCCGGTGCAAAAGGTTGTTTTCAATGTCTGCGTGGCTGGTAGGCAATCGGCTGCAGCAAAGCGGATCGCCATCGGTGTCGATCTCGAGTATTGCTCCGCCGACAGCGACGCAGTTCGGCGTGTTGCGAAGCAATGCGAGCTGCGTTTCGATGCGGTCCGCCAGCGCGAGGTCGTCGCCGTCCATGCGGCAGATCAGTGGCCCACGCACCAGTTCACAACCGTGATTGAGGGCACCCACGATGCCAGTGTTCGCTTGATGAACGATCCGAATGCGAGCATCCTGAGCGGCGAACTGGTCCAATAGCTGGCCGCTGTCATCGGTGCTGCCATCGTTGACGCAAATCATTTCCCAATCGCGAAACGATTGATCGCGAATGCTGTTCACTGCATCAGCGAGAAAGCGGCCAGCGTTGTAGACGGGCATTACGACAGAAACGAGTGGTTCGTGCATCATGCGGCTCGTTGGTGAGTAGATTGTGGGGCAGCGACCAGTTGCCAAGCAGGGCAGGGGAGGTGCGAATCGTCGAGCGTACCGGGGCAGAACCACCGAGCGGGCGCGAACGTGGTTCGATCGCTGCGATTGTTCAAGTAGGCCGCCCACCAACTGAACGTGCTGTTGGCGATGACGTTGCACGCCGCGTGGCTCATCATGATCAAGTCTTCGTGCGCACTGAGCGCTTGGGTGTGATCCATGAAGTGCGTCGGCAGATTGAGACGAAGTTGTTCGTGACACCAGGGCAGGTCGTTCGAAAAAATAAACACTTGCACACGCTCGCGTTCGGCCGCAAAGCGTTGCAGGCTGGCGTGGTAGTACTCGAGGCTGAGTTGTTCGTAGATGCGGGCGGTTTCCGCATTGCTAAGGTAATCGCCGCGCCGAATGTGCAACGAGACGCTGGGGACGGTTTGCATCAGCTCGATTGCGCGCAAGCTTGCGTCGCTCAGTTTCAACTTCGGTGTGAATTGCTTGAGTAACTCGTCGCGCATGCCGGGAAAGAATTTTTCACTTTGCCAGTAACCAACCAAGTAGCTATCGTCGCTCGCCTTCAGATATTTTTCATGAAAACCAAACGGTCGCTCTTTGACTCGGCGCAACACACTCGGCCGCAGCCAATCTGGCAAGTTCCAATCTGGCAAGTTACTGGGCAACCATGCAAATGAAGTCTTAGCGGGTTGAGCGCGATATCGCTGCGGGATTCTTTGATTGTATTGACTATTCAGCGGCTTGCCGGTGATCTGAAAACGATCCAGCACGTAGCCATGCTGCGGGCCGGTCTGGTAGGAATTCAGGTCGAGTGCCAATTCGGTTTGGTGTTGGCTGGCGAGGTACAGACCATAGGCATACTGAAACATTTGATTGCCCAGTCCACCATCCATGCGAGTGACAATCATCGGATACTTTTCCCTTGGAGCTGTGCAGTCATGAGCCTGAGGCGCTAGCCGATTTTGGAATGAACAGTTTTTTGATTTAATGGTTTGAAAGATCGGCTAGCGCCTCAGGCTGGCCTGACGAAACGGTGGGACAACTGCGTTTTAAAGGCATTTTGGTAACCCGACGCGTTAGCGAGGGATGTGATTCGCTTCCTCGCTTACGCGTCGGGTTACCATTTCGTCAGTCCAGCCTCAGGCTCAGGTGGATGGCGATCAAGCGGCGCGACGCGTTAAGGTACGCTTCAGTTGCTGAACAACGAGGTTCGTACGATGAGATTTCGGTAACAAGGTAACTGGGCTCGCGGGCTGCTTGACCAAATTGGCTCGCCAGTAATCGACGAGCATGGCGAATAAATTATGTTTCAATAGCACATTGTTTCGAGCTTCGGCGATTCGGTCTAGCGATTGCTCATACGTGTTGCTGGCGAGCACATTGCGGATCACGTTCAGTGCTTGTTCGGGTTGGTAGATATCGATTGCTGTAAAGCTACCTTCGGGGAAACGATGGTAGGCTTCGTTGCCACCGAAGTAGAGCGGATAGCTCCAGCCGAGATAGGCGTCGGGGAGTTTCTCGGTCATGAAGTGATCGCTGTGATCGTTCTCGAGCACAATGTGATATTTGTACGACCAGATTGCTTCTGACTTATCGGCAACCGACCGAATGCCGCTGCCGAAGATATCGATTTGGTCACCCAACTCGCTTTGCAGGTACCGCACGAATTCGAGCCTATGGCGGTGATCGGCGGTGATCGATTTGGCACTGCACAGCACACTGATCAACTTTGGTTTTGCAGGACGCGTGAGGGCGAGCAAGTCATTGAAGGCGAGCGGGCGGCCGTGAGCTGAACCATTCCACAAACCGTAATGCCAGTGTTGAGCTTCGTTGCGTAGCGTTGTATGAGGATGCTGAATATTGGTGTGCGACGACCAGACTTGGCCGAACTGGCCGGTGTAGCGGCTGCGATATTGACGCAGGCTGGCGGGTTCGCCGGTGATTAACAAAGTGTTGGCTGGCGGGCAAACTTGCGTCATTGGTTGCTTGAGGTCGTCATAGATCAGCCAAGCGTCGACCGGGTCACCGTCGGGCTCGAACAGAAATTGGTACTCCTCCCAGCGACCGGTCGCTTGCGGAGTTTGCCGCGCGAGCAGGCTTGTTTCGAAGGAGGCGGTGACGAGAACTCGAGGCATGATGACTTCCAATAGCGCGTGTTCAGGAAAGTCACTGCAAATTACCGCAAAAGCATGTTTAGGAACAAGGTCATTGGGTTGGGGATTAATCGTAGAGCTGGGGAGGTGCTGAGCCGGGAGCGGATACCCTTTGATCGGGAGAATCGGCACAGGTAAACGATTGCGGCGAGCGGATCTATGGTTTCGCGGTGATGGCGCTCACTGAGTTTTGCGGACAGGTCGATGCTAGCGGAGTCGTTCCCGCCTCGTTGCGATCTCGTTTTTGGAAAGCTAGCACATGATGGAATCACTCCAATTACCCATTCTCGTCGTCGCTTTGGTGGTCATGAGCTGGGCTGTCGTTCGTCTGGTGACTCATTCGGCAGCGGCCAGGACAGCGTTGGAAGTGCCGCCGGAGGTGCTTCGCTGGCAAGCTGATCTGAAGCGGCTTTCGCAAGAGCTGCAGGGTGAGCTGGATGAAAAAATGGCCGCCGTCAGTGCGCTTTCGCAGGCTTATGAACAAGCTTCTCAGCGGCTGAACGACTTGATTCAGGAAGCGGACCAATTGAGCGAAGAGCTTGAAAACAGCGAGCGCATCCGGCTGAGTGCTTAGTTCTGAGTGCTTAGTTCTGAGTGCGGTAAGCGGAGG